>JADMIO010852411.1_pt1 | contig 18273 bp, 25 predicted proteins | sample 8958161 | NCBI WGS metagenome assembly JADMIO01 (sample SAMN16585339, study PRJNA669376) | soil metagenome | isolation source: Crop rotation soil | place: USA: Cullars Rotation, Alabama | collected 2011 | reverse complement strand
CTTTCCCCGCTTTGACCTCCGGCGGCGCCAGCATCCAGTGCATTGCGGCACCGGCGGCGATGCCGGCCACGGCGGCCGCGGCGATGTAGGCGAGCGGGCGGGAGGAGCGGCGCGGCGCAGCGAACTCGGAGTCCGCCACCGCCGCGCGCACGTGCTTGTGGGTGATGGCGTGCGTGTTCTCGGTGTAGGCCGACAGCAACGACTTGTCGGCGATGATGTTGATGCGGCGCGTCAGGCCGCCCGAGGCGCGCGCGATGCGCCGCACTGCGTGCGGCGTGAACACCTCGGGGCCGCGATAGCCGGCGGCGCGCATGCGGAACGAGAGGTAGCGGCCGACCTCGGCGGGCACCAGCGGCCGCATGCGGAAGGAGTGCGTGATGCGGTCGCGCAGCTGGCGCAGGCTGGTCTTCGCGAGGGTGGCGTCGAGCTCGGGCTGGCCGAACAGCACGATCTGCAGCAGCTTGTGCCGGTTCGATTCCAGGTTGGAAAGCAGGCGTACCTGCTCGAGCGTGTCCTCGGGCATGACGTGCGCCTCGTCGATCAGGATTACCACGCGCCGGCCGGCGGCGTAGAGTCCGATCAGGTGCTCCTGCAGCTCGCGCAGCGCCACGCTGCGCCGCTCGGGCGAGAGCTTGAGCTCGAGGTCGTCGGCGATGGCGTGCAGGATCTCGTCGCTCGCGAGCGAGGCCGTGGCGAGGTAGATGGTGGCGACGTGCGGCGGCAGGCGCTCCATCAGCACCCGGCACAGCATGGTCTTGCCGCTGCCGACCTCGCCCGACACCTTGACGATGCCCTCGTCGTGCAGCACCGCGTAGATCAGCGCTTCGAGCGTCGCCCCACGGTCGGCGCCGTCGAAGAAGAAGTCGATGTGCGGCGTGATGCGGAACGGCGGCTCGGTGAGGCCGAAGTGCTCGAGGTACAGCGCCATTATTTGTCCTCGGCGCTGTTCATGCGGCTGTACAGGGTGGTGCGGTTGACGCCGAGCAGCTTCGCCGCCTGGCTGACGTTGCCGCGCGTCAGGCGCAGCGCCGCCTCGATATAGCTGCGCTCCCAGGCCTTCAGCGTCTCGTCGAGGTTGAAGCCGCCGGCGCGCTCGAGCTGGCGCAGCGCCTGGTCGACCAGCCCGCCTTTGCTGCTGTCGCCGATCGTCATTTGTTCGTCCACGTCGAGCTCGGGCTCGAGCTCGGCCGCGGACAGGCGCTGCCCGGGGTACTTGGCGGCGAGCCGGATCACGATGTTGCGCAGCTCGCGCACGTTGCCGGGAAAGTCGTAGCGCAGCCAGCGCGCGGTGGCGCTGTCGTCGAGACTGAAGGAATCCTTGCGGAAATGATCCAGCAGCAGCAGCTTGTCCTGGTCGAGCTCGCGCAGCGGCGGCACGCTCAGGGTGAACACCGACAGCCGGTGGTAGAGGTCGGCGCGGAACGCGCCTTCGCGCACCGCGCGGCGCAGGTCGCGGTTGGTGGCGGCGATCACGCGGCAGCGCGCGACGCGGCGCTGGGTCTCGCCCACGCGCTGGTACTCGCCGTTTTCCAGCACGCGCAGCAGCTTCGCCTGCATCTCGAGCGGCAGCTCGCCGACCTCGTCGAGGAACAGGCTGCCGTCGGCGGCGTCCTCGAAGAATCCCGCTTTGGTCGCCTGCGCACCGGTAAACGCGCCTTTCACGTAGCCGAACAGCGTCGGCTCGACGAGCTGCGGCGAGATCGCCGCGCAGTTCAGGCTGAAGTAGGGCCGGGACGCGCGCGGCGAGAGCCGGTGCAGGCGGGTGGCCACCAGCTCCTTGCCGCTGCCCGATTCGCCTTCGATCAGCACCGGGTAGGGCGCGGCGGCGAACTGCGCGACCTGGCTCTTCAGCTTGGCGAGCGCCGGGCTCGCGCCGACGAATTCCTGGTCCTCCGCCGGGGGCAGCTCGAGGCCGCGCGCCAGCAGGCGCGCGAGGCTCGCCGGGTCGGCGGGCTTGGCGACGAACTCCCAGGCGCCCAGCGCGCGCGCATGGCGCGCGTTGGCGGCATCGTTCTGGCCCGAGAGCACGAAGATGCGCATGCGCGGCGAATGCGCGAGCAGATCGCCGATCAGGCGGAAGCCCTCGTCGGGCGCGTGCGGCGCGGGCGGCAGGCCGAGGTCGACGAGGGCGAGCGGCGGCGGCGCGTCGAGCTGGCGCAGGAGCTCGATCGCGTGCGCGCGCGAGTCGCAGGCGTACACCGTGTAGTCCGCGCCGAGCGCGAAGGCGAGCGTGTCGGTGATCAGCGGATCGTCGTCGACGACCAGCAGCCCGGGCTTCGGGTCAGGTCGCGACTGTGGCTTCGTCATGAGTGCAGCGCATGAACGCGCGCTCGAGGTTGGACTCGCCGTAGCGAGCGCACAGGGCGGCCGGCGCGCCGCGGAACCGCACCCGGCCGCGATCGAGCACGGCGATCGACGAGCACAGCTCGTCGACGTCGGCCAGCACGTGCGAAGTGAAGAACAGCGTCCGGCCCTCCCCGGCGAGGCGTCGCAGCACCGATTTCACCGCTACGCGGGCGGCGGGGTCTAGGCCGCTCATCGGCTCGTCGAGCACGTAGAGATCGCGCGCGAGCAGGAAGCAGCCGGCGAGGCCGAGCTTCTGCGTCATGCCCTTCGACAGCGTGCGCACCGGCTTGTCGAGCGCGTCGCGCTCGAGCGCCAGCGCATCCAGGATGGTGCCCACCCGGGCCGGGTCGTAGCGCTCCGCGCCGAGCTCGCACAGCGTGGCGAGGAACTCGCGCGCGCGCAGGTAGTGCGGCGGATTGAAGCGCTCGGGAAGATAGGAAAGGCGCCGCCTTGCCGCGGGGTTCTGCGCGGCGATGCCGAATATCTCGATCGTGCCGCCATCGTGCGCGCACAGGTCGAGCAGGCACTTGATCAGGGTGGTCTTGCCGGCGCCGTTGGCGCCGACCAGGCCGAATGCTTCGCCCGCGCCGACGCGCAGGTCGACGCCCGCAAGCGCTTCGGATTTGCCGTAGCGCTTGCGCAGCGCCGAAATGCTTAAGGCGTCCCCCATGCTTGATAATATTACGCCGTGCAGCAAGCGCAGATCGTTGAAATCCGGAATGTTTCCTTCGGCTACGACCCGGCCCGGCCGGTGCTGCGCGACATCAATCTGGCCATTCCGCGCGGCGCGGTGGTCGGCATCATGGGGCAGTCGGGCTGCGGCAAGACCACGCTGCTGCGCATCATCATGGGCGCGTACTTTCCGTCGAGCGGCTCGGCGCGCGTGCTCGGCCACAATACCCGGCAGCTCGGCGGCGAGGGCCTGTACGCGATGCGCCGCAAGATGGGCATGCTGTTCCAGTTCGGCGCGCTGTTCACCGACATGTCGGTGTACGAGAACGTGGCGTTCCCGCTGCGCGAGCACGCCGACCTCGCCCCCGAGCTGCTCAACGACCTGGTGATGCTCAAGCTGCAGGCGGTGGGCCTGCGCGGCGCCGCGCATCTGATGCCGACCGAGCTCTCGGGCGGCATGGCGCGCCGCGTCGCGCTCGCGCGCTCGATCGCGCTCGACCCGCACCTCATCCTCTACGACGAGCCCTTCACCGGCCTCGACCCGATTTCGTTCGGGGTGATCGTGCGCCTGATCCGCGATCTCAACACCTCGCTCGGCGCGACTTCGATCATCGTCACGCACGACGTGCAGGAGGCGCTCGACGTGGTCGACTACGTTTACTTCATGGCTGCCGGCAAGGTGATCGCGCAAGGCACGCCCGACGAGATCCGCGCCAGCCCCGAGCCGTACGTCAACCAGTTCGTGAACGGCAAGCCCGACGGCCCGATCCCCTTCCACTACGCGGCGCCGGACTATGCCGCCGACCTAGAGGTAGTTCCGGCTTGATCGGGGCGGGTTCGCTGCGCAGCCGCCTCGAGCGTCTCGGCAACACCGTGACGTCGCAGGTCTGGCGCCTCGGTTACGCCAGCCGGTTCCTGGTGTATCTGGTGATGCACTCGGGCACCGCGTTGCGCCGCTTTCGCCTGACCACGGCGGAGATCTACTTCGCCGGCGTGCTGTCGCTGATCATCATCCTGGTGTCGGGCCTGTTCGTCGGCATGGTGCTCGCGCTGCAGGGCTACGAGACGCTGCAGCGCTTCGGCGCCTCCGAGTCGCTCGGCGTGCTGGTGGCGCTGTCGCTGGTGCGCGAGCTGGGGCCGGTGGTGGCGGGACTGCTGTTCGCCAGCCGCGCCGGCTCGGCGATCACCGCCGAAATCGGCCTGATGAAGGCGACCGAGCAGATCTCGGCGATGGAGATGATGGCGGTGGACCCGATCGCGCGCGTGGTCGCGCCGCGCTTCTGGGGCGGCGTGCTGTCGATGCCGCTGCTCGCGGCGCTGTTTTCCGCCGCCGGCATCTTCGGCGGCTACCTGGTCGGCGTGCAGCTGATCGGCGTCGACGCCGGCGCGTTCTGGTCGCAGATGCAGGCCGCGGTCGACGTGCGCAATGACATCTGGAACGGGGTGATCAAGAGCGTGGTATTCGGTATCGCGGTGACCTGGATCTCGGTATTCGAGGGCTACGACGCGATCCCGACCGCCGAGGGCGTGTCGCGCGCCACTACCCGCACCGTGGTCACTTCGTCGCTCGCCATTCTCGCGCTCGATTTCATCCTCACCGCGCTGATGTTCACCGGAGGCAGTCACTAGCCATGAATCGCTCGATGATCGATCTTTGGGTCGGCGTGTTCGTCGCCGCGGGTTTCGCGGGGCTCCTGTTCCTCGCGCTCAAGGTGGGCAACCTCGCCACCTTCTCCACCAACCAGACCTACCAGGTCGACGCCAAGTTCGCCAACATCGGCGGCCTCAAGGTGCGCGGCCCGGTGAAGAGCGCGGGCGTGGTGGTCGGGCGCGTCGCCGCCATCCGTTTCGACACCGAAAGCTACGAGGCGATCGTCTCGATGACCATCGACCTCAGCTACCAGTTCCCGCGCGACACCACCGCCAAGATCCTGACCTCGGGCATTCTCGGCGAGCAGTACGTGGGCCTCGAGGCCGGCGGCGATGGCGTGATGCTGAAGCAGGGCGACCGCATCCGGCTCACGCAGTCGGCGGTGGTGCTGGAGAACCTGATCAGCCAGTTTCTGTTCAACAAGGCTGCGGAAGGCAAGGACGAGAAGAAGTGACGCCGCGCGTGATTCGGCTGCTGCTCCTTCTGCTGCTGGGGGCGCTCGGCGGCTGCGCCAGCCCGGGCGAGGAGCGCGATCCGCGCGACCCCTACGAGGGCTTCAACCGCGGCGTCTATCGCTTCAACGACGAATTCGACCAGTGGGTGGCGACGCCCGTGGCCAAGGTCTACAAGAAGGCGCTGCACCAGGAAATCCGCTCGCGCGTCGGCAACTTCTTTTCCAACTTCCAGGACATCTTCATCGGTGTCAACAACTTCCTGCAGGGCAAGTTCCAGGACGGGGTCAACGACTGGGCGCGCTTTGCGTTTAACTCGACATTCGGCCTGCTCGGCATCCACGACGTGGCTTCGGAATGGGGACTGGAAAAGCACAACGAGGATTTCGGCCAGACCTTCGGCCGCTGGGGCGCGCCGTCCGGGCCGTACCTGGTGCTGCCGTTCCTCGGCTCGAGCACCGTGCGCGACGGCATCGGCACGGGCTTCGACTACTACTTCGCGCCGCTCGGCGAGGTGCGGCCGATCGAGCTGCGCAATACCCTGTACGGCCTGTACCTCGTCAACACGCGCGCCGATCTGCTCGACGCGAGCCGCATCCTGGAGGAGGCGGCGCTCGATCGCTACGTGTTCCAGCGCGACGCGTTCCTGCAACGGCGCCGCAGCCTGATCTACGACGGCAATCCGCCGCGCGAAAAACTGGAGTAAAGACATGAAGAGATTCGTCGCTGCGTTCATCCTGGCCTGCGGGCTGGTCGCGCCTGCGTTCGCGCAGGAGGCGCCGGACGCCCTGGTGAAGACGGTGACCCTCGAGGTCGTCGACCTGATCACCAAGGACAAGGAAATCAAGTCGGGCAACCGCGCCAAGCTGATCGAGGTGATCGAAGCGAAGGTGCTGCCGCATTTCAACTTCACCGCCATGACCGCGCTCGCGATGGGCCAGAACTGGGCCAAGGCGACCCCGGAGCAGAAGAAGCTGCTCGCGGATCAGTTCAAGACGCTGCTGGTGCGCACCTACGCCAGCGCGCTCGCCGCCTACAGCGAGCAGAAGTTCGACTTCCGGCCGCTGCGCGCCAAGCCGACCGACACCGACGTCACCGTGAACGTGCGCGTGATCCAGCCCGGCGCGCAGCCGGTGACCATCGACTACAGCATGGAGAAGACCGCCAACGGCTGGAAGGTGTACGACGTGATGGTGGGCGGCGTCAGCCTGGTGGCCAACTACCGCACCGAGTTCGCCAATACCGTGCGCAACTCGGGCATCGACGGCCTGATCAAGGACCTGCAGACCAAGAACAAGTCGCTCGAGAAGGGCGCGAAGAAGTGATCCGCCGCGACGGCCGGCGCATCGTGGTGAGCGGGCCGGTGACGCTCGCCAACGTCGGCCAGCTGCTCGAGGAAGGGCGCCGGCATCTCGCCGAGGGCGCCGGCACCGTAGACCTGGGCGAGGTCACCGAGCTCGACTCCGGGCTGCTCGCGCTCAGCCTCGCCTGGCTGCGCGATGCGCGCGCGGCCAAGCGCGAGCTCGCGTTCGTCAACCTGCCCGAGGCTCTCCAGACGCTCTCCCGTCTCTATGGCGTGGAGAATCTGCTGCCGGCAAAAACCTGAAGGCGATCGAAGTCCGCGGCATCGAGAAGCGCTATGGCGCGGTGCAGGCGCTGTCCGGCGTCAGCCTCGAGATCCCGCAAGGCGAGTTCTTCGGCCTGCTCGGCCCCAACGGCGCCGGCAAGACGACGCTGATCAACGTGGTGGCGGGCCTCGCGCGCGCCGACGCCGGCAGCGTGTCGGTGATGGGCGCGGACACCGCGAGCGAATACCGGCGCGCGCGCCGCATGCTCGGCGTCGTTCCCCAGGAGCTGGTGTTCGATCCGTTCTTCACCGTGCGCGAAACGCTGCGCCTGCAGTCCGGCTACTTCGGCATGCGCGCCAACGACGCCTGGATCGACGAGGTGATGGAGCACCTCGACCTGGCGTCCAAGGCGAACGCCAACATGCGCTCGCTGTCCGGCGGCATGAAGCGCCGCGTGCTGATCGCGCAGGCGCTGGTGCACAAGCCCCCGGTGATCATCCTGGACGAGCCCACCGCCGGCGTCGACGTCGAGCTGCGCCAGGACCTGTGGCAGTTCGTGCGGCGGCTGAATGCCGACGGCCACACCATCGTCCTCACCACCCACTACCTCGAGGAAGCGGAGCTGCATTGCAGCCGCATCGCCATGCTCAAGGCCGGGCGCGTGGTGGCGCTCGACTCGACGCGCAACCTGCTCGCGCGCTTCGCCGGCTCGCGCACCAGCGCGCGCGTGGTGGCTCGCGATGGCAGGAAGATCGTCCTTCAACTGGATAACTATGGAGAGCTCGAGCGGGAACTGGCCAAGCTGCGCCAGTCCGGCGTAGAGATCGCCGACCTCGAGCTCGACCGGCCCGACCTCGAGGAGGTCTTTCTGCGGCTCACTTCGTGAGCGGCTTCTCCACGCTGTTCCGCAAGGAGCTGCTGCGCTTCCTCAAGGTGAGCGTGCAGACGGTGGCCGCGCCGGTGCTGACCTCGGCGCTGTACCTCGTGATCTTCGGCCAGGTGCTCGAAGGCCGGATGCAGGTATTCGAGGGCGTGCGCTACGCCTCGTTCCTGGTGCCCGGCCTGGTGATGATGAGCGTGCTGCAGAACGCGTTCGCCAACAGCTCGTCGAGCCTCATCCAGTCGAAGATCACCGGCAACATCGTGTTCGTGCTGCTCGCGCCGATTTCCTATCTGGAGTTCTTCTGGGCCTACGTCGCGGCCTCGGTGGCGCGCGGCCTGGCGGTCGGCGCATGCGTGCTCGCCGTCACCGCCTGGTTCGTCGAGCTGCGCCTGGAAGCGCCGCTGTGGACCGCTGCGTTCGCGCTGCTCGGCGCGGCGCTCGCCGGCGCGCTCGGCCTGCTCGCCGGCATCGTCTCGGAAAAGATCGACCAGCTCGCGGCGTTCCAGAACTTCGTCATCCTGCCGCTCACCATGCTGTCGGGCGTGTTCTACTCGATCCATTCGCTGCCGCCCTTCTGGCGCGAGATTTCGCACGCCAACCCTTTCTTCTACATGATCGACGGCTTCCGCTACGGGTTCTTCGGCGCCGCGGACATCGCGCCGGGCGTCAGCCTGGCCCTGGTCGGCAGCGCTTTCGTCGCGGTGGCGGCGGCGTGCCTTTTGCTGCTCAAATCCGGATACAAGCTGAGGACCTGAACCGTGGTAACTCCCGAAAGCGTAAAGAGCGGCATCGAAGCCGGGCTCGCCTGCGAGCATGTCGAGGTGATCGGCGACGGCCAGCATTTCCAGGCGGTGGTGGTGTCCGGCCAGTTCGCCGGCAAGAGCCGCGTCCAGCGCCATCAACTGGTCTACGCGGCGCTCGGCGAGCGCATGCGTGAAGAGATTCACGCTCTGTCCATGCAGACGCTCACGCCCGAAGAATGGAATAAGAAAGACAGAATTGGCGGGTAGAACGTCGGCATGGACAAACTGAGGATTACCGGCGGGCGCCCGCTCGAGGGCGAAGTGAGGGTGTCAGGCGCCAAGAACGCCGCGCTGCCGATCATGTGCGCGGCGCTGCTTTCCGCGAAACCGCTTGCGCTCACGAATGTGCCGCGCCTGCGCGACGTATCGACCATGGCGAAGCTGCTGGCGCAGATGGGCGTGGCGGTGGAGCGTGGCGACGACAAGACCGTCCTGCATGCCAGATCGATCACCGACCCGACGGCGGCTTACGAGCTGGTGAAGACCATGCGCGCCTCGGTGCTGGTGCTCGGTCCGCTCCTCGCGCGCTGCGGACAGGCCAAGGTGTCGCTGCCGGGCGGCTGCGCCATCGGCCAGCGCCCGGTCGACCAGCACGTGAAGGGCCTGCAGGCGATGGGCGCGACCATCTCGATCGAGCACGGCTACATGCAGGCATCGGCCAGCCGCCTGCGCGGCGCGCGCATCGTGATGGACATGGTCACCGTCACCGGCACCGAGAACCTGATGATGGCCGCCGCCCTGGCCGAGGGCGAGACGCTGCTCGAAAACGCGGCGCGCGAGCCCGAGGTGGTCGACCTCGCGCGCTGTCTCAGGGCGATGGGCGCGAAGATCGAGGGCGCGGGCAGCGACAAGATCCGCATCCAGGGCGTTGCCTCGCTCAGCGGTGCTGAATACCGCGTCATGCCCGACCGTATCGAGACCGGCACTTATCTCGCCGCGGCCGCGGCCACGGGGGGCCGGATCCGCCTGGTGGGCGCCGAGGCCGGGTCGCTCGACGCCACGTTGCAGAAGCTGCGGGAAGCGGGCGCGCGCATCACTTCGCGGGATTCCTCGATCGAGCTCGAAATGGCAGGGCGCCCCGCCGCCGTCGGCCTGCGGACCGCGCCCTACCCCGGGTTTGCCACCGACATGCAGGCGCAATTCATGGCGCTCGCCTGCGTCGCCGACGGCACCGCGGTCATCACCGAAACGATTTTCGAGAACCGCTTCATGCACGCCATCGAGCTGCAGCGCCTGGGCGCCGACATCCGGCTCGAAGGCAACACCGCGGTGGTGAAGGGCGTCGAGCGCCTGCAGGGCGCCGCGGTCATGGCCACCGACCTGCGCGCCTCCGCGGGCCTCGTGATCGCCGGCCTGGTGGCCGAAGGCGACACGGTGGTCGACCGCATCTACCACCTCGACCGCGGCTACGAGACCCTGGAGAAGAAGCTCGGCCAGCTCGGCGCGCGCGTCGAGCGCATCGGCTAGGGATTGCTGTAGAATGCGCGCCCCTGGCAAGTTTTGTAAGGTGAATTCCCGGATGGCTTCACATGGCGAGCATCAGCATTGCGCTTTCGAAGGGGCGGATCTTCGACGAGACCGCACCGCTGCTCGCGCGCGTCGGCATCCGGCCCAAAGCTGATCCCGAAACCTCGCGCAAGCTGGTCATCGGCACCAATCGCCGTGACCTGCGCCTGGTCGTAGTCCGAGCAAGCGACACTCCCACTTACGTGCAGCACGGCGGCGCCGACATCGGCATCGCCGGGCGCGACGTGCTCGCCGAGCACGGCGGCGAAGGCCTCTACCAGCCGGTGGACCTCGGCATCGCCGCGTGCCGCATGGTGGTCGCGGTCAAGAAGGGGTTCGGCTACGCCGCGGCGGTGCGCCAGGGCGCGCGCTTGCGCGTGGCCACCAAATACATCAACACCGCGCGCGAGCACTTCGCCGCGAAGGGCGTGCACGTCGATCTCATCCGCTTGTACGGCTCGATGGAGCTCGCGCCGCTGCTCGGGCTCGCCGACGCGATCGTCGACCTCGTCGCCAGCGGCAAGACGCTCAAGGCCAATGGGCTGGTCGCGGTCGAGGACATCATGCCGGTGTCGGCGCGCCTGATCGTCAACCAGGCGGCGCTCAAGACCAAGCGCGCAACCTTGCAGCCGCTGATCGACGCTTTCGCGAAGGCGAGCGCGCGATGAAGTTGCGCCGTCTTTCCACCAGAGATCGAAGTTTTGAAGGCAAGCTCAAGGCCCTCACGCGTTACGACGCCGCGCAGGACCCTGCGGTGCAGAAGGCGGTGCGCAGGATCCTCGCGGACGTGCGCAAGCGCGGCGACGCGGCGGTGCGCGCGTACACGAAGAAGTTCGACGGGGTGTTGCCCCGGGAATTCCCCATCGAGGAAAGCTTCATCCGCGCCATCCCAGGCGACCAGGCGCAGGCGTTGCGCGCGGCGCACGAGCGGATCCGCGCATTCCACGAACGGCAGCTGCAGAAATCCTGGGACTTCACCGACGGCGACGGCACGCGCCTCGGCCAGCAGGTGAGTCCGCTCGAGCGCGTCGGCCTGTACGTGCCGGGCGGCAAGGCGGCCTATCCGTCGTCGGTGCTCATGAACGCGGTGCCGGCGAAGGTCGCCGGCGTACGCGAGCTGGTCATGACCAGCCCGAATCCGAACCCGCTGGTGCTGGCCGCCGCGGCGCTGGCCGGCGTCGATCGCGTGATCGGCATCGGCGGCGCGCAGGCGATCGCCGCGCTCGCCTACGGCACCAAGTCGATCCCGCGCGTCGACAAGATCGTCGGCCCGGGCAACGCGTACGTCGCCGAAGCCAAGCGCCAGGTGTTCGGCGAGGTCGGCATCGACATGGTCGCCGGCCCCTCCGAGATCCTGGTGATCGCCGACGGCAGCGCGCCGGCCGACTGGGTGGCGATGGATCTGTTCTCGCAGGCCGAGCACGACGAGTCGGCGCAGGCGATCCTGCTTTCCCCGGATGAACGATATCTGGACGCCGTGGCCGCCTCGATCGGCACGCTGATCGAGGAGATGCCGAGAAAAGCGGTGATTCGGGCTTCGCTGAAAGGCCGCGGCGCATTGATCCTCACCCGCGATCTCGAGGAAGCCTGCGCGGTGGCCAACCGCATTGCGCCCGAGCACCTCGAGCTGATGGTCGAGAATCCCGAAGCCTGGCTGCCGAAGCTGACGCGGGCCGGCGCGGTGTTCCTCGGCCAGTGGACCTCGGAGGCGCTCGGTGACTATTGCGCCGGACCGAACCACGTGCTGCCGACCGCCGGCACCGCGCGCTTCTCCTCGCCGCTCGGCGTCTATGACTTCCAGAAACGCACCAGCGTCATCGGCGTCTCGCGCGCAGGCGCGCAGAAGCTCGGCAGGATTGCGGCCGTGCTCGCGAATGGCGAGGGCCTGCCAGCGCACCAGCGCGCCGCCGAGATGAGGATCAAGTGAAGCCGGAAGACCTGGTGCGGCCGGAAATCCTCGCGCTCAAGGCCTATCCGGTGCCCTCCGCCGAGGGCATGGTGAAGCTCGACGCGATGGAGAACCCGTACCCCCTGCCCGAGAACCTGCGCCGCGAGCTCGCGGCGGTGCTCGCGCGCGTCGACGTGAATCGCTACCCGACGCCCAGCCCGCAGAAGCTGCGCGACGCGATCGCGCGGCGCATGAGCGTGCCGGCCGGCATGGAAGTGCTGCTCGGCAACGGCTCCGACGAATTGATCGCGATGCTGATCACCGCGCTGGCGCGTTCCGGCGCGACGCTGATGTACCCGTCGCCCACCTTCGTCATGTATTCGATGGGCGCAACCTTCAGCGGCATGCGCGCGGTCGCGGTGCCGCTGCGCGACGATTTCTCGCTGGACGCCGATGCGTTCATCGCGCGCATGCAGGCCGAGAAGCCGGCGCTCGTCTTCATCGCTTATCCGAACAATCCGACCGGCGTGCTTTATCCCGAAGCGGACGTGGTGAAAATCATCCGCGCCTGCAGGGGTCTGGTGGTGGTTGACGAGGCCTACCACGTGTTCGCCGGCAAGAGCTTCCTGCCGCGGCTTGCCGAGTTCGACAACCTGGTGGTGATCCGCACCGTGTCCAAGCTCGGCTTGGCCGGCATCCGCCTCGGCTATCTGGTGGGCCGCCCCGAGTGGGTGGCGCAGCTCGACAAGGTACGGCCGCCCTACAACGTGAGCGTGCTCACCCAAGCTGCAGCGCTGTTCATGCTCGAGCGGCTGGAGGTGCTGGAGGAACAGGCCGCGCGCATCCGTTCGGAACGAAAGAGTTTGGGAGAAAACCTGAAAGCGCTGAAGGGCGTCACCGTGTTCCCTTCCGAAGCCAACTTCTTTCTGGTCCGCGTGCCCGACGCCGACCGCGCCTACGCCGCGCTGAAGCAGCAGAACGTGCTGGTGCGCAACCTGAACCCCGGCATCCGCAACTGCCTGCGCGTCACGGTCGGCACGCCGGATGAAAACCGTATACTCGTCACTGCCTTGCGCGAAGCGCTGTCATGACCGAATGGATATGAGACAGGCCTCCGTCACCCGCAACACCAAAGAAACCCAGATCCGGGTCAGCGTGAACCTGGACGGCAAGGGCACGGCCAAGCTGTCCACCGGGCTGCCGTTCCTCGAGCACATGCTCGACCAGGTGGCGCGGCACGGCATGCTCGATCTCGAGATCGAGGCCAAGGGCGATCTGCACATCGACGGTCACCACACGGTCGAGGACATCGGTATCACGCTCGGCCAGGCGGTCGCCAAGGCGATCGGCGACAAGGCCGGCGTGCGCCGCTTCGGCCACGCCTACGTGCCGCTGGACGAGGCGCTGTCGCGCGTGGTGCTCGACTTCTCGGGGCGGCCGGGGCTCGAGTATCACGTCAAGTTCACGCGCGCGCTGATCGGCGAGTTCGACGTCGACCTGATGCACGAGTTCTTCCAGGGCTTCGTCAACCACGCCCAGGTGACGCTGCACATCGACAACCTGCGCGGCGACAACGCGCATCACCAGTGCGAGACCATGTTCAAGGCGTTCGCGCGCGCGCTGCGCATGGCCGCCGAGCCCGATCCGCGCGCGGCCGGAACCGTGCCGTCGACGAAAGGCACTCTGTAAGTTGAAGATCGCCGTAGTCGATTACGGCATGGGCAATCTCCTGTCCGTGTCGAAGGCGCTGGAGCATGTCGCCCCCGAGCACCAGGTTCTGGTCACGGCCGACCCGGACGCGATCGCGGCGGCCGACCGGGTCGTGGTGCCGGGACAGGGCGCGATGCCCGACTGCATGCGCCAGCTCGCGGCGAGCGGCGCACGCGACGCGGTGGTCCGCGCGACGCGCGACAAGCCCTTCCTCGGCCTGTGCATCGGCCTGCAGATGCTGTTCGAGCGCGGGGAGGAAGGCGACACCCCCGGGCTGGGCCTGCTCGCCGGCCGCGTGCCGCGCTTCGCCGGGGCGGCCATGGCCGGCCTGCAGGTGCCGCACATGGGGTGGAACGAGGTGATGCAGCAACGGCCGCACCCGCTCTGGTCGGGCATTCCCGACCGGACGCGCTTCTACTTCGTGCACAGCTACTACGCCGCGCCCGGCGACGCGGCGCTCACCGCCGCCACTTCAATTTACGGCGTGCCCTTTACCTGCGCCATCGCACGGGATAATATTTTTGCCGTCCAGTTCCATCCTGAAAAAAGCCAGTCCGCCGGCCTGCAACTCCTCTCCAACTTCGTGCGCTGGCAGCCTTGACGCATCTTTCGTGACGCACAGCGAGCACTGCAGTGCTCATCATTCCTGCCATTGATCTGAAGGACGGCCGCTGCGTGCGCCTGAAGCAGGGCGACATGAGCTCGGCCACGGTGTTCTCCGACGACCCGGTGGCGATGGCGAAGCACTGGGCGGCGCAGGGCGCGAAGCGCCTGCACATCGTCGACCTGAACGGCGCCATCGCCGGCCGGCCGAAGAACGAGAAGGTGATCCGCGCCATGATCGCCGCGGTCGGCGACCAGGTGGCGATCCAGCTCGGCGGCGGCATCCGCGACCTCGACGCGATCGAGAGCTACATCGACGCCGGGGTGACCTACGTGATCATCGGCACGGCCGCGGTGAAGAACCCCGGCTTCCTGTCCGATGCCTGCTATGCGTTCCCCGGCCACGTGATCGCCGGCCTCGACGCCAAGGACGGCAAGGTCGCGGTCGAGGGCTGGTCCAAGCTCACCGGCCACGACGTCATCGACCTCGCCAAGAAGTACGAGGAGTACGGCATCGAAGCGCTGATCTACACCGACATCGGGCGCGACGGCATGATGAACGGCATCAACATCGAAGCCACGTTCAAGCTCGCGCAGCAGCTGAAAACACCGGTCATCGCCTCCGGCGGCCTCAACAGCCTGAAGGACGTGGAAGCGATCTGCCAGAAGCTGGCGCCGGAAGGCGTGGTCGGCGCCATCGCCGGGCGCGCGCTGTACGAGGGCAAGATCGATTTGCAGAAGGCGCAGGCGGCCGCCAACAAGGCGCTGGGGAAGGAATAAGCGTGCCGCTGGAACAAGGGGAAAATGCCCTTAGCTAAACGGGTGATCCCTTGCCTCGACGTCACCGCCGGCCGGGTGGTGAAGGGCATCAATTTCGTCAAGCTGCGCGACGCCGGCGACCCGGTGGAAATCGCCGCGCGCTACGACGGCGAAGGCGCGGACGAGCTCACCTTTCTCGACATCACCGCGAGCTCCGACGAGCGCGACATCCTGCTGCACGTGATCGAGGCGGTGGCGAGCAAGGTGTTCATTCCGCTCACCGTGGGCGGCGGCGTGCGCAAGGTCGAGGACGTGCGCCGGCTGCTGAATGCCGGCGCCGACAAGGTGTCGATCAACACTTCGGCGGTGCAGAACCCGGATCTCGTCCGTGAAGCCTCGAGCATCGTGGGCAATCAAGCCATCGTGGTCGCCATCGACGCGAAGAAGAATTCGTCCGGGTGGGAGGTCTTTACGCATGGCGGCCGCAAGGCCACCGGTATCGATGCCGTGCAATGGGCAAAGCGCATGGCCGACGCCGGCGCGGGCGAGATCCTGCTGACCAGCATGGACCGCGACGGCACGCGCGAGGGCTTCGACATCGGATTGACGCGCGCAGTGCGCGACGCGGTGAACGTTCCGCTGGTGGCTTCGGGCGGTGCCGGGAACGCCGAGCATTTCGCCGAAGGCGTGATCGCCGGCGGCGCGAATGCCGTGCTCGGCGCGAGCGTGTTCCACTTCGGCGACCTCACGGTGCGCCAGGTCAAGGAGCGCATGCGCGAGCGTGGCATCGAGGTCCGGCTTTGAGCTTCCTCGACGAAGTGCCATGGAACGGCGATGGCCTCATCGCCGCGGTCGCGCAGGATTCCTCCACGGGAAAAGTCCTGACCGTCGCGTGGATGAGCCGTGAGGCGTTGAAGGAAACCGTGGACAGCGGCCGGGCGGTCTACTGGTCGCGCTCGCGCAACAAGCTCTGGCGCAAGGGCGAGGAGTCGGGCAACGTGCAGAAAGTGGTCGAGGTGCGCCTGGATTGCGATGCCGACGCGGTGCTGCTGAAAGTGCAGCAGGCGGGCGGCATCGCCTGCCACACCGGCCGCGAGAGCTGCTTTTTCCGCAAACTCGAGAACGGGAAGTGGGTGACGGTGGATCCGGTGCTCAAGGACCCCACGCTCATCTACAAGAAATGAAACCAGGCCAGGCGGAAACGCTCGAGCGCATCGCGCTCGCCATCAAGGAGCGCAAGGGCGGCGATCCGGCGAAGTCCTACGTCGCCAAGCTGTTCGCGCACGGCGACGACGCGATGCTGAAGAAAATCGGCGAGGAGGCGACCGAGACCGTGCTCGCGGCGAAGAGCGGCGATCGCCTGCACCTCGTGCGCGAGGTCACCGACCTGTGGTTCCACTGCATGATCGTGCTCGAGCGCCACGGCCTCGGCCCGGCCGACGTGCTCGCCGAGATGCAGCGGCGCGAAGGCATCTCCGGCCTGGACGAGAAGGCGGCGCGGAAGAAATGACCGATCCCAACTGCGTCTTTTGCAAGATCGTGCGCGGCGAGATCCCGTCGAAGAAAATCTACGACGACGCCGAGGTGATGGCTTTCCACGACATCCGGCCGCAGGCGCCGGTCCACATCCTGGTGATTCCCAAAACGCACATCGCCAACCTCTACGACGCGCAGTCCGGCCATCAATCGGCGCTCGGCAAGATGCTCACCGTCGCCGGGCGCCTGGCGCGCGAAGCGGGCGCGGCCGACGGCTTCCGCACCATCATCAACAACGGCCGGGTGGGACATCAGGAGGTGTATCATGTACATATGCACGTCCTGGGCGGACCGGATCCTCTCGGTCCGATGCTCCAGAGGCAACGATAGGAGACGGAATATGGGCTCGTTCAGCATCTGGCATTGGCTGATCGTTCTGGTGATCGTGATGCTGATCTTCGGCACCAAGAAGCTGCGCAACATGGGCGCGGACCTCGGCGGCGCGGTGCGCGGCTTCAAGGATGGAATGCGCGAAGGCAGCGACAAGGGGGCCGAGGCCACCATGCCGCCGTCGTCGCAGGTCACCGGCAAGACGGTCGAAGGCGAAGTGAAGGGCAAGACCGAGCAGAAGGCCTAGTCGGCCCGCTCGGCTCCCGTCAAAGGCGCCCGCGCGGCGCCTTTTTGTTCTTATAGGGTCCGATGTTCGACATAGGTTTTTCCGAGCTTCTGGTGATCGGCGTGGTGGCGCTCATCGTCATCGGCCCCGAGAAGCTGCCGCGCGTGGCGCGCACCGTCGGCCATCTCGCCGGCCGGCTGCAGCGCTACGTGTCCGACGTGAAGGCCGACATCAACCGCGAGATCGAGCTCGAGGAGCTGCGCAAGATGCGCGACTCGATGCAGCAGGCGGCGTCGAACTTCGAAAGCTCGGTGCACAGCGAGGTGAACAAGACCGAGACCGAGCTGAACAAGTCGGTCGAAGCCGTGGTGGGCGAGGTCAAGCCGCCGGCCGAAAAACCCGCCGAGGCCAGGAAACCCGAGGAAACCAAGCCCGTATGAGCGGCGACCAGGAGAGCTTCATCTCCCACCTGGTCGAGCTGCGTTCGCGGCTGGTGCGGGCGGTGGGACTGGTCGTCGTGCTGTTCGTGGTGTTCATTTTCTGGCCCGGCTCGGGCGCGATCTACGACTTCCTCGCCGTGCCGCTGATGAGCGCGCTGCCGGAAGGCTCGAAGATGATCGCCACCGGCGTGATCACGCCGTTCATGGTGCCGATGAAAGTCACCGCGCTCGCGGCGTTCGTGGTCGCGCTGCCCTTCGTGCTCTACCAGGCGTGGGCATTCGTCGCGCCGGGCCTGTACGAGAACGAGAAGCGCCTCGCGCTGCCGCTGGTGGTGGCGAGCACGGTGCTCTTCCTGCTCGGCATGGCGTTCTGCTACTACTTCGTGTTCGGGCGCGTGTTCGCCTTCATCCACGAGTTCGCGCCCAAGTCGATCACGCCGGCGCCGGACATCGACGCCTACTTCAGCTTCGTGCTCACCATGTTCCTCGCCTTCGGCATCACCTTCGAGATCCCGATCGTGGTGATCGTGCTGGTGCGCATGGGCATCGTCAGCGTCGACAAGCTGAAGGACGCGCGCCCCTACGTGATCGTCGGGGCGTTCATCGTCGCCGCGGTGGTCACGCCGCCCGACGTGCTGTCGCAGTTCATGCTCGCGGTGCCGATGTGCATCCTGTACGAGGCGGGCCTGTTCTTCGCGCGCTTCGTCGGCGTGCGCGCCAAGCCGGAGTCGGAATACAAGACCCAGCCTTGAATTGGGGTGGTGGCGAATCCGTGATTCGAACACGGGACACGCGGATTATGATTCCGCTGCTCTAACCAGCTGAGCTAATTCGCCACGGTTGAGGCCTCATTATAAACCCAGCGGTGCATGACCTGATCGTCGTCGGCGGCGGGGAAAG
>JADMIO010634593.1_pt1 | contig 18274 bp, 9 predicted proteins | sample 8958161 | NCBI WGS metagenome assembly JADMIO01 (sample SAMN16585339, study PRJNA669376) | soil metagenome | isolation source: Crop rotation soil | place: USA: Cullars Rotation, Alabama | collected 2011 | reverse complement strand
AGAACTGGACCGGCGAGATGCCGAACGAGCTCTATCGCGCGGTCGCGGTCCGTTCGGGCTGGGAAACGCCGCCGGCCTATATCGGGCTCGGCTTCAGCCTGCGCGGCACGCGGATCGTCCACAATCAGGTCGGCACCCTCACCTCGCCTGAAACCTTCGGCAATTACGGCGCCGGCAGCTCGCTCTACTGGGTCGACCCCGAGCGCGACGTCAGCTTCGCCTGCCTGAGCGCGGGAGTGATGACGCAGGCCGCGAACATCGAACGCTTCCAGAAGTTGAGCGACATCGTCATCTCGGCGATGGTGTGAGCCAGGAGAGCGAATGGCCGACTATGACGTCATTGCGATAGGCTCGGGCCACAACGGGCTGGTCGCCGCGGCTTATTGCGCGGTCGCCGGCAAGAAGGTGTTGGTGCTCGAACGCAACGCCTGGTTCGGCGGCGGCGTCGTCACCCGCGAGCTGACCCGCCCCGGCTTCCGCCACGACCAGCATTCGATGTCGCACATCTTCATCCAGGGCAATCCGATGCTCGTGAACGACGAGCTCGGCCTGAAGGGGCGCTACGGCCTTCGCTACCTGTTCCCCGACGTGCCGATGATGTCGGTGTTCGAGGACGGCCGGACGCTCGCGCTCCACCGTGCTCCCGAGAAATCCTACGCCGAGATCGCCAAATATTCGAAGCGCGACGCCGAGGCGTTCCGCGCCATGTCGCGCCAGGCGGCCGAATGGCTGCCGATGATCCAGGCCACGCTTTATTCGCCGCCGATGCCGGTCGGCGCCTCGAACGCGATGCTCGACCAGAGCCCCGAAGGCCGGGCGATCTGGCGCGTGATGCAGATGTCGAGCCACGATTTGCTGTGCGAGCTGTTCGAGAATGATCGGGTGCGCTCACACTTCGCCCGCGTCGCCGGCGAGAACCTCGTCTCGCCCGACGAGAAGGCGACCGGCATTGGCGTCTACGTCTTCCTTGGTTTCCTCGAGGCCTACGGCTTCGGCGTCGCGGTGGGCGGCAGCGGCGCGCTCACCAATGCATTGATCGCCTGCATCGAGGATCATGGCGGCGCGGTCCAGGCCAATGCCACGGTTCGCGAGGTAACCTCCGAAAGCGGCCGAGCGACCGGCGTCGCGCTCGATGACGGCACGCGGGTGCGTGCCCGCGACGGCGTCATCGGCGCGATCCACCCGCATCTGCTGCGGCGCATGGTCCCCGACGCGCCTTCGGCGGTGGCCAGCGCCGCCGAGCGCACCCAGATCACCGAGGCCGCCTGCATCACCGTCCATGCCGCGCTCGACGCGCCGCTCAAGTTCCGCACCAGCGACCCGGTCAAGGCGGTGATGGTCGAGCTGATGCCCAACGATTACGAGACGTTGCGCCGCTCGTTCGACGATCTTCGCTACGGCGGGTTCGTGCGCACGCCGCTGATCGGCCTCGGCTCGCTGTCGCAATTCGATCCGACCCGCGTCCCCGAGGGCAAGGCGATCCTCCACAGCTGGGATTACGTCCCCTACCGGCGTCCCGACGGCGCCAGCTGGGACGACACCAAGCGAAGCTATGCCGAGCGCATGATCGAACGGATGAGCGCCTTCATCGAGAATATCCCCGACGTCATCCTCGACTATCATGTCGACAGCCCGGTCGACATGGAGCGCACCTCGCCGAGCTTCTTCCACGGCGATCTGCACGGCATCGCCACCACCACCTACCAGTCGGGGGCGCACCGTCCGACGCCCGAGCTCGGCAACCTCAAGGTGCCCGGCGTCGATCGCCTCTATCTGGTCGGGCCGTTCCAGCATCCCGGCGGCGGCGTGTTCGGCGCCGGCCGTGCCGCCGCGCAGCTGCTGCTCGGCGATATCGGCCTGGATTTCGACAAGGTCCGCGTCGGGTGAAGATCTATGCAGCCGACAAGTCCGAACTGATGCAGGTGTCGAAGATCGAGCGCGACGGCGACGATCTGGTGCTCAAGGGCAAGGTGTTCGGGACGATGCCGATGAGCGCGCGGCTGCGGCCGTCGGAAGCGCGCGCGGCATTGAAGCTGCTCAGCCCCGGCCTGGTCTGGTTCCTGCTCACTCTTCCCTTCCGCAAATCCGGAGACCGTTGATGCCAAGCCATGTCGATCATGCGATCATCGTCACCGGCGGCGCCGGCGCGATCGGCTTCGCCACCGCCAAGCTGCTCGCCGGCGACGGCGCGCGGGTGATGCTCGTCGATATCGCCGGCGACCGGCTCGAGCAGCGCGGCGCCGAGCTTCGCGAGCGCGGTGCCGAGGTCGAGACGATTTGCGGCGACTGCAGCCAGGAGGAAGCGGTCCAGCGCTATGTCGATGCGGCGGTGAAGAAGTTCGGCCGGATCGACGGCTTCTTCAACAATGCGGGAACCGAGGGAAAGCTCGCGCCGACCTGGGAATATGACGTCGCCGAGTTCGACCGGATCATTGCGATCAACCTGCGCTCGATGTTCCTTGGGCTTCGCTACGTGCTTCCGGTGATGGTCAAGCAGGGCAGCGGCGCGGTGGTGAACACCGCCTCGATCGCCAGCGAACGCGGCCTCGCCGGTGCCTGCGCCTACAATGCCACCAAGCATGGCGTCGTCGGCCTCACCCGCACCGCTGCGAGCGAGACCGGGCCGAAGGGCGTCCGCGTCAATTGCGTGATGCCGGGCGTGATCGAGACGCCGCTGCTCCGGGGCATGCTCGAGCAGATGTTCCCGAGCGTCCAGGAAGGCCTCGATACTTTGGGCAAGGTCGCGACGCTCAACCGCGTCGCCCAGCCCGACGAGGTCGGCAAGGTCGTCTCCTTCCTGCTCTCGAGCGAAGCCAGCTTCGTCAACGGCGCCGCCTGGGAAGTCGACGGCGGCGCGCTCGCGACGATCAGGAACGACGTTTAGCCGTCCTACCCCCCGGCTCCGCCACCCGGTCAGCGCAAGCGAGTGCTCGCGCCGCGGCTCGTTCGTTTCGAGAGCGATGACGGAGGAGACCGCCGACGGAGCAAACCGACCGGTCCTCTCGTTGAATTGCATTGGCCATGGTAGGCCGGCAGCCAGTAGGAGAGGCCGATGCATCGCCAGGTCACCAACGACCGGCAACCCGGCGCCGTAATCGCATGATCGCAGGCCAGCAAACGCGGCACTTGCAAGCGATCCTGCGAAACCTGGGCATAGCCGGCGCTTCGCCCTGGGATAGTGACGAACCCATTCGCGCAGAATTGTTCGGCGCGGAACGCTTCGAGGAACATGCGCGGAGCCTGGCCGGCGCCCAGCCCGTCGCGACGAAACGGCTGCGTCGCCAGCAGCTCCTCTCGCGACTTGGCGCAAACGAGTCGGCGCTGCGTCGAGCGTTCCGGAGTACGATCAGCGCCGTCCAGGCCGGGCTGGCGATTACTCCGGCGGCGGAGTGGCTTTCGGACAATTACCACATCGTCGAGCGCCAGATTCGCGAGGTCCGCGACGATCTGCCGCCGAGCTATTACCGCCAGCTGCCAAAGCTGGTTTCGGGGCCGTTCGAGGGCTACCCGCGCGTGTTCGGGCTGACCTGGGCCTATGTCGCTCACACCGACAGCCGGTTCGATCCCGAGCTTCTGCGGCGTTACGTCCGCGCCTATCAGGAGGTTCAACCGCTCACCATCGGCGAGCTGTGGGCGGTCGCGATCACCCTGCGCATCGTGCTGCTCGAGAATCTGCGCCGCGTCGCAGTGCGGATCGAGCAGAGCCAGGCGGCGCGGCTGGAGGCGGACAAGCTCGCCGAGCGTTTGCTCGGTTTGGGCGAACGCGCGCCCGAACCGCTGCCGAAGGTCCTTGGCGATCGTTCGGGATCGGTCTCGGACGCGTTCGCGGTTCAGTTCGTCCACATGTTGCGCGACCAGAATCCGGGCGTAGCACCGGCTCTGGCATGGCTCGACGAGCGGCTCGCCGAGCGCGGAACCACAGCCGACGCGGCGATCCGGGACGAGCAGGAACGGCAGGTCGGCGCGACGGTCACCGTCCGCAACATCATCACCAGCATGCGCATGATCTCGGAGGTCGACTGGCTGGTCCTGTTCGAGCGGATGAGCCCGGTCGACGATGTGCTCGCCGAGTGCGCGACCTATGCGCAGATGAGCTTCGCGACGCGCAACCTGTACCGCTCCGCGATCGAGCAGCTGGCGCGAAGCTCACCGCTGTCCGAGCTCGAGATCGCCGAGCGGGCGGTGCAGGCTGCATCCGCCGCCGAGTCCGCCGGACACGGCGACGAGCGGCGCTCCGACCCGGGCTATTATCTCATTTCTTCCGGCCGCGCTGCGTTCGAGGCGGCAATCGGTTATCGGATCCCGGTCCGCGCTTGGCCGCAACGGATCACCCGGGCGGTTGGCCTTGGCGGATATGCTGCGGCGATCATGATCGTAGGGGCGCTGATCCTTGCGGTCGGACTGGTGCCGCTCGCGGCGCTGGGGCTGAGCGCAACCTGGCTGACGGTGCTGGGTCTGCTCGGTGCGATCCCGGCGCTGGATGCGGCGGTCGGCCTGGTCAATGCCGGGGTCACCCGCACCGTTCCAGCCACCTTCCTTCCCGCACTGGAGCTGCGCGGCGGCATCCCAGGCACGTTGCGCACCCTGGTTGCCGTCCCGACGCTGCTGATGTCGCGCGAAAGCATCGAAGAGCAGATTGACGGCCTGGAGATCCATCATCTTGCCAGCCTCGAGGGTGACGTCCATTTTGCCCTGCTTTCGGACTGGACCGACGCGGAAGGCGAGACTGCCGAAGGCGACGACGAGCTCCTCGCCGCAGCCGCCGAAGGTATCGCCCGGCTCAACAAAAAATATCCGGTAGCGACGGGCGCCGACCGCTTTCTGCTGTTCCACCGCCGCAGGGTGTGGAACGCCAGCGAGCGGCGCTGGATCGGGTGGGAGCGAAAGCGCGGCAAGCTTCACGAGTTGAACCGGCTGCTGCGCGGAGCGAGTGATACCACGTTCATCACCGCCGACGGCCGGCCGCCCGAAGCGCCTCAGGGCGTGCGCTTCGTCATCACCCTCGATGCCGATACAAAGCTGCCCCGCGATACCGTCCGCCGGCTGATCGGCAAGATGGCGCACCCGCTCAACCGGCCCCGGTTGGACGCGAAGCTGAGGCGGGTGGTCGAGGGCTATGGACTGCTCCAGCCGCGGATCACGGCATCGCTTCCGACCGAGCATGCGGGGACGTGGTTCCAGCGCATTTTCTCGGGGGCGAGCGGCATCGATCCTTATGCGGCGGCAGTGTCGGACGTGTATCAGGACCTGTTCGGCGAGGGCTCCTATGCCGGCAAAGGCATTTACGACGTCGACGCCTTCGAGGGCGCGCTTGCCGGGCGGGTGCCCGATTCGACCCTCCTCAGCCATGACCTGTTTGAAGGGATATTCGCGCGCGCCGGACTCGCCTCCGACGTCGAGGTGATCGAGGAATACCCGGCCCGGCACGACGTCGCGGTCCGCCGGCATCACCGCTGGGCACGCGGCGATTGGCAATTGCTGCCCTGGATCTTCGCGCTCGGCGGAGGCGCGGCGTCGGTACCGCTGATCGGCCGCGCCAAGATGGTCGACAATTTGCGCCGAAGCCTGACCGCGCCGACCTGCGCAATCGGGCTGATGGCCGGCTGGGCGACCAATGCGGACGTGGCCATGATCTGGTCGGGCTTCCTCGTCGTTGCGATGGCGGCGCCGGCGCTGATCCCGTTTTTCGACGGACTGCTTCGTCGCCAGCCGGGGACGACGCTGCGCAGCCGTCTTGGCGCCCTCCTGGGCGATCTGCGGCTCGCGCTGGCGCGATGGGTCCTGCTGATCATTTTCCTTGGCGAGCAGGCCTGGATGATGGGCGATGCGGTCGCGCGCACGCTGGTGCGTCTCGTCATCACGCGCCGCCATCTGCTGCAATGGGTGACGGCCGCGCATCACGCGAGCCGGCCGCAGCCTGGCCTGGCGGATTTCTATCGGCGCATGGCCGGCGCCGTGGCGATCGCTGCGGTCGGAGTGGCGGTCGCCTTCCTCTGGGGTCGGGATACCTGGCCGATCGCCCTTGGATTCGCTGGCCTTTGGGTGGCTTCGCCGGTCTTCGCGTGGTGGATCAGCGCCTCCCCGGTTCCGCCGGCAAGGCTTCTGGTGACTCCGGAAGAGACGCGTGCGCTGCGGCGTATCGCACGGCGCACCTGGCGCTTCTTTGAGACCACGGTGACAGCGGCCGACCACATGCTGCCGCCGGACAATTTCCAGGAAGATCCGCAACCGGTGCTGGCGCGCCGGACATCGCCGACCAACATCGGCGTGTATCTGCTGTCGGTCGCGAGTGCGCGCGACTTCGGCTGGATCGGCACGCGCGATGCGGTCGAGCGCCTCGAGGCGACTCTGGCGACCATGAATACCCTTGCCCGGTTCCGCGGCCATTTCTTCAATTGGTACGCAACCAGCGACCTGCATGTGCTCGAGCCGCACTACGTTTCATCGGTCGACAGCGGCAACCTTGCAGGCCATTTGATCGTGCTCGCCAACGCTTGCGAGCAGTGGGAGCCCGCAGCGATTCGGCCCGCGGACCTTGCCGGCGCGGCGGATGCGCTCGATCTCGCCCTGGAGGCGAGCGCGGCCTCGCGGCGCAAGGGCGGTCCGGCAGCCGCGGCATGGCTTTCGATCGATGCGACGATCATCGAGCTTCGCGAGCGGCTTTCGAGTCTGGGCGCGGCGGATCGCGTCGACGTAATGGATCTGCTCGACGTGGCGAAGGCTGCCCAAGCCATCGCGCGCCAAGTCAGCGGCCATTCGATCGATGTCGGCGAGGAACCGGCCTCCGAGGTGTCGTTCTGGGTGGAAGCCGCGCGTGCCACGATCGAGAGCCACCGCCGGGATCTCGACCATGCGTCCGACCATAGGACGATGGCAGCGAGGCTCGCAGCAATCGCGCGGGGCAGCCGAGAGATGGCGATGGCGATGGAATTCGAATTCCTGCTCGACGACGACCGCAAGCTGCTGTCGATCGGATATCTGGCGTCCGAGGGCAGGCTCGATCCGAATTGCTACGATTTGCTGGCCTCGGAGGCGCGGCTGGCGAGCTTCCTCGCCATCGCCAAGGGCGAAGTGCCTGCCCGTCACTGGTTTCGGCTCGGCCATGCGGTAACGCCCGTCGCGGGCGGGCCGGTGCTCATTTCCTGGTCCGGCTCGATGTTCGAATATCTAATGCCGGCTTTGGTCATGCGTGCACCCGCGGGCAGCCTGCTCGAACGCACCGAACGGCGCGTCGTGACTCGGCAGATCGAATACGGTCGCCAGCAGGGAATGCCTTGGGGAATTTCGGAGTCGGCCTTCAACGCCCGCGACCTCGAGTTCACCTACCAATATTCCAACTTCGGTGTGCCCGGTCTCGGCCTCAAGCGGGGACTCGCCGACAGCAAGGTCGTCGCACCTTATGCGACCGCGCTTGCTGCGATGGTCGAGCCTCACGCCGCGCTACGCAACTTCGGGCGCATCGAGGAGGCGGGCGGACTCGGCCGTTACGGCTTCTACGAAGCACTCGACTATACGCCCGTTCGCCTGCCGGCCGATAAGCGGGTCGCGGTGGTTCGCGCGTTCATGGCCCACCACCAGGGCATGACCATCGTGGCCCTTGCCAATACCGTGCTGGGCGGGGTGATGCGCGAGCGGTTCCATGGCGAGCCGATGGTCAAGGCGGCCGAGCTGCTCCTTCAGGAGCGCATGCCGCGGCACATCGCGGTAACGTTCCCCGAAGTTGCTGAGGAGGGTTCGGCCGGCGCTCGCGTGCAGGAGATCAGCCCTGCAGGTGGTCGACGCTACACAAATCCCGACAGCGCGTCGCCGCCAGCTCACCTCCTCTCGAACGGACGCTACACGGTTATGATCACCACCGCCGGCTCGGGGCAGAGCCGGTGGCGCGATTTGGCCGTCACTCGCTGGCGCGAGGACACGACCTGCGACGATTGGGGCTCGTACGTCTTTCTCCGCGACACCGCGAGCAACGAGATATGGTCGGCGGCACATCAGCCGACCTGCAAGGAGCCTGACAGCTACAACGTCCTCTTCAACGAGGATCGCGCCGAATTCACCAGGTCGGACGGCGACCTGATGACTTCGATGACCGTGCTGGTCTCGGCTGAGGACGATTCCGAAGTGCGCCGCGTCTCGATCTCGAACACGGGGCGCACCACGCGGGAGATCGAAGTCACCTCTTATGCCGAGCTCGCTTTGGCGTCGCAGGCTGCGGACGTGGCCCATCCGGCCTTTTCGAAATTGTTCATTGAAACCGAACGCCTGCCTGGCAGCGGCGCCCTGCTTGCCGCGCGCCGGCGGCGCGAATCCGAGGAACCGGAAGTGTGGGCCGCGCATCTCGCCGTCGTCGAAGGCGAAGCGATCGGCAATCTCGAGTTCGAGACCGATCGCGCGGCGTTCCTCGGCCGCGGAAGCGCGGCCCGGGCGCCGCGGGCGGTCGTCGAAGGCAGGTCGCTGAGCGGAACCATCGGCACGGTTCTCGATCCGATCTTCGCGATCCGCACGCGCGTTTCGCTGGCGCCGGGAGCGACCGCCCATGTCGCCTTTTGGACCATGGCCGCGAGCAGCCGCGAGGCGGTGCTCGATCTGATCGACAAGAACCGGATGGTGACCACCTTCCAGCGCGCCGCCGCGCTGGCCTGGACCCAGGCGCAGGTCCAGCTCCACCATCTGCGCTTGAGCCCAGGCGACGCGGGCGATTTCCAGCGGCTCGCCAGCCATCTGATCTACGCATCCCCGAGCCTGCGGTCCTCCCCCGAGGCGATCGAAGCGGGCGCTGGTTCGCAACCGGGTCTATGGGCGCTGGGAATATCGGGGGATTTGCCGATCGTCGTGCTTCGGATCGCCGACGTCGAGCATCTCGCCGCGGCGCGCGACCTGATCCTGGCCGCCGATTATCTGCGAATGAAGCGGCTCGCGTTCGACGTGGTGATCCTGAACGAACGGGCGACATCCTATTTCCAGGAGTTGCAGGGTGCGCTCGAAACGCTGGTCCGCGCGAGCGAAGCGCGGGCACCCTTCGGGGAACGGCCGTCCGGCGGGCTGTTCGTGATGCGGTCGGACCTCGTCCCGGCGGCCACGCGCGCCTTGCTGCTGTCGGTCGCCCGTGCGGTGTTCGTCGCCCATGAAGGCCGGCTGTCCAGTCAGCTCGATGCTCGCCGTTCGCCGGCCGGGCGTAAGGCGCGTGCGCGTCCATCCGGCGCGGCGATGAGGCGAATACCCGCCGCGCTTGCTGTCCCCGAACTCGAATTCTTCAACGGTCTGGGAGGATTTGCCGACGACGGCCGCGAATATGTTGTGGTGCCGGGTGCGCGCCACACACCCGCGCCATGGATCAATGTCGTCGCTAATCCCGGATTCGGTTTTCAGGTTTCGGCGGACGGAGCCGGCTATTGCTGGGCCGCGAACAGCCGCGAGCATCAGCTCACCCCATGGTCGAACGATCCGGTCCGGGATCCCGTCGGCCAGGCTTTCTACGTCCGCGATAGCGACACCGGCGAATTGCGGAGTCCGACCGTGGCGCCGTTGCATGACGAGACTGGCTCCTACGTCGCCCGGCACGGACGCGGCTTCAGCCGCTTCGAAAACTCTGCCCCGGACCTTGGGCTCGAGCTGCTCGAATATGTTCCGCTCGATGACCCAATCAAGATATCGCGGTTGACCATCCGTAACACCGGCAGGCGGCCGCGACGCCTGACCGTCGCTGGCTATGTGGCCTGGGTCCTCGGTACGTCGCGCGGCGCGGCAGCGCCCTACACGATAACCTCGATCGATGAACGGACCGGGGCATTGTTCGCGCGCAACCGCTGGGTCGAGGCCTTTGCCGATCGGGTCGCATTCATCGATCTGGGCGGCCGCCAAACCAGTTGGACCGGCGATCGCCGCGAATTCATCGGCCGCAATGGAAGTCTCGAATATCCGGCGGCGCTGTCGGACCCGCTCCCCCTGTCCAACCGCACGGGCGCGGGCTTCGACCCGTGCGGCGTCTTGCAGACCGAGGTCGAGCTCGCCGCCAATCGCAGCATCGAGCTGGTCTTCTTCCTCGGCGAAGCGACGAGCGCGGAGGAGGCGAGCGCGCTGATCGAGCGATATCGCTCCGCCGACCTCGACGGAGTGCTGGCCGATGTGCGGCGTCATTGGGACGAGCTTCTTGGCGCGGTGCAGGTCAAGACGCCCGACAGGTCGCTCGACATCATGCTCAACGGCTGGCTGCTCTATCAGACGCTCGCCTGCCGGATCTGGGCTCGTTCGGCCTTCTATCAGGCGAGCGGGGCCTATGGATTCCGCGACCAGCTCCAGGATGTGATGGCCTTGACCCCGGCGCGGCCGGCGATCGCTCGCGACCATTTGCTTCGCGCTGCCGGTCGGCAGTTCGTCGAAGGCGACGTCCAGCATTGGTGGCTGCCGCACAATGGCATTGGCGTGCGCACCCGGATCGCCGACGACCGGGTCTGGCTGCCCTTCGTCGCCGCACATTATGTCGCGACCAGCGGCGACTCCGCCGTCCTCGATGAGCAGGTCGGCTTCCTCGAAGGTCCCCAGTTGACTCCCGGGTTGTCGGAAAGCTTCTTCCAACCCGACAAGGCAGACGAATCGGCGAGCCTCTACGAACATTGTGCGCGCGCCCTGGACGCCAGCCTCGACGTCGGCGGTCACGGGGCGCCGCTGATTGGCGGCGGCGACTGGAACGACGGCTTCAATCGCATCGGACATGAAGGCAAGGGCGAAAGTGTCTGGCTCGGATGGTTTTTGCATTCCGCTTTGACGGCATTCGTTCCGATCGCCGAAGCGCACGGCGACCGCGCTCGTGCAGCTGCTTGGACGGCGCACGCGGAAGCGATCCGGGCGGCCTTGCACCGCCAGGCCTGGGACGGTGACTGGTACCGGCGCGGCTGGTTCGATGACGGCACGCCGCTGGGTTCGTCCGCAAGCGCCGAATGCCGGATCGACTCGATCGCTCAGTCCTGGGCCGCGATTTCGGGCGCAGGGGACCCCAAGCGGGTGCTGCGCGCGATGGCCGCGGTCGAGCGCGAGCTCATTGTCCCCGAAACCGGCCTTGCGATGCTGTTCGCGCCGCCGTTCGACCAGACCCCGCTCGATCCCGGTTACATCAAGGGCTACCCGCCCGGCGTTCGCGAGAATGGCGGCCAGTATACGCACGCCGCCCTGTGGTCGGTGATCGCCTTTACGGTGCTCGGCCAGGGCGACAAGGCAGCCGGTCTGCTGGCGATGCTCAATCCGATCAATCACAGCCGCACCCGATCGGAAGCGCATCAGTACAAGCTGGAGCCCTATGTGGTCGCCGCCGATGTCTATTCGAGGCACCCGCACGTCGGACGCGGTGGCTGGAGTTGGTACACCGGGGCGGCGGGGTGGATGCATCGGGCCGGCGTTGAATATGTGCTCGGCCTGCGGATCGAGGGCGACTTCATTCTCCTCGATCCCTGTATCCCGGCGCACTGGCCGCGCTACGAAATGACGTTGACCCGCGATTCAAGCCGCTACGAGATCGTCGTCGAAAACCCCAATGGCTCGCAATATGGCATCGCCAGTGCACACTATGATGGCGACGCCATCGAGGGTCGGCCGCTTCGGATTCCGCTCAAGGCCGACGGCAAGACTCATTCGATCAACGTCACCCTTGGACCGCGTTGACCAGGTCGTGGTCGCTAGCAAGTGCGACCATTCTTCCCCTACCGCTCGCGGGAGGGGAAGTCAGGCACCCCGTTCCGGATCCAATCCTGCATCCTCCTCCGCGATCTTCGCCATCGCGGTGAAATCCGAATCCTCGCCATATTTGGCGGCGGTGCGTTCGAGCAGGCGCACGAGAACGTCGCCCATCGGTAGCGGCACGCCGAGCGCTTTCGCTTCCTCGAGGCACAACCTTGTGTCCTTGAGGCTCAAACCGGTTGCGAAGCCGAAGTCGAAGCTGCGCCGCAGCACCGATCGCGGCCATTTGTCCTCGGTCGCTGCATTGCGGCCGGTCGACTGGTTGAGCACCTCGATCATCGCCGCCGGATCGAGCCCCGCCTTGATTCCCAGCGCCATGCCTTCGGAGGTCACCGCGATTGCCACCGCGCCGAGCAGATTGTTGACCAGCTTCATCGTCTGGCCGGCGCCGGGATGCTCGCCGAGATAGAACGGCCGCCCGAACCGCTCGATCAGCGGCCGCACCTGATTCTCATATTGTTTCGCTGGGCCGGAAACCATCAACGACAGCGTGCCTTCGCGCGCGCCCTTGACCCCGCCCGAAACCGGCGCGTCGAACGATGCGATGCCGCGCGGCGCCAGCGTTTCGGCGAGGCGGATCGCGGTGCGCGGGCCCGAAGTCGACAGGTCGACGATGGTCCGCGCCTTGCCGCCTCCGGCGGCTTCGACGATCGCCGCTTCGACGATCGCCGGGCTCGGCAGGCTGGCGAAGACGATGTCGGCCCCTGCCCCCACCTCGCGCGCCGAAGCGAGCGCCTTCGCGCCCTTCGTGACGAGCGGCGCCACTGCTTCGGCCGAAAGATCGTGGACCAGAAGCGTGTGCCCGGCCTCGTCGAGGCGCGCGGCCATGCCCGCGCCCATCCGGCCCAAACCGATGAATCCAACGATCATTGCAATTCCTCCGGCCAGCGCGGCGGCGTGAGATCGACGCGCGCGATGTCGCTGCAGCCTTTCTCGGCCGGGAACAGCGCGAGCACCAGCGGGTCGTGACCCGGGATGACGAAGCTGAAATCTGCCGCGGTTGCCGCGATCCGGTCGAGCGTGTCGAGATAGGCCGGGATGTCGACGACGATCGGAAACGGAATGCGCCGGACGATGTTGGCGTAGAGATGCGCCGCGTCGGACGCCAGCACCAGCAACCCGCGCCTCACCTCGACCGTGACGATCTGCAATCCCGCGGTATGGCCGCCGGCAAAATGGACCTGCACCCCCGGCGCGATGTCGTCGCTGCCGTCGTGGAAGACGACCCGGTCGGCGAAGACGTTGCGGACCATCTCGGTCACCGGCTCGACGTCGAACGGAGCGCGCACCGCCGCATGGCCCATCGCCCGCCCGGTGCAGAAGGCCATCTCGGCATCCTGGATGTGGAAGCGCGCTTTCGGAAACAGGCCAAGGCTCCCGGCATGATCGTAATGCATGTGGGTGATGATCACATCCTGGACCGTGGCGGCGTGGACTCCGGCTTCCCTTAGCCCCTGCTCGACGGGGCGCAGCAGCGTGCGCCCCCGGCTTGCCGCCGCCTCGGCGCCGAATCCGGTATCGACGACGATCGGCGGCCCTTCGTCGCGGTGGATCGCCCAGACATAATAATCGAGCGGCATGTCGGTGGCATGGTCGTCGCCGGCCAGGAAATTCTCCGCCGCTTTGCGCTCGTGCCGCGCGTAGCGGATCGCCTGGACCTTGGTGACTGGCACGTCAGCGCCTCACGCGAACTTGAGCCGCACCGGCTGCCTCGCCGGACCATGCCCGACGGTGGTCATCCACGGCTCGTAGTCGCCGGCAATTTCGATGCCTTCGACCTCGCGCGTGATTGATCCGAGCAGCGCGGTCGCTTCCATCTGCGCGAGCGTTCGTCCGACGCAGGCATGGACTCCATAGCCCCAGCCGAGCCCGTGCTTGACGTCGCGGTTGGCCTGATAGGCTTCGGGCTTCTGCCAGAAGCGCGGATCGCGGTTGGCGGCGGCGAACATCAGCCCGCACCGCGTTCCTTCGGGTATCAGATAGCCGTCGATCTCGACGTCGCGGGTGGTGATCCGCCCCGCCATGCGCGACGGCGAATCCCACCGCAGGCTTTCGTCGAACGCGTTGCGGAGCAGCTTGGGATCGGCGCGCACCCGCGCATATTCTTGCGGGTAAAGCGCCCAGGCGCGAAGCGCATTGGCCATGGTGATGAAGGTCGTGTCGGCGCCAGCCGACAGCACCGTCTGGAGCAGCAGCTTTGCTTCGGGCTCGGTGATCTGGCCGGCGTCCGCCGCCTTGTAGAATTCGACTCCGATCCCGTCGGGATCGAGCGCGCTTCGTTCGCAGGTGCTTTCGAGCCAGGCGATCACCGGCTCGAAATTCTCGGTCATCGCTTCGTCGTAGAGCGCGTTCGGCGGCCCCATCGTCGCCCACACCATGTTAGAGAAGCCGATCATATGCTCGCGGCCCTCGGCGGGCAGGCCGAGCACGTCGGGCAGCACCTTGTAGACGTAGCGCTGGGTGATCTCGCCGACCGCATCGAGCGTCTCGCCTTCGCGTCCGCGTAGCTCCTCGACCAGCCGCTCGGCCTCGCGCTGGAAGATGTCGCGCATCCGCTCGAGCGCGCGCGGGCTCAAGGCATTGGCGATCACCCCGCGCACCCTGGTGTGCTTGGGCGGATCGTCGGTCAGCAATATTTCGGGCCGCAGTGAATTGGGGTCGTGCCACGGCCGCGAGGCCGAGGAGAAGCCCTTCCAGTCCATCAGGCCGGCCGCGACATGCTCGTGCCGGCCGAGCATCATCACTCCGTCGGCGAGCCGGACCACCGGGGCGAACTCGCGCAGTTCATCGTCGACCTCGCGCGCATTCTTCACCGCTTCGTGGGTGAAGATGTCGATCGGATAGTCGGGGACCTCTTTGCTCATTCGGCCATGTCCAGCCCGATGCCCTCGAAGCGGCGGGCATCGCCATGCGTGCGGATCCAGCCCGCAGTCGGATCGGCGAAATGGGCGCCGATTACGAGCACCGGCGAATCCGAATAGCGTTCGACGAAGCTGACCCGCGTCTTCTGCCCGGCTTCGGTGTCCATGTCGAAGCGCGCAGGTCGCCACGGCATCGCGCACTGGATCGGATGATGCATCAGATCGCCGGTGATCACTGCTTCCTCGCCATTCGACGAGACGCGGACATGGACGTGACCAGGCGTGTGGCCATGGCTCGGCTCGAGCCAGATCTTACCGTGCGCGTCGTCGCAAATGACATGGTCGGCCTCGACCAGCTCGTGCAGCCCGGCCTCGACCACCGGATCGACGCTGTCCTCCATATGCCTCGGGTCATGCTCGGGGTGATGACGCATGTCCTGCCAGGCCTCATATTCCTTGCGGCCGAACAGATATTTGGCGTTGGTGAAGGTCGGCACCCACTTGCCGTCACGCATGTGCGTGTTCCAGCCGACATGGTCGTGATGGAGATGGGTGCACATCACCGTGTCGATGTCATCCGTCGTGATTCCAAGGCTCGCCAGATCCTCGATGAAGCCGGTTGGGAGATCGCAGAACACGTCGAAGGCGCGCTGGCGCCCGGCGCCGATGCAGGTGTCGACCATCAGCTTTCGGGTCGGCGTCGCGACGACGAAGCCCTGGAAGTTCATCACCTGCCGACCGTCGGGAGTGGCATAATGCGGGTGCAGCCAGGGGATCGCGATCACCTCCTCGGGCTCGGCATCCGATATCGTCATGTTGATATGGTCGGTGAAGTTCCACATCTCGACGATCCGGGTGATCGCAACGTCGCCGACCTGCCAGGTCCGCATATGCTCGACGGCCATTCTTGGTCCTTTCTTTTATGCCGCTTTGCGGGCGACGCTCTCGGGCGGAAGCTCGGCGGCGGGAAGCGCCGGCTTGCCGAGGATGAAATCGGCCGCACGCTCGGCGACCATGATCACCGGCGCGTTGGTGTTGCCGCCGATGATCGAGGGGAAGACCGAGGCGTCGGCGATCCGCAAGCCTTCGATGCCGCGCAGCTTCAGCGTCGGGTCCACCACCGCTTTGTCGTCGCTTCCCATCCGGCACGTCCCGCAGGGGTGGTGCACGGTGTAGCCGGTCGACCGGATGTAATCGTCGATCGCCTCGTCGGTCTGGACGTCGGCGCCGGGCGCGACCTCGACGCCATGATAGCGCGCGAAGGCGGGCGTCGCGAAGGCCTGGCGGGCGATCTTGATCGCACGCACCAGCGGGTCGATGTCGCCCGGCGCGCTCAGTAATTGCGGATCAATCAGCGGTGCGGTCGCCGGGTCGGGGCTCGCCAGCCGGATGTGGCCGCGGCTCTTCGGATAAAGCGAGACCGGGCTGATCGCATAGCCATGCCCGACCGGGAACGGGATCTTGGTGGTCAGCCGCTTGGCCGGCTGGAACACGAACTGGACGTCGGGCTTGCTCAGCTGCGGCGAGGTCCTGAGGAACGCCACCGACTCGAAGACATTGCCCGCCAAGGGTCCGCGTCGCGCCACCGCATATTCGATCAGGTTGAAGAAGCCGCGCGGCAGCGCCTTCCAGCTGATCCCGTACGAGATGGGAAGCGCGGTTTCGACATGGACCGGCGAGGCGACATGGTCGTGATAATTGGAGCCGACGCTCGCCAGGTCGAGCCGGGTTTCGATGCCCATCGCCTGGAGGTGCTGGCCGGGGCCGATCCCCGACAGCATCAACAGTTGGGGCGACTGGATCGTACCACAGCTCAGCACGACCTCGGCCCTTGCCCGGATGCTGCCGCCGTCGGCGAGCGCGACCCCGACCGCGCGGCCGTCCTCGATCAGCACCCTGGTCACATAGGCGCCATGCAGCAGCGAGACCTGACCGCGGCGCAACGCTGGCATCAGCATCGCGCCCGCCGTCGTCTCGCGCCGGCCGTTGCGGATCGTGCCCTGCCTCAGGCCATAGCCCTCCGGGTCCGGCCCATTGAAATCCTCGCATTTGCGAAACTGCAGCGCTTCGAGCGAGCGCATGAAATCGAAGTTGAGCTGGTTGGGATTGGCGACGCGCTTGACGTTGATCGGGCCGCCGCGGCCGTGGAACACCGAGGCCGCGAAATCCTCGTTATTCTCCGATCGCGTGAAATAGGGCAGCACTTCGGCATAGCTCCAGCCGGTCGCTCCGCCGTCCGCCCAGCCGTCATAATCGGTCGGATGGCCGCGGAAATAGACCATGCCGTTGATCGATCCGCAGCCTCCCAGCACCTTGCCGCGCGGCACCGGGATACGCCTTCCATTCATTCCAGGCTGCGGCACCGTCTCGAACCGCCAGTTCGATTTCTTGAGTGAGATCGCCGCCGCGACAAACGCCGGCACGTGGAAGAATGGGTGGCTGTTCTTGCCGCCGGCCTCGATCAGGCAGACCGTCCGGCCCGGCGCTTCGGCGAGCCGCGCCGCGAGCGCAGCCCCGGCGGTCCCGCCGCCCACCACGACATAGTCGAACTCGCTCGCCAAGCCCGGTTCCTCTCCTCGCTTCGACCTAATGGAGCGGTGCCGCGGCGCTTGGCAACTCCCGAATTGAGTCTGATTGCCGGCGACCCTAAGCCTTTGCCATGGACTGCGATGTTCTCATCGTCGGGGCCGGGCCCGTCGGGCTGCTCACCGCGCTCGGTCTCGCCCAGGCGGGCGCGTCGGTCGCGGTCGTCGAAGCCGCCGCCGCGCTCAACGATTCGCCGCGCGCCGCGGTCTATTTCGCAACCAGCCTGATCGCGCTCGATGAGCTTGGCGTGCTCGCCGATCTCGATGCGCTCAGCCTGCGCAACGGCCTGTTCGGCCATCACGTCCCCGATTACGATTTCCACGCAATCATCTCGATGGCCTGCATGAGTGAATTTACCTATGATTATCAATTACATTGCGGGCAGGACGTGCTGTGCGGCGTGCTCCGAACCCACCTCGAGCGCCTCGGCGTTGGAATCCTGTTTAATCACGAGCTGACCGGGCTCGAACAATTCCCCGATCATGTCCGGGCGACGCTGGCTACGCCCGGCGGACCGCAAAGCCTGACCGCCGGCTGGCTGGTCGGCGCCGACGGCGCGCGCAGCACCGTCCGCCGCCTGCTTGGGCTCGAGTTCGAGGGGATGAGCTGGGCGAACCGGTTCATCGCCACCAACGTCTATTGCGACTTCCAGAGCCTCGGCTACCAGCCGGCCAACTTCACCTGCGATCCGGCCAACGGCGCGGTAATCGCCCTGCTCGACAAGCAGGGATTGTGGCGGCTCACCTACCAGGAGCCGGGCACGCTCCCGGTCGACACGTTCCGCGCGCGTCTGCCCGAGCGCTACAAGGCGTTCATTCCCGATGGCATGCCCTATGAGGTCAAGTCGGCCAGCCCCTATACGTTGCACCAGCGCTGCGCGACGCGGCTCCGCGTCGGCCGCGCGATCCTTGCCGGCGACGCCGCGCACGCGACAAATCCGTGCGGCGGCATGGGACTCACCACCGGTTTCTGGACCGCGATGATCCTGAGCGACGTCCTCGCCGCGGTGATCCGCGGCGAAGAATCGGACTTGATCCTCGATCGCTATTCGGTGGAGCGGCGGCGGATCTTCTGGGAGGTCAGTTCGCCGGCGGCGAGCC
>JADMIO012610833.1_pt1 | contig 18276 bp, 13 predicted proteins | sample 8958161 | NCBI WGS metagenome assembly JADMIO01 (sample SAMN16585339, study PRJNA669376) | soil metagenome | isolation source: Crop rotation soil | place: USA: Cullars Rotation, Alabama | collected 2011 | reverse complement strand
TTGCCGCCACAAGACAAAGATGACCGGATAAATCAGCAGTTCGAGCACGCCCGAGGTAAGGACTCCGCCAATCATTGGTGCAGCGATGCGCTTCATCACGTCGGCTCCGCTCTGGGTGGTGGGCGACCACATAATGGGAAGCAGCCCGAAGAGAATGGCGCAGATGGTCATCACTTTCGGGCGGACGCGGTTGACCGCGCCTTCAATAACGGCGGCTTGCAGGTCGCCCATGGTGTTCATGCGGCCAAGCGCGCGGAATTTATCCCAGGCATGATCCAGGTAGAGGAGCATTACGACACCGGTCTCGGCGTCGAGGCCGGCCAGTGCGATGAGACCAACCCAAACCGCAATGCTCATGTTGTAGCCGAGCAGGTAGAGAAACCAGAACGCTCCCACGAGCGAGAACGGAACCGCGAGCAACACGATGAAGGTTTTCACGGCGGACTTCGTGTTCAGGTAGATGAGCACGAAAATGATGAGGAGCGTGAAAGGAACGACAATCTTCAACCGCTTCTCCGCGCTTTTAAGATACTCGAATTGGCCAGCCCATTGGATGTAGTAACCGGGCGGAAACTTGACGGTGTCGTTGATTCGTTTGGCGGCGGCATCGACGTAACCCTGGATGTCATCGCTGGTGATATCCACAAAGACGAAGCCCACCAGCTGGCCGTTCTCATTGCGAATGGAGGGAGGGCCGGTTTTGTAGCTGATGTCGGCAAGCAGGGAGATGGGGATTTGGGCCAGGGGCCGCGCCCCGGCGTTCGAGCCGGATGCGGGTTTGGTCCTCGCTCCGCCCATTCCTTCGCCCGAAGGCTGGGCGGGCATCGTCGATGATTCCTCGTTCGGCATCGGCACCGGCACCAGTACGCGCTTCAAGGCATCAAGATCCTCACGAAAATCGCGCGCATAACGAACATTGATTGGATACCGCTCGCGGCCTTCGACCGTGGTCGCAATGGTCTTGCCGCCAATGGCCGTTTCCACAATGTCATTGATGTCGCCGACGGTCAGGCCATAGCGCGCGGCGGTCTGGCGATTGGGCGTGAAGTCGAGGAAGTAACCGCCCGTCGTGCGCTCGGCGAAAGCACTGCGCGTGTCCGGGAAATCCGTCAGCACTTTCTCGATCTGAACACCGATCTCCTGAATGACGCCAAGGTCCGGGCCAAAAACTTTGATGCCGAGCACGGAACGGAAGCCGGTCGTCAACATCTCGGTGCGCGTTTGAATCGGCATCCAGAAAATGTTCGCCATGCCAGGCGTTTTGATTTTCTCGTTCATCTCGGCGATCAGCTTTTCCCACGTCATGCCCATTCGCCACTGATCGGGGGACTTGAGTTTCACGACCGTCTCCACCATCGAAAGCGGGGCGGGGTCAGTCGAAGTCTCAGCCTGGCCGGCCTTGCCGAAAACGGATTCGACTTCGGGAAACTGGCGCAGCATCCGGTCCTGGATTTGGAGAATGCGCGTGGCTTCATCAATGGAAATACCGGCGATCGCCGTCGGCATGTAAAGAATGTCGCCTTCGTTGAGCGGGGGCATGAACTCCTTGCCTAGTTTCAGAAACGGAAAAACCGTCAGGCCGACCAGCGCGATGGCCATGGCGAGCGTTAGCCAGCGGAATCGCAGGACAAAATGAACGAATGGCCGGTAGGTCCAAAGCAGGAGCCGATTCACGGGGTTCCGAATCTCGGGTGTCATCCTGCCGCGAATGCACATCAGCATGAGCACGGGGACGAGTGTCACGCCCAGCATCGCGGCGAAGAACATGGCGAAGGTTTTGGTGAAGGCGAGCGGTTTGAACAAGCGGCCTTCCTGTGCTTCCAGCGAAAAGACCGGAATGAAGCTCACGGTGATGACGAGCAGGGCAAAGAAGAGCGGACGCCCGACACTTTTGGCGGCGGTGATGATGACTTCGATGCGCTCATGGTTGGTCGGGTCACGCCCTTTTTCCTCCCGAAAATGTTCCAGGAATTTGTGCGCGTTCTCGACCATGATAATGGCCGAGTCCACCATCGCGCCGATGGCAATGGCGATGCCGCCCAGCGACATGATGTTCGAGGTGAGCGAAAGCTGAAACATCGGGAGGAACGACAGGAGGATGGCAATCGGGAGCGTGATGATGGCGACGAGCGCTGAGCGGATGTGCCAGAGGAAAACGATGCAGACGAGGGCAACGACGATGCTCTCCTCGATGAGCTTCTCGCGCAGGGTGGCGATGGAGCGCTTGATCAGTTGGCTGCGGTCGTAAGTCGTGACAATTTCCACGCCTTCCGGCAACGACGGTTTGATTTCCTCGAGCTTTTTCCTGATGCCATCGATAACGCGCAGTGCGCTTTCTCCGTAACGCATTACGACAATGCCGCCGACCACTTCGCCTTCGCCATTGAATTCGGAAACACCGCGACGAAGATCGGGTCCGAGGTGAACCGTGGCGACGTTCTTCACGTAGACCGGCGTTCCTTTCTGAGTTTTTAGCGGAACGTTCTCGATGTCCTCGATACTTTTGATGTAGCCGCGACCGCGCACGTAAAACTCCGTCGAGCCGACTTCAAAAATCTTTCCGCCGACATCGCCATTGGACCTGCGAATTTTGTCCACGACTTCGGAAATGGGAATGCCATAGGCGAGCAGCTTGTTTGGATCGAGGTCCACCTGATATTGCTTCACGAAGCCGCCGACGGGAGCGACTTCGGCGACCCCCTTCACGGATTCGAGCGCGTAACGAAGATTCCAATCCTGGAAGGAACGAAGTTGGGCGAGGTTGTTTTTTCCGCTGCGGTCCACCAGCGCGTATTCAAAAACCCATCCCACTCCGGTGGCATCCGGCCCGATGACGGGATTCACCCCTTCCGGCAACATGCCGCGCACCGTGCTGAGATATTCAGTGACGCGCGACCGTGCCCAATAGATGTCCGTTCCATCCTGGAAAATGACGTAGAGGAACGATTTGCCGAACATCGACTCGCCCCGAACGAACTTCACCTTCGGCGCGGCAATAAATTTCGTCGAAATGGGGTAGGTGATTTGGTCTTCGACCAAATCGGGAGAACGCCCTTCCCATTCCGTGTAAATGATGACCTGCACGTCGCTCAGGTCGGGGATGGCATCGAGTGGTGTCCTGGCAAGCGCCCAAATACCGCCAGCAACACCAAACACCACAAGAACCATGATGAGAAAAGGGTTGCGGGCGCTCGCCTCAATGATGCGTTCCAGCAAGAACGGCTTTTTCTCCGAAACGCCTTGGACCGATTCCGGTGAAGGGTGATTCTCCATGGCGGTGAAGTGCGTTCGTGGCTATTTATTCAGCAGTTTCACCACGACTTCAGTGCCCCCTGCACCTTCGCTTCTGCGTCGATGAGGAAGTTGCCGCTGGTCACGACACGCTCGGCCTCTTTGAGGCCGGACTTTACTGCGTAGAAGTCGCCATGTTTGCGGCCAAGCTCGATGAAGCGTGGCTCCAGCTTTCCCTCGCCTTTGTCCACAAAGACCACGTTGCGCTTCCCGGTGGGCAGCACCGCGGGGACTGGCACGGCCACGCCTTCGCCCAATTCCATTGTGAGTTCGACATCGACATACATTTCCGGCCGCAACTTGAGTTCTGCGTTCTTCACGTCGATGCGAACGCGACTGGTGCGCATGGCATCATTGAGGAACGGGTCAATGACCGAAATTTGTCCCGCGAGTTTCTCGCCAGGATACGAGGATGTGGTGATGCTCACGGACAATCCCTTCTTCAGCATCGGCAGGTCGTCCTGATAAAACTGCGCCCACACCCAAACCACGGAGAGGTCGGTAATATCCACCAGATGATCGCCGTTCATCACTCTGCGTCCCTGGTCGACGCCGATGTCCTGCACGACCCCGCGAAACGGTGCGAAGAGCGTCAGATGCTCTTGCGGTTTGCGTGACTTTTCCAAATCGGCCACTTCCTTGTCGCTAACGTTCCACAAACGCAGCCGTTGCCGGGTGGATTCGTAAAGCCGGTCGGTGCTGTCCAGAACAGCTTTGTTGCCTTTCTCTTTTGCTTGGTCGCGCATCTTGAGCAGGTCCACGAATTCGTTTTGTGTGGTCAGCAAATCCGGGCTGTAGATGGTCAGCAACGGCGCGTCCTTCTCGACCAATTCGCCTCGCGAGAACACGAACAGCTTTTGCACGTAGCCTTCGGTCCGAGAGACATAATCCCAATGGCGCTGCTTGTCATAGGCGACCAGGCCCACCGCGCGAATCGTTTGGTGGAAGGGTTGTTTCGCCACGGTGGCGTAAGTGACCCCGAATTGTTGAAGGCGCGTCACGGGAACGGAGAACTCAGTGGGCAGTTCTTCGCTTTCTTTCTTCTCCCCTTGACCCGGGATCATCTTCTCCTGTTTCTCGGCGGAAAGGGCCAGGCTATCGGCGTCGCCTTTGGTCTGGCCATGATCGTGTCCCGTGGTCTTTGCGCTTTTCTTTTTCACTGGCTCCAAATCCATCGAGCAGATGGGACACTTGTCCGTTGGGTTCTGTTTCTTCACCGAGGGGTGCATGGTGCAGGTATAATAATCCACGTCGGCGGCCTTGCCGGCGAACTCGTTGCGGCAGGAAGCGGCGAGGAACAACAACGCAGCACCGAACAGCGTCACGCAAACGGCGCGGCTCACTCGGGAGAGTTGCGCGGGGGTAAAGAGCGAGCGTTTCATCAGTCAGTTCTCTTGGTTGTCGTGCTCGGGAGTGATGGAGGGTTCGCTGGTCAACGGAGACAATGCCGCGGCGTTTTCCAAGCCGGCCCAAAGCAGCAGTTCGGCTACGGCTTGATGCTGCTCCGTCACGGCCCGCGCGGCCATCAGTTGGCTTTCCAGGAGCATTCGGCGGGCGTCGAGCACATCACGAAACGTGCCGCGTCCGGCTTCCCAATCGGCCAGGCGGCTCGAAAGCGCCTGCTGCGTGCGCGCGATAATTTCGTCGCGATAAAGCAATCCTTCGCGACGGCGCGCTTCAATCTCGACGGTGAAATGGTGCAACTGTTCGCGCACCATGAGCACCTGGTCTTCGCGCTCCTCTTCTGCGGCTTTCTTTCGCTCTGTCTCGCGCTCGAAGTTCTTTCGGTATTTGCCGCCGTTGCCCCACGGCAGCGAGAAATGAAGCGTGAACATCCCTGAACGAAAGTCGCCGTCCCCGCTATATTGGCGGCCTTCGACGCCGAGACCTATGTCTGGCAGGCGCAGGTTGTGCGCGAGTTGGGCGGCCGCGTCTGCTTGCTTGATTTCCTGCTCCATGACTTTGAGCTTTTGTTCGCTGCGCAGGGCCAGCGTCACCAGTTTTTCGCTGTACGGGATGACAGGGACGAGTTCCGGGAGTTGCAATCGGGGCCAGGCCGCATTGGCCTTTCGATTGAGCAGGCGATTCAGGGAGATGTGCTCGTGGCCAAGCCGGCGGCGGTCCGTGCGCAAAAGGTCATGGCGTTTGGCGACCTCGTTTTGGATTTGCAGGGTGTCGGCGATCGCGGCCTGTCCGGCACGGTACCGCGCTTCGGTCGTCTGGGCCGTCGCGTCCAGCCAAACCAGGTCTTGTTCTCCGATTTCGACGACGCGCCCGGCCAGGGCGGCCATGAGAAGCTCCCGCGTGAGGTCGCGGCGCAACTGTTGGAAGCGGAATTCGACCTCGGTCTGCCGCAGCGATACGTCGGCCTGGGCGACGAGCCGATTCAACCTGGGCCGGCCCCAGAGCGGCAGCTTTTGCTCGAGGCCGTAAGCGAGATTCCCTTCCTCCTCCGGCTTAAATCCTTTCTCGCTGTAAAGGCTGCCGCCAAAAATCGCGGTTGGATCCTCCCATGTGCGCAACGCCCCGACGTTGGCCGTGGCCGAACGCAAGCGGGAATCAGCCGCCCTCAGCGAGGGATTGTTCGTCCGCGCCTCCGTGACGAGCTGTTCAATTAACCTGGTGGAGACAACGACGGTATTGGTCGTCTCAATCGATTTTATGTCATCCGCGGCCAGCCTGACCGAGAGGCTGGCGCTCAAGAGGAGAGCAGTCCCAAAATTCTTTTTCATCTGAGTTCATTCCAAAAATCCACGACGCCGGCAAAAATGACGGCACAGCGCGCCCACGAGGGCACACTCCAGGCGGGAAGTTAGGTGAACTCAGAGAAGGTAGGCGCAGTCCCGCTGGAAAATGGGGACTGCGGCCACGACGAAGCCGGAAGAAGACGGCGTGAAAAATTGGCTGGTGGCCGGCAAGGGAAGCATCACCGAAAACGCGATGAGCGCGGCCAGCGCTTGCCATTCATTTTGAGAGGTCGGGGCAGGCGCGGGAGTGACGGGAGTTGACGGACGCGACGGCTTGATGCAACAGGCTGGCGTTGCGCAACCCTTCATGTCGCAGCCGGAGCAGCAACAGGCGGGCTTGGTGTTATGCTCGCCGGCACCGAGAGGAGAAGGCACGAAGATGCCGTGCCACGCCAGGATGAATCCCAGCAGGAGAACGCCTATTGCTTTTGAGCGGCCCGATGTCATCTCAGCCGGGTCCGTCGTTCTCAAACGTCGAACCTTTCTTCCGGAGCTTGGCAAATTTTGCGCGGGAAGCAAATGATTAACTGAGTCCCTTCTGGAACGCCTCCGGCCCTGTATGCGTTTAGCGAAGTTTTTCGATGGAGCCGCGAATGTTGACGGCGATCTCTTTGGCCTCCGCGGGAATGTCGTACGACTTCAACTGGCCGCCGGGCCAGCGAACAGAAAGGGTGGTTGGCGTTTGTGGTGTCGAGAGCACGGTGACTACGCTGTCCTGGGACCAATAACCAGACCCGGCTTGCACCGGCCGGGAGGGACCTTTTTTCTGTCCATAGGCCAGGCGCAAGGTGGCGCCTAGTCCGAGTGGATTGCCGGCCGGTCCTTGCAGGCGCACGCGCAATCCAGGCTTGGCGGTTTCGTTATGAAAAAGAGCGGTGGTTCCTCCGTTTTGCGCAACAAGCAGATCGATGCGGCCATCCTCGTCAAAATCACCCACTGCCGAACCACGTTGATCGCCATAAAGGATGACGCCGGATTGTTGGCCGGGCACGGCTTGAAATCGTCCAGTGCCGTCCCCGCGCAACCAAAGACCGCGCCCGGCATCGAGCCGAATCTCCTCGGGACGCATGGCAAAGAAATTTTGGCTCAGAAAAATGTCTTCGGCGCCATCGCCGTCGAAGTCAGCGATATTCACCCCGAAGGCGCAACTCCACTGCGCTTCATCAGGCAGGCGGATGGCTTCAAAGTGATCGCCGCGATTGAGGAAGGCCATGGAGGTCAGCGTATTGACGCGCAATTCCCGCGCAGATTTGGCCTGGGCGCCCAGCAGCATTGGAACATCGGTGGACGAAAAGGCCCGGTGACTGGCGAAGCGTGCGCGCAAGGCCGGCCAGCCGCTGCTGAGCCAGGACAAGTCGCGACGCGGCACGATGCGGGCGTCTTCCGGATCGGTTTCCGCTTCGAGCAGATCGAGTGTGCCGTTGCCGTCAAAATCCCCGAAGTAAAGACGGATCGGTTGTGATGAGGGATCATGAAAGGAACTGTTCAGGCCCCAGTTGCTGGCAATAAAGTCGAGGCGCCCGTCTCCATCGAGGTCGCCGGTGGTGATGCCATTCCACCAACCGGTGAAGTGGCTCAACGTTTCGGGTTCCGCGTTTCGGGTTCCGGGTTGGGGAGAGACAAGGTTGTTGCCCTGGACAACCGGCGGGTTCCATTCCGTTAATTTGCCTCTCTCGTTGCGAAAGATTCTTAACGGACCCCATTCGCAGGCCAACAACAGTTCGGGATATCCATCATCGTTAAGATCGCTAAACACCGCGCCGCTGACCAGGCCGAGGTGCTGGAACAACGCGCTATTCTGTTCGTCCTTTTTCAAGGCGCCGCCTTCGTTGCGATAAAGAACCGACGGCGCTTCCTCTGGATAACGTCCCGGAACGAAGCGGCCGCCGATGAAGAGGTCGAGGTCATTGTCACCGTCAATGTCCGCGACGGCGATGGGCCCGGCTGACGCTTTGGGCAAGGTGACTTCGCCGCGTTCGCTTAGGATTGGGCCGGCGGCGGCGCCACCACCGCTTCCGCTGAAGATCATTTGTGCGAGGGCGGAGGCGGTTTCAGGGCCATTGCGAAAATTGGGTTGACCGATCAGGAGCGCGGCCTGGCCGGTTCTGGTCGTCCAGGCGGCCAGGGCGGACTGATCGCGCGCAAGCGGTTGGCGAAGCGAATCGGAGTTGCGTCGTTGAAAGCCTCCTTTGCCATCGGCGCTGTAAACAGCCAGGTAATTGTTTTGCGAACTGCCGATGACCAGTTCGTCATGGCCATCGCCATCGAGATCGAGCCAGGCCACCCCCGGTCCCTGGTGAGAGAGGCTTTTATAGAGCAACGGCTGGCGTTGCAGGTCGTCGTAGGGCGCGTTGACAGAAACATGATTGAGCAGGGCGCTCATATCCTTAAAAACTGGAGAAGGCCGAGTGGGAGCAGGAGGCGAAAAGGGTCGTGCGCCACTTTCGGCCACTTCATAGATATGATTCGGTTTCGCCTGGGAGACAACGCTGCGCCGGCTACTGCGCCAGGTAACTTCAATGGTGAGCGAATTGGTGATGGCCCCGGCGGCAAAGGTGCGGATCGGTTCGTCCGAGGAGAGATAACGTCCGCCGCACTGCATCTCCTGGGTTTGCACCGGGACGGCGCCGCCCAGGACTTTTATTTTGGCCCCAATCCCTTTGGTGTTCGGCGGCAGTCCGTTTAATCGGACCGCGACACGGGGGGCGATGGAATCGTTGCGATAAATGAGCGGGGGTTGCCAAAGGGAATTGACAATAACATCGAGGTCACCGTCGTTATCGAGATCGGCCAGGGCAATGCCGTGCGAGACATTGGTGGCCTGGAAGCCCCACGATTTTCCCACCTCCTCGAAGGTCCGGTTACCGCGGTTGCGAAAGGCGTAATTGGGGGTGATGAGCGGAGGAAAATCGCGCAGCAATTTTCCGATCTGCTGGTCGAGGCCGACGCCGATGCGGGACGATTGCTTCTCGTGCATATCGTGATCCTGCGTGTCGTAAGCATGACCATTGGCCACCAGCAGATCTTCGAAGCCATCCAGGTCCACATCGAGAAAAACCACTGACCAGGTCCAGTCGCTGGCGTCAACGCCAGCAAAGTCGGCGATGTTGGCATAGGTCCCGTCACCCCGGTTGAGGTTCAAAACGTTTTGGCGGATCTGCTGGCGATCGGCGATTTCCCCCACGTAGGAAGGAGGCGGATTGGTGGCAATCTTTTGGGTCATGCGCAGCCGGTGACGCGGACTCAGCATGTCGCCGGCAAAAAAATCGTCGAACCCGTCCCGATCGATATCGGCGAAATCGACGCCCATGGAGAAATGGGGCGTGGCCCGCACCGCCAGATCGGGCAACGCCTGAAAGTGACCGTGGCCATCGTTGATCCAAATGCGGTCAGGCGTTTCAAAGTCGTTGCAGACATAGATGTCCGGGAAGCCGTCGCCATTGATGTCGCGAAACATCACGGACAACCCGAGGTCATACGGCTCGGCGGCGAGCGGGCGGCCCTCTTCGGTCCGGAAGGTGCCGTCGGTCCAGGACACCGGGGTGAAGCGGCCTTTGCCATCATTCAGGTAAAGAGCGTGAGGCTCGCCCAATTCGATGATCTGTCCATCGATCAATTTCAACCGTTTGGCGTAACGCCCGGTAATGGTGTCGCGACCATTGATTTTGCGAACGGAGATCTGTCCGCCACTGCGCAGGATCGATTGCACTCCGTAGTTGGCCACATAGAGATCGAGGTCGCCGTCGCCATCGATATCTGCCAGGGCCAGCGAGTGCGCGCCAGCTCGCGCGACGAGTCCGGCGCTCTCGGTGATATTGGTGAAATGGCCTCCACCCAGATTGCGGAAGGCGGCGTTGGGTCCGCCCAACGAGACGGCGAGCAGATCGAGGCGGCCATCGCCATCGAGGTCGGCAAAGCCGACCCCTTTGGTGAATTGGTTGGTGCAGGCCACGCCGGCCGTCGCAGTGACATCCTGGAAACGGCCCTGGCCGAGATTACGGAAGAGAGCATTGGGCCCGGCCGTGTTGGCAAAATAGAGATCACAAAGACCGTCTCCATCGAAGTCTCCCGCGGCCACTCCGGCGCCGTTCAGAAGATTTTGGTTCGCTTCGGAACGATCGTAGGAAAGGGTGTTGGTGAAAAGAAGGCCGGTCTGTTCCGGGGAGAGCAGGGTGAAGCCGCTGTGCCCCGTGGGCGGCAGGTGAAGTTCCGCGACCCGATAACCGTCGACGGCGACCCACTGCAAGGTTTGTGCGGTGCTGTTCGTGGCGGTTCTGCCGAGGAGCAACAGGGGGAGGAGCAGGGCGAGGGAACGAAAAGGCGCCGTTCGGAACGGATTCATCAGGTCGTTGGGCTGGGGGGAAGTATGGGAGGAGGAGAGGGGGAAAACAAGCCGCGAGTTAAAATTGAAGTCCGAGATCCGAACCCGGGCTTTTGCATTCGGCTTTCGGCCTTCGGATTTCGGGTTTCAGTCCGAGTTACGAGTTATAATTTCGAAAACGCTCAGATGATGTAATCGAGGGGATTGGAGTGTTCGCCTTGGAGTTGGCGGACCCGGTCGCAGAGTTGGGCGAGGGTGACGCTATCGAGGATTTTCACAATGGCGGCGCGAACCTCGAACATGACGCTGCGGATGCCGCATTTTTTTTCATCAGGACAGGAGCACTTCTCGTAGAACCGTTCGCTGACGCAACTGACCGGGGCGAGCGGGCCTTCGATGTGGCGGATGACCTCGGAGAGAGTGATGCGGTCCGGCGGGACCTTGAGACGATAACCGCCGGACATGCCGCGTTTGCTGGTGAGGATGCCGACGGAGCGGAGGTCGTTGAGGATCTGTTCGAGGAACCGTTTCGGAATATTTTGACGTTTGGAAATTTCCTGGATGCGCACGACGGCGTCGTTATCGAGATAATCGAGTCCGAGGACGATGAGCGCTCGCAACGCGTATTCCCCCCGCACAGAAATCTTCATTAACAGAAAGGTAAAATCCCGACTAACAAGGTCAAGAATAACTTCCCTGCTAAAACGCGGCCAAAATATTATATAATTAGCTCTATTGACATAGTAGAGATATGCCGATAGAACTATTGGCGTTAGCTGCGGGTATCGCAGCTGAAGTGACCCTCTCCTTAATTATTATGAACGGAATATTTAAAAACCTGGCTGCGGTCGGGCTAACCCTGGTCGGCTTGGCCCATGGCAGCAGCGCCGCCGACATCAAGTTGCTCAATGTCTCCTATGATCCCACGCGGGAATTCTACGGGGAGTTCAACCCCGCTTTTGCGAAACATTGGCAAGAGAAGACCGGGGACAAAGTCACGGTGCAACAATCTCACGGCGGTTCCAGCAAACAGGCCCGCTCGGTCATTGACGGCCTGGCGGCGGATGTGGTGACGCTGGCGTTGGCTTACGACGTCGATGCCATCGCGCAGCGGGCCAGGTTACTGCCGTTGGATTGGCAGAAACGTCTTCCTCATAACAGCGCGCCCTACACTTCGACCATTGTTTTTCTGGTGCGGAAAGGAAACCCGAAGGGCATTCGTGATTGGGATGACCTCGTGAAGCCGGGGGTGGCCTTGATCCCGGCCAACCCGAAAATTTCCGGGGCGGCGCGTTGGGTTTACCTGGGCGCATGGGGCTACGCCCTGAAAAAATATGGCAATGACCCGGCCAAGGCCAAGCAGTTCGTCACGCGATTTTACAAAAATGTACCGGTGCTCGACTCGGGCGCGCGCGGGGCCACCACCACGTTTATTCAACGGGGTATCGGTGATGTGCTGGTCGGTTGGGAAAACGAGGCGCATCTCGCCCTGAAGGAATCGGGTCCTGACAAATTCCAAATCATCACGCCATCGATCAGCATCCTGGCGGAGCCGACCGTGTCGCTGGTCGACAAGGTGGTGAAAAAGAAAGGGACGGAGGTCGTGGCGAAAGCATACTTGGAATATCTCTTTTCCGAAGAGGGCCAGGAGATCGCTGGAAAACATTTTTACCGTCCGCGTTCTGAGAAAGCGCTGGCCAGGTATGCTGCTCAATTCGCCCAGATCGATCTGTTCACAGTAGATGAACTTTTCGGTGGTTGGGCCAAAGCGCAAAAGACCCATTTTGATGAAGGAGGTGTCTTTGATGAAATTTATAAACCTTGATCGCGCCGTGTCGGCCTTTGACTCGAGGCGGGAATGGCACACTTTGCAAAGTGTGCCGCGCCCGAGCGACGTCGTGCTGCGCGCGGCGGCGGCATTCGGCGCAGCGGCATCCTTTTTGGAGCCGCTCGATGCCCTGGCCGGCTCGGCACATTTTTACCGGCGAAGCGGATTGGTTTTCGAACGTGGTGGGCGATGGGAACTGCCGCGTTACCAATTTTTCGGGCCGCGGGGCGGGGGAGACGCCATGCGCATTGGCATTTTTGCCACCATTCATGGCGATGAACCGGAGAGTGGAATGGGACTGGTGCATTTTCTGGAAGGACTGGTGCGCCAACCGGAGTTAGCCCGGGGATTCATCATCGAAGCGTATCCATTGTGCAATCCGACCGGTTATTTCGACGCGACCCGGCAGGCCCGGGGCGGCAAGGATTTGAACCGTGAATTTTGGCGCGACTCGGCCGAACCGGAAGTGCGTCTGCTGGAAGAGGAATTGTTGCGACATCGCTTTGATGGAATTATTTCGCTGCACTGCGATGATACGAGCGAGGGAGTCTATGGATTCTTGAGCGGACGAAACTCCGGTGCGGTTCTCTCCGGTCATCTGCTTGAGCCGGCATTGCGAGCGGCTGAGGCATTTCTGCCGCGGAATGTCGCCGCGCAGATCGACGGGTTTGCCGCTTGTGGCGGGGTGCTGAGGAACTGCTACGAGGGGGTCTTGCGCGCACCGGATCACGACGGGCCACCGCCGTTCGAGATTACTTTTGAGACACCGCAACGCGCCCCGGTCGATCGCCAAATCGAAGCATTCAACAGTGCGCTCATCAGCATCCTGGCCGAGTATCGGCAACTGCTGGCCCATGCGCCCAACCTTTAGTCATTTGCAAGTCGAGGCCTTGCACGCGGCCATGATGGCCATCCTGGCCGAGTTTCGTTATCTTCAGGCCCTTGGGCAAAATATTTAGCAATGACGAAACCGTCTCCTTGCGCCTGCACGAAGGCCAGGTCCGAGCGGGTCCGACCTTGATCTATCTGCCGGGGTTGCACGGGGATTGGACGTTGGTCGGGGCATTCCGCGCCGCCCTGGCGGGCCGGGCGCGTTTCGTCGAAACCTGCTACCCGCGCCGGGTGGATTGGACGCTCGACGATTTTGCGGCCGGGGTGGTGGAGGCGCTGGTGGCCCGAGGCATCACGGAAGGATGGCTGTTGGGGGAATCTTTTTCATCGCAAGTGGCCTGGACGATCTTGCGACGCCATGCCGACCGCGCCGGGGCGTTTGAAATCGAGAAAGAGAAAAACGATGTGAGTCCATTTAAAAGCGGTTTTAAACCGTTGGGGTTGGTGTTGGTGGGTGGCTTTGTCCGGCATCCTTGGCCATGGGGGGTGCAATTCGCTCGTGGGGCGAGCCGGCGGGTGCCGGATTGGTTGCTCAAGCGCCTCTGCGCTTTTTACGCCTGGACCGCGGCACGCCGACACGGTTCCAATCCGGAGCGCCAGTCGGAGTTACAAGAATTTGTGGCGCGCCGGATTGTGTTGGAAGATCGTGCGGCCATCACGAGCCGATACAAGGTCATATTGGAAAATGACCTGCGCCCGGTTGCCCGCCAAACGCGGCAGCCGGTTTATCATTTGAGTGGCGCCCTGGACCCCATTGTGCCGTGGTGGCAGGTGCGCCGGTGGTTGCGCGGGCAATGTCCGGGGTATCGTGAGAGCCGGATTTTGGGGCGGGCGGGTCATAATGTTCTGCTCGATGCGGCGGAGGTTTGCGCCGAGCAGATTCTGGCCTGGACTGGTTGAATTGCGGAACTCGTTGGCGATTATGGCCTTGACCGGTTCCCGGCTGGAGCCTATATCCGGGACTGATGGTTAGTGAGATGTTGGGCAAACGAACTCAACCTATACGCCTATGACCAAGCGCGACCTCGTCATCCGCATCAGCAGCGAAACTGGACTGGTCCAACAGCAAGTGTTGGACGTGATTCAGAAAACCCTTGACTACATTTCCAGCGCGCTGGCCAACGGGCGCAAGGTCGAACTGCGCAACTTTGGCGTCTTCGAGGTCAAAGTGCGCAAGGCCCGCGTCGGGCGCAATCCCAATGCGCCGGAAACCGATGTGCCGATCCCGGAACGGGCCGTGGTGAAATTCAAGCCGGGCAAGGAAATGCGCGAAACCGTCATTAAACTGACGCCCGAACAAGTGGCCGCGGCCTTGCTGGCCCAGGAGGCCGAGGACAAAGCCAAGGGCAAGGAAGAGGAACCTTAAGGCCCGCCCGAATTTGCCGGGGCGCTCCTGACCGCAGCGAGCGCCCTTTTTGTTTCCCCAAGCTATGGAACGTCTCCCCGGTTTTCGTGATTTTTATCCCGAACCTTTGCCGCACAGCGATGTCTGGAGCGCGGATGCCCGCCAATATCTTTTTGAAGCGTGGCGGCGCACCGCCCGCTGCTACGGCTTTCGCGAATATGACGGGCCGCCGCTCGAGCCGCTCGATCTTTATACCACCAAAAGCGGCGCCGAGGTGGTGGGCCAGCTTTATAATTTCATCGATAAGGGCGACCGCGCCGTGGCTTTGCGGCCGGAGATGACCCCGACGCTCGCGCGCATGGTGGCGGCTCATGAGCGCAACTACAAAAAGCCGATCAAATGGTTCGCCCTTCCGCAGCTCTATCGTTACGAACGCGCCCAGAAAGGCCGCTTGCGGGAACACTTCCAGTTCAATGCCGATATCCTGGGCGAAAAGGATCCGGCGGCCGACGCCGAGATTCTGGCCTTGCTCATCGATTCCCTGCGCGCGCTGAAATTGACGGCCGATGATTTTGTCATCCGGCTGAGCAGCCGGCAGGCCTGGCAGGAATTTTTTGAAGCCCGCTGCGCTGATGCGGCGCGCGGTTATGATTTTTATCAGGTGATCGACAAACTTGAACGCGACCCGCCCGCCGAGAGCCGGGCCAAGCTGGAGAAACTGGGATTCAACCTGGATGAAGTGAATGCTTTCATCGCCGCCAGCCAGCCCACCGCCGAACTCGAACTGGTTCTGCAAAATCTTTCCGCGCGCGGCCTTGGGGATTATGTGAAGATTGATTATCATGTTATCCGCGGCCTGGCCTACTACACCGGAGTTGTTTTCGAGGCGTTCGACAAAAAGGGTGAGTTCCGGGCCATTGCCGGGGGAGGGCGTTACGACAATTTGGTCAAACTGATCAGCGGCAACAAGGCGGACATTCCGGCGCTCGGTTTTGGCATGGGCGATGTGGTTTTGCTGGAACTGCTCAAAGCGCGCGGGTTGCTGCCGTCTTTTGATGGCGGGCTTGATCTGTTTTGTTTGATCGAGGATGAATCGCTCCGGCCGGAAAGCCTCAAGTGGATCGAGGAACTGCGCCTGGGCGGATGCAGCGTCGATTATTCGTTGACCGCCCTGAAGCCCGACAAACAATTCAAACGGGCCCTGGAGCTCAAGGCCGGAGCAACTTTGCGGCTGGAACGTTTGGCGTCGGGAGAAATTTGCGCGCGCTTGAAAAATCTGCGCGATCGCACCGAGCAACTGGTTCGCCTGGCCGAAATTGCCCCCCGTGTGCGCCTTCGGGCTGAAAGCCCGAAATGGGATAGCCCGGGTTGAAGGCCCGGGTCGCAGGTCAGAATAGATGTTTTTCGAGCCCTGAATGGGAGTGCCAGAATCAAAATCGAGAGTTTCCAACAAAGGAAATCTGCCTTGCGAAGAACTTTGTCCACGCTCTCGAGCTTGGGCGTTGGCGAGATACTTCTGCTGCGAACTCCTGCACCCCTGACCCCAGCCCTGGGCCGGGGTCAGGGTGAAGAGGTTCCTTTGTCGCGAGGTCGGCCGGAAAGTGACCTGCGGGAAACAATCACCCCGACAGCCGCCCCGGCAGTTTTCGGCTGGACAGGCTGTGGGCCAGCGCGAACGATGAAGAACGAATCCTACGACGTTGTCGGGCTTTCATGGGCAATCGAACCACCAAGATAACGCTGGCCTCCCTGATCATTGCCGGCTCTGCGCTTTCTTTATTCGTGACTTTTTTCCCGTGGCCCCCTCGGCTGGAAGCGGCGCCGCATCTCGCACTCGGCCAGGCTGTGGCTCAGGAAACCATCAAATTGCTTGGCGCGGGCGGCCGGGTTTGGCTGGTGGCTCGGGATACGCGCACCTTTCCCAATCCGGCGGCGGATGCGCAGATCCAGAGCTTTGCCAAAACGTTGCTCGGTTCCGGAATTCGCATCGGTTCAACCAATCTGGTCAAGCTCGACCCATTGCGCGTGGTCGGGGTACCGCCGGGCGATTTTTTGCAAATCCTCAAACGGGCTTCGGATGCGGATGTGGTGGTTTCGTTTTTGGGCGCGGCTTCGCTCAGTGAGGAACAGGTGACCAAATTGGGTGATAAGGCGCCGAAAGTGATCGCAGTCTGCACCGGCAATATTCCGAAGCAAATCGACCTGAAACGGTTGTTTGATCAAAAATTGCTCCAGGCCGCTCTTATCAGCCGGCCGGCTCCTACGACCACCGGGCCGCTCCGCCATCCTGTTCCTGAGAACTTTGAGCAGTTGTATGTAATGGTGCGGGCGGGCGAGCTTTCGGAATTGCCAATGCCCGATTCGGACCGGCGATAGGGATCGGCATGACAACGCGTCCAATTCTGGATGGGAATGATGGATGGAAAAGAGAGGAGCTTTGCCGAGGCGACGGCTTTGCCCTGCCGGATCTGCTGGTCATCCTGGCGGTGGGCGCGCTTTTGGCGGCCGTTCTCGTGCCGTTGGCAACGCATGCCCGGTCCAAATCCCGGCTGGCTCAGTGCATCGCCAACCTTCAACAGGTCAGTCGGGCTTGTTTGCTTTACGCGGAGGATCACAAGGGGAGCTTGCCGACGCTGGATTCCAGCCCGCCTCCAGGGGCCTGGTGGTATTACAAGGAGCAGGTCAAAGGGTATGCCGGTTTGACCGGGCCCTCTTCGGCCAATGACAGGATTTTTGCCTGCCCGGCGGACCGCGGTTATGACGAGGGGATCGAGAAGGTGACGCCCTTTTGGCAGAGCCGGAAGCACGATTACACCAGTTACAATTTCAACGGCGTCAATCTTCCCGGGGTGCCGAATATCGCCGGAAGGACGGTTTCGTCGATCCGGGAACCTGCCCGGACCTTGCTGGTCATGGAATGGACGGCGCACGCGCCGCTTTCCTGGCATCGGAGCCAGACCGGCCGGCAAAACCAGCCCTTTTATAATAATGCGGAGAGCGTGGTGGGATTTGTGGATGGCCATGTCGAATTTATCCCGATCTATTATGATGGGATCAATGCGGCCTACACGCGGGATCCGATCGCCGGTTACGGCTACAAATACAGCGGAGATTAGATTCGGGGCGATCGCCTGGAAGTAACATTGAAGAATGGAGAAAGAGAGGCTAGAATGGAGGCACGCGCACTTATCCACGGATGCAAGATGACTGTCATCGTTTGCCGAAAACCCGAATCAGAAATATGAAACCTGCCATCGTTACGGGATTAATGCTCATCGTCGCCGCGGCGGCCCAGGGGGCCAGCACGGTCTCCGCATGGGTGCCCATTTATCAGGGAGTCGAGCAGGCGACCGGCACCAACAACAGTTTTGACGGGCCGCTTTCGGCCAATGCGCTGCGGATTGATTTGCAGGATCCGGACATTCGTCTGTTGACCACGCCGCCGGTGGCTCAGAACTACGTTACGGATCAGCGGGAGACGTTGTTGCAGACGCCGCGGGAATTCATGGTGGAGTATGGATTGCAGGCGGTTGTCAACTATGCGTATTTCTCTCCGGCAGGTTATTTCAGTCCGTCGGGGACGCCCTCCTATTTGCAAGGACTGTCGATTTCCAAAGGGCGAACTGTTTCGAGCCAGTCCAATTCCAACAATTCGCTGTCGGCCATGCTTTTCACCACCAACAATCAAGCCACCTTCCTATACATCAATTGGCCTCCGACCAACACCGCGGGCATCTATACCGCGGTGTCGGGTCTCTACCCGCTCCTGAGCAACGGGGTGAATGTGGGATTTTATTATACTTTCCAGCACATTGGGATCCTAAGCTTAGAATTCCACGTGGACAAGTTGTCG
>JADMIO010991056.1_pt1 | contig 18280 bp, 16 predicted proteins | sample 8958161 | NCBI WGS metagenome assembly JADMIO01 (sample SAMN16585339, study PRJNA669376) | soil metagenome | isolation source: Crop rotation soil | place: USA: Cullars Rotation, Alabama | collected 2011 | reverse complement strand
GACAACTTGTCCACGTGGAATTCTAAGCTTAGGATCCCAATGTGCTGGAAAGGAGGCGCAGCCTCAAACTCTCCTAAAGAACCCGGGTTGCGGAAAGGCAAAGCCTTTCCGCAAATTGAGCGGCTAAGCCGCATCCGCGTTCACAATAAACTCGCCGAGGTTCATTTCAAAGACTTCCGCAAATCTTTCAATAATCCGATCTTCGACTTCGCTCATGGCAATTTCGCGACCGAGGATTTCTTTCATCGAACTGACCGGTTCGCCTTCACAGGCGATGATCAAATTAAAGTAGCTGAGATCGGTATTCACATTCAGCGCAAAACCGTGGGTCGTCACCCAACGGGCGATGTGCACGCCGATGGCCGCTACTTTGCCGCGCGATGTGTGCACGCCGGTCAGGTTCTTTATGCGAAACGCCGCAATGCCAAAGTCCGCCATGGTGCGAATCAGGACCTCTTCCAGGTCGCGCACATAACGATGAACGTCTTCACGATCGGGACTCAAATTGACAATCGGATATCCGACGATTTGCCCGAGACCGTGATACGTCACCTTGCCGCCGCGGTTTGTTTCAAAGACGGTCACGCCCCGCTCGCGCAGCAATTGCTCGGGCGCCACGATGCCGCCGTCAGTGGAACGCCGGCCGAGCGTCAAGGTGTGCGGATGCTCGAGCAGCAGCAACGTGTCCGGCTGCTCTCTGCTCAGCACCGCGCGCTCGGTTTGTTTCTGAACGTCGAGGGCGGCTTCGTATTCGACGCGTCCCAACCGCTCTACTCGTAAGCTTCTTTGATCCATTCGCGTAGAGACTGATTGTAACGTGCCGAGAGCCCGCGCGTCAGCCGGGGACGGAAAAAGCCAATGCAATGGCTTTGCCACTCCGATGCTTTCGGCTTTGCCGAGCCCAGTGCGGTGAGGCTTGCCTCAGCGTTTCGGCATTTTTGAAGTAAGAGGCTGCGCCTCCCTTCGAGGCGGAGCCTCGGTCAAAACAAGAAACCGCCTGACGGTGAGCCAAAGGCCCACCGCACTGGGCTCGGCAAAGCCGAAAGCATCAGTGGCAGAGCCATAACCTAAGGAGCGGCTCCACCGAAGTAGATTGCTATGCGCTCCCGACACCGACTTGACTCGCCCTAACTGATTGCCGCAGATTTGGTTCACCCCTGAAGGTTTCTTAACAGTCTGAAGGAGCGAAAAGATGAGAAAGCTAGGCATTGTTATCTGTGTCCTTTTGCTGGCGACGGCAGCTGTGGCGCAAACGCGTACGCGCAGGTCAGTTTCCACTGCTCAAAAACAACGCACGACGACCAGTCAAACGGCCGACCCTGCCGCCTCGACAGTGCGCACTGAAGCGGCAACAAAAGTCGCGAATCAAATCAAGAATCTGACCGCGTTCCTTTATTTGCTCGGTGGCATCGCCAAGCGCATTGAAGAGATCGATGCGGCCGCGAAGACCGACCAGAATAGCTCGGCAGCCCAACAAAACGAGCAGAACAAGACCCGGCTCAAATCGAGTTTTGCGGATTTCCGGGCTGGCTTGGATCAGCTCGAGATCTATTTCCGCAGCACACCGGGACTGCAAAGCTATTATTTGAAGCTCGCCGGTTCGGCTGAAGGTGCGGCCGCGGCCGAAAATTTCGCGGCTTCAGGTCGCTTCGATCAGGCGGGGAGAACACTGCTGGGCGTGGTTAACCGTCTGGCCGACACTCTCGTAGCCATGCGGCAGGCATAGTTGCACGACCAAAGGAAGCAAACGATCTCGCGATGCGAAAAATGACACGCGCCGTCTTTTTTCTTTTGCTGCTGATCGCAGCGATTCCGGTTTCGGCCCGCCAGGCCCGGGTGGATCAGCTTTCCCTTACCCAATCCCAAGCTTCACACTTTGCGCGTCTGGCACTGAAATGCGTGCGCAAGGAATTTCCGAACAAGCTCGACCACGTAAACAACGATGGGGATGATGTGCGTAGCCCGCGCGCCATGCATCCGGCGTTTTATGGCTGCTTCGATTGGCATTCCACGGTCCACGGACACTGGATGCTCGTGCATTTGCTCAAACTCTTTCCGGCAATGCCTGAGTCGCGCGATATTCGGAATGCGCTTGACGCGAACCTGAGCGCGAAGAACATTGCCGGCGAGGTCGCTTATTTGAAGCAGGCAAATCGTGCTTCATTTGAGCGGACTTACGGCTGGGCCTGGCTATTAAAGCTGGCGGAGGAACTGCACGGCTGGAACGATCAGGACGGCGCGCAATGGTCGAAGAACTTGCAGCCGTTGGCAGACGCATTCGTCGAGAAATATCTCGCGTTCCTCCCGAAACAGAATTATCCGATTCGCACCGGCGTGCATCCGAACACAGCGTTTGGCCTGGCGTTCGCGTTGGATTACGCGCGCACCGTGGGCGACCGGAAGTTGGAAGCGTTGGTTGTCGAGCGCAGCCGCAACTATTTTGCGCGTGACATAAATTACCCGGCTGCGTGGGAGCCAGGGGGCGAGGATTTCTTTTCACCTGCCCTGATGGAAGCCGATCTGATGCGGCGAGTGATGGGGCGCGTCGAGTTCGCACGCTGGTTTCATCGGTTTCTGCCCGGCATCTCTCGCAGTCAGCCAACAGCTCTGCTCGAACCCGCGATAGTCACCGACCGCACCGATCCGAAGCTGGTGCACCTTGACGGATTGAATCTTAGTCGCGCGTGGTGCATGCGTAGTATCGCTAACGCGTTACCGCAAAACGATCCGGCCCGCAAAGTCCTTACGCGCTCTGCGTCAGCTCACGCACGCGCCGCTTTGGGATATGTGACCAGCGGCAACTACGAAGGCGAGCACTGGCTGGCATCATTCGCGGTGTACATGCTGACGACTCCAACTCTCTGAATCTGCACTGAAGGACCAAGCTACTTGCGCAATGGCTCTGCCACTCTGATGCGCGGCAAGTCTTCGACTTGCCTGCTCATTGCCTTCTCAAACCAAGGGTCTTCGACCCACAGGCGGTCGGAGACCGCAATGATCAAGGAGCGGACTTGTCGGCAAGTCACAGACTTGCCGCGCATCGGAGTGGCAGAGCCACATTCCAGGAAGCGCTGCGCTATCCATACCGGCCCTCGGCCCACTCACTTAACTAGTTTACGCTTCGCAGTTTTCTCGGCGTATTCGACCGCCGGATTGTCCTGCAGATGCTTGAGGGCGTCTTTCGACTTGGCGGGATCGACCTCGATCACGCACATGCGTGAGAGCTCTTCGTCTTTTTCACCCGGAAACGTTTGAATGATCGAGATTACGCCGGGCGTGGAAGAAAGCACTTCTTCTGTTTGATTTGGTTTCACATCGGGCGCCAGCTTCACGTTGAGACGCGCCGAGATCTTTGTGGGCCGTTCCTCGTTGCTCATTACTACCTCAGTTCGAGGATAGTGCCGCTTCCACGTTTAGTAAACCGTGCCCATATTCGTCGGTCTTCTTCTTGTTTCCCATCGCGGTCAGCTTGGTCGCCGACGAAATCAAGCGCTCGCGCACCTGCGCCGGAGTGAAATTGGGATTCAGCGCGAGAATTAGTGCGGCTACAGCCGCGACGTGCGGCGTCGCCATCGATGTGCCGTCCCATGAACCATATACCGTCTGGTCTGAATGCCTGGCGGCGGAAGCCTTCATCGGCAGGGTGGAGACGATCGCTTTGCCTGGAGCCACGATCGAAATGTGCGGCCCGGTATTCGAGAATAAAGCGCGGCGCTTGGTTTGTCCCACCGCGCCGACGGCGATGACGCCCGGATAGGCGCTGGGGAATTCGATGGGATTGCCGTCTCGAAATTCGTTTCCCATCGCGGCCACCACCGTGACGCCGGCTTCGACCAACCGGCGAAAGAGAATACGCTCAGTCGTGCTGGGCTCGCCTCCGCCAATACTGAGGTTTACGACCTGCATGCCACTGTCTCTGGCAGCATTCAACGCGCGTTGATACATCACCTCGTCAACATAGAATTCCCCGTCTGCAGGATCGGGTGTGTCGGTAAATATCTTCCAGAAGTTCAAATCGCAACGGCAAATCCCGCTGAGACCGACATCATTGTTGATGTCCGCGGCGATTACGCCCGATACATGCGTCCCGTGACCGACGATGTCTTCGCTGCTCACGCCTTCATGGAAGTAGTTGCGCACCACGTCCTTTAAATCGCGATGGGTCAGATCGACTCCCGTGTCGAGCACGCCAACCTTCACGGCGCTGGCATCGGGCAACGCTTCCGGGTTCAGCCAGTTGATCGCCGGCAGTCCCCACTGTCGGTTGAAGAGTGGGTCGTTGGGCTTCTTGCGGGCGGTAATCCAGCGACGGGGAACCTGGTGCGCATAATCAATGCCCGGCGTGTTGTTAAGGTCTTTCTCGACTTTGTCCAGATCTGTCGTTCGCTTCAGACGCAAGAGCGTGATGCCACGCAGATCGTCGGCCTCGGAATCGTGAACGCTCATTGCAAAAGCCGCGGCCACATTTTGGGGCGCCACAGAAAGCGCCTTGCCGCCGGTGCTTCGCGAAAAAATCGGCTTCACTTCACGAATCAAACCTTCCTCCTGAAGCTTTGTGAACGGACTCTCGACCGCGGAAGGCAGCGACATCGAGTCGAACGACGAGATGCTGGCGCTCATCACATCCGCGAGACCGTCGGTAACGTCTTCTTTGACTCGCACCACAAGTTGGCCGGGCACATTCTTTTGTTGCTCTACCGAATGCGTTTGCGCGGGAATGTGAGCGAGCTTTGCCGGGAAGATCGATTTTGCTTTGGCTGATTTAGCAGCCGTCGTGGTCTTCTTCAGTGAAGCGGGCTTTCGTTTCTTCATTTCGCATCTCCCCAGAGTTGTGGCGCGCGGGCGCAGAGGTTAAAGCAGCGAGTTAAAACAAGCGTGTGCTGTGGGATCGCCATGGGAACACGCGGGTAGCCGGAAAAGAGCAGCCCTCTTTTATTCCTCTGCCTAAGATTAGTCAAGAAAGAGTGGCACGCGCATCTTGCGCGTGGTAATCACGGGCGGGACGCCCGTGCCACTGCTCCGAGTTTTCCGGATCAATCGTTATAATGAATCAGTTTCAAGAACAAAGTCGTGTGAGGATGTTTGATGGGCAGTGAGACACATAACAAACGGGCCAGCCAGCTGAAATTTGACGGTCGCATCCTTTTTCTGACCGAGGACACTTCATTGATTCGCCGCCAACTCGAAACCAGCGGCGCAGAAGCAAAATCTCTGGAAGGCGAATTGGCGGAACGTTTGGCCAATGACGACCTGCCATTGATGAATAACATTTCGACTGACGAAATCACCCCGGGCTGGGTCTGTTTTTATTACGACGAGACGTTGGGCCATTACGTCTACGCGGGCATGCGCGAAAGCGCGGTGAAGAAAGACGAAGTGAAGCACGGCGGCTTTTCAGTGGTGGTCTCAGGTTTGTCGAAGGGTTGCGGCTCATCACGCGAGACGGCTCCCTACGCAGAAAAGTGGGCCGGCATTCAACTGGTGATCGCGAAGAGCATCGAGAAGATTTACGGGCAGAACTCGCAGAACATCGGCCTGCTGACGTCGACTGACCTCGGCTTGATTGAGCGCGTGCGGCGCGGCGAAGAGATTGCGCTTGCGGAATTCACCAACGGCCTCGATCCGATTTCCAAAGACATTGTCGAATACGGCGGACTGTTCAATTACAACAAGGCGAGATTGGCGGGCGAGATCGCGCCGCCGCCGCTGGAGACACCGGCGCGACCGATGAACATCGTCGAAAAGATCATCGCGCGACACGCTTTCGTTAAAGCTGGAATGATCGGTGTCGAATCGGTCAAACCCGGAGATGCTCTCTTCGCCGTCGCGGATGTGCGCTTCTCGCACGAGTACGTCACGCCGATGGCCGCATCTTTGCTCACGCAAGCGCTTGGGCCAGAGGCCAAAGTTACCGAGCCTGATTCAGTCTTTGCTTTCCGTGATCACCTGACCTTTCTCAACCAGGTGATGTCGCCGAAGCATCGCGAAATGGGTCTGTTGGAAAAGGCGGAAGGCCTTGCCACTACTCAGGAAAGCTTTACTAGCCGCCAAGGCATCAAGCTTTATGGCGAGAATCCAGAAGGTGGGTCGGAAGCCATCTGCCACAACGCCGTGGTGGAAGATCTGGCCCTGCCGGGACAAATTGTAATCGGGACAGATTCGCATACGTGCATGGCGGGCGTGCTCGGTTGTTTCGCGTTCGGCGTAGGCTCAACCGACATGGCGAACGCCTGGTACACGAAAGACATTCGCATTCGCGTCCCGGAAACTGTGCGTTATGTCCTTAAGGGAAAGAAGCGCGAAGACGTCGCGGCTAAAGACGTGATGCTCTACATCCTCGCGACTGATTACATGAAATCGAGCCAGGGGATCGGCAAGGTGCTCGAGTTTGCGGGCGAGGATTTGATGAACTGGCCCATGGACGAACGCGCCACGCTCACGAACATGTCAGTTGAAGCGGGCGGCTTTACCGGCATTATCGAACCCGACGAGCACACGCTCGCTTATGTTGTTACCGCGCGTGGCCTGGATGCAGAAACCGTGCGCAAAGGGTTTGTCTACAGCGATCCAGACGCGGAGTACGCCGCCGTGTTTGAAATCGATCTCGACGAGATCCGGCCGATGGTCGCGTTGCCGGGCGATCCGCGCAACGGGATTCCGATTGACTCGCTCGAACAGGAAGTCCGGATCGATGCGGCGTACGGCGGCTCATGCACCGGCGGCAAGATGGCCGACATGGACATGTACGCGACCGTGTTGCAGCAAGCGCTGGCGCAGGGCAAGCATGTCGCGCCAGGAGTTCACCTTTATCTGCAGTTTGGCTCGCAGAAAATTAAGCAGTACGCGAAAGAGCGGGGCTATATCGAAATCTTCCAACGCGCGGGAGCTGAATTGATCGATCCTTCTTGCGGCGCATGCATCAACGCCGGCCCGGGCGCCTCGCCTTCGGCGGAAACGGTGACCGTCAGCGCGCAGAATCGAAACTTTCCCGGACGCAGCGGCCCAGGAAAACTCTATCTCGCCTCTCCTTATGTAGTCGCCGCCTCGGCGATCGCCGGGAAGATTGTGGCGCCGGAAGATTTTTTGGCTAACCATGATTAGCCGGCAGCCATACCGCGCGGATCTCAATCCATGCGTGACTAGTTGGTAAGTACCTAAGGCCGCAGATTTGATTTGTATTCGAATGCGTCGCGATTTTGCCGCCGATGGGTATGCGCGTGCGTCTGAAAGCTTCGGTGAATATCTCAGGCTTCTCAACCGCGAATTCAGGTGATTCTCACGGCGATGAAAAAGTATGGAATGATCGTCGCCGACAACGGCTCGAACTGGTTCATTAGCGGCGCGCCTGATCCGCGTTGGAACGACAGCGAGCTAGCGACTCTCTCGACGTTGAAGGGTTCTGACTTTGAAGTCGTGCAAATGGGAACGATTGTGACGCAGTAACGAAATCCACTGGTCCGCTTTCGCAGCTGACAGCTGACAGCTGACAACTGACCACTGACTAGTCCCTACATCGCCAGGCCGCCATCAACTTGCACCACCTGGCCGGTGATGTAACGTGCGTCGTCGGACAGAAGGAAGCAGGCGATGCGGGCGACTTCACCGGTTTCCCCAAAGCGACCGAGCGGAATCTGCTCCAGCAACTTTTTCTGGTAATCCTCGTTCATGCTGCTTGCCATGTCGGTGGCTACCATTCCCAAGGCCAACGCATTCACGGTGACTTTGCGGCTCGCAACTTCGCGTGCAAGAGCTTTGGTAAGGCCGATCATGCCGGCTTTCGAGGCTGAGTAGTTGGATTGCCCGGCCATGCCGACTACCCCGCTGATCGATGTGATGTTGAGAATTGAGCCGCCGTCATCCTGACGCAGCATCACGCGCAGTGCGGCTTTGCAAAAGTTCCACGCGCCTTTCAAGTTCGTATCAATCACCGCATCCCAGTCTTCTTCTTTCATGCGCAAAATCAGCGTGTCGCGCACGATGCCGGCGTTATTCACGAGAAAGTCGATCCGGCCGAACGCTTCCTTGGTCTGTTTGACCATTTCGGCCGCGCCTTCGGTATTGCCCACGTCGCCCTGGGTCGCGAGCGCTTTCACGCCGAGCGCTTCGATTTCCGCGCGCAGAGCGTCGGCGGCTTCCGCGCTCTTCGCGTAGTTGAAGGCGATGTTAGCGCCGCGCCGCGCGAGTTCGAGCGCGATTGCCCGGCCAATCCCGCGCGTGGCGCCGGTGACGATCGCGCCGCGTCCGGCAAAATCTTTTCCGTCGTTACTCAATCCCGATTCACCTCAATTGATTGATGCAGTTGAACGCACCGCACTATATCAGACCGAATGTCAGAAGCGGGAGCGGTAGCGACCGGGTAATCGTTACGTGGCCATCGGGTTTGACGTCAGTTTGACCCGGTCGCTACCGCTCCCGGTTCCGACCTCCCATGTTAAGATTCACGTTTTCGCATACTCGGTGAATCAAGGGAGATTGTGTGAAGGTAATTGTTCTTGGCGCGGGATATGCCACGCGGTTATATCCGCTGACTCTGAACCAGCCGAAGCCGCTGCTCGCGGTCGCCGGCAAACCGATGATCGAGCACGTGCTCGACAATCTAAAACCGATCAAGGGCATCGACGGTTTGTTTGTCGTCACGAACGAAAAGTTCGCCGGACATTTCCAGGCTTGGGCGGATGGCTATCAAACTATGCACACGGGCGCGCCCATTACGATCATCAACGATCATTCGACCGACGATTCGAACAAACTCGGCGCGATTGGCGACCTGAACCTGGTGCTGAACGAGGCCCAGATCGACGACGACATCATTGTGGTAGCCGGCGACAATCTTTTCAGTGACAGTCTCGAGAATTTTGGTGAGTTCAGCCGGGCTAGTAACGCCCCGGTGCTGGGCGTGTATGACGTCGGCGATTTGGAAGAGATCAAGAAATACAACGCCATCGAAATCGACGATGGTGACCGCATCGCATTTTTTGAAGAGAAACCGGCGACGCCCAGGAGCACCCTGACCGGCATCGCTTTGTATTACTACCCCCGGCACACCCTGGCGCTGGTCCGTCAGTATCTGGCTGAGGGCAACAACCCCGATCAGCCCGGGCGGCTGGTGCAGTGGCTTTATCCGCGGACGCCGTTTTATATTTGGCGCGTGCCGGGCATTTGGTATGACGTCGGTTCGAAGGAAACGCTGGCAGAAGCAAATCGAATTTTTGCCCGGCCTTAAGAAAATCTCGTAAAAAATTTTGACTTTCGGACGGACTTCGAATAATGTCCCCTCGCATTTTCACGTAAATGGGCTGATCTCCCGAGCCTGTCCTTGCGCACTCGCTAAATCAGCCTGAGCTGTCCAACTAAAAACCAATTCCAAGGAGGACTCTCCAAAATGGCAGCTTCCGAAAACAAGCTGAACCTCATTGTTTCTGACGACAAGAAACCGGCCGTCAGTTTAGAGAAAGGCATGAAGCTCAACGTGGTGAGCGTTTCGCTGGTCGAGCCGACGCTTAAGCCTTCACGCGCCAGGGCCGCGCGGCTTTGTGGCGGAACAGACACTTGTCTGGCGCTAGTCGAGGTCCCGGTGCTGAAAAAGCGTTAGATGCCCGCATCTCGCAAGCCTGTTTTTGTAACGTCCCGGTATAACTTTCACGTACCGGTCGACGATGGTGTGCTTCTTTATAGTGCCAACACCGGCGCCGTCTTGAAATTCAACGGCGCCGACGGATTGGAGTTGGCACGCACTCTTTCCACCACCGCCGTCGAAGTTTCGCGCGCAAGCCTTCCGCGCAATATCCATCGTCAATTGCGGGCCGGCGGATTCATCGTTGCCGATGACAAGGACGAGCTGGCGGAAATTCATGAGCGCTTTCAGCGCGCCCGGCAGGAAACACCGGCGGTGCTCACGCTCACCACCACGATGGACTGCAACCTGGGTTGTTACTACTGCTATGAAGAGCGCTCACCCGATCGGCTTGAAGTTAAAGATGTCGGGGCGATTGTGAGGCTGGCAAAAGAGAAGCTGGCGCGCAGCGGTAAGCAAAGCCTGCATGTTGACTGGTACGGTGGCGAGCCACTGATGAACATCGAGTTCATCGAAGCCGCTTCTCTGGCGCTGCAGGAATTCTGCACACAGGAGAACATTTTCTACACCGCTTCAATTATCTCTAACGGCACTTTCTGGCCTGAGGACGTTGGAGCATTCATCGGCCGGCACCAAATCCGCCAGGTGCAGATTTCATTCGATGGCCTGCGTGATAATCACAACCGGCGACGACACTACCGCAAAGGTTACGCTCCCGCCGATGATTCAACGTCATTCGATCGCGCCGTGCGGCTGGTTGACCATCTTCTCGACCATGTTCGTGTCGACATTCGCATCAATATTGATCACGGAAATCAAGCGGACGTGATTCCTTTTATCCAATTTGCGCGCAACCGTGGATGGTTCAAACGGTCCTTCCCGGCAGTGATCCAGCCAGCGCGTCTTTCGTCCTATTCGGAACGTTCCTCATTCATGCGCGAATCCGAGCTGAGCCTGGAAGAATACGACGAGATTAGGAGACTGGTACGCGTTGAGGTGGGACAGGAAACTGCGGTTGAAGAATCAGAAGCTCCCGATGGTTTTCCGTTTCCCAAGACTTCCGTGTGCGCGGCGCTCGCCCACGATTCGATTGTGGTTGGCGCGGACCGGCGCCAGTATCGTTGCGGATTGCAGGCCGCGGAACCTCATCGTGCAGTGGGAAGCCTTCGCGGTTTAGGCAAACGCGAATTGCCGGTACTCAATCTGCAAGCTGAGACGACGCACGATGACGAGTCGTGGTGGCAGGGATTTGATCCAACCACACTTCCAAGTTGCTCCCGCTGTTCGTTTCTTCCCATCTGTTGGGGTGGCTGCCCGAAAAAACATCTCGAACAGGATACTCACGCCATCGCTGAACAAAGCCGTTACTGGCGCCTCAACCTGCCCAGACTGATCGCCGCCGGAGTTCACGCGCAAGAGGCGGCGGGCTTTGTTTACACCGAAGCCGATCAGTTTCGTTGAGCAGTTGCTCAAGTCGCGCAGCGCCGCGTAGTGGCGCAATATTTTAAAGAACTAGAATCTGACTTCACAGTTCCAGGTTGTATGCTGGTTCTATAAGCATTTCGTGCCTGCGGCACTGTTCCTCCGAGCTCCCCTTTGCGAGGTATTCTTGACACTCCATGATGGCGTCGGCTAGCGTGACCTCTTTGTTCCTGTAAGTTGGCCGGTAAGAGAAAGATGCTGGATCTCAATTACGTACGCGAAAATATCGACGCCGTGCGCGCGGCCCTGGAAAAGCGGGGCGCGACCGGCGGCACGCTGGACGACTTTGCGCGCGCTGATGCAGAACGCCGCCAGGTAATTGCCGAGTCGGATCGGCTGAACGCCGAGCGCAACGCTGCCAGCCGCGAAATCGGCGCGCTGATGAAAGACGGTAAGCGCGATGAAGCGGATGCGCGGCGCAAAGCCGTCGGCGAGTTGAAAGACCGCATCGCCGATTTGGATCGGCAGCGCGAAGAATCTGAAGTGCGCATGCGTGACATGCTTTCGACCGTTCCGAACATCCCGCATGAGAGCGTGCCGGTGGGTAAAGACGAGTCAGCCAACCGCGTCGAACGAGTTTGGGGCGAAAAGCCTGAGTTCGATTTCGAGCCGAAAGACCACGTGGATTTGGGCACTGAGCTCGGCATTCTTGATCTGGAGCGTGCCACCAAGATTGCCGGGGCGCGTTTTGCGATTCTCAACGGGGCCGGCGCGCGGCTTGAACGCGCACTGATCGATTTCATGCTCGACCTGCATACGCGCGAGCACGGCTACCGCGAAACTTTGCCGCCCTTTATTGTGAATCGGAATTCCTTATTCGGGACTGCTCAGCTGCCGAAATTCGAGGAAGATCTGTTCCGGCTGGATGACGATCGGAATTTGTATCTGGTGCCGACGGCCGAAGTCCCGGTGACCAATTATCATCGCGACGAAATTCTCGACGCGTCTCAGTTGCCGAAGAAGTGGGTCGCCTACACGCCGTGCTTTCGTTCGGAAGCCGGAAGTTATGGCAAAGACACACGCGGCGTGATCCGCCAGCACCAGTTTGAAAAAGTCGAGTTGTTGAAGTATGCGCTGCCTGAGAATTCTTATGACGAGCTCGAAGGTTTGACGCGCAATGCTGAGACGGTCCTGCAGCGACTGGGCATTCATTACCGGGTGGTGTCGCTCTCAAGCGGCGATCTCGGCTTTGCCAGCGCCAAGACTTACGACATCGAAGTCTGGCTGCCTTCACAAAACGCCTTTCGAGAGATCTCGTCCTGTTCGAACTGCGAGAGCTTCCAGGCGCGCCGCGCCAACATCCGTTTTCGTCGCGCGGGCGGGGCGAAGCCTGAGTTCGTGCACACGTTGAATGGTTCGGGGTTGGCGGTGGGCCGCACCTGGATCGCAATTCTGGAAAACTTTCAGCAGGCGGACGGGTCGGTAGTGGTCCCGGAAGTGTTACGGCCTTACATGAAACTCGATGTGATCGAAGCCTATGGGAACTAAGCATGATCTGGCCACGGTGTTCGCGAGACTGAAAACCATCCTCGCGCCTTACGCGAAGAAAATGGACGTCGTTACCGACACAGGAACGGCCTATCTTCTGAACACGCGTCACCTCATGAAAAACAAACAGCCGCTGTGTTTTGGCGGCGTGCGGCTGGGCAAGAACTACGTCAGCTTCTATCTCATGTCCGTCTACATTGCGACAGACGATCTGAAGTTGATTTCTCCCGAGTTAAAGAAGCGCATGCAGGGTAAGTCCTGCTTCAACTTCACCACCGTCGACGAGGTACTTTTTAAGGAACTCGCGAAGCTGACCAAGTCGGGTGCCGCCCGATTCTCGGATGAGAAGTTTGTTGAGCGTTTGAGACAGTTACAGTCGGCGGGTCGTAAAGCTTATTCAGTTCAAGATTAGCTTTGGCTCGAAATCTCAGCCTACCTATCATTCGTCGGCTTCGCCGACTTTTTGAGACAAGCCCAGGGGCAGTTTGATCTTAAACGTGCTACCCGATCCAAGCTTGCTCTCGACGTATAGTTTTCCTTCGTGGGCTTCAACAATCCAGCGCGCGATTGCCAGTCCCAAACCCGCGCCGCCTAAAGCGCGAGACCGCGCCTTATCAACGCGATAGAACCGATCAAAAACATGCTCCTGGTCGTCGCGTGGAATTCCCATACCCGTATCGCTAATCGAAATCTGCGCATTGCCATTCTGCGTGGCCAGGGTGATTTGCACCTCACCACCAGCCGGGGTGTACTTCACGGCGTTGTCGAGGAGGTTCAGCACCATGCGCTTGAGTAATTCATCGTCGCCTTGGATCGTGATCTCGGGCAACACGGTGGGAACCTCAAACTTGAGACCCTTGCGCGTGGCCAGAACCTGAGCGGCACGTCCGCACTCTCGCACCACATCATCGAGCGAAACAGTTTCTCTGGCCAACGCCGGCGAGCCGAATGGTTGACGTGCGAGCAGGAAAAGATCTTCAACGATCCGCGACAGTCGTTCAGCTTCGTCTTTGATCAGCACGAGAGAATCTTGATACTCGACTGGGGTTCGTACCTGTTCGAGCGCAACTTCGGCCTCGGTGCGCACCACGGTGACCGGCGTCCGCAGCTCATGCGAAGAATCCACGACAAACCGCTGCTGCTCCTGAAACGCCGCATCAAGACGCGCCAGCAAATCGTTTATGGTAGTCGCCAACCGGCCCACCTCGTCGCGCGAATTCGGCACGTTCAAACGAGCCGAGAGACTGCCCGCGCTGATGCTGCGTGTTTGCTGATCCATTAACGCCATTGGCGCAAGGCTCTTGCGGGCCAGAAAGTAGCCGCCCAGCGATGCCAACACGAGGATCAAAGGTACGCCCGCGTAGAAACTTCGACGCAATCCGGCGAGGCTGGTTTCGATCACACTCAGCGACTCTGCCACGACGGCGAAACCTAATCGGTTGTTGTCCTGAGAGATCGGGACCACCGCGACGCGCAGTCCATCCCGCGACAAGAAACTAATGTGGCGCCGCTGCGCCTCTTCGCGGGTTGCCGCTGAAATAGCGAACGAGTTGGCTTGAAAATTACTTGATTGGGCGACTACGCGACCTTCGAGATCGGTAACTTCCACATAACGATTGGGAAAAACCATCTCAGCCAGCACCACTTCGTTGGCCCTGGCCACCGACTTTTCTTCTTCAAGTTCCTCAAGATAGACGCTGGCCACCGTCTCCGCGGTCGACCGCAGCGATTCATCCTGCCGTTCGTAAAAACTCCGCGCCGTAACCGTATAGACGAGCAGCGCAAACACGACCAGCGCCAGCGCCAGGATCGCGATGTACCACAGCGTCAATCGAGTGCGAACCGAATCAATCATTGATGGATTAGTCTAGAAACTCCATGTCAGTGCGACTCCGTAATTGTGCGCATGGCGATTGAAGGTGGGCGCAATCGAAGGCCAACGGCTCGACCAATCGCGCGATTCTTCTTCTTCTTCTTCTTCTTCGCTGCCCGTGGCAGAAACTTTCCGGTGATGCGTGCGATAGACGTAGCGACCAATGCCATAGCCCATGGCGCTGCCCACCAGAATGTCCGAGAGAAAATGCTTTTCGCCAGTGTAGCGCGCAATACTAACGGCCGATGCCAGGGCATAAGCCGAAAACTGTGCCCAACGATGATCACTGTACTCGCTCGCGATCACAGTCGCCACGGACCATGCGTGGATGCTGTGTCCCGATGGAAAAGAAGTGCCGCCTTTGAAAAAGTTGCCCCGGTGCGTGCGGGCCAGTGGGCGCCTGCGCTCTGTTATGCCTTTGAGTGCGACCACAACGATCTCGCTGTCGACCAATGCTTCGAGACTGAGGAGTCCGGTTTCGCGCGCGCGCGCGTTGTGAGTTGCGCGGCCGGCAAGATAAAACGCTCCGGCAATCGCCGCGGCGCCATACGTCGAACCGGGGTAGCTGACGAAGCGGCTGGTCTGCAATTGATCGTCGAACTCGGCGATCTCATTCGCGGTGCTCCGGTCCGTGCCAACCAGTGCGGCAGTTCCCAGTCCGAGCGGGACCAACCAACGACCGTCGCGCCTGGACAAATGAAACGGCGCAGTCCAAAGCGCTTTCTGATCCTGCAGGATGTTCTTGAAGAACTGACTTTCCAGAGTAGGTGTCGCCGTGGCCACGGGCGCCGGCGATGGCCTGGGCGTTTGCGCGCCAACATCAACCGCGATCAGGACAATTGCAGCGAAAAGAGCCGGGCCGAAGAAGCGCGTAATTCTGATGGTACTCATGTGGCCTCTCCTTTTTTGGTGAGATTCACTTGCCTACAACCAGCACGACGAAGGTGCCGGGTTTGATGCTTCTTTGAGGACGACCGCCGGGCGTGGCCGGAGGCGCCTCAACATATTCGGCCGCCGAGAGAAAGACCTTTCGGGTCTTGGAATCGAAAGCCATGGTGCGCGCACTGGGCTGCGTCTTTACCGCGCCCTCGTCTTCGTAATCGTCAGCCGTCTTTTCGTGAAAGATATTCAGGACTCCTTCACTGCAGGAAAAGAAAACCAGTCTAGCTTGTGGATCGAAGGCCGCGTAATCCACGCCGCGGCCGATGGGAAAGCTTTGGATTACTTTTCCCGACACGGCATCCATTACCACCATTTTCGGTTCATTGCGACATCCGATAAAAAGCCTCTTAGTCTTCGCGTCATAGGCCAGCCCGGTCGGAGTTTTGGCGACGCCAATCGGGAAACGTTTTTTGACTTCGAGAGATTTTGGATCGAAGACCACCACTTCGTTTGTGTCTTCAAGGTTCACATAGACCAGGTCGCCGGCGATCACTGCTGATTCGCCGTCGCCTTCGACTTTGATCGTACCGACCAGCTCGCCGGTCTTGGCATCGATGGCGCTGATGTCATGCGAGCCATGATTGTTGGTAAAAACGCGTTTGGTTTTCGCGTCGTAGTAGATTCCGTCCGGTCCCTTGCCCACATCGATCTTCCTGATTAACTGAAGCGTTGTGGGGTCGAACATCGAGACCTTGTTCTCGCGACCGTTGCTGGTAAAGCCATGTTTGAACTCCGGTGCGAGAGCAACGCCGTGCACCCCGGGAGTGTCGGCAAGCGTGCCGATCAACTTGCCGTCGTCGGGATTAACCACATCGACCTGAGTTCCGTGTGAGAGATACAGGCGGCGGGCGTCGCTGTCGATCGTGACGTAGTCAAAGCCGCCATTTCCCGGCACCGGATAGCGAGTGATGACGTGATATCCCGCGCCGCTTTGAAACGCGATCATGAACATCGATAACGAGAGTATTGCGATCTTCATTTGTATGTCCTTTCTCTAAGAGGGCGTAGGGTCTATTCAGGTCGCCTTAAATTTTCTCCGTTTGGCCCAACCTGAATCTCAGATCGTTTCTTGCCGGTGCGCACGTGCGCTTCATAGGCCACGAGCTTGCCGCCTTTGGTTAGTGACTCGATCATTCCGATTGTGCCGTTGCCGGCTCTTTTCTTGAGCGCTTCCTGCACCGCCGGCGAGAGCGAATCCATTGTCACCTCTTCCTCTATCTCGACAATATTTCCGTTCTTGTCTATCAGGATGTCTTTGGCGCGGCCATTGACGGTGAGTTCAACCTCGTACAGCTTCTGGCCTTTTTCGATCTCCGTCGCAAATCCTTTGATGGTGGCGCCCTCACTTTCTTTTGCCACCGTTTCCTCAACTGCGTGCGGCAATTGCGAGCGCGTGATCTTCTTTTCCTGTGCCTGGGCGATTGAAAGCATTAGAACTGCCGTCAACCCAACCATGAAAATTCGTTCGGATGAATTCATAGAGATGTTCCTTTCTACAAAGCGAGACCAATTATTCTCTGCGCAACATCGCGTAAACCGTGGGTGTCACCACCAGCGACAGCAAGAGCGCCATGGTGAGACCGCCGATCACGGCAATCGCCAAAGGCTGCAAGAGCTCGGCCCCTGCGCCCCAGGCGAGCGCTAGCGGCAGCATGCCCAGCATCGCCGCCAACGAAGTCATCAGCACCGGACGAAAACGCCGTCGCCCCGATCGCAGCAATGCTTCGCGCAGCGTGTCTCCGGATGCGAGATGTTCCTCGACCGCGTCGAGCATCAGGATGCCATTCTTGGCGACGATGCCGACGATCATGATCATGCCCATCAACGAAACTACGTTGAGTGATTTGCGCGTGATGAAAAGGGCGAGCAGCACGCCGCCCAAAGCGAGTACCGTTCCGGTAACTATCGCGATCGGATGAGAGTACGAGCGAAACTCGATCAGCAGTGTGATGAACACGAGCAGCACCGCGAGCGCCAGAGCAATCAGGAGTTCACGAAAACTTGATTGCTGCTCCTGGTAAAGGCCGCCATATTCAATGGTCATGCCTGGCGGCAACTTTACCTCTTTGGTCAGGACTGACTTGATTTCGCTTATGGCGGTGCCCAGGTCCTTGCCTTCGAGGCGCCCGGTTACGGCAATGGTCTGCCGCAGGTTCTCGCGATTGATTTCAGTCTGGCCTTTGTCGTATTCAACATCCGCGACCTGATCCAGTCTAAACAGTGCGCCGGTGGACGAGCGGACCTGCAAGCCACGCACTTTCTCGAGCGAAGAACGCACCTCCGCCGGATAAATTACGCGCACTTTGATCAGACGGTCCTGTTGCAGAATGAAAGAGCTGGCCTCGCCCGACATCGCCGTGGTGGCCGCGTCGGCAATCTCGGTCGCATTCACGCCAAATCGTGCCGCGCGCTGCGGATCGATGGCGAAAGTTATCGCGGGGCCGCTGACGACGACGCCGTTAAAGGTGTCTACGACGCCCGAAATCTTTTTGATCGCGGTCTCGACCTCATCTGCTTTAGCTTCGAGGGCCGCTGCATCTTCGCTGAAGAGTTTGATCTCGATTGGTTCAGGCGAACTGGTGAGGTCGCCCAGCAGGTCAGGCAAGATTCCCACGAACTCGACCTCGAGCGCCGGTTCGGACTCTTCAATTTGTTCGCGCAAAGCAGCCTCGACATCGGTAGTCGCGCGCGCATGTCCTGGTTTCAGCTTCACCGCGAAATCGCCGGTGTTGGGTTCAGTCACGAAGAGGCCTAATTCCAAACCGGTGCGCCGTGAAAAACTTTCGACTTCGGGCGTCTTCCTGAGCATTTCTTCAACGTGGCTCAGCATGCGATCAGTTTCCACGAGGGATGCGCCGGGTGGCGCGACATAGTCGAGCACGAAAGCGCTCTCGTCGAACTCAGGCAGAAATTCAGAGGCG
>JADMIO010965044.1_pt1 | contig 18281 bp, 13 predicted proteins | sample 8958161 | NCBI WGS metagenome assembly JADMIO01 (sample SAMN16585339, study PRJNA669376) | soil metagenome | isolation source: Crop rotation soil | place: USA: Cullars Rotation, Alabama | collected 2011 | reverse complement strand
GCGACTTCAAGTCACGTGAATTCCAAGCTTCGGATCCCACTGTGCTGGAAAGGTTTTTGGAAGGTCCGAATCCGCTCCAACGTCACGCCGTCTTCACTACTCAGCCGCCGGCGCGTAATCGAGCTCAGCGCACGCCGCACGCGTTCCAGGCTATCGTCCAAATCCCGGTTATACTCGCGTACCTGTTCTGCTGTAAAAATCTGTCCCAGCTTGGGCGGCGCCGGTTGATCGGGCAGCGGTGTGGTGGGCGTCTTGGGCCCCGCAATAATCGGCGGCCTCGGTTTCGCCGGTTTTGGCGGTTCCGGAATATTCGGAAATAGGGGTATTTCGCCCACGGCTACTTGAGCCGAACCGTTTGAGACCTCCACATCGGGCCCGGCGTCGGGCAAGGACGGCGCCGCCGGAATCTTCGCCACCGGCCTCGGTGGAGGCGGCACAAACGCCCCCGGCTTCTTCTTTTGAAACAAGCAACCGGAAGTAAGCGCCATGCCCACCAGGACCAAGCCAATACCACAAACCATCCGTGCCCGTGACCTGAAATCCCAAGGCCCCGTACGAAGTCGCGACCCCAAGGGAATGGTTTGAAAACCGGGAAGGGCCTGCATCTCGATCGCGACAATGCCCGCGAGTCTAGGCATGAACTCCCTTTGCAGGAAATTGAATGTGAAACGTTGTTCCACGGCCCGATTCGCTTGCGAAGTCGATAGTACCATTATGCAATTGCACCGCCCGGTAGGTCATCGCTAACCCGATGCCTGAACCTCCCGGCTTGGTGGTGAAGTACAACTGAAATACTTTGTCCCGCAGCTTCGGGTCGATGCCCGGACCATTGTCCGCAATGTCCAGCGTTACCACGTTAGACCCATTCGCAACCTTCACGTCCAGCTTGCCGCCGCCTTTCATCGCCTCCAAGGCATTCGTCGCGAGATTCACCAGCACCTGTTTCAACATGTCCGGATCGCCTCGCATCAACGCCGCGTCTTTTGCCGCGATCTCCAGATTCACATTCAAGGACTTCGCCTGCGGCCCCAACAGCGCTACCACCTCACGCGCCAGTTGTGCCAAATCCAGATCGCTGAAATGCACCTCCACCGGCCTCGAAAAATCGAGGAACGTCTTCACCACCCGATCCAGCCGCATGACCTCCTTATGCAGGATGTCAATCTCCTTAATGATCTCCTCCTCCGGGAGGCCCAGCGTTTCCCGCAGTAAGTCCAGACGCAGGGAGATCGCATTCAGCGGGTTCTTGATCTCATGAGCCACGCCGCTCGTGAGTTTGCTGATGGCCGTTAGACGCGCGGCGACGTCAATCTGTGACGCCATTCGCTCCAGGAGGTGCCCCACATTGTGCCGCAATTCCTTCGCATCTTCGCTCGCACCCCGGAATTTCTCTCCGAGCAAATTCAGCTTCGATTCGACAACGGCGAACTCCTTTGCCACTCCTCCGTGTGCCGCCTGTTTTCCATAGTTGCCCTGCACAATGCGGTCAATCGTCTGCTCAATCCGGCGCAGCGGCAGCAGAATGGTTTGAGTCGCCAGAACGGTCAGAAGCAGGGATACGGCCAGCATTCCCCCCGAAACCTCTGCCAGCCTTTTCACCTCCGGCATCAGCGCATTTCTCAAGAACACACCGGAACTCACCACCTGCACCGTGAACAACGGCTCGCTCTGGCCCAGATTCCCGATCGGAACCGTGACTTCGTAGTCCGGGCGCTTGGTCACCAGGTCCATTACCCTCTGCTGCAAGGGCCGCTTCTCCCAATCCGAAAGCGGTTGCAGCAGCGCCAACGGTGATCCCACGCGCAACGGATTGGAAGACGCCAGTACGCTCTTGTGCTCGTCCGCGACATTGATCTCTACCAGCGAGTGCGACAACGCCATCATCTTCTCCAGCATGGTCGCGATATCCGGATCTGTCGCGACAATATCCCGCCACACCGCGCGCGTCTCTTCCATGTTCTGCGGTGTCGCCCGCTCTTTGTAGTGCTGATTGACGTGATCGCTCAGGAAACTGGAAACCTGCTGGCTGGCCAGCTCGCTCTGCTTGGCGGCATCCGCCGACAAGGAACGAATCAGCGTGTCCAGATGCAGAGCCGAAAGGGCCACGGCTACCAGCCCCATCAGCGCGACAATTAGTAAAATCAGGCGAAAACGAAGAGACATCCCCGTTTAGGAGGCGTTGGAAGCTCCGTATTCCTTCAACTTATTAAACAATGTCTTCTGGCTGATTCCCAGAATCTCGGCCGCTCGCGTACGGTTGTTCTTGGTGTGCTCCAGAGTCATCTCAATCAAAGCGCGTTCGGTTTGTTCAATGGTGAAGCCTACCGGCACTCTCAATTCACCCTGGCTGGATGGAATCACGGCCGGCGTCGGCGAGCCGGCGAAACCCGGCGGCAGGTGCACCAGGTCCACGGTCCCCTCCCCAGCTAAGATAGCTGCCCTCTCCATTACGTTTCGCAGCTCGCGCACATTTCCCGGCCAGGAATGGGCCTGGAACCGCTCCATCACCGCCGAGGAAAGGTCGGTGACCTTGGTCCCGTGCTTCTTGTTCATCGCCTCGATGATTGCCTGCGTCAGCACCGGAAGGTCTTCTTTGTGCTCCCGGAGAGGCGGAATCGAAATCGGAAAGACGTTCAACCGGTAATACAAATCCTCCCGAAACTTGCCTTCCTTGATATGCGCGTCCAGAGGAGCATTGGTGGATGCCAGCACTCGCACGTCGAGTTGAATTTCGCTCTTCCCGCCCAACCTGCGTACCCGGCCATCTTCCAGCACGCGCAGTAGTTTGGCCTGCGTCGTTGCGGGCATATCCCCGATCTCGTCCAGCAGCAGCGTTCCACTTTGCGCCAGCTCAAAACACCCCTGCCGCCGTTCTACTGCACCTGTGAACGCGCCCTTCTCGTGCCCGAAGAGTTCGCTTTCCATCAGCGTGTCCGGCATCGCCGCACAATTAATCGCCACAAAGGGTCCTTGCCGCCGAGGGCTCAATGCATGAATGCCCCGGGCCGCCAATTCCTTACCCGTCCCGCTTTCGCCACGAATCAGCACGGCCGCTCTGCTGGGAGCCACCTGGCGTATCAGCGAAAAAACCTCCTGCATCTTCTTAGACGTACCCACCATCTCACCAAGTACGCCCTGATAGCTTAATTGCCGCTCCAGCCGTTCCGCGTGCTCTTCTAAGTGCCCGTGCGCAGCCGCCCTCTCCACCAATAACCGCAGCGCCTGGGACTGGACCGGCTTCTCCAGGCACCAAAACGCCCCAAGGTCATGGATGGTGGATATCGCTGTTTCCAGATTTCCGAATGCCGTCAGCACAATCGAGGCTGGAGGATTGCCCTGGCTCTTCAGCCGAGTCAGCAATTCCCTCCCATCCATGCGCGGCATCATCAGGTCCGTGATGATTACGTGGGCGTCGAAGTTTGCGAGCTTCTCCAGCGCCTCCTGACCGTCCGCCGCGGTTTCCACGACGTATCCCCATAGCCCGATCATTCCCGCAAGCGCCGTGCGCTGCGATTCTTCGTCGTCTACGACCATCACCCGCGTGGCTGCCCGTTCGCTGTTCATTCTTCTACATGTTATGATGCCGCCATGCCCGAAGGGCAAATCATTGTCCGCCAGTCCGTTAAACTCATCGTCGCCGGCTACGTCCTGTTCGCCCTTGCCGAAGCGGCCATCCTGTTGATTTGGTTCGTCTCCGGCCTGAATACCGGTGGCATCCCCTTCTGGGTACCCATGATTCTGCCGGAAGTTCTGCTGCTCTTCCTGGTGATTCGTCACATGCGCCGTCTGGCCTCAAAGCTCACCGTGGAAGGCGATCGCCTGCGTTATGAAGAAGGAATCTTCTCCAAATCCACGCGCACTATCGAGCTTGCCAAAGTCCAGGACGTTCGCGTCGATCAGACCATGACACAGCGCATGCTGAACCTCGGCAATCTCTCCGTCGAAACCGCGGGAGGCTCCAGTCACATCGTCATGGCCGCCATCGACCAGCCCAATCAAGTGGCCAACCACATTTTGGATTTGGCGAAAGCCCAACGCGCGCATCTCTAGGACAGCCGCCGCACTCCCTCTTTGATCCCCTTCTCTCCGATCGCGGAAAAACCCATCAAGAACTCCCCTTTCCTTCCATCGCCCAAATAATACCCCGCGGACGCCGTAATCTTCACCCGATTTCTCGCCGCCCTCTCGCCGATCCGCGTGTCCCGAAACCGGACCATCAAATGCATTCCCGCCGGGTCTCCCAAAATCTCGACGCCCTCTCCAAAATGCCGCTCCAGCGCAGCCACCAGTGCTTCCCGCCTCCGCCCGTACAGCCTGCGCATCCTCCGGACATGCCGGTCCAGATGCCCCTCGCGCATGAAATCGGCGAGCGCCTTCTGCTCCAATATCGGCGTGTTCCGGTCCTCCAGCCATTTCGCTCTTCGGAATGGCGCTTCCAATGACCGCGGCACCACAACGTAGCCGAGCCTCAACCCCGGAAACATCACTTTCGAAAAAGTCCCAATGTAAATCACCGGCACACCCTGCGCCAATCCTTGCAATGAGGGGAGTGGAGGCCCGCTGTAGCGGTACTCACTCGAATAATCGTCCTCCACGATCGCCGCCGCATTTGCTCGAGCCCAGGCAATCAACTCCAGCCGTCTCGCCAGCGACATCGAAACGCCCGTAGGAAACTGATGCGACGGCGTCACGTAAACCATTCGAGTGCTCCGCCGCAAATCACCTATCGACGCCCCTTCCTCATCAATCGTCATCCCGCGAAGCTGCGCGCCGAACGCCTGAAAAATCCGCCGGGCCCCCTGATACCCGGGATTTTCCAAGCCCACTTCATCCCCCGGCTCCAACAAGACCCGGGCACACAAGCCGAGCCCCTGTTGGGATCCGTTAACCACCACCACCTGTTCCGGCGTGGCCCTTACGGCCCGCACCCGCGAGACATACGCGGCAATCTCCGTGCGGAGTGCGGGCAGGCCCGCCGCGTAGTCCGTGTAATCGAACACGTCCGCGGAAGCCTCACGCAGATGCCGCATCAAGAGTTTGCGCCATAGCCCAAAAGGAAACGCATGCAGATCGGGCGTTCCCGGAGGAAAGGAAATCACACCGGCAGCAGTCTCCCCACGTTCATAGTCGTAATCCAGAGACGACCCAAATCGCGACAGTCGGATCGGTGGGGATTCGCCTGCCAGGCCGGACACGGAAGGCAGCATGCCATCCGGCAGTTCGCGGCAAACAAACGTTCCCGAGCCCCGCGCCGACTCCAGATATCCCTCAGCAATCAACTGCTCATAAGCCTCCGTGACTGTACTTCGCGCCACGGCTAGCGTTCCGGAGAGCTCTCGGGTGGAGGGAACGGATTCACCGGGCCGAAATCGCCCCGAGAGGATTCCCTGCCTCCATTGCTCGTAGATTTGGGCGCGTAGAGGTGTGTTCGAGCCTCGATCCAAAACCAAAGCCAAGCGCATAAAGTGGCCCGACCGATCCTAGCATAGTGTGCGGATTGTTAGTGCCAGCTCAGTCCAAGCAGAACATAAACTTCGTTCTGTCCCGAAGTGAACTGAAAACTCCCGGAGCCTCCGAATTGGTTCAGATACGGTTCATTCCAACGCACATAGCGAATTTCCGGTGAGAGGCGCAGATGTCCCGCATCGACGTGGATGCCCCCGCTCACCACCAACCCGTGAGTCGTCGGATACTTCGTGTCCGCTCGCTGCGTGAAAAACGTGAAAACGCTCCCCGGCGGATTTTGGGTCATGCCCGAAAGGAAATAGCCTGACGTCACCTCCTCACCGTGAACCACGCGAGGCGAATAACCTAATCCCACAAATGGCTTTATCGCGTTCAGAGACAAGTGATACTTGGCGAGAACCGGAAACTCCCAGGAATTCGCCCTGCCGCGAGTGATGGATTGCGAGCAGCACGATCCGGCGACCCCCGTAAAGCCCGTTCTCCGGTACAAGGCATCGGCCTCAATGGAAAAGTGAAGCGGCAACCGGACTTCCACCATCGGTCCGGCAATGTATCTCTTCGACTCGGAATGGAGCGTACCGGTAACAGTGTCCGTGACAACCGCGCCACCCTTGACGCCGACATCCAACCATTCGGCCGTTGCCAGGGAATAAGTTAAAAGGAAAAGGCAATATCTCATGCGGGACTGCTGAGCATTTTGTGAACCATACAAGTGGTCTGGCGCATAGAACCAAGAGTGGCTCTATTCACCAATCCACTCAAGCCCAAATAATAGATGCATGACCGCCACAGACCGCACGAAAGTCAAACGCCACCCGGAAAGAGCCGTCTATGACCGCGAGCAGGTCTATTCGATTCTGGACGAAGGTTGCATCTGCCACATCGGCTTTACTGTCAACGGTCAGCCGCATGTTCTACCAACCGCCTATGGGCGATCCGGCGATCAGATCTACGTCCATGGGTCCGCCGCGAGCCACATGCTGAAATCGCTCGCAGGCGGCTTGGAGATGTGCGCCACGGTAACGCTGCTCGACGGTTTCGTACTGGCTCGTTCCGCATTTCGTCATTCGGTCAATTACCGGTCTGTCGTCGTATATGGCAATGCGCGACTGGTCACCAGCGCGGAAGAAAGAATGGAATCCCTCCGCTGCATCACCAATCACCTCGTCCCGGACCGCTGGGAGGCCGTTCGTTGGCCCAACGAAAAAGAAATGCTCCAAACCACCGTCCTCTCGCTCCCCTTAGACGAGTGCGTAGCGAAAGTGCGTAACGGTCCCCCGCTGGACGCCGAGGAGGATATCTCGCCGGATCGTTGGGCGGGTGTAATCCCCATCTCCGTGCGTGCCGGTGTACCCCAACAGGATCGGCACGTCACTCCGGAATCGCAGTCCTTCAACCCCATCTGGAACAGATATCAGAACTCGTCGGGCGTCGCCCCATAAATACATCCGCGTATATATAATTGGTCCACCGTGCTCTCGCGGAGGACCCGATGAACCGTCGCATCAAATCGTACCTGCGCTATTTGATTGTCGTCTTGATGCTGGCGCTCCCTGCCTGCAAGTGTTCCTATAAGCGGTTCAGTTACTATCGGCCGATTGCGTGGCAGACGCCTTTCGGAATGAACTGTCCGGATGCGTCCACCGGCTTCCGTCTGAAGGTGCAGGTCACCGCCGATCCCGAAGCGAGCGCTGTCTTCATCGGCTTCGCGGATGGCGTCATCCTTCTGATCTTTGTCGATCCGGTTGCTCAGCGCGCCTTTGCCTTCGGTACCGGACCTGTTGCCGTAATGAGCGGTCCCGCGACGCGCAACAAAGACGGTTCCTTCCATATCGAGCTCTCCGGTACCAACCCCGCAGCCGGATTTTCCGGTACGGAAAAACTCTCCGGAGATCTTCAAAAAATAGGCGCGTCATCCATCGCACTGAACGGAACGCTCAATATCCGGCCGTCCGTCGATCAGATAGGTACTACCTATTCCATCGTGGGAACCGCGATTCATTCCTACTCGCCCGCCCCCTGTTTCTATCACGGCTTCTCTGACGACCCGGTCTCTCTCAGCACCGGTGAATACATCAGTCAACCGGTTCCCGATCTCGACCTCGGCGGCCCACTCCCGGTTATCTTCCGCCGCTATTACGGCAGCTACCTCAAGCCCAATGGCGGAACAAGCGCCCTGGGCGACAACTGGATGCACAATTATGACGTCCGGTTAGGGCTCTATGACGGTGGAGCTACGGTTCTGCACTTCGGCGGAGGCTCGGTCGAGTTCACAAAATCCGGTACTACCTATACACCCACCAGGACTCAAGTGGTTCCCTTCCAACTGATCGCCGCTGCGGCCAACTATCAGTTCCTCGACCCGGTTCAAGGATTGATTTACACTTTCTCCTCGGTGGGAGCCCTCATCAAAGTGGAGGATCGCAACGGTAACGCCGTCACCGTCACGCAGGGCGCGAACGGCCCCACACAGGTCTCTGATGGTTTGGGCCGCACCATCACCTTCACCTACAATGCCGCCAACAAACTCACCTCCATCACGGATCAATCCGGCCGCACGGTGAGCTTCGGCTACACCACCAACAACCTCACGACGGTTACCAATGCCGCCGGAAAGATCACTACTTACGGCTACACCACCTCGGCTGGTCTTACCGCAATGATGTCCTCGGTCAAGCGGCCGCTTGCCAATACCACTCTCACCCAAACATTCGATTCCATGGCCAGAGTCGCCCGCCAGACGGACGCTCTCGGGGGAGCCACGACCTTTTCTTATTCCGTCTCCACGCCAGGAACTCTAGTCACAACCAACGCCGTCAGCAGTCAGACGCAAACGACTCACGCCGATCTCAAGAATGAAAACACCATTACGGACGCCGCCGGAAAGATCGGCTCGGCCACCTACGATGCATCCAATCGCCCGACTCAGTTCACCGACCGCATCGGAGGAAAATCCAGCGTGTCCTATGACGCCAATGGCGGCTACCCTATCTCCTTCACCGCGGCCGACGGAGCCACATCCGGCGTCACAGTCATCGCGCAAAGCCAGGGTGGCTTCACCCATTACGTCATCACAAAACAGACACTCCCAGACGGAACCAGCAGCACCGTCTTGTACGATCTGAACGGCAATCCCACCACGATTACGAATCCAGCCGGCGCCAGCACCGTCTTCACTTACAACAACCGAGGCCAGGTGGTCACCCGTAAAGATCCCACCGGTAATACGACGACCTTTGCCTATAATTCCGACGCTACCGTTGCCTCCTCGAAGAATGCAAACGGTGATACCACCACCTACGCGTACGACACGCTGAAGCGCATCATCAAGATCACGCGTCCCGACAATACCGCGGAGACATTCGCCTATGACTCTATGGATCATGTCGTCTCCCACGCCGTGGGAACCGCCAACCCCGATACCGCAACCTATGACGACAACGGGAACCTGAAGCTGGTCTCTACCGGCGGAGCCTCCACCACCTTTACTTACGATGCCGCGGATCGCCCCCTGACCAGCACCGTGAACAACGTCTCTCGCTCCGTCACTTACGACGCACTGGGCCGTGTCAAAAGCCAAACAAACGAGGTCGGAGAAAGGCTCAACGTTACTTTCGATAACCTCAGCCGTCAGGCGACTCTCACGGACGGAAACGGAGCCGGATACAAATTCACCTACAATGCGCAAGGCTTCCCCTTAACCGTCACCGACGCGACCGGCGGCGTAACCGCGTACACCACCGACCCTGTGGGACGGATACTCACCGAGACCAGTCCGCTCAACCAAAAGTCCACCTACACATACGACAAACTCGGCCGTCGCGTGACTGCCGTTAATCCCCTCGGTCAGACCACCAGGATCACCTACGGTACGAACGGGGTCTCACGTGTAGATCTGCCGCTTTCCATCACAACCTCTTACGCTCGCAACGCGCAGTCGCAGATTACGTCCGCCACCGACCCCAACGGCAACGCCTGGGTTCAAGCTTATGACGCTCAGGGTCGCCGTACGGGCTTCTCCGATCCCCTGGGTCGCGCCACCACTGTCCGCTTCGATTCACAAAACCGAGTCACATCCGCGACGAATGGCCTGGGCACTGTAAACATCCTCTATAACCCGCAAGGCGGGGTCACGCAGCAGATGTTCACAGACGGAACGGCGCTGAACTACACCTACACCAACCGCCGTCTCACGGGCGCCGACAATCTCACCCTTGCTTATGGCCCGGAAGGCCACATCAGCTCGTCCAACGGCATCACCAATACTCGCGACGCCGTGGGACGCCTGCTCACCATTACCTACGCCCCGGACAAAGTAGTGAGCTACAAATACAACAACCTCGGTCTCGCCACAGAAGTAAAGGATTGGCTCGGCGGCGTCACGACGCTTACCTACGATGCGGCCCAACGCCTTCTCACCATCAATCGGCCTAACGGCGCCAAGACGACCTACACTCGTGACGCCGAAGGGCGCATTACCTCCATCAGTGAGGCTCTCCCCGGTGCCGCGTACTCCATCGCGCTGACACTCAATGCGCAAGGCAACGTCGTTGCCGCCGACCGCACGTTGCCCACGGCCCCCTCGCCGGCGGCCGGCGTGTCTTCTTTTACGTACGACGCGGCAGACCAGGTGGCCGGCTCCGCGCATGACGTCATGGGTCGCCTCACCTCAGACGGCGTTCGCACGTACAAATGGGACCTCGCGTCGCGGCTCGCCTCCTACACCGGCGCCGACGGTAGCGCGCAGTTCGTCTACGATGGCCTGGGCCTCCGGACCGCTCGTACCTCAGGAGGTGTCACGGAAACCTACGTGTGGAACTACGCACACTTGCTTCCCTCGCTCGCCGTGGTTCGCATCGGCTCCGCCGATCAGCGCTACAACATCTTCCTGCCGGAAGGTATCTGGCTTTACAGCATCAAGGCATCCAACAACGCGCGGAGCTTCGCTCACTTCGATGAAGAGGCCTCCACGACTTTCCTCACCGACGATAAAGGCGCCGTCACCGATTCTTACGGTATTAGCGCCTTCGGCGAAAGCGTTACTCACCTCGGCGCTTCCGATAATCCGTTCACCTTTCACGGAGCGCTCGGGGTCATGCAGGAGGGGAATACGGGCCTGTTCTACATGCGGGCCCGCTATTACAACAGCAGCACCGCCCGTTTCATTTCTCGCGATCCGCTTCCCGCACTGGATCCATTTGAAATCAATCCCTATCAATTCGCTCTCAACAACCCCATCGGGTATCGGGATCCCACGGGCGCCGCAGTCGCAGAGCCGCAGATCTATATTGAAGACCTCATCGCCGCTTTCCTTGGATTCGATTCCTGTGGTTACCATCATGGGTCACGCAAGTTTCTGTTCGGACGCTCGGGACCTCTGCGGGAGCCCATCGTTTATACCCTTTCAGGCGGACGGGGACGGGACGATTCACACGGTTATGGAGATGAGGGCGGTGGCTACCGCAGCAGTCCCGCCTTCATGAATGGATTCGGATCCTTCGGCCTGGTGGAGGATCGCCTCCGCGTCGATTCCATCTTGAACTGGAATCCTTCCCCCGTAACTTGGGAGTTCGGTGGTTCCGCACCTCATGTGAGTGAGAACGGCAAGATCAACTATAATCTCCTCCGGCTCCAAAGAAGAGTTGATTACTCGATTCGCTACTCTCAGGGGTTCGCCGAATGAAGACCCTTAGTCTCTTGCTTCTTATTTCATCGTCGCTGGTTGCTGACAAAGTCTCTTACTCTTACGACGACACCGGGCGCCTCACCAAAGCAGACTACGGCAACGGCAAAGTCATCTCCTATACGTATGACAAGGCTGGGAACCTTCTGAGCCGCACCGTCTCCGGTGGCGGCGCAGCCCCGGCTGTTACGTCAGCGGGCGTTGTGAACGCAGGCAGCTTCAAAGGCGGCACAGTTGCTCCCGGTGAAATGGTGACCGTTTTCGGAACCGGCATCGGCCCCACGGCCCTGGCAGGTTTTCAAATCGCCAACAATCTCGTTTCGAGCTCCGTGGCCGGAACCCGAATCCTCTTCGACGGTGTACCCGCACCGATCATCTACGTTTCCGCCGGCCAGAGCACCGTGATGGTTCCTTATGCGGTCAAGGGCAAGTCCTCGACGCAAATGATTGCGGAATTCCAAGGCGTTCAATCGAGCCCGATAACTCTGAATGTCGCCGCCGCCGCCCCTGGGCTCTTCACGCTCAGCCAAAACGGCTCGGGGCAGGCCGCTGTCGTCAATCAGGACGGCAGTATCAATTCAGCCTCGAACCCCGCTCCGAAAGGGTCGGTGATCCTGATTTATCTCACGGGTGACGGTGAAACCAATCCTCCCGGTCAAGACGGCCTTCTGGCACTCACCACATTCCCCCGAACGGCGGGCGCCGTCACTGTAAGCATCGGGAACGCCAACGCCCCGGTAGCCTATTCCGGCGTCGCGCCGCAGAGCATCGCGGGCTTCTCTCAATTCAACGTCACGGTCCCCAATGATGCTCCCACCGGTAGCGCGGTTCCCCTGTTAGTAACAGTGAGCGGAATCCAAAGCCAGGCAGGCGTAACGGTTGCTATTAAGTAGCCCGTAGCCACATAGCCACATATTTGTAACTAATAGAAAGGGAACTTATATGCTATGCTTCAACCAAACAACATATAACTAGGGCCATCTTGCAGGTGGAGGGGGAGATAGGTCCGGGGATTCGTGCAGATTGTGTGGGATTGCGGGTTTTACTCATAAGCTAACAGACTGGTCACACCACGGCCACAGGATCTGGGACCTGACGCGTTCCCTTACGCATCGCGGGCCAGACCAACAGGACGTCTGGCATTCCGGCGACGTCTCTCTAGGTGCTGTCCGGCTCAAGATCATTGATCTTGAACACGGCCGCCAGCCTATGGTAAGTGACGATGGCGATACCGTAATTGTTTACAACGGCGAAGTCTATAATCATGATGAGCTTCGCGAAGAGCTGATCGCCCTCGGACACACCTTCCATTCCCGTTCGGATACCGAAGTCGTCCTCCATGCGTTTCTTGAATGGGATACGGATTCCTTTCGTCGCCTCCGGGGAATGTTTGCCTTCGCTATTTGGACTGAGTCCAGGCGGCGTCTCGTCCTAGCCCGCGATCGTGTTGGGATCAAGCCCTTGTACTATGCCCGCCACCGGCAGGAGATCCTCTTCGGCTCCGAGCTGAAAGCCATCCTCCTCCATCCCGAGTTCGAACGGCGCCTCAATATCGCTGGGCTATGGCACTACCTGGCCATGAATTACGTGCCCGGCCCCCATACTCTGGTCGAGGGCATCGAAAAGCTTCCACCGGGACACTGGCTGGAATGGAAAAACGGCAGAGTCCAATCCGAGCCTTACTGGACCCTCGAATTCAAGCCCGACCCTCGCATTACACTCGCCTCGGCCAAAGAGGAGCTCGATACCCTCCTTCGGAGTTCCGTCCGCGAGCATATGATCTCGGACGTCCCTCTTGGAGTCTGGTCCAGCGGCGGTCTTGATTCTTCCACCGTGCTTCACTACGCTTCCCAAGCCAGTTCCCGAAAACTCAAGACCTTCTCGGTTTCTTTCAAAGGCCGATCCTTTGATGAATCGCGCTACTTCCGCGAAATCGCGCGCCGGTACGAAACCGACCATCACGAGTTCGACCTCAACCCGGAACAGGACATCGCCAGCGCGATCGAAGAGTTTGCGTACTATTCGGACGAACCCAGCGCCGATGCCGGCGCCCTTCCCGTCTGGTTCCTATCCAAGATGTGCCGCAGCGAAGTTACCGTCGCCCTTTCCGGAGATGGTGCCGATGAGCTCTTCGGCGGTTACAAAACCTATCTTGCCGATAGCTACGCCGGCCGCATGCGCATCCTTCCACGCAACCTTATAAGGATGTCTGCGAAGCTCGCCATGCGCCTCCCGGCCTCCGATGAAAAGATCGGCTTCGACTACAAGCTCCAGCGGTTCCTCGATGGCTCGCTCAAGACACCCGAGACCGCGCACTTCTACTGGAACGGCACATTCTCCGACTCCGGCCGCCGAAGCCTTTTTGACGATCCCGGCATGATCCGTGAAGTTCCACTTCGCGTGCCCGGGCCACAATCCGGCCGCCTGAACCGGTTCATCTGGACGGATCAGCTTTACTACCTTCCCGACGACATCCTTTATAAATGCGACCGAATGAGTATGGCGCACTCCCTCGAAGTCCGTCCTCCATTCCTGGATCACCGCATCGTCGAGTTCGCGGCCCGGCTTCCCGAGGCTCTCAAGATCCGTGGTGGAACCCTCAAATATCTGCTCCGGGAGCTAATGACAAACCGCCTGCCCTCTTCTGTCCTCACCCGGCAAAAGGAGGGCTTCGACATCCCCACACACCACTGGCTGCGTGAATCACTGAAACCGCTTCTCCTCGACGTTCTGAGCGAATCTAACGTCCGCGATACGGGCGTTTTTGCGTGGGCATCCATCAAGGCAACTCTGTCAGCTCATCTGGAGCGGCGTGCTAATCTCGGGTATCACCTATGGGGCCTTCTGATTCTGTTCCTGTGGATGAGACATTGGAACATTCAGCCGCCCGCTTCCTCGGCCGAACCGGCCTGGACAGAGAAAGAGGCAGGCGTCTCTACAGCGAACTGGTTGTTTTAGCAGTCGCTCTCATCGTTTTTTTCGGCTGCATCATTAGCCCGCCCTCATTGATGGACGATGTCGACGCCGTCCAGGCCCAAATTGCGCGTAACATGCTCGACTCGGGCGACTGGGTTAGCGCGCATCTCGACGGCATTGCCTATCTTGAAAAGTCGCCGCTCAAGTATTGGCTCATCGCCATCTGCTATCAAATCTTCGGCGTTCATGATTGGGCGGCGCGCATTCCTGTCGCGCTTTCCGCCGTGCTCCTCTGCTGGCTTACGTTTCGCATCGGCGTCTGGGCTTTCTCCGTCCGGGCCGGCCTGTACGCCGGTCTCTCCATCGGCACGTGCGTCGGCACTTTCCTCTTCACGCGCATTCAAATTCCTGACGTCACGCTCACTGCCACCATTGCCCTCGCACTGTGGGCCTTCCTGCGAACGCTCGATCCGGAAGAGAAGCGCCCCGCTCTATGGTCCTGCATCATGGCCGCGGCGCTCGGCACCGGATTGCTGCTCAAAGGACTCATCGCCATTCTCTTTCCGGTGGCTGGGGCGCTTCTCTATTTGGCGTTCACCGGCCAGATCAAGTCGAAGGCCGCATGGTCAAAACTCGCCCCGTTTCGCGGCACGCTGATTCTGCTGCTCATCGCGGCACCCTGGCATATCCTCGCTACCATTCGAAACCCGCCCTATTTCGACCTCACGATGCACAGCGAGTCCGGATCCTACCGCGGCTTCTTCTGGTTCTACTTCATGAATGAGCATGTGCTCCGCTTCCTGAATCTTCGGTACCCCCGCGACTACAACACCGTCCCGCGTCTCTACTTCTGGCTGTTCCACCTCCTCTGGCTGTTTCCGTGGACCGTCTATCTCCCGGCCGTCCTCAAGCTTTCATTCAAGCCCACAGACCGAGCCGGCCGCATGCGGCTCCTTTGCCTCTGCTGGACCGGCTTCCTGCTGATCTTCTTTACGTTTTCCTCAACCCAGGAATACTATTCCATGCCGTGCTATCCCGCGCTGGCGCTGCTCCTGGGCAGCGCCATTGCGTCCGGTTCTCCCTGGAATCGCCGGGGTCAATGGGCGCTGGTCGCCATCGCATCCCTTGCGGCTCTGGTCATCGGCTGGATCCTCAGTCAAGTCTGGAACCTGCCCGCGCCGGGTGACATCTCCCGGGCTCTTACGCAGCACCCCGAAGACTACACTCTGTCCCTGGGCCACATGGGCGACCTGACCATTGCTTCTTTCGCTTACCTAAAGACTCCGCTCATCCTGGCCGGAATCGCCTTCGCTCTGGGCGCCGCGCTCACCATTGCCCGCAAGACTTGGGGTGCGGTTGTGATGATGGTCTTGTTCATTCACGCCGCGCGGCTGGCTTTAATCACCTTCGATCCGTACCTGGCATCTCGTCCTCTGGCGGAAGCTCTCAATCAAGCCCCGCGCGGCACACTCATCCTCGACGATCAGTACTACACCTTTTCCTCCGTCGTCTTTTACGCCGAGGCATATCACAATCAGCCCATCCTCTTGCTCAATGGTCGCGTCAACAATCTCGAGTACGGCTCCTACGCCCCCAACGCTCCGCAAGGAATCTTCATCAAGGACGCCGACTTCAAGGACCTCTGGAATTCCGGCAAGCTCTACTATGTGGTTATCGCCCAACCCAATGTCGAGCGGCTTGAGAAATTAGTCGGCGCTTCAGCGCTTCACCAGATCACCGAAAGCGGCGGTAAACTCGTTTACTCGAATGCGCGTTACCATTGACGCCACTTCGGCCCTGTTGCGCAGTGCAGGCGTGAAATCCTACACGTATCATTGGGTGCGAAGCCTGCAGAAGCTCGCTCGACCCGGCGAGGAGATCCACGCTTTTCCCTACCTGAAGGACTTCGGTAGGCTGGCACACGAATCCTCGACACTCTCCAAACGTCAGACCATCCCTCGCCTCGCGCTGCTCTATGGAGTTAACATCGGCGGCGCGCCGATCCTCGACACCGTCCTCCGCGGCTCAGACATCTTCCATGGCTCCAACCAGGTCCGCCTCGCACCTCGGCGAGCGAGACTGACGGGCACCATCCATGACCTGACTGCTTTCCTCATGCCTCAACTCCACACTCCGGGCAACGTGAAGGCCGACCAGGCGTTCGCCGAACGAGTCCTGAAACGAGCGGACGCGCTGATTGCCGTCTCTGAAAACACCCGGCAAGACGCGATTCGCGTTCTGAACATCGATCCGGAAAAAATCACCACCATCTATTCCGGCGTCCCCGAAGAATACTTTGGCGCAACCCCCGCCAGAAAAAAGAAACCCTACGTCCTTTCCGTGGGCACGATAGAACCTCGTAAGAACCTGGACACGCTGCTGGATGCCTGGAAACTTTTACCCGGCGATCTGCGCAACGAATATGACCTCATCTTCGCCGGCCCTCTGGGCTGGGGAACCGAAGCGACTCTGGCACGCATTCAAAGAGAGGCCAAGTATCTGGGCTACGTCCAGGAAGAGGACATGCCCGCCCTCTTTGCCGGAGCAACCATCTTCGCCTATCCGTCCCTCTACGAGGGCTTCGGATTTCCCGTAGTCCAAGCCATGGCCGCCGGAGTCCCGGTGCTTACTTCAAACACCTCGTGCCTACCTGAAGTAGCCGGGGAAGGGGCAATTTGCGTGGACCCCAAGAGCCCCAAAGAAATCGCGGCCGCCCTGGAAAAGCTGCTGAGCTCGGCAGAACTCCGCGCCACCATCGCCTCACGCGGCCAAAAGCGGGCGCAACGATATCGATGGATCATCTGCGCCGCCCAATCCCTCGATCTTTTCCGGAAGATTACCAACCGGTAGTCATTCAACCTGCCCGCGGGGAAGTACACCACCTATCGGTAGCTGGCCGCGGAAGCGGGCCGGCGAGCATTCCGGCAACCTGAAAAGCTATTTCGCCAAAACGACGCTGACCGTACAATAGACGCGAAGTTCATAGCGGCGTCGCAGGCGATCAGCGCACAGCCGTTTGATAAACTGAGTTCCGAAAGTGGCAATCTAAGGAGCTTCATGGCAACACTGATCGTCAACGGAGTGCGGCGTGAGGTCCAGGCGCCCACCGATACACCGCTGCTCTACGTTCTGCGGAACGATCTTCAGCTCTCCGGACCGCAGTTCGGCTGCGGACTCTCGCAATGTGGAGCTTGTTCTGTTCTGCTCGACGGTAAGGAAATCCGCTCCTGCACCACCACTCTCGCCGCCGCAGCCGGGAAGGAAGTGACCACGCTCGAAGGCCTGCCCGCACGATGGGCCCAGCAAAAGAATCTCTCCCCTGCCGACGCGGAGAAGACGCTTCATCCGGTGCAAGAGGCCTGGATCGAAGAACAGACGCCTCTGTGCGGCTTCTGCCAGAACGGCATGATGATTAAAGCCACGGAGCTGCTGGAACGCGTCGCGTCCCCCACCGTGGCCGAAATCAAGGAGGCATTCACCACGTCAGGTCCTTCGGCGCATCTCTGCCGCTGTGGAAGCTACACCGCGATCATTGAGGCTGTCCAACGAGCTTCCCAGGTAATGGGAGGCAAACGATGAAAGATCATGTGAGTGTATTCGGCGCCGCTCTGACGCGACGCGATTTCGTTCGAACCGGAGGAGCGCTCTTCGTCGGTTTCGGCCTGGTTGGCGACGGGCTCAAGAACGCCGCGCAGGCCGCTACCACCAGAAACTCGCTGGTTGCCTCTTTACCTGAATCTTGGATTGAGATTCATCCCGACAACACCATTCTCATTCGCACCGGCAAGAGCGACTTCGGCCAAAGCACCACCTTCACGGCATACCGGCAAATTGTGGCCGAGGAGTTAAGCGTTCCCTTCGAAGCCATCACCACAGTGGTAATGGGCGACACCGACCGCACTCCTGACGGCAGCGGCGCGTTCGATTTTCTCGGCAGCGGCATGCCCAACATCCGGAAAGCGGCCGCCTATACGCACCAGGCGCTGCTGGATCTGGGCGCACAGCGGCTCGGCGTTGCGAAGAACCAGCTCTCGGTGAAGGACGGAATCGTGAGCGGCGGCGGCAAGAGCATGTCCTATGGCGATCTGGTCAAAGGGCAGCAGTTGAGGCTCACCATTCCCATCAAGGGCGATCTCACCAGCATCATGGGATTGACCGTAGACGGCGAGCCGCCCATGAAACCCGTGAGTCAATACACGGTCGTCGGCAAGTCGTA
>JADMIO012791457.1_pt1 | contig 18282 bp, 10 predicted proteins | sample 8958161 | NCBI WGS metagenome assembly JADMIO01 (sample SAMN16585339, study PRJNA669376) | soil metagenome | isolation source: Crop rotation soil | place: USA: Cullars Rotation, Alabama | collected 2011 | reverse complement strand
CTTTCCCCGGGCGTGCTTGGCGAAGACATGGAACTTATCGTTCGTCTTCACCGCCACTACCACGCCGCCAAAACTCCAAAAATTATTCGCTTTATCGCCGATCCTCTCGCGTGGACGGAAGTTCCCGCGACTGCCAACGCTCTCGGCCGCCAGCGTGAACGGTGGTACCACGGGCTCATCGAGTCGCTGTGGATGCACCGGGCTCTATTTTTCAATCCCAAATACGGCCGCATCGGCTTGATTGGCTATCCATTTTTTGTGTTGGGCGAGCTGGTTGCCCCGGTCATTGAAGGTCTTGGAATTATCGGTTTGATACTTGGATACTTGCTGGGCGCGATCGACAGCGAATTTATCATGATGTTTTTCCTTGCCGCATGGGGCGTGAATATCGTCATGAATCTGGCGGCCATCCTAGCTGAGCAGTTGTCTTACAAACGGTACGCCGGTCTCAACGATCTCGGCCGAATGGTCTACTACGCATTGATCGAAAACATGGGCTATCGCCAGGTCACCGTTTGGTGGCGCCTTAAAGCCTTTTGGAGTCTGGCTAGAGGTAAACACTCTTGGGGTTTCCTGACCCGCCAAGGGTTTCGGAACTGACCTCTTAACCGATGTTCCAAATCTGGAACAGATTGTTCCAAAAACCATTGCAGAGAGCTGAATGTCATGTCGAAATGGTTATGCATGATCTTCAACTATGACTCGCTCGAAGCCTTCTTGAAAGACGAACTCCGAAGACGAATGCGGACCAACCCGCGCTACTCTTTGCGCTCATTCGCGAGAAATCTACAATTAAGTCCGGGCGCCCTTTCCGAAATCCTCCGCGGCCGGCGCGAGATGAGCATTAAGTCCGTTCCTCACGTCGCTAAGGCGATTGGTTTAAACGCGGTCGAGGCCAAACATCTTCTGCAACTCGCCCAAACGGCCAAAACTTCTAAAAACGAAACCCTAAAAGCTCTTGGCCAGCCCGAATCGCGCGAAGAACATATCTTAAGTGAGGATTTGTTCGGCCTGATTTCCGACTGGTACCACTTCGCGATCTTAAATCTGCTCGACTGCGAGAGATTAGAGTGGAATGCGGCCTGGATTTCGAAACGGCTCGGAATCACACAGATTCAAGCGCAAATGGCCATGGAATTACTGTTACGCATGGGTCTTGTTGAAAAACGTGGCAGCCGAGTGGCGGGAAAAACAAGCCACATACTGTCCAACTCGGAAATCCCATCGGCAGCGATCCGTAACTATCACAGGCAAATTTTGGAGAAAGCGGCTTTGTCCCTCGAAACCCAAAGTGTAACTGAGCGGGACATCACGGGAACCGGCTTCGCGATCGACCCAAAAGCGTTATCCGCCCTCAAAAAAGAAATCAGTGATTTTCAAGACCGGATTGTGGCCAAATATTCAAAGGGCGTGAAAACGGAAGTCTATTTTTTAGAAATGGCACTGTTTAAACTCACACAGGGGAGCGAGAAATGAAAAAACTGAGCATGATGCTCTTAACTCTAATGTCCACCGCGGCATTTGCGTCGACCACGAAGGTCGGAAACGGCGATGACGGCACCGACCTCGAAGGTGCGGAGCCGATCACCAAGGGAATCATTTTTGAAACCCGTGAAAAGGCGATCGCCAATCTTAAAGCCTTGAATATTCATGGAATCGCGGGGCTCGGCCTGTTGATTCCTGAACTGGAACACAATCAGTTGTTGATGACTAAGTCCGATGTGAATCCAATGTCGTCTGAAGGCTACTGGGAATCCTCTGATGACCGGAAAACAGTGTACGCCCGCACCTTCGCTGAACCCCACGCGCCCACTCGCTTTTTCCCTGCCGCACTTAAACTGAACCGCGATCAACTGATTGCCTTGCATACGCATGAAGCTCTCCATCGCGCTTTGCCCGCCGACATTCGTGAGAATGAGGAAAAGGTTGCGATTTTGACTATGGCAATTACAAGCCCTTCGGCGACGTTCGACCGGGTCAATCAGATCGCGATGTCAGTGACTCAGCTGCCTGAAGGCAGAGTGACAGCTGCAACGACAACTGCAACTTCGGTGCAGACTTCTGTTGAGCTGCCGCCGGCGCATAAATCACAAGTCAAATTGGAGCACACTTCAGCTAGCGAATACTTCAGGGAGGCACCGGTTTCCAACATCGAAAAGGTCTCCTTTGCCTTTTCACCGGTCGATACAATTGCACTATGGAAAAAACCGGTTGAGCCGCGGATTACAACCGAGGGAATTTTGTTATACGACAGCGAAGAAGCCGGTTACCACATAGGTCCGTTAACGTTAAATGCCAAAGCGCCTGCCATGATCTCGCCTGGATTTTCAATCGGCCCTATGGTGCAGTTCAGTTTAAAATCGATTGAACACGATTCGAAGTATTATCAAATGGAGCGCGATGTGTACACGGTGGGAGGAATTGTGGAGACTGAAAGTCTCCGTTCGTACCAACGTACGGCCCTCACTTACACCCTGCCCGGTACTTACCAACCCCAAATTTATTACGATAGCCAGGGCCATGTTTACAACCAGGACAAACTGCCCGTGGGGGCCGTGTGGTCAATGATCTATCACGGGGGTGCCAAAGTCAGGCGGTTTACGCTCGGAGGGATCGCGGAACTCCATCACTCGACGGGGCTTGCATATAGCGACGCCTTCACGGTCATTCGCGGCGGACCCGAACTCAAATTCTCTTACAGGCGCCTAACTGTTGGTGCTTCCGGAATTATAATGTTGAACCGCGGATACTCGACGTTAACCGATCTGGGCGACCTTGCAGGCCATGGGACAGGGAAACACTCAGCCAACTTGAGTCTTGCAGTCGATCTATAGGTTCCAGGTTCCGCTTTCTGTCTACCGAGCGTCACTAAGTCGTCCGGTAGGCGGAAATGCCTTCCGAAAATCGGATCAGCCGGAATCCATATGGGTTATCAAGGCGTGCCAACCTCCGGCACGCCTTTGCATTGTGAGCATGCCCAGAGCGCACGCCAACAATCAGGCCTTGTATCCATACAACATCGGAGCCCGATGCATTAATCAGGAATGGTTCAGCATTCCTATGGACGTTGTTTGGCAAATCATGTGCGAGCAACTGCATTTCGTACATTCCGCCTACGCCTTACAGGTTCATGCGTTCATTCTGATGTCCAACCATTTTCACCTCATTGCATCCACCCCTCGGGCCAATTTGAGCTTCGCCATGGAATGGTTCATGCGGGAAACGAGTCGTGCGCTCACTCGCGCCGGAAATCGAATCAATCAAACATATGGAGGGCGCCACTTTCGCAGTGTGATGAAAAGCCACCACTACTACCTGAACGCATATAAGTATCTCTATTATAATCCTGTAAAGGCGGGCATGGTACAAAGTGTATTGGACTACCCTTACAGCACGCTGCCCGGCCTGCTGGGCCAAGCCAAATTGATCATTCCCGTCGTCGAAGACTTGACCCTCTTTAGTGACATTGGTGGCACATTAGGCTGGCTAAACCAGATACCTACTCAAGCCAACTGGGACGCTGTTGGAAGAGCAATTCGTAGAACTGAATTCAAGTTTCCTAGTTTGAACAGCCGCCCCCATCCGCTCGAGTCTGACACTCTGTAGACAGAAACGGGAACCTGGAACCTTGATTCCGGGGCCCGGTGATCATAAGATCGGCCCCATGACTACATCTGAAAATCCCAATCCTCCGACGACGGAGCGCCTGACTCTTAAATTTACCGGAACCGGCATGGAGATGGCGCTTCTCATGCTCAAAAACCTTTTCCTCACGATCATCACGCTCGGCATTTACCGGCCCTGGGCGACCACAAATATGCGCCGGTACGTGTGGGGCCACATGACATTTCTCGGTGACCGCGCCAGTTATACCGGCACCGGCAAAGAATTGTTCTTAGGCTGGATCAAGCTGTTTGGAATTTTCTTCGTCATGTATATTGCGGTGATCATTCTGAGCAAATTGTTCCCGTTCGCGGGAATTTTAGTGCTTCCTGTTTATTTTTATATCTTCGCGCTCGCGACTTATTCAGGCCTACGCTACCGGATGTCGCGCACGCTGTGGCGCCAAATCCGTTTTGGTGTGGAAAAGAACCGCGAGCTTTCTAAACAATATTTAAAGATGTTTTTTATCGGCGCGCTACTGTCAATGATCACCTTGGGTATTTACACACCCTGGTTTTTAACTAACAAACGTAAATTTCTCACCGACCGCAGCCGGTTCGGCAGCGTTCATTTCAGTTATGACGGCGTGGGCGGAGAATATGCGGGAATTTATTTTCTCGGCCTGCTCCTCAGTATCATTACTCTCGGAATCTACACTCCGTGGTGGACGCGTGGTTTGCTTGAGTACCGCTGGACGCACACAATGTTTCAAGGCAAGCGTTTTGGATTTAGCCTGACCGGTGGCCAGATCTTTCTCTATTTTATCGCCGCGTTTTTTATTACGCTGCTGACATTCGGTCTCGCCACGCCCTGGATTTTTGCTTGGGGGCTTCACCTCATGGCGGATAACACTTATCTCGAGGGCATGCCCGATTTCGCCGCCGTTCAAGCCATGCCGGCGGAAGGCAGCGCCATGGCCGACGATTTACTTTCCGGTTACGATTTGGACATCGGGCTGTAAATGGCTTCGAAAGCCAAGCTCTATCGTGGGCGCTCCGCCAGCTCCGAGCTGGTGGAACTCACCGTGGACGGCTCATTCCTGCAAATTTTAAAGGACGGCGCTGTGGTTGGCCGCTGGCCTTTGGAGTTGATCCACCGGGATCCGACTCAGACGGTGGCTGTGGTTCTTGGCTGCGGCAGCGACGATGAGCGCCTGGAGTTAATCGACACGGACATTTTGAAATACCTCAAGATCAAAGACCAAGTTTGGAATATGGAGAGCCTTAAAAAGAACTCCTACCAGTTCTGGATTTGGGGATTGGTTTCTATTGCCGCTATTGTGCTGGTCGTTTTGAACAGCAGCAATTTCGCCCGCACCATGGCGAACAAAGTTCCGCTCGAATACGAAAAGAAATTGGCGGACGCCGCGCTGACCGGTTCGAAGATGGAAGAGTGCAAACCCACTCCGAGGCAGCTTCAAGTTGCACAAGCTTTAAAGCTTCGGCTGCACTGGGGCGAATCCGGTGCGGGCGCCAGCACTTCGATTCATTTTGTCGATGAGGATGTGAAAAACGCGTACACGTTTCCGGGCGGGTCCATTTATTTTTTCACAGGATTGATAAAGGATATGGAGACGCCCGATGAATTCGCCGGCGTGTTAGCGCATGAGATGGAACACGCCGATCGCCGTCATGTGATGCAATCGGTGATTAAGGGGCTGGTTTTTACGGGTCTTTTGAATTTCGTGCTCGGCGATTTTTCTTCAATCGCTTTGATTGATCCCTCAACCGCATTTCAGCTTCTCACTCTTAAGCACAGCCGTGAAATGGAGCAGGAGGCGGACGATGGAGCCTTGCGCAGACTCGAGGCCGCTGGAATTTCCGCACGTGGAATGTCGGACTTCTTTAAAAGAGAAGACAGTGGCCTAAAAATCGAAAAAAAACTCGCTTTTCTGTCCACGCACCCGTTTTCCGGTGAGCGCGCCCAACACTTCCAGGATGCGATCGAAAGGGAAGTTCCGCTACGCCCGGCTTTAGACGATGCCGACTGGAAGGAACTTAAGTCCATCTGTCACGATCCAATTAGCGAGTGACCCGCACGTCGACCGATCTTGAATCCGACCGGCCTAAGTCATCAGACACTCGCACAATATGCCGTCCAGGCGTGGGTTTCCAAAAAATAGGCTTGGAAGGGTCGGATTGGCCTAAATAAGTCGAGCCCACGAACCAATGAAGAGCATGAACGTCGCCGTCTGAAACGGCCGACAGCGGAATTTTTTCTTCGGATTCTTCATTGCGCCCAGGAACTACGCGCAGGGAATACACCACGTCTTTTCTCGGCGAAACAATCACAGGCGGTACTCCCGCGTTCTGCGTGTCTTGCAGACGGCACTCCCTGCTAAACGGAGGCGGAGTGCGTCTCGCGATTCCCGCCGCGCGGAATAATTGCAGCAAGTCGCTTGGCCAAAATTCATAAACTTGCTTTTTTAAGCCCGGCCGACTTTCATCGCACGCACGCTCGCCGCCGCTCGAGATAAGAATTTCCCTATGAATATTGCATTCAGAGATCGGTGACTTCCCCGGAATGAACCAGGTGTCCGCATGGACATGACAGTGCCGGCCGGGCAACTGTCCGCTTAGGGCGCAAACTTTGACCTTTTTTACATTAAGCCCCACTGGCGATGTCCACTGCGGTGGAGCCTTAATTAACGGTCTCAAACCGTCGGCAATGGAGAATAACAAAGGTGAGGCTAGTTCGCGTCCGACCAGAGCTGGATTCGCTTCATTGTCGAAATTGCCCAGCCACACGGCTATAACGAACGGTCCAACCACACCCGCCGTCCACGCATCACGAAATCCATTCGAAGTTCCGGTCTTCCAAGCTGTCGGTACAGCATCGCGGATCCAACTCTCGGTCCCGCGCTGGTCCGACCGCGAGTTGTCGCGCAACATATCCAGCGTCAAGAATGCGGCCTCGGCGGAAATCATCGCCTTTCGCGGCCCCGGCTTTTCGTTCAGAAAATATCGAAGTGGTTTAAAATCTCCGCCGTTCGCGAGCATCGCATAGACGCGAACGATATCTTCCATCGTCACTTCCGCCGCTCCCAAACTTAATGCCAGCCCATAAAACTCAGGCTCGCGCAATTTTCGGATTCCTAAACTTTTCATGAAGTCGTAGAGCGTAGGATTTTTCAGAAGTGAGGTTAAATAAACCGCCGGGACGTTCCGGCTGTGGATAAGAGCATCAGTGGCGCTCAATGGCCCCATAAATTTTTGATCGAAATTCTCGGGGTCGAATCCACCGAAGCTCGTGGGCGAGTCTTTCAACAGCGAAAGCGGATGGATCAAGCCTTGATCGAGCGCCAGGGCATACACCAATGGTTTGAGCGAGGAGCCCGGAGAGCGAAGTGCGGCCGCCCCATTGATCTGGCCGCCGATCGAGTCATCAAAAAAATCGTTAGAGCCGATTTGCGCCAGCACTTCCATGGTTTCATGGTTGAGAACCATGACCGCGCCATTTTTTATTCCCACACTTCTTTTGGAAGCAACGTAGGCTCTCAATTTTTTCTCGGCGAGATTTTGAATAGCCCGATTCAACGTAAGGCGAATTTCGCGATTGGAGCGGCTCCGATCCAGCGCGAGATTCACAAAATGAGGCGCGGCGAATGGAAGTTGTGAAATGGCACGCGATGCACTGGGATTATTAAATGTGGGATTCTGCGGGATGGATACGAGCTTGGAAATTTCCTCCGGAGTCAGCTGGGCCGGTGATTTTTTAAACAGAATCCGGCTTGCGGCGCCGATTCCTTCTATGTTCGCGCCGTAAGGGAGAATGTTAAGATAGGCCTCTAAAATTTCCTGTTTGCCATGGACGGATTCAATTCCAAGCGCACGGACAATCTGAAATATCTTTCCGACAACCGTCTTGGATCCTCTAGTGGAGCGCATTCGCGCGAGCTGCATAGTGATGGTCGAAGCACCAAGCCGCTTCGTGCCGGCTACATAAGTGGAGTTCACAGCTCGAAACAAAGACAGCGGGTTCACGCCCGGATGATACCAGAAATACCGGTCCTCCTGACCTAGAACCGCATTCACTATCTGCGGTGGAATCTCGCTTAAGGGAACAAAGCTCCGATATTTTTCGTCCCCAGACAAAGTGATGCGCAACAATCGGCCGTCGCGATCGAAGACTTCCTTTGAAAAGGTGGAAGTCTCCAAAAGCGGAGCCCGCAGGAGCCACGCAAGGCCCCAGATCAACAAAACGCCGAGGCCGGCGAGCCTACGGGGCTTCAACAGTGAACGAACCTGCCATTCCACGATATTGCACATCCCGGTCATACATGGATTCCGCGAAGGCCGGAGGAACCACAAATTTTCCTTTTGCGATCGCTTTAGCCTTGTAAACGAATTCATGAATCGCACCCTCGGCCTGAGTATAAATCACGATGCGGTCTTCTCGCCGTTCGACATGATTTGGACTCATCGGTGAAACAGCGGTTTGGGCTGCTTTTGCCATGTCCTCCGCCAGCGCCTCGGGCATCAACACCTTGAAGAACTGATAAAACGCACCGTAATCCTCTTCGCCTTCGACTTCCGGCTCAGGTGTAGCGTCAGGAGGAGGCCAGCCTTCCTGGGGCTCGCCCTCACCCTCTTCATCGTCCACATGCCGTTGCTTTATCTTTTTCTTTTTGTGCCCGGGCATATTTCCGCGGAAATGCTCGTCGCTATCGGAATTCATTGCGACAGGTTCAAGCACCGGCTCAAGGCCCGAAGGCAACATATCGACCAGGACCACGTGGTCCACTCGCCCGCCGCCTGTGCGCATCCGGATCCGAACTTTCACTTCCTCGCCCATTTTTGCCGATGTCACCGGAGAATCCGACGAATTCAAGTATTCCCTTGTCACCTCGAGCGCTTTTTGGATCGGTTGTGCCGGAAGGTTGCGGTCGAATCCCGCCTGCACTTGCATATAGAAGAACGGAATACTGCGAGGCGATTCAAACCGGATCGCCTTGGCATCAATCGAAATATTGACTTTCGGAACTACAGATCCAGCAGGAAGTTGGATCGAAACCTTTTCACCGTTGGCCCGCATCTCGGAAATTTTGATTTGGCTCAGCATTTCAGCGCTTCCAGCCGAGCGGAAGAAGCCGTCAAGAGCAAGAATGGCAAAGGCGGCCGAATGCGTGCTAAAATTTCCGTTCGACAACGGCGCGAAGGCATTTGTCATCGCGTCGTCGTTGGCCATTTCCTTCATGAGATCGGGAAAGTGCCGCGATCCCAAAAACAGCACCGTGGCGTCGCGGACAAGCCGGTCGTAAAAATAGTAATAGTTGGGCGTTATCTTTTCCCCAATATTGATTTTACGAAAAATACTGTGACCTAGCTCGTCTTGTTTTACGAGCTTGAACGCAGCTGCAAGCCAGGCCGCCGCCAAATCTTGCTGCCATGCCTCTTTGTAACGGGTTTTCAGAGCCTGATGGAGGAACTTCAAATCCTCGCCATGCACTTTTCCGGCGCGTGCGCGCAAGTAAAGTGAGTAAGCAAAAAACCGGGCATCTTCGATCGTCGTGACTTCACGCCAATTTTCGTTTTCAAGATATGTCAGCACCTTAGTCAACATATCCTCGGGCACCGAGAATCCGCGATCTTTGGCCTCGATCAACATATGAGCCACATAGAGCGAAATATACCGGTCGGCCCCGGCGTCGGCGCTGTACATTCCGAATCCGCCCTCGTTCGTTTGGCGCGTGCGAAGCGTGTCGACGGCAATTTTGAAAGCCTCATTAGCCTTCTTAATATCAAGCCCGAATTCCGGCCGGGACTTAAGTATTACATACGGCATGGCTTTGCTGGTCAGTTGCTCCGAGCAGCCGTAAGGATGGCCTTCCAAAAATATTTTGAGGCCGTGAATAAACGTTGCGGGAATGGGCGAGAGCGAGGCCGTCTGCGTGCGAAACTCAGGAAGTAATTCGCGCACCAATGGAGAATCGAGCACTCCCGGCCCCGGCATGCGGGCCGCGGTTAAAGTGGTCATATACGGCACAGCTGGACGCACGCTGGTTTCGACCGAGGATTTTGCAGACTTGTTACCGTGCGAAGCCTTAAATTTGATCGGCTGCGAACCGAGCATGGCTTTCGCTTTTAAGCGGAACTCGGCTGAACCTTCATGGCCTTCCGCCACTTTGACGGACTGCTCGGCAGGCCCCAGAACCTCAAAGGCTGGCGCGGCAAGTTCCAATTTCACATCGGCATTTGCGCCGGAGCCTTCCGCTTGATTACTGAGCCCCACGCCGACCACGAATTCATCGCCAGGAACGACAAAGGTTGGAATATTCGAAGTGATAATAAAATCCCCGCGCGAGAGTACGCCCTGCTCGGCGGCTCCAAAGGCGGAGCCATTACTGGCAACAGCCATGACTTTGATGTTGCCGTTGAAATAATCCGGCACTTCATAGCTGAAGGTCTTCGGCGTACTCCCCGCCTCCAGCACGCCCGACCAAAACACCACAGGTTTGTCAGTCTTGCGCTTGAATGGATTTAAATTTTTGCTCAAGCGCGCGGCTTCGTCACCGCCCGGTGCCGCGAGCTTTTGCAATACAGAGTACTCCGGCAACAGCAAATCGAGAAGCTGGTAGGTGAGCACTTGCAGCGCTTGGCGCTGGAAGAAGTAATTCATGGGACTGGGCAGTTTGTACCCCGCCACTTGCAAAATTCCCTCGTCCACACCGTACAGAATCAACTTGGTCTTCTTACTCGCGCTGTATTTTACATTCAGCTTTTCACCCGGTTTCACCAGCGCCGGAGCGTCGACTTTAAGTTCGATTTTGTGCTCGTCGAGTGAAATGGAGAACGGAGCCACGGAATAAGACAGCGGACTCATGAAAATTTCGGGCGAATCGATGGCGCGCAGGAAGGTCACGTTTACGTATGCGCCGCCTTCCACGCCGGCCGGAATGCGAATTTTCTCAATGGCTGAAGTGGTTGAAGTTTTGAACCACTTATGTGCGAAAACTTTATCCCGCTCAATCGTAATCAAGCCGGAACCTGTATAGGGCGCCTTAATACTGAGTTCAATTTCATCGCCGGGCTTGTAGTCGGTTTTATTCAACACGACTTGTAGTTCCGCGTTGCGCTCGAGAGAACGGCTCAAATTCGCCTCGCCCGCCACGGAAAATCCGAGCCGGTTCAACTCCACGCCCGCTTTATTTTTAAAGACAGCTACGAAATCGCCGGGAGTCTCAGTCGGAATTTTGAATTTGCTGCCTGTCGCGCCCACAGCGAAAGCCTTCGGCTCGCCGGAAATCTCTTTAAGCACGGAATGGTATTTGTATGTGCCATCGGACTGTTGCATCAGCGCCGAGACATACCGGCGTTCCACAATCACAACTTGAGCATCGGGGATCGCAATTTTTGTCAGGTCAGGATTGATCGCGATAACTTCCGCTTCGTGCTTGCTGTCCTTGGTGACGTAATTGAGACTGTCCTGGCTTTTTAAACCTAATAGATAAGGCAGCGTTGAAACCAAAGTGCTAGTCGACGCACTCACGGCGCGGCCACCAGCGGCCTCAAAACCCTCCGTATCAAAACGCAAAGTGTACATACCGCTTGTGAACCGGGCGAGATCGAAATCAAAATGCGCTTCACCCTTTTCATCCGTTTCCGCGGCTTGCAGGGTCTCTGAGTATGGCTTCTCGTCACCTTTTAATGCGGTAAATTGATAGTCCTTATATTGTTTGAACCAGGGATGGGCCGGATTGAGAGCGATTTCCCCCACGACCCGCCGGTTTTCAGCAGGTGTGCCGAACAAATTGGTGAGTGTCACCAAACCTTTGAGACTCTGCGGCCCCACCCAACCTTGCGGCTTTCCGCCTTCGATATGCGCGGAAATCTTCATCCGGTCGGGCAAAAATTCTTCCACCCGCACCGAAAGCGAGCCGATCATTTCGTCGCCTTCATTCTTTTTAGTAATGAAGACCCGGATTTGGTAAATTCCAGTGGCCCAAGCATCTTGAGTTGCGAAAGTGAGCGAAGTTAAATCGTCGGAGCTGACTTCTAATTTCTCGCGCTTCACTTCAGTGCCGCGCGGATCCGTCACGGTCCACATCAAAGGCACGCTCTTGAAGTATTTTTTCCAGTTGCGTGCTCTTACCATCATGCCGAGATTGACCGAGTCGCCCGGACGGTAAATTCCCCGATCCGAGAAAATGTACGAGGTTAGCTGATCGCTTTCGGGATTTTCATGCAACCCACCGATATCAAAACGCGAATATTGCAGCTCCCGGCTGCGCATTTTAAAGGGCAAGTACGCCATGTCCGCGCCCTTTTTCACGACAAAAGCCACGGGACGCTTTTCAAATTTGAAATCCCTTAAATCCGGAAACGAGGCCATACCTTCGGAATTCGTTCTTTGCTCAACGACATCGAGGCCGTTCGCGCCTATGACAGTGACTTCCGCGTCGCCGACAGGCGCGCCTGTGCGCAAGTTCTGCACGAAGACTTCATGGGTTTTGTCGTTGGATTCTTTGACGACCAAACCCAAATCCGTAACCAGAATCAGACGCTGATCGCTCTGGCCCTCGTCGCTCTGAACCTCGACGAAGAAAATGCCTTTACGTGCGCCGCTGTCCTTCGGCATGTAGTTGTCGAGGTCGATGGAAAAGTATTGAGTCTTAGCCGGCCCATGAAACGGAACTTCGATTTTCTTTTCGAACACCTCGGACAAAGTGTCCTTGCCCACATTGCTGAATGCCGGTCGTCCGAAATCCTCGCCATATTTAAAATTATGATACACGAATTGATTGAGTTGGGAGGGAAGTATGCGGTAAAGGTGAAACTCCGCCTTCTTGATGTTTCTTGCGAGTAACGGAACTTTTTTATCGCCGCCAAAGCTTAAGATCGAGCCCTGCGACATAATCATGAGCTCCTTCGGGTAATCGGGAAAGCTCACGATGTCTTCAAACTTGTGCTGGAGCTCGTAACCACCAAATGATTTAAGTCCCTTGGGCACTTCGATATAGACATAGCGGCCGACCGGAACATCGATTTTAAAGGTGTGAATTTTTGAGTTCTCTTCTTCCGCCGGCACCACGGTGAATTTCAATGCGGTCATTTCTTTCCGAACTTCAGGCGTAACTTCCGAAGCCGAACTCCAAACCGAGAAACGGCGTTTTTCCTCGTCCTTCGGCTTACGCTTGGGAAGCAAGTAAAGCTTCATCGACTTAGCGATTGTTTCGCTGGGCAGCTCAGCCTTCGTCTTTAATATCAGGATTTGCTCGGGCTCAAACTTCGCGTTTCTCGCGAAAGACACTTGCGATTCTTCGAAATGGAAAAGATCGAACATGCCGGGCACGTCCACTTTTCCTTCCATATCCGCGCCGGTGGAACCCCCTCGCGGCGCGCGAACGCCCTTTCCGACCAAAAGATGCACGATCGAGTCCTTTTTAGGAATCGGGATCGGATCCGAAACCACAAAAGCTTCATTCTGAAATTTGCCGAACGACACCGTGTACGCATATTTCTTGGCCTTCTTGCCGAGAATCGAGTCGTCCTTGATTTGCATGTTCATCTCAAGCCGCTTTTTGAAATCCTCGGTGTCGAGCGCGTAATTGTAATGAATGTTGAAAACCGCGCGCTTAATGTCCGGGTCGCGGGGATCTTGATAGAATTCTTCCTTACTGAAGCGCCCCTTCATCTGCGGCGTTTCGAATTTATACTCAAGCTCCTCCAGCAAAACATGCTTGGGGAACAACTTGCGCTCCAAAATAATTCTATATTTGGTTCCGATTTCCCATTGCGCGTACTGGCCGCCTTTTTGTTCGGGTTCAAATATCAACTGGCGGTCGCTCTCCCAGCGCCAGGACCCCTTCATAGCGGGTTTTAAGGTCACTCCTTCGGCCAGGGGCTTGTCGAGTTGATCTATGCGAGCCGCCGATTTGCTGAAACTCACGACCAAGCGATCGGGCTTGTTGGTTTCAAGGTCCGGCTCCGTGGGCGTGACTAGCGAAACCGTCAGGTAATCCGGTTTGGGCAGAGAATCGAGATATCTCATATAGCCGTAGATGCCGCCGACAATGAGAACGACCGCAGCTGCAACACCGCCCGCAATTTTGGCGGTCTTGCGCGGATTTTTTTTCGCGACCGCGATTTTCCCGTCGAGCCAGCCACCGGCGCGGCTCCCCTGGAATTTTTTAAAAACCTTTTTCAGCCACGCCGGCGGCTGATAGGAAAATTGACCGAAGATTTTCGCGATAAAGTTCAAAATGAGATGAAGTCTGTCCATGGGCGCCCATAATACGTGGCGAGTACGGGACACGGTAGAGCGGCAAGGTCCATGACGCAAGGTGTGATTCCGAGTGTACTTTGGTATCTTCAGTCGGTACCGTTGTGATTGGGGGTTCACATGAATAGATTTTTAGCCGGAGTCGCGGGACTCTTTGTGTTTTCACCGGCCAGCTGGGCCTTCAATTATGAATCCGCTTTCACATGCATGAAAGCTCTCACGGAAATTTCGCAGAACCCACCGGTTGTGTTCAATCGCGCTGGAACCGGAGTTTATCTAACTAACGTCGCGGGAACATCGGGCTTTTTGGTGATGACCCCCAAGTCGCCTTGGTTTTTTCCGCAAGCCGAAATGACTACCAGCGGAGACGCCGGTAGCGCGCAAACCAAAATCTCGGTCATAGTGCCGGAGTCGGATGTGCTCAAAGTTTTTTATAATCCCGCGGGCTCGACGCCACAGCAGCAAGTCACCTTCGGCGTGGCCAACGAATTTGACCGCCAAATTGAAGCCAGCCCCGTGACCGCCGACGTTAGCGAAGCGAATTTAAATTTGTTAATTAGCCGGACTCTTTTCCGCGCCCGCCAACTGATTTTGACGGCAAATAAAGCACCGCTTGGAAAAGCTCTCGATAAATGCAGCGGCATTAATTGGGATTTTCCCGTTGAACTTGGTAACGGCACTGAAGGCAAATGGGTTTCGGAAGTCAAAATGATCCGCGACAAACTGAAGCCGAGCGTTTTTTCGATGGAATATTGGTTCCCGAAAAAAGGCCCGGCCGCGAATTAGTGCTGACCGAACAAGCGCTGTAAGCTGCGATCTAAACCCGCAACTGCTTTTTTGATCACGTCCACTTGGTGAGACAGAGTTTCCACTTCGGTGGCCGCGTTTTCGTGTTCCGCGGCACGCCGGTCGAGTTCCACTTCGCCAATCACCTTTTTATTGAACAACTCGCGGGCGTTCGCTTCCTGTTTGGCGGTGTACGCTTCAACCAGAGCGGCATTTTCCGACGAATACTTCAGAGCTTCCAACTGAGCCTCTAAGGACTCCTTCATTTTCTGAGCCGTATCCATGCGCAGATCTTTGGTTGAGTCGCCTTTCATTATAATTCCAAGTTTTGTGCTCTCCACCGAAATGCGCAGCATCTGCGCGCGGCTCTCCATTTCCTTAACGGTGCCGGCGCTGATCTTGTAGGCAAACTCACGCCGCTCAAACTCTTCCCGAGTGATAGCACCCGTGCCGACTAGAGTCTTTCCTCTCTCGTAGGCTTTTCTCAGTTGCTCGGTTTCAACCTTTTTATTTTTGATGTTGCCGAGCATATTGTGCCACGTATTCATCTGTTGAAATTGGCCGATTTCTCCCCCGAGAGAATCAAACGTAATTTCCTTTTGGTCGGCCGCATAGGCAGGATCAAACGGCAACTCCGCGTACCCCGCATGAGCGGACAAAGAAGTGAGCGCGGCAAAAATTAAAATTGTTTTCATAACTTTCCCCCCGGAAAGACAAACATACGCTACCAACCCGCGCGGCGTGTGTCCAATACGTTAATTTAATATTCGTTATTAAATTTGTGGTTTTGAAAATCCGGCGAGCATTTTCGCAATGTCTTCATCTTTGTGAGTTGCCGCATACTTAAGCGCGATATTGAAAGCGGCATCAGGAATTTTCCCGCCTGGTGCCAAATCGGCAATGATCTTAATTATCAACCCACGATTGTCTCTCTGATAGGCAAGTGCCATCCACGAGATCACGCCAAATTCGTAAGATGTGTGATTCAAATCTTCGCCGTGATAAAAATTGAACTGAGTCAAATCGCCCGTAAACCCGGGATTACTCTGCCGCCTAATGAAAACTGTGCGGTGGGAGTCGGCATAGGCCGGCACCCAATCGGTAGAATTTAGAAGTGCCATCATCACGTCCGAGTTCTCAATATTGATGATCATCGCATCGAAGTTCACTTGAAGATTGAGTTGGAGCAACACATTCGGATCTTTGATCGCGGCGAAAAACTTCTTAGTCAATTCTGGATCGGAAAAGTAGGAATCGCCCGCAATCGTCACGCCGTCTAAATGGAATTCCAAATAGCCGCCGTCATAAGAGTCACAAAATATCTTTCCGCGGAACTTGCTCTTGTTCAAAAACTCAACCGCGCCGATAGGATAGGAAGCCCACTCCTCGTGAACGCCAAAAGTTCCAAGTGAACCGGTCCAGCGAAAATATTCCCCCTGCCAAGTGTTCCAGCTCATAAATACGGCGACGGCCGAGGCTAACACGGCATTAGCCGTAACGAAAATTCGGGCTTTTGGCTGAAAATTGAAATGCCGCCACAACAATGGCGCGAACAAAAACAACAGCGGCATATTTCGGGTGGCTTGCGCGGCCAGGATCAATCCCCCAATTGCTAAAACGGCCGGGACAATGTTGGTTTTGCGGATCAAGCAGGCCAAAACCATGGTCAAAGTCGCAAGCCACGACAGCCAAAACACTGTCGTCGGATAAAAGAGCGGCCAGATGGCCGGCATAAACAGTTCGTGATTCAATTCTTTAAGACCGGTGCCCAATTGCAAGTAGAGCCAAACGTTCACCCAAACTTTGTAGCCAAACGGATTGATCAAAGTGGAAAAAAGCAATCCGGTTCCAACTTTAAGCGCCCGCCGCCAATCCGGCTTGATATGGAACAACACCGCGGCCGCGAGAAACGGACCCATAACGAAGTAACCATGGCAGCCGGTCCATAGAATCTGCGCAATAAAAAGCGGCCAAATTTTTTCCCGCCAGGCGAGATAAGTCATAAATGTGATGAAAAAGTACGATAAAACTTCGGGCCTCTGCTCAAACCGCAGTTGCATGCAGACGATGAACGCGCCGAAAATCCAAAGCCCGAGAGGTTTCCGCCACAAATCGCCAATGCGCAACCATAAGATGGCGGTCGCTACCCACATCAATCCAAAGAAAATACTGCCGGCGTAGAGCCCGCCCCAATTGTACGCTAAATAAACAATCGACTGAAATAGCCAGTAACCATTGGCGGCAATCGGCTGTTGAAACAAGACACGAGTTTGCGGAATCCAATGCCCGTTCTCAATCAATTCCCGGCCCCAGAACATATGATACCAGATATCGGGCCCATACCAACTATGGCATAGCAATAGAATGAGCCAGGCGAAACCAAGCGTCCATGCGAGACGGTTCATTTAATTATGGTACGGCGAATTTCGAAACCTGTTCAATCAGAGAATTGAGCTTGATGGGCTTTGTTAAGTGATCATCGCAGCCGGCTTCCAAACACCGCTCGCGTTCTTCGCGGAGAGCATAGGCCGTCAGGGCGATAATGGGCTTTTTGAAACCCTGCGCCCGCAATTCACGGGTCGCCTCGTAGCCATCAAGTACCGGCATCTGAATGTCCATAAGAACTACGCTGTGTTCGCCCTCAAGCGCCTTTTTAACGCCTTCACGTCCATCGGCCGCAAGGTCCACACTCGCGCCAGCCATCGTGAGAACTTGCGACAGCAGTTCCCGGTTATCCACCAAATCGTCCACCAATAAAACTTCGATGCCTTTCAGCGGCTTTTTTTGCGTCTCGCCTTTCCACTCCGTGGCCTCAGTCTTGGCTGAAAAATCCAGCTCCGCCAAAAGCGGCGTTCCCGGCACGGGCCTCGCCTTTATTTCCACCAAGAAACAGCTGCCCACCCCAATGTGGCTGCTCTCTAACTTCGCTTCTCCGCCCAACGCGCGGGCAAACTCGCGCGAGAGCGCCAAGCCCAAGCCGCTGCCGCCAAAATGGCGTGTGGTGGAGCTGTCCACCTGCATAAAAGGCTGGAAGAGGAGTTCGGCCTTGCCGGGCTCAATCCCGATTCCGGTGTCACGAATGCGGAATTGTAGAATTCCTTCGGGCCCGCCGCCGTTGAGCCAATCCATTTCAACCTGAACACCACCGCGCGATGTAAACTTGATCGCGTTCGCGATCAGATTCACTAAAATTTGCCGGAGCCGCGTAGGGTCCGTGTAAACCGATCTCGGTATGGCGTTGACCAGCTGAAAATCGAGCCGCAAGCCTTTTTCCTCGGCCTGCAGCTGGAGCAAAGTTCGGACATCCCGGACCAGGGTGCCCAAATCGACGCCAAGTATTTCCATTTTGAGCTGGCCGGCTTCCACTTTAGAAATATCCAAAATCTCATCGATGATTTTCAAAAGTTGGCGGCCATTCCGTTGCACGACCGCGATGCACTCCATTTTTTCTTTGTCCGTTTGCTGCGGGTCCCGCATCAATTCCGTAAAACCTAAAATGGAATTCATCGGCGTGCGAATTTCGTGGCTCATGTTCGCGAGGAATGTGGTTTTTGAGTTGTTCGCCTCATGAGCCGCCTGTTCCGCTTTGCGGAGCCGCTCGGCATGGGAAAG
>JADMIO010957497.1_pt1 | contig 18289 bp, 17 predicted proteins | sample 8958161 | NCBI WGS metagenome assembly JADMIO01 (sample SAMN16585339, study PRJNA669376) | soil metagenome | isolation source: Crop rotation soil | place: USA: Cullars Rotation, Alabama | collected 2011 | reverse complement strand
CAGCCGTGCTTTCAACTTTGCCGCTTGGGTCACGAGTGGCCTTCTTTCATTTAACCCTGCCAATTTCAAAGTTCGCCCATCTACCTTCTCCTGAGCGATCCCTGACGGTTCATTTGAATCATTGTGGCTCCCAAACCGTTTATGAATTGCGTCTTCCAATTGGCAGAAGGACAACTCAGTGACGACACGAGATTGCTGACAATGGACGGTTCAAAATTCATAAAGTTTACAAATATCTATTAGACTCCCCGCTTTTGCCAGATAAGTGGGATGTTCGCCTGTTACAGGTCTTTTGCGATCCCCTCGCTGAAGTCTGACTTGCACTTTCTCAAATTCCAGTGCATCAGTCAGGCTAAACACCAACCGAAACTCGTCTTGCCATGCGTATTTTCGCAATTTCGATGTTGCGATGACGTCAGGCAAGGCCCAACGTGGGGTGGCCGATTCTGTCACTTCGTAGTAGTCAACTCGTCTCCCAATGCGTCTCTGTCCCGCCAAACCGGGGAATTTTGCCGTAACTGGCAATGCGGCTTCAATTCTTTGACAAAAGTTGGGTATGTCATAAATCTCCACGCACGCCGCTGCATTGAACCCTTGCCGAAGATCATCTGTAAATGACCGGCTCAAGCAGTAAATAAAAATGTCTCGTTGACCTACTTCCGCTTCAAACGCGTGGTCTGGCAGATTGTGAACGATTCCTTGTGTGTGATTGTTTATGACCAGCCCGCCGTCTGGACGATAGATTGCGATTCCTTCATTTTCGTCTTGCCTTACACCTTCATCTTCGTAGTCGAGGAAATAAGACAGTGATCGAAACAAGAGTTCCCCTTGAAGGAAGGCATTCGCCCATCTCGATTCAGAGAAGTACTTGTACAAACGCCCGGAACGCATTCCTTAAATTACAACGTTAGCGGGCTATTGATCGACTAGCGATGCTTCGGTAGTGTCTCAGTGTGAAATCAATCAAAACTGTGGAAGTCCAAAGCGGTGGTTGTAGAAGGCGTTAAAGGCGGCAAGAATGAGGAAAAGTCCAAAAATAATAACGGCTATGAGGCGCTTCTGTTTGGTGGTCCAGCCTGCACCTTTGAGCGCCCAGCGCCACTTTCCATAGGCTCCTAAAATCGCGAAGACGCAGATAAAGAGAAGTACCTCAAACGGAATTGGCTTCATGAAGCTATGCTCTCATAACCTATAGCGCCCAGCCCAGAGGTCTCCGCAAGGCTCCAGACGGGATCCGAAAGCCTCGCTTCCATCGCAGGCGTAACCCGCAGCATCTTATTGCAAGCCGAGTTAAAACTGAGACTCTACCGATGATTCAAAGAGATCAGTGGTGGCGGTTACGCCCGACGCGCAAAGCTGCTGTGGAAAATTCCGTGGGGAAGGGGGCGGCGGGTGCTAACCTCAGATGTTGTTCGAGTCGTTTCGTCCTTATCAATTCAAGTCCATAATTTGCGTGCGTTGTGCGTCGTGTATCAGCGGTACGCACCAGCACAACCCGCACAACCCGTTATAAATTCCTGAAATTGGTACAGTTTTCTAGACATTTACATGTCTTATGCGCCTTGTGCGCTTCTGCGGATCACCGTCCAATTTTTTCAAACCGGTAAGCCTTGGAATCGTAAGGCCCTCCCCCCGCCCGTATCGTTTTGGTTTCATGGCGCGTTACCCTGAAATGGTCCACAATTAAACTGGTTGCGTCCTTGAATATCCGCGCCATGACACTGCCGATCACGCGTTTTCCCTTGTCTTCGGCTGGCTCTCGCAGACCAGGTATATCGACCTCTGCGACATCGGCGATCTCGTACAAAGCAGATGCATTCAACTGTTCCCCTAGGCGATTTACTTCCGCGATGGCTAAAGCCAACTTCCTTAGGAATGTTAGGCCCGGATTGCTGACTCGTTCCTGTGCAGCCTGGTGTCCTTGCATCAATGGTGCTTCACCGAGGATATGTTGGACCATCCAGTCAAGCGTCTGCACCCACTCCCTAAAATCGTGCCGGGTTTCGTTGGTGCAGGGGCGACCTTGCTTTACCCATTCTCGGATTACTGCAAAAACCGCGCCAAGATAAAGCGGTTGGCAGTGTCGAACATGCGCGAGCAGGTCACCCTGGGGGTATTTGCGAAAATTGTAGCCCTCTCGCTTGCGAATCCGCACAATACTTCCTCGGTTGGCAAAATCACGCGTTGTCTCCACGCCATTGCTTGTCAACATCACGACAGGTCAGATGTCTATTCCATGCAGATCTTTGCGATTTTCGAGTTGGGGCTCGAATTGTGTGCGTTGTGCGCGCCGCATAAGGAATCACTTCAGGGGAGCGGGTGCGGGTCCCTGCGGGTGTTGTTTTCTATTTATTGTAATGAATTTGATGCCTACTCATTAATTGGGATAATAATGTGGTTTTACACCCGCACCCACCCGCACACCCGCATCTTCGGGAAGCAAGCGATTCCTATTCAGAGCCAGCCCGAACCAAGTATGTGTTTTATTGTGACCAACAGTCTTGGAGGAGAACTTCTTGGTCTTTAAGTGTGCGCTGAAAACAGGCCTTTTCAAGGGGACCACGCGGTTGTTTTCAGCCCATTGAAGATAAGCACTCCAAAGATCCGCGCTGACCACAGAGTACGAGTGGTCAATTTCGATACACTCATCAAAAAATTCTCTTAATGGGTCGCTGTCAGCACGATATTCCTGACTCGCATGGACTACTATCTCCGGTGTCTGAAGACCCGACTCCTGCCATTTGAGACAACCCCTAACAGCCCATCCAATTATTCCGGGGGCCTCCGCTTTCAAACGTTCGAGGAGTCCTTTCTCTCTGGCTTGCTCAGGAAATTGTTTAAGGAATGGGATCAATCGTACGCGTCTCCAGAATCCGTCCGAGTCATCCATCACTTCTGGTCTGTGGTTGAAGGCCAACCAAATTTTACCGGTGGGATTGAAGGTCTGGAATTCCTTGAAGAGCTTCCGGGCGGTGACTGGGTCTGAGCCGGTCATTAACTTCAATCGAGCTTCATTCAATTGAGTGGATTCGCTTGTTTCGAGGGCTGCAATTATTCTCGCTCCCTTTGTCATCGCAATGTCGTTGGGAATGCTCTGCTTGTTCTTGGCTTCAAACGTTGAGAAGGGCACGTTGCAGTAAAACGGCCCAAGAACATGGTGAAGAACGTCTAGAAATGTGCTCTTACCGTTCTCACCAACTCCGTAGCAGAGGAAAAGGACCTGTTCTGAAATGTCGCCGGTGATGCAGTAGCCAATAACACGATGTATGTACTCGATTAGGTCGTCTCGGTCAAAGACCTCTGATAGGAACTGTTCCCACCTGGGGCACGTTGCTGTAGCGTCGAAAGCAATTTCGGTGTGGAGAGTGATGCGATCATCTGGCCTTCCAGGACGAAGCATTCCGGTCTTGAGATCAACAACCCCGTTTGCGACGCCTAGGAGATATGGATTCCTGTCCCATACATCACCCCACTCAGCAATCTCTGGCTGAACTTGCGCGAGCTTAATCAAAGCCTCTAATTTTGGACGCGATTCGCTTCTGTTTGCCCACGCATCGAGCCTTTTTTGTTTCTTCTTGTTGTCTTCGGTTAGTGCTTGTATCTTGCGTGCTTCTACGACGCCCTCCGCCAAGCGATAGACTTGTCCTACCTTGTCAGTTATCCACCAGTGTTGATGCCATAGAAGCCATTCCTGGGATGTGTGGTCGTATCTTGCGAAGTCCGAAAACAATCTTGCGAACAGCTGCGCATTACCAAGATCGGTACAATTGAATTGCTGAAGGGTTTTAGGGTCTGCGAAACACTCAATGACTTTTTCGTTGATCGTTGCAATCAACGAGCTTGACTTGGAAGCGTGTGTGGTCGTATTTTTCATTTGCATATTAACTTCCAGGCGGGATTTGCGTCCCGCCTATTTGTTTTTATTGAGAATTCTTCGAGAGAAACTTCTTCAGGGCGTTGAGATCGTAGCGAATGCATCTTTCCAGCCTGATGTAGGGCGGACCTCTCTTTTCTCGTCGCCACCTCCTTAATGCAGCGACCGAGCAATCGAGAACCTTCGACGTCGGTTTTTCCTTTATTAATTGAGGAGATTCAATAGGAGGAGATTCTGTCTTCTTCATAACACCTCTGTATGCCAGGGTGACTCACTGAGTTCCAATGGAACAGAAGTGAAAAAGACCGGTTTTGGTATTTATTGATTACTACAACTTTTTGAGAAGCGATTGCTCGAAAGGATGAGTTAAATCAGAATCGATTGATCTCAGCCGCTTATAGTGTTTGCCTCGCCAGGTCTTATGCGTCGATCCGTCATAATCGTTGCCAGTCATAGCGGCGATCAAAGCAGATACTTCTTTGTCATGAAAGCAATTAGCTGAAGGGTCGTCCCACATATTTTCAGCTTTCTTTTTGTTGTGTCGAGCCCGCTTTTTCTCGAAAAGATCGCCATTCGCTGAATTTACAACATACCGGGTCAGCCTCGCTTTCACCGCGTTTAGGAATGGGTGGCTCCTATTTCCAAAAGACTGAGCCCCTCTTTGCAATAATTGTGAATACGCCAGGAGCGCGTCGGGAAGCTCGCGATAGTTTTTAAGCTCAGAAGCTGAATAGGTCAAAAGATAAGAAATCAGGCGTTGTTTATTGATTTTCTCGATCTGAACGGCTGTTTTCTCGATTTGCGTCCAAAGCTTCTGTAACCCTCGTGGGCTAATCCCGAATAAAGCCATTACTGAACCGGGTCCATAACCTTGTATAGGAAAGTCAATTTTCCGCCCCTCCGATTGCAGCGATCGCAATAAGTGCCGCCGATCAAACTGCCCAAGAAGCCACAACAATTTCTGCTTTTGGCACCCGGCGTTAACCAGAGAAAGCAGATCCTGTTCGCTCCCCATCTTGCGAACGACTTTTTCCAATCGACTCAGTTCCCTCTCAACCTCTTGGTTTGGAAGAAGGCGAAAGATTTCATTATCAACATCAATGAGGGCCCTCTCGAAAAGCAAAGGATCTTCTTTCTCTTGCAGGTTAGCTTGGACACGCCTCTTCATCTCGCCCTCCAAGGTTTAGTTGCAATTCTAGTTAGGAGCGTAATATATTATACCTAACGTTAGGTTAATTATAAAAGATATGGTTAAAAGTAAAATGGAGCAAGCAAAGAAATCCGATGCAAGTAAGGCAGCCAGCATCATGGGACGCAAGAGTGCGGAAGCACGCGCCCAGAAGTGGGGCAAGAAGGTCTTTGTTAAGAAGATGCGCGAGTGGGGAAAACTCGGCGGTCGCCCCAAAGGGAGTGGGGGAAAGAAAGGTGATACGAAATGAGCATCTACAAACGTGGCGGAGTGTATTGGTACAAATTCATGTGGAGTGGAAAGTCGATCCGTCAGTCCACCACGCAAGGCAACGACAAAGTTGCCCGTCAAATGGAAGCTGCCCACCGGACCAGTTTGGCAAAAGGAGAAGTTGGAATACGGGACAAGACACCCGCTCCTGTTCTCAAGGAATTCTTGAAGCAAGACTTTATGCAATACGCAAAAACGGCCCATTGCACTCAGAGCCGCACCCTGCGGTACTACAAACAAGGAGCGGATCTACTGATTGCCTCTGCTATAGCACCTCTACGGATAGATGAGATCAGCGATCAAAATGCGCAGCATTTTGCGGCGGAATATCGGCGACTCTCTCCTTCAGGTATCAATCGTGGTCTAAGAACTCTGCGTCGTGCCCTTAACCTCGCTTATCAATGGGGAAAATTGGAGAAGCCGGTGAGAATTTTCTTAGCAAAAGGAGAAAATCAGCGTGACCGCGTACTGACAGATCTCGAACTGGAGGCATACATAGCGGCGTGCCCACAACCTTGGAAGGATTGTGCCACAATCATCGCCGAAGAAGGGATGCGCCCGGGCGAGGTTTTCACTCTCAAGTGGGAATATGTACTTCTTAACGGCAGTGGCGGACTTATTAAGATCGTGGACGGCAAATCAAAGGCTGCTCGGCGCGTGCTCCCCATGACTCCGAATGTCTACAGGTCGTTGTCCTCGCGACATACTGCTTGTGGACATCCATCCGAGGGATGGGTGTTTCCGAGTTCCTCCCGCGACGGACATCTGACTGGAGATGTAGCTAGGAGTCACCACGCACGCGCATTAACAGTTTCAGGCGTAAAACGATTTGAACCCTACATACTGCGGCACACGGCTCTCACGAACTTAGCCAAGAAAGGGGCCGACGCTCACACGTTGGCTCGAATCGCTGGTCACAGCAGCATCGTCATAACCATGCGATATGTGCATCCGCAGGCGGACGCACTTGAGCGGGCTTTCGAGATGGCACACGGAAAAGTCAGTTGTGACCAACCCTTACTTCAAGCGTAGGTGGGCACAAAATTGGGCACACTTGAAAAATACGAAAACACTGGGTGGACTGACAGCGGTAACCAGAACAACTTCAAGTTCCAACAATAGAAGGATTTACAAGTGGTGCCGGGAGGGGGGGTCGAACCCCCATGACCCGAAGGTCGGCGGATTTTGAGTCCGCTGCGTCTGCCAGTTCCGCCATCCCGGCCAAGTAGACGCAATTAGTATCGCATAGAGCGATCTAGGAGCACCACCGTAGCTGTTAAGCCTCTTCTATCTCTGCCTTCCACTCTACTTTGATCCCCCGTTTGAGGCTTGCTGATACCGGGCACATGTTGTCGTGCTGCTCCATCGCTCTGTCAAAACTGGCACGCTTATCTGCGGGGATCTTGATTTTGTATTTCACTGTGACATTGGTCAGCAGTAGCTTGCCATCGACGTTTTCTATCTGCCCTTCCACGTTTGTCTCCAAATTTTCCGGTCCACCGGAAACACCACGTGCCTCCAGCGCTCCCGCCACTGTTCCTGTGAGGCATCCGCCAATTGCGGCAACCAGGTAGTCGATGGTTGAGGGTTGAGGATCATCTGGATCGAGCTTGAAAAATTGCGCGATTCCGCCGTGAACTCCCATGCGCACGTGATCGGGAAATCCCTCGAATTGGATATGCTTGATTTTGTTCGCCCCGGGCTCTTTGAAAACCTTGACCTTCGACAGCTGCGCGATCGACATGAATCCTCCTACGTCAAGACTCGCACAGCAATGCGAGTGCGCGCAAATGGAGTAATCGGAGAGAAAAACGGTCTAAGCTTCGTCGGTTGTCTCGATGAAAGTAACTTCTGGACTCAAGCCATGTTGTAAGTCCATTTCAGACTGATCAATGGCTTGGCGAAGGGCCGCCATGGCTACTTCATGATCGGGGCCGTCGAGTTGCTGCTGTAACTCCTGCAATGCCACCCCAACTACATGGTAGTGATGGAGACTGTTGTAGGAAGGATCACTAGCCACGCGCTTCCAAATATCGTGCATTAGCTCTAAATCTTGTGGCCGCAAGCGCGGAGTGTGCGGACCAAGCTCAAAGCTCCACTTCTTTCCATCTGTTGCGACAACCTCCATGGAAATTCTGGGTTTGGGTTCTGGCAATCGCTCCCATGCGTCCCCTGTGAGTTTAGCCTGCTCATCTGCGGTTAATTTATTGGACAGCCCGCAAACCATCTTTCCCGACTGCAAACGCTGGGCCGTTTGCACGATGCTCTCGAAAACATCGTTGGTTGGAGCAACAAGCAATGACACGTGCTTTCCCGCTTTTTCAGCGACGTTTACCACGGCAGTGAATAGTTGCTGCTCATACTGTTCGAAGACCTGGCTGATTTCCATTTTCTCGCTGCCACTAAAAGTAGGCTCACGACGATAGACTCGCGCAGTCATCACCACCACGTCCCGCTTGTTGGTGTCAGTTTCATCAAGAACATCTTTGAGATAAGCCAGGTTTCTGGGATCCCGAACTGCAACCAGCACATTTCCGGGGCGCACATCCATCGATTCTGTCGACGGCTCGTCCTGTTCATTGACGCGGAACTGTTCCAGGTCGTGCTGTTGGCCGGCAGCTGTCCGCTGGTTAATACGTTCGCTCACGGTAAATACCGCATACAGTATTCCGCTAAATATCAATCCGTATTTCGTTGCCAGAGTTTTAGTGAAGAGATTGACGATCGCCAACGAAATCAGAAGAAGGAAAATCAAAGCCACGCCAATCGGAAACTCCGTCTTGCCGATTTTCAGATTGCCTGGGACCTTAAATCCGCGCCCTTCGGGATGCGTGAAGCGCAGTACCAGTACGGCGAGCGCCATAAACGAAAAGGACCAGATCACGCCAAACGCATAAAGCGCTGCCAGCAGATATACATTTCCTCTGCAGACTATGATCGTGAAGATTTGCAGCAACACAATCAAATTGATGACACGATAACTGGTTCCATAACGATCGTGGGGCTTGCGAAACCATGAGGTCAGCACGCCATCTTCACTCAGCCGATTCAAAACACCATTTGCTCCCACGATCGCAGTATTGACAGCGCCCGACAGGATCAACGCTCCCACTAACACAACAAATGCCTGGAAGAACAGCTTCAAGGTGTACGGCCCAATCATGTGCATCGCAAGGCCGCTAATTAAATTGGCAAAATAATTAGAACGCACATTGTCGGGAATGATCATCACCGCAAAGAAAGAAACGAGCGAAGTGAAGAACAGGCTATAGAGAAAAATCACCAGCCCCGCTTTTTCCAGATTCTTCAGCTTCGGATGTTCGATCTCGCGATTTACCTGCGCCAGCGACTCTTCCCCGCTCATCGCCAGAACCGAGTGCCCAAATCCCACTAGTAGCAGAATCCACGTCAGGTTGGCTGCCCCACTATGTAATAACCACCCCAGAGATTCGCCGCTATTCATGTGCTCCAGCATCAAGGGCTTGGTGGGAAGCGGAGGCAGATGCGTCGGATGAACGATCAACGTTGCCAGGCACCACACAATCAAGATCACGACCATGACGGTAGTGATTTGCATGATTCGCAATGCCTTGGTGCTCGACTCATGCATTCCCTTGGTGTTCGTCCACCAGAAGTACACGCAAATCAGAATTGCAAATGCAGCCGAGAAATAATTGATTCCCTGCTCGCCTATGGGAAGTGGATGTCCCGCATGCGCGGCCGCATCTCTTAGCAAGCCTCCTACATACTGCCCCGCCGAAACTGCACTAATCGGACCGGTCAAAACATAGTCGAAAAGGAGCGCGGAGACGGACAGCTTAGCCAGCTGCCCTCCCATCGCACTTTTGACAACCTTATATACGCCGCCGCGAACGAACATCACACTCGATTCGATATAGATCGAGCGCACCGCATAGCTGAAAAGCATCACCGCCAAAACGAACCATGGCGCGCTCTTCCCTATCACCTTTTCGGTATCGCCGCCGACGTAGTACGCGGAAGAAGCGAGATCGGAGAGTACAATGGCCGCCGCACGCCAGAACGAGATAAAACTCAACATCACCGTTGTGGCGACGAATACTTTGACTGCTGGCTTTTGGATTGTGACTGGTTGCATCAACTGCGGAATTCGAGACCCCATCTGGAGTCTAACAACGGAAATTTCGCTCCTTTGAAATCTTTATAAACTTTTTATAACTTTCTCATAGAAGTGGGGCTTCTTGGCAGAATGCGATGTTCGCTCGCAATCTAAGTGAGAGAAAAGATTGACCTCTAGTCGTCAGACTGCTCACAATTGGTTAAGGATCGCTCTGGCCGTCACTTGCCTGATCTCGCCTTTATACGCACACCACTCTTTTCGTGCGATCTTCGATCCCGACCAGGAAATCACTCTGAAAGGAGTGCTCACGAAGGTGGAGTGGTCTAATCCTCATGTTTTTCTCCATGCGGAGGCGACCGGAGATGGCGGCAGGGTGACGACCTACCTGATCGAAACTCAGGCGACTGGTTTTCTGCGTCGGGCAGGCATTAGTAAGAACAGTTTCACCATCGGGGAGATGGTAACGATTCGTGCCTGGCGCGCGAAACATGACAAGGATCTATTTAGCCTTCACGACATCGTCTTCGCCGACGGCCGTAAAATTGAAGTCTCTCCCGACTTCGCAGCGAAGAGAATTTTTCAGTAGTTCACTACTTGAGCAGATCCAATTCTGCCATTGATGACCACGGCCCACCGTTCACTTCACTGAGAGCCCGCAGTTTCACGTAGCGAGTCGATGTCGCCATGCCAAACATCACTTGCTTCTGTGCCGCGTCCGATGGCGTCGATATCAAGATGCCAGCAGACGCCGCGGTTCCCCAGTTCTGTCCATCGAGGCTCAAGTACAACTCATAGTTCTTAATCTTGCCACGGGCAACTCCATCCTGCCGAGGCAGATAATTAAATCCGGCTACATCGTACACGGCACCCAGGTCGATCACGATGTCGTGAGCAACATTCGGGCTACCCACACAATATTGTGTCTGCCAAATCGTTGCTGAGTTGCCATCAAATGCATTCGATCCGGCATAAGTTCCGCAGAAATTTTCGGCACTATCCACGGACACGAGCCTCCACCCGACCTTGGGAATTGCAGTTGCCGACGGCGGCGCGGGCGGAGCCGTCGATACGATTAACGTCACCGTACTCAACCGATTCAGCCCTCCCCCTGATCCCACCACGGTAATCGGATAAGTTCCTGTCGCAACACTGGCGCTGACATTGATCAACAACGATGACGAACCCTGTCCAGGCGCTGCCATTGTCGGCAAAGAAAAAGTCGCAGTCACACCCGCTGGAACTCCGGACGCTGAAAAACTGATCGCAGAACTAAATCCGCCAGAAATCGTCGCTGTCAAAGTCGAGGAAGCCGATCCCCCTGGCGCTATCGTCAGAGCCGTTGGACTAGCACTGACGGCAAAATCAGGTTGCGCCTGCGAATTTAGAGTTACATTCGCTTTCGCAAATGAATTGTTGTAAGTCGCTGTGATTGTTACTCGCGTGGTCGTTGCCACCGCAAGCGTGCTAACCGTAAAGCTGCCACTACTTTGTGATTGGGGAATCGTCAGCGGCCCGATCGGATTTGCGACATTCGGCAGGTTGCTCGTGAGAACTACCTGCGCTCCACCTGCGGGAGCCGATGCATTCAACATCACAGTTCCATTCACGATACTTCCACCGGTAACGGTGTTCGGTGTAAGACTGACGCTAAACACGGACGGTCCGCTATCAGAGTTTGCTGAAGCCAAAATATTCAGCTCTGCAACTGAACTCCACGGTCCTCCATCGGCCGCGCTCAATGCGCGAAGACGAATGTATCGTGCGATAACCGGAATACTGAAGAATACCTGTTTCTGCGAAATGTCCGATGCCGTTGTCACCAGCACTCCCACCGACACCGGCGTTCCCCAATTCGTTCCGTCATTGCTCACATAGAATTCGTAGCTTTTAATGCTGCCCCGCATAACGCCGTCTTGGCGCGGCAAATATCGGAATCCCGCCACATTGTAGGTTGATCCAAGGTCGATCTGGATTTCATGCGGGATCCCGCTGCTGCTCGGACAGTACTGCGTCTGCCAGATCGTATTGGCACTGCCATCGAACGCATTGGTCGCCGGATAATTGCCGCAGAAGGTTTCCGCACTGTCGGCTTTCACTAACCGCCATCCGGATTGCGAAATCGGAGAAGGCGAAGCGCCAGTCGATGGTGGCGGCGCACTCGTTCCCACGAGCAGCGTTACCGTCGTATTGAAAGTTCTTCCGCCGCCCACCGCTGATATCGTCACCGCATAGCTTCCAATGGCCACCATCGCGCCCGCCGTAAAGGTCGCAGTGGTTGTCCCCGATCCAGGTGCACTCAAGCTCGAGGGGCTAAAATTCGCTACAATCCCTGCAGGTAAGTTCGAAGCCGACAAGCTCACGCTGGAAGAAAATCCACCCGCTACTGAGGTACTGACGCTGACTGAGTTAGAAGAACTCGGTGTCACTGAAATAGACGTGGGCGAGGCAGACAGCGAGAACGTTCCTCCGCTATTAACGTTGTAGGTTGCTCCGGCCAACCAGGCGTACCCGCCATTGCTTACAAAAGCAGAAAAGGAGTACGCACCGCTCGCCGCATTCACTGGTGATGTGATGCTCATCGTGGTAGTGGCACTTCCGCCCGGCGCTATCACCAAATCGCTCTGTCCGAATGTTGCAGAAAAGTTATTGGGAAGAAATGGGCGTAAATGAAAGACGGAAAGATTACAGGTTGCACTATCATTACTTGTCACCGTGACGTTGAAAACCACGGTTGTCCCAGCGCTCACCGACGTGCTCTGCAGGGGAATGATTAACGCCCCTGGATTGGCCAGCACGCAGGCGGGTGGAGCGAGTATGACCGAGACCACGGCTTGAGTAGGAGAAACCGAGACTGTCGTCAGAGAAACTCCGCTCGCAGGATCTTTGAAAGTCTGGCCAACTCCTAGTGCGGCATCATCGAAAACAGGCGTCTGCGGATTCATATCGAGCAACTGGCTGCTGCCTGCGTTTTGTAGTGACCCCGTATGAACCACCACACCTTGGGTTGATGCCGGGAAGGCTGTCAGATCGTTGTCGAAACCTATAGGCTGGCGAAACTCAACATAGTAGTTCGTCACGATGCCCGAGGTGGAATCCACTGCTTTGAATAACTTCAAAGCTTTAATGGCTGCCGAAGCGCTCGAGTAAGGAGCCAGAACATACGAACCTGAGGCGGTAACCGTTGTGATTGGGGGTGAACTCCCAAAATTCAGCCAACCCAAACGTTCCTTTTGGAAAGCGTTGTAATGAGCGCTCGTGGTGTGGCCCATTACGTCAAACAAGTCACCGTATTCGATTGTCTGACATGCATCTCCTAACGTCGAACCGTTGCAATTCAATGCGTGAGAATGAAGCAATCCAAAGTTGTGGCCCAACTCATGCGCCACTACCTCCAGCGCAAGAACACCGTTGATCCACGCCCGACTTGGAAGCCCACCAACGTAAGCTGCACCCTCCCATCCGCAGCTGGGATCCAGGGGCGACACATAAATAATTCGTTGATAGCCCGAAAGATCCACTCCGCCGCCGGCGGCCGCCGCGTCCGCAAGCGCAGTCATCTTATTAAAGTCGCAACTCGAAATGCTCATTGGCAGCGTAAAGTATCCAAATACATTGCCCGCCAATGAAGTTTGATAGCTGGAATTCTCCTGCAAAAATCCATTCACCGAGCCGAAAACCACATTGTTCACGTCTGAGACTGAATAGGGTTGCGTATTGTTGTCCTGAAAATTAACCAAAACTACGGCGGTGTTCTGTACACCAAAAGTATTCGGCAAAACGTTCGCCACAACTTGCATTTCCTGGGAGGGCGTCCCATTTTCTCCACCTGAACTCAGCAGTAACACATCGTCAACCTTGGTAGCCAACACCTGGATTTCCGAGCCAGTTGCCACCTCTGGAGGATCGCCCACAAACAACAACTCCAGCTTCTCTCCTTCGTGATTGAAGAAAAACCTCATGCGTGGTTCGTGAGGAATGTCTTCCGCTAAAACATCTAGAATTCCCTGTGCCGAGAATCTCGATTCCACATATTGCCTCACCGTTTCCGGAAGCTCCTCAACACGCTCTTGCGGTAGCAATGTTTGCACCGCTTCGTTCGGTGAGTTCACGATCAATTCGCGCAGCATCTCGCGGCGACGACGAGCTATATCAATTAACTCCTCTGTCAGCATCGGTCGCTGAGATTGGCTAGCCAGTGCAGCTTTTCGATTGGTATCCAGTAGAGACTGATTGAGTTCGGTCAATTCACTAACGTGACGGCTCGCGATTCTCTGCGCTGGAGAATTCGGAGACAGCAACAGGAACATCGCCGCCGCCAAGATGACTCGCGCTGCGAACGACAAAATCGTTCGACTCATAAACCTCCGCAAGAGGAAGGAGCATGACTGCACTGGTTCGGTATTGATTACAGGAAATTCGGAGCCCGGACGATGTTCTTGCTAGGTAAAGAGTGGCCTTGGAGACGCCTTAGAGTACGCCGATCTGCCTGTGAATATCTTGGATTTTTGTATGCGCAATCGGGCTACACAATTTTTACAATCTCGAGTTCGCTCGGCGGACTTTGACTGCGGTCCAAATAAAGATCAGCACGATCGCAATCACAAGTATGGGAGCTCGGGGACTTTGCTCCTTGGCTGGCCTGGTAGTTATCGTGAGCGTGCCAGTTGCTTGCAACAATTCCATAAAGATCTGCGGAGTAGCTCTACTAACATCATAAAATGAAACCTAAACCATTGCTCCGACGATCTAAGCTCCTATGACTCAAGCCACTCTGACTAACAACAAGAAAGAACTAGGAAAATCGGGAATCGTAGTTGCTCCTGTTGCTTTTGGCGGGAATGTTTTTGGGTGGACGACGGACGAATCAACTTCGTTTCGCCTGCTTGATGGCTTCATTGACGCCGGATTCAACTTGATTGACACAGCCGACGTCTATTCGCGTTGGGTACCCGGCCATCAGGGCGGTGAATCGGAAACCATCATTGGTAAATGGTTGCGCCAAAGCGGTAAACGCAGCAAGGCCGTCATAGCCACCAAGGTGGGAATTGAGATGGGCGCGGGCAAGGAGGGACTTTCTCGAAAGTATATCTATCAGGCAGTCGAGGACTCCTTAAAACGCCTCCAGACAGATGTCATCGATCTCTACCAATCGCACCGCGATGTCGCAGACGTTCCCCTTCAGGAAACACTCGCAGCCTATTCGGAATTGATTCAACAAGGAAAGGTTCGAGCAATTGGTGCTTCGAACTATTCGGCTGAAAGACTGGCTGAATCTCTCAAGATCAGCAAAGAATACGGACTACTTCGCTACGAGACACTTCAGCCAAACTATAACCTTTATGATCGCGCCGATTACGAAGCCAATCTTGAGCCGCTTTGCCTCAAGGAGAATATCGGCGTCATCAACTATTACTCGCTGGCGAGCGGATTTTTAAGCGGAAAGTATCGATCGGAAGCAGATCTTTCGAAGAGTACGCGCGGTGCTGGTGTTAAGAAATATTTGGACGCGCGGGGAATGCACATCCTCGAAGCCCTCGACGAGGTCGCGCAACAACATCGTGCGACGCCGTCTCAAGTGGCTCTTGCCTGGCTGATGGCACGTCCGAGTATCACTGCTCCAATCGCCAGTGCCACCAATCTCGATCAACTCAAAGACTTGATCGCTTCGGTAAAGCTTAATCTCGATCGATCTTCCATCGACCGCCTAACCCAAGCCAGCAAACCGGAGTAACTTGATGATGTAGCGCCGGAGTGCCGCTCACCAGTAGGTCTGTTTTCACGACCACGTTTTCTTTAAACGTAACTGGAGTCTTTCGCTGATAGCTGACGGCCAATAGCTGAAACCGTTCTTCCACTTGTAGCGCCGGTGTCCTGCCAGCTTACGGCACCTACCTCTTCCACACCCTCACCCACCCCCAGGTTGCCGCCGCTGCCGCACTCATTCCCGACACTCCCACGGCAATCTTCAACTGCGCGACGTACTCTTTCGTCAAAAGACATTCTTTCCCGCACACCACTCGCGCAAAAGCAGCACCTCCCAACAAGGCGCCGACGACAAATAGGACCGGAATCGTCACCACCATCGCCAGTACGATCCATGTCTTCCGCCAGTTCATTCGCCAGTATCATGTCATACTGGTTTCAGATCGTTTGAGCCCAACAACTCCGGAGATTGGAATGGCCACCGCCAAAACAGCAGAGAAACCCCAGAGCTTAGCCGAGAAGAGAATTGCGGTGCTGGGGGCAGGCAAGATCGCGACCATCCTCGTGCAGGCAATGCTTCAGAAGGGTCTGCTCTCTCGCGATCTCATTCACGGAACCGTCCAGCATGAGGAAAAAGCACGTGCTATTCAAAAAGAAACGGGCATCCAGACCGGTACCGACAACTTAGCGGCCGTCAAGGGAGCAGACATTGTCTTCGTATGCGTTAAGCCGCAAGTCGTGGGACAAGTCTTGGAACAGATCAGCCCTGTACTCACATCAGATCAATTGCTGATCTCTGTCGCTGCGTCCGTGCCGATCGACGCCATGCAAAAACGCGTCGCGCAACCTGTTCCGATTCTTCGCACGATGCCGAATACGCCCTCGTTTGTCGGATCCGGCATGACTGCGATAGCTCGTGGCAAATATGCCAACCAGTCGCACGTGGACATCGCTCTGTCTTTATTCAATACTGTGGGTCGAACGGTAGAGGTAGATGAGAAACACATGGATGCGATCACCGGCCTTTCGGCCAGTGGACCTGCGTTCATTTACATTATTTTGGAATCTCTGGCGGAAGCCGGTGTGAAGGTTGGCTTGCCGCGCGACCTGGCGACGCTGCTCGCCGCTCAAACCACAATGGGCGCGGCCAAGATGGTTCTCGATACCGGCGCTCACCCTGCGCTGTTAAAAGACGCGGTCACGACTCCGGCTGGCTGCACCATCGATGGCATTTTAGAATTAGAGGAAGGAAAGCTTCGCGTGACTCTGATCAAGGCAGTGGTCAAAGCCGCTCAACGCGCCAGCGAACTCGTGTACAGCTAGCCGCAAGATTGTCATCCTGAGTGAGAACGCGGCTGAATTTCCCGCGTTCGAGTCGAAGGACCTTGTACTTGATTTTGAAATTTGTAACGCCGGCGTCCCGCCGGCTCTTTTGCCTTGAACAACGCTTAGCTGAAGCTGATACCCGTCTGTGCTTGCCTACGCCTGTTCTTCTTTCGGCGACGTCTTCAGCAGTTCATTCACAATCGTGACCAGCTCTTCCGGATTCACCGGCTTTTCTAGATACAGATCGGCGAGTGGCTCTGCTGCCTGAAAAGCTTCGGCAACGTACCCGGAAACTACGACAACTGGCATCGTCGAGTGAGACTTAGCGGCCTGCACCACTGCCCGTCCGACGTTATCCCCTAAACGCCAATCCGTGACCACCGCGTCGTACACATTATGCTCAAGTTTCGCGATAGCATCGTTGGCAGAAGTAGCAGGCGTAACGACGTGCCCGGCAGCCTCAAGAATGCGACACTTCAAAGTGACGACATTAGGCTCGTCATCAACGCAGAGAATTTTTGCCATAAGTGGAACCAGATCGGTAATTGGTCCTGACTGTACGCCGCTATTCTCGGCTTCCGTCATAGGCCCTGTCAATCGACAGCCCGATCAGTATTAAGATGCGCACTTTAAGTTGAAAGGATGGAATTGATTTAAAGAGCTTCGTCCTTGCGCAATTGGACGTAGACAAGGTTGAATTCAGTGCCGGAACCTTTGGGTTTTACCGCCACAATTCGCTGTCTAGAGCCAGTTCCAACCGCTAAATCGAGCTTTCCAGGCTGTTCACTGCCCTTCTCTGAACATTGAATCTCGTGGTTGTTGTCGCCTTTTATGTCTTGAACTCCCTTTGGGCACTCAATCACCTTTCCAAAGCGTTTCAGGTCTTCGCGATAGAAATTGATGACTTTTTCCGGAGAATCAGGTGCCTGATAGGTCAGAGCCACCACTTTGAGACCAAAATGGTCGCTGTCGATACTGACGTGGGCGTTGTGATGGTCGCCGTCGCCATCGACTTGTTTGGCTCCAGGAAAGAGATTCAAACCAGTTTCTTGCGGTTTGGAGTCGTTATTGACCTTAATTCCGAAGAAAGGCGACTTGATTTCGATGTTTTTGGATTCTCCGTCGCCATTGTGGCGGATCGTACACGCCGAAATGGTCAACCATGCAGTAACTACAACAAGACTAATTGCCAGCTTTGGCATTGAAGTTCCCTTCCCTGAGCGGCCGGAGGATTCCGGCTCCCCGCTCTGCGACGGCAGGAATCCGTACAGGAAGGTGTCCTTTGATCGGAATTTCGCCAAAAAGAGCCTTCACCGCCGCAATCTCCGAGACCGAGACGCTGGAAAACGTACAAATGTAGTTCTTGATCTCCGGGTAATCGGTCGCCAGATACGGATTGCCCATCGCCAATACCATTGTTCGATCCCTCGCTGCTTGCAGAATCTTCTCCAAAAGTGCCCCGGTAACCTCATTCAAGGCGACGCTGTTTTTAATCTCTCCGCCGTCCACCATCCGCTTTCCAGCGGTCGGAATCACGTAAACCGGAACCAGCACTTTCCCGGCTTTTTGGACCGCATTTATCACATCGGCAGTCATTGCCGTTGCGATTCTCGGATCGACGTAAATTACGCGCGCGTCCGGAATTCGGCTTTTAAGCTGGCGCTCGAACATCCGACCTGATTCAAAGCGGACATCGTCGCTGAAAACTACGGCCAGAGTCTGATCCGCACTTTTTTCCAAGACTGTATACGGATTCACCTGCGCGGAAGTTCCCTCTTTCCAGCACAGTGGGATCCGAAGCTTGGAATTCACGTGACTTGAAGTCGCG
>JADMIO010001310.1_pt1 | contig 18291 bp, 17 predicted proteins | sample 8958161 | NCBI WGS metagenome assembly JADMIO01 (sample SAMN16585339, study PRJNA669376) | soil metagenome | isolation source: Crop rotation soil | place: USA: Cullars Rotation, Alabama | collected 2011 | reverse complement strand
GCCGCCGTCGGCGCCCGCCGCCATCGGCACCATCCGCGCCGCCACCGCCGCCGCCGAGCCGCCGCTGCTGCCGCCGGCGCTGCGCTCGCGGTCCCACGGGTTGCGCGTCGGGCCGTGCAGCAGGGGCTCGGTGGTGCCGACGAGGCCGAGCTCCGGCGTGTTGGTGCGGCCGAGGATCACCACGCCGGCGGCGCGGTAGCGCCGCACCACCTCGGCGTCGTAGCTCGGGCGGTGGTTGCGCAGGAAGCGACAGCCGCCGGTGAGCGGCTCGCCGGCCATCTCGCCGAGCAGGTCCTTGAGCAGGAACGGCACGCCGCGCAGCGGAGCGTCGGGGAGCGGCCGCGCCGCCTCCTCGCGCGCCCGCTCGAAGCGGCGGTGGACCACGGCGTTGAGCGCCGGGTTGCGCGCCTCGATGCGCTCGATGGCGGCGTCGACGAGCTCGCGCGGTTGCACCTCGCCGCGCCGCACCAGCGCGGCGAGGCCGACGGCGTCGAGGCGGTCGTACTCGGGGAGCAGCATCGTCGTGGACCCCGTTCAGAAGGCGCGCTCGAAGCTCTCACGCGACGCCTCGTAGAGGTCGCCGAGGTCGGCGCCGTCGACGTAGAGGTGGTTGACCAGCATGCCCACCGGCACGTGGCTGTGCCCGTCGGTCTCGCGGAACTTGCCGAAGGCGGTCTCGGGCTGCCCCGCCGTCGGATCGGGCAGCGCCACGTGCGCGAAGCTGGTGAACGGCACCTGCGGCAGCGCCGTGTAGTAGGCATAGTCGGGCGTCTTGCCGCCGCTCAAGTCCGCGCGCGTCGAGGCCGCCGCCATCGCGGCGCGCGCCGCGGCGAGAAAGCGCCCGGCGTCGGGCTCCCAGGCGAAGTTGGCGAAGGAGAAGGTGCGGTCCGGCGCCGGCACCGTCATGCCGACGTCGAGGCTGTCGTGGAGCACGACGTCCTCGCCGTCGAGGCGGGTGCGGAACGCGTCGATCCCGAGCAGCGCGCGGTGGAAGCAGAAGACCAGCGCCGCGTAGGTCGAGCCGCCCGCCTCCTTCGCCCGCGTCCGCACGCGCGTGGCGTCGAGCTCGAAGGTGAGCGAGTAGAAGGGGTTGGCCTGGCGGCGGAAGAACTCGAGGTGCTGGCGACGCGGGTAGTCGCGCAGGACGCGGCAGGTCATCTTGGCCGTACTCTCGTCATCGCGAGCACTCTTTCAAACCAGCGAAGCGATCTCGATGCTGCGGGATCGAGATTGCTTCGTCGCTGCGCTCCTCGCAATGACGATTTCGCTCCGCAGCCGGCCTCTGGTGCAGACACTCACCCGCGCGGGATCTCCACCAGCTTGAGCTCGAGGACGTCCTCGCAGCCCCTGCGGATCGCCTCCAGCGTCTCGGCTGCCGGCGCCTGGTCGACCTGGATGCGCGCCATCGCGGCCGCGGCGCCGTCGAAGACGACGTTCTCGGTCTGCTCGGCGTTGATGCCGGCGTCTTTCAAGCAGCCGAAGACGTGGGCGAGGACGCCGACGCGGTCGCGGTGGCGGACGACGAGCAGGTGCGTCGCCGGCGTGCGCTTGGCGATGTTGACGCAGTTGGGCACGCGGCCGCTGCTGATGTACTCGCGCACGATGCGCACGGTCTCGTCGGCGATCGCCGCCTGGGCCTGCTCGGTGGAGGCGCCGATGTGGTGGCTGCCGATGATCCCCGGCTCCGCGAACAGCGGGCTCTCCACGGTGCCGGTGCCGCCCGCCGGTTCGCCGGCGAAGACGTCGACGCCGGCGCGGACCCTCTTCTCGCGGACGGCGGCGAGCAGCGCCGCCTCGTCGACCACCTCGGCGCGCGCGGTGTTGACGAACAGCGCTCCCGGCTCGAGCGCGGCGAAGAACTCGGCGCCGAGAAGGCCCCGGGTCTCCGGCTTGAGGGCGAGGTGGACCGACACCGCGTCGGACGCCGCGGCGACCGCCACCGGCGACTCCAGCCGCTCGACGTCGAGGGCGTGCGCCGCCTCGTCGGTGAGCGAGCGGCTCCAGGCCACCACCCGCATGCCGAAGGCGCGTCCGCGCGCCGCCACCTCGCGGCCGATGGAGCCGGTGCCGACGATGCCGAGGGTGCGCCCGAAGAGCCCCTGCGCCTGGCCGTACTCTTTCTTGTTCCACTTCCCGTCGCGCAAGTCGACGGCGCCGTCGACGACGCGGCGGTCGAGCGCCAGCAGCAGCGCCATCGCCAGCTCGGCGACCGCAATGGAGTTCTTGCCGGGGCAGTTGGAGACGTAGATACCGAGCTCCGAGGCGGTGGCGACGTCGATGGTGTTGTAGCCGGCGCCGGCACGGACGACGAGGCCGAGGCGGCCGGCGCGCAGCGCCGCCCCCGGCACCTCCGTCGAGCGCACCACCAGCACCTCGGCGCCCGAGTGGCGCACGACGTCGACCAGCGCCTCGCCCTTGACATCGGGCTCGTAGAGCACCTCGGCGCCGGCGGCGCGCAGCTGCTCGAGACCTTCCTTGGGGAACTTGTCGGCGACGAGGACGATCATGGCGGCCTCCTTCCCTTCACCTCTGAAGCGGCGCCGCCTCAGCCCCCGGCGCCGGCGCGGGACTTCACCAGCAGGTTCATCACCAGCACCTGCACCGGCTCACCGTTCTGGTTGAGCGTCGTGCTCCGCGCCTTGACGAAGCCGTGCTCGGGCCGCGAGCGCGACGCGCGCACCTCGAGGATCTCGCCCTCCACCCGCAGCTCGTCGCCGGGGCGCACCGCCCGCGGCCATGACATCTCCTCGGCGCGGGTGCCGATGATGCCGCCCGCCGGCTCGAAGGGGCTGCCGACGAGGAGCTTCATCGTCAATGCCGCCGTGTGCCAGCCGCTGGCGGCGAGGCCGCCGAAGAAGCTGTCCTTCGCCGCCTTCTCGTCGAGGTGGAAGGGCTGGGGGTCGAACTGCGCCGCGAAGGCCTTGATCTCGTCCGCCTCGACGCGCACCGGCGTCGTCGAGCGGAAGCGCTGGCCGGCGGTGAAGTCTTCGAGGTAGAAGGGCATCGGTTAGGGCGACGAGAGGAGCGGCGATCCTAACCGCGGGAGCGGCTTCTCGGCCAGATCGTGGTGGAGGGCGGACGCGGAGCCCGCGGTCAACGGTGGTCGCACGCGGTTGCGCCCTCGACGGCGCCGCCTGCGTGGTCCCCGCCTGCCGGTGGGTATCCCATCCGTGCTCGCGAAGACGCTGCGCGCGGCTGGGAGCCCTCCCCCCGGCGCGCCCCACGGCGGCGCCGCCGAGCGCAACCGCGGATGCCTTGCAGCCGGCGTGGGTAGGGGCAGCTCAACTGCGACTGACGAGTCCAGCACCTAGTTCGACTTGACCTCCGTCCACAGCCGGTCGAGCACGGTGGTGGCGTCGCCGAGATCTTCGAGCAGCTCGCAGCGGGCGAGGGTGGCGTCGTCGGGGTAGATCGCCTCGTCGTTGAGTATGGCGGGGGAGATGAGACGCCGGGCGGGCAGGTTGGCGCTCGCGTAGTGGACGCCGTCGACGATCCGGGCGTTGACTTCGGGCTCCTGGACGTAGCTGATGAAGCGGTGCGCGGCCTCGACGTTGCGCGCCTTGGCGGGGATGGCGGTGCTGTCCATCCACAGCGTGCCGCCCTCCCTGGGAATCACGTAGGCGAGCCGCTGCGGGTCCGCCGCCACCACCGCCGCGAGCTGGCCGTTGTAGCCGTGGGCGAGGTCGACGTCGCCCGCGGCGAGGACGTTGGCAAAGTCGCCGCTGTCGTAGGTGGCGACGAGGGGCTTCTGCTTCTTGAGCAGCTCCGCCGCTTCCGCCAGCACCGCCGGGTCGCGCTCGTTGATCGAGCGGCCCATGGTGCGCAGGGCGACGCCGAAGACCTCGCGCACGTCGTCGAGCATGAGGACGCGCCCCTGGTGCCGCGCGTCGAAGAGAGCGCTCCAGCTGTCGACCGGGCCGAGCTTCTTCCGGTCGTAGCCGAGGCCGGTGGTGCCCCACAGGTAGGGCACCGAGTAGCGGTTGCCGGGGTCGAACGGCTTGTCGAGGAAGCGCGGATCGAGGTTGGCGAAGGTCGCGAGCCTGCCCTTGTCGAGCGGTTGCAGCAGGCCCTCGTGGCCGAGGATGCGCAGCATGTAGTCGGAGGGGACGACGAGGTCGTAGTCGGCGACGCCGGACTGCAGCTTCGCGAGCAGGGCCTCGTTGGTGTCGTAGACGTCCACCGTCACCTCGATGCCGGTGCGGCGGCGGAACTCCTCGACCACGGCGTCGGGGAGGTAGGCGGACCAGATGTAGATGTGGAGCTCGCCGCCGGGCGCGGCGGCCTCGCGCGCGCGGCAGCCCACCACGACGGCCGCGGCGGCGGCGACGATCGCCAGCAGCGACAGCGAGCGGCGGAAGGCATTGCGCTTCATCGACTCTCCTCGGCCGCGTTGTCAGCGGCAGCCGCCGGCGGCTGCAGGCGCTGCCCTTGAAGCCGTTGAGCCATCGCGATCAGGACGACGGTGACCAGCAACAAGAGCGTCGAGATCGCGTTGACCTCGGGCGTCACTCCCACCTTGAGCATCGAGTAGATCTGCAGCGGCAGCGTGGTCGAGCCTACCCCGGCCACGAACGAGGTCACCACGTAGTCGTCGAGCGAGACGGTGAAGACGAGGAGCGCGCCGGCGAGGATGCCGGGCGCGATGAGCGGCAGGGTGACGCGGCGGAAGACCTCGCCGGCCCCGGCGCCGAGGTCCGCTGCCGCCTCTTCGAGCGCGCGGTCGAAGCCGGCGAGCCGCGCCCGCACGACGAGCGCCACGTAGCTCAGGCAGAAGGCGACATGGGCGATCACCACGGTCGCGAGCGACAGCCGCAGCCGGACGACGCCGAAGAAGGTCACCAGCGCGGCGCCGATCACCACCTCGGGCACGATCACCGGCAGGTAGAGCGCCGCCCGCGTCGTCCCCTTGCCGCGGAAGCGGAAGCGCGCCAGCGCCAGCGCCACCAGCGTGCCGGCGACGGTGGTGATGGCGGTGGTGGCGAAGGCGACGATCAGGCTGTTCTCGACCGCGCGCAGGAGCGCTCGGTTGGCGAGCAGGCGGCGGTACCAGTCGAGGGTGAAGCCGGTCCACACGGCGCTGCGCGGCGAGCGGTTGAAGGCGTAGAGCACGAGCACGAGGATGGGCGCGTAGAGGAAGAGGTAGACCGCCCAGGCATGGACGGCGAGGAGGGTGCGCTGAACGCGGATGGCGCGGTGAAGGCGTGGCCTGGGCGCCATCGCCCTGTCGTCATCGAGATCGCTTCGCTGCGCTCGCGATGACGGCAAGGTCGTCATCGCGAGGAGCGCAGCGACGAAGCGATCTCGATGCCTGCTCACAGCGGACCCTCTCCGCGCCGCCGCGCGTAGCTCGCGTACGCCCAGAGCAGCAGCAGCACCACCGCCACGAGCTCGAAGGCGACGGCGGCGCCGAAGGGTTGGTTGCGGGCGAGCGCGAACTGGTTCTGGATCAGGTTGCCCACCAGCACCGTGCGCGCGCCGCCGAGCAGGTCGGAGACCACGAACTGGCCGAGCGAGGGGATGAAGACGAGGACGACCCCGGCGGCGATGCCGGGCAGGGTCAGCGGCACGGTGACACGGAAGAAGGTCGCGACCTCGCCGGCGCCGAGGTCGGCGCCCGCCTCGAGCAGCGAGCGGTCGAGCTTCTCGAGCGAGGCGTAGAGCGGCAGGATCATGAACGGCAGCTCGCCGTAGACGAGGCCGATGGCCACCGCGAGGTTGCCGTAGAGCAGGTGCAGCGGCGCCTCGACGACGCCCAGCCGCAGCAGCGCGACGTTGAGCAGACCTTCGCCGCGCAGGATGAGCATCCAGGCGTAGGTGCGGATCAGGAAGCTGGTCCAGAAGGGGATCACCACCAGCGCGAGCAAGGCCGTCTTCCACCGCCGCGGCGCCAGCACGGCAACGTAGTAGGCGATGGGGTAGCTCACCAGGAGGCAGGCCGCGGTGGTGAGCAGGGCGAGCCACAGCGACCGCCAGTAGATCTGCAGGTAGATCGGCTCGAGCGAGCGCGCGTAGTTGGCGAGGAAGGCGCCGCTGGCGACGTGGCTCGCGAGGTCGCCGATCGGCTGCAGGCCGCCGTAGGTCGAGCGCCGCGCGAAGGAGACGAGGAGCATCAGCAGCAGCGGCACGATGAAGCAGCCGCCGAGGATGGCCCAGCTCGGCAGCGCCAGCAGGTAGCCGGCGAGGCCGCGACGGCGAGGTCGAGGGCGTTGGCTCATCTCAGTCGAGCAGGACGGTGTGGCGCGGGTGCCAGCAGAGCCACGCCTTCTCGCCCGGGCGCATCTCTCCGCGCCCGGCCGCGCACGCATCGTTCTGCGCGTAGACGGTGAAACGGGACCCGGCCCCGTCGCGCACGGTCCAGGTGGTGGCGACGCCGTGGTAGACGCGTTCCTCGACGGTGACGGCGAAGCAGGGCAGGCCGCGCGCGGCGAGGTCGCGGCGACGCAGGGTCAGCTTCTCCGGCCGCACGACGAAGCGCACCGGCGAGCCGTCCGGGCGTAGCGCCTCCCCGGTCTCGATGCGGATGCGCTGGCCGTCGGGCAGCGCGACCTCGAGCCCGCCCGCGACACCGGTGCCGACGGCGGTGGCGGCGAAGAAGTTGCCGGCGCCGAGGAAGCGCGCCACGAAGTCGGTGCGCGGCCGCTCGAACAGCGCCGCCGCGGTGTCCACCTGCTCGACGCGGCCGGCGTTCATCACCGCCACCCGGTCGCTCATCGTCAGCGCCTCCTCCTGGTCGTGGGTGACGAAGACGAAGGTGATGCCGAGCGTGCGCTGCAGCCCCTTGAGCTCGACCTGCATCTCCTGCCGCAGCTTCTGGTCGAGGGCGCCGAGCGGCTCGTCGAGCAGCAGCACCCGCGGCTGCAGCGCCAGGGCGCGGGCGAGCGCCACCCGCTGCCGCTGGCCGCCGGAAAGCTCGTTCGGGCGCCGTCGCTCGAAGCCGGCGAGGCGCACCAGCTCCAGCGCCTCGCCGACGCGCCGGCGGTGCTCGGCCGCCGGGAACCGCTGGTAGCGGAAGCCGAAGGCGACGTTCTCGGCGACGCTCAGGTGCGGAAAGAGCGCGTAGTGCTGGAAGACCATGTTCACCGGCCGCCGGTGCGGCGGCACGCCGGTGACGTCGATGCCGTCGATGCGGATCGTCCCCGCGTCAGGCAGCTCGAAGCCGCCGATCATCCGCAGCAGCGTCGTCTTGCCGCAGCCGGACGGTCCGAGCAACGAGAAGAGCTCGCCGCGACGGATGTCGAGCGTCACCCCGTCGACGGCCACGACGTCGACGAAGCGCCTGGCGACGCCTGCGATCTCGACGCTGGGGAGGCTCTCGCTGATGGGCGGCTTTGTACCACAAGGTGCAAACGGGCGGCGGGCCGTCGACCCGCCGCCCGCGATCGCCTCGTCGCCGCCTCGTCAGGCGCGCGCGAAGAGGCCCACGCGGTTGCCCTCGCTGTCGCGGATCTGGGCGAACACGCCGCCCTGGTCCGGCAGCTTGGTGGCCGGCTGCAGGACGGTGCCGCCCGCCTTCTGGACCTTCGCCAGCGCGGGACGGATGTCGTCGACGTTGAGGTAGACGATCGAGCCCTGCTCCGTCGGACGGTAGCCGTCGGCCTTGACGAGGGCGCCGGACGGCTGCGACTTGTCGTGCGGGAAGACCGCCATGCGGACCTCCCCCTGCTCCTCGCGCTTGAGGCGCGCGTCGAGCACCGATTCGTAGAACTTCGAGGCGCGCTCGAGGTCTTGGGCGGGGATCTCGAACCAGGCCGGGACACTCGGTTGCAGCATCGTAGGAGTCCTCCGTTACGAGTGAGCGGACGCGTTCATCGCGCCCGCCAGAGTTCCGTACGGAGGCGATGGCGACCGCGTTGGTGACCGCGATCACTCCCGCGTGGCGCGTGGGTTGCTGGCGCGCGCAGCCCGTCGACGTCGCCGTCAGTCAGGAGAGGACAGCGACGGCCGTCACCATCACCGGTACGCCCGAGAGCGCCGCGTTGCCGGACAGCACGTCGACGCGCAGCTCGTCGGTGACGTCGTTGAGGCTGGCGCCCGGAGTGGCGGCTGCCGTGCTCAAACGAGTACCGGGGCGGTGATGGCCCCAGCCGTGCGGGAGGCTGACGACGCCGCGCTTCATCTCGTCGCTGACCTCGAGCGGCGCCCGCACGCTGCCGGTGCGCGAGACGATCTCGACCAGGGTGCCGCTGCCGAGCCCGCGGCTCGCCGCGTCGTCGGGGTGCATGAGCAGCGTGCAGCGATCCTTGCCGCGCATCAGCCGCGGCACGTTGTGCATCCAGGAGTTGTTGCTCTGCACCTGGCGGCGGCCGATGAGGCGCAGCTCGCCGTGGCCGTTGCCGTTCGCCGCCTTACCCGCCGCGGCCGCTTCCGCCTCGTGCAGGCGCCCACGCAGGCGCGCGAGATCGGCGACGAAGGGCGCCGGCGCCAGATCGATGCGCTGGTTCCGCGTGCGCAGCCTCCCCGGCAGGCAGCTCTCGTGCGGCCCGAGGTCGACGCCGTGGGGCTCCTTCTCCAGCCGCCGCAGCGTCAGCCCCTTGGCCCTCTGGGTCGACAAGAACCAGGGTCGGAAACCGGCGCCGTGCGGGCCGCTGCGCAGGGCCAGGTCGAGCTGGCGCCGCGGCCCGAGCGCCGCCACCAGGCGGCGCCGCAGCCGCCCGGGCAACGGCCCGCGGTCCAGCCGCCGCGCCAGCGCCGCGAGCACCTGCCAGTCGTGGCGCGCGCCCGGCTCGGCCGGGAAGAGCGGTGCCGACCAGCGCGCCGTGTTGCGCACCGCGAGGGCGTGGAAGACGACGTCGTAGTGCTCGCGCTGCAGCGGCGGCGTGGTGGGCAGGATGAAGTGGGCGTGGCGGCTGGTCTCGTTGAGGTAGGGGTCGATCGCCACCATCAGCTCGAGCCGCGGCAACACCCGTTCGAGGCGCGCGCCGTTGGGGGTCGACAGCACCGGGTTGCCGGCGACGGTGAACAGCGCTCGCACCTGGCCCGGCCCGGCGACCTCGATCTCCTCGGCGAGCGTCGCCGTCGGCAGCTCGCTCGCGAACTCGGCGAGGCCGCGCACGCGGCTCTTCCAGCGCCCCCAGTGGCCGCGGCCGGTGACCGCCAGCATGTCGACCGCGGCGTTGGCGAACATCGCGCCCCCAGCGCGGTCGAGGTTGCCGGTGACGACGTTGACGGCGTTGACCAGCCACTGGCACAGCCCGCCGAACTCTTGCACCGAGAGGCCGAGCCGCCCGTAGCAGGCGCCGGCCTCGGCGGCGGCGAGCTCGCGCGCCACGGTCCGCACGTCGTCGTCGGCAATGCCGGTGGCGCCGGCGGTGCGCTCCGGCGGGTAGTCGGCGGCGATCTCGCGCAGCGCCGGCAGCCCGTCGGTGAAGGCTTCGAGCCGCCCCGGGCGCGCCAGGCCCTCGGCGAACAGCACGTGCAGCAGCGAGAGCAGGAAGAGCGCATCGGTCCCCGGCTCGATGAAGAGGTGCCGGTCCGCCAGCCGTGCCGTCTCGGTGCGCCGCGGGTCGACCACCACCAGCCTGCCGCCGCCGGCGCGCAGCGCCTTGAGGCGGTCGCGCATCCCCGGCGCCGTCATCATGCTGCCGTTGGAGGCGAGCGGGTTGGCGCCGAGCACCAGCAGGTACCGCGTGCGGTCGACGTCGGCGACCGGGAGCAGGAACTGGTGGCCGAACATCAGCATCGCCGCCAGGTGGTGCGGGTTCTGGTCGACCGAGCTGGCGGAGAAGCGGCTCCTGCTGCCCAGCGCCTTGAGGAACGGCCGCACGTAGAGGATCGAGCCGAGGTTGTGGACGTTGGGGTTGCCGAGGTAGACGCCCACCGCGTCGCGACCGTGCTCGGCCTGGATGCGCCGCGTGCGGGCGGCGATCTCGTCGAGCGCGGCATCCCACTCCACCTCCTGCCAGGCGCCGTCCGTCCCCCGCCGCAGCGGCCGCCGCAGGCGGTCGGGGTCGCTCTCGAGGTCCTGCAGCGCCACCGCCTTCGGGCAGACGTGGCCGCGCGACAGCGGGTCCGCCTCGTCGCCGCGGATGGAGACGATGCGGCCCGCCTCGAGGCGGATCTCGAGGCCGCAGATCGCCTCGCAGAGGTTGCAGGCGCGGTGGTGGACGGTGGTCTCGGCCATGCTCGGCCCGCCGACCCCGCGAGTCTACGGCCAAGCGCGCCGGCAAGGCGCGGCCGCCGCGGCGCATACACTCGGCAGATGAAGCTCACCGAGATCTACCTCGCCCAGCTCGAACGGGAGATGATCGGCTCGCGCAAGGCGCTCGAGCGCGTGCCGGAAGGCAAGCCGGACTGGAAGCCGCACCCGAAGTCGATGGCGCTCGGCTACCTGGCGACGTTGGTGGCGACCATGCCGAGCTGGATCGCCATGGCCATCGACCAGGACGCGCTCGATTTGAACCCACCGGGCGGCGGCGGCTACAAGACGCCCACCTGGAGCACCACCGCCGAGCTCGTCGGCCTCCTCGACGACTCGATCGCCAAGGCGAAGGCGTCGCTCGGCGGCACCAGCGACGAGCACCTGCAGACGCCATGGAAGCTCATGGTCGCCGGCAGCGTGGTGATGAAGAGCCCGCGGCACGCGGTGGTCGAGGACACCTTCACCCACCTTTCGCACCACCGCGGGCAGCTCACCGTCTACCTGCGGCTCAACGACGTGGCGGTGCCGTCGATCTACGGGCCGTCGGCGGACGACAAGACGTTCTAGCCGCGCGCCAACGCGCGGGAAGGCGATGGAGGCAACGAAGGCGATGGACGGCCAAGGACTGCCTTGCCTGGATCTGCTCGACGCCACTCCCGGCATCCTGCGCGGCCTGATGTCGGAGCTCTCCGAGGCGGACGCCCGCTGGAAGCCGGCGGCCGACCGCTTCTCGGTCGCCGAGGTGCTGGCGCATCTCTCCCACTCGGAATGGCATTGCTATCGGATACGCCTCGACCGCTTCCAGACAGAGGCGCTGCCGGAATTCGAACCGGACGACGCCCAGATGTACCTCGACCTCTACCGCGACGCCGATCCCGAGGAGGCCTTCGACCACTTCGAGGACCAGCGGGAGCACAACGTCGAGTCTTTGCGGCGACTCCCGGTGTCGGCGGGCGATCGCAAGGCCCTTCACCGGCAGTTCGGCGAGATCACCTTGTCGCAGATGTTGCACGAGTGGGCGCTGCACGACCTCGGTCACATTCGGCAGATCGCCGAGCTCGTGCGGGCCCGCAAGTACCTGGAGGGAGCCGGGCCGCTGGGTGATGAGTATCGGCTGAGGCCGTGACGTCGCTCAGGCGAAGATCGCGACCGCCTGCCGGCTGAGGGCGGCGAGGCGACCGGCCGGGCTCCACAGCCGCGCCGCGGCGTGGGCGTAGCCGTCGCGGGCGGCCTCGAGCTCGGCGTGGTAGAGCCACCAACCCTGCGGCGACGCCTCGGGCTCGATGGCGAGCAGCTCGAGCGACCACGTCATCGAGGCGGCGGGCGCCCGCGTCGCCATGCGCGACACCGCCGGCGAGGGCCAGGCGTCGACGAGGGCCGCCACGTGCTCCTCGTGCAGCGGGCCGGGCTCGTCGCGAAAGCGGCACCAGCCGCCGATCTCGCGCACGTCGGCGCCGGCGAAGGGCCGGGCGCCGAAGCCCAGCCGGTACTCGAAGAACTGGGTGAACTCGGGTCCGGCGGCGCCGCGCGGAATCATCTCCGGCAGCTCTTCGGGCGGCGGCAGCGCCGGCCGCGGCGGCGGTGCCACGTCGATCGCGGAGGGCCGCGAGCCGCCGAAGCTCGCGAGCGCCACACAGCCGAGCTCGGTGCCCGACTCGCCCACCTGATGCAGCTCGACCTGGACGTTGCTCACCGCACGGCCGTGGCGCAGCGTGCGGAGGCGCAGCTCGACCTCGCCGACGCCGACCGGCGCCGGGAAGGTGGCGACGACGGCGCGGCACGGGCGCGGCTCGGGCAGCGAGCGGCGCGCCGCCGCCAGCGCCTGTCCGAGGACGACGCCGCCGAAGGTGGCGCGGCCCTGGCTCCAGCCCGGTGGAATCGCGGCCCTGGCGCGCTCCCCCGCGAAGGCGATGGGCGCGGAGGCGGCCGCGAAGCTGGAAAAGTTGAGGTCCGGCATCGGGTGGGCGTAGATCGGCGCCTACACCGAAGGTGCCTCCTCGGTCGTGGGGCGGGCAGTTCTCAAGTGCTGTCGCGCATACGCTCGAGGTCAGAGGCCTCGATCTCGTTTGCGGGCACGAGAATGTAGTGTCGCTCTTCGAGAATCTTGACCACGTCGTTTTGGATGGTGAGCTCGAACATCGCCACGGCGTCGTAACTGTCGAGGAACTGTGCGCCGATTGCGCGAGCGGTAAGGTGTGGGAAGCGAAGCCCGCAGAACTCAAGGTCCTGCTCGAGCTGGACCCGGCCGAGCCGTTCGCCGCCTCCCTTGGCCTGCACCGGCAGCACGTACTGCGCGCCGCTGCGTGCAATGCCAACGTATAGCTCATCGACCTCTATCTGGACGCCTTCGATCTGAGTCCGCAGGTGATTCTGCAGGGAGTAGGTCACAAGGCCCGTGAAGACGTCGATGAGGCGGTTGTAGCGAATCTTGGCGAGGAGCGCCTGCTCGTCTCCGAGCCTGTGCTGGGACACGATTTCCGGCGTGGCGTCTGGGATCTTGATCCGATAGCGGCTGGGCTGAGGGACGATTCTCGTGACCGGCACCTTACGGAAGCGGTAGCGTCCGGAGCCGACGCCCCTGATGATCCACTCCTCACTCTCGCGGCAGGCGGCTTGCAGCGCGGGAGGCATCTGCCTTCTGCGGTAGCGATAGTTATAGACGATGTCTCCGAGATTCTTGGGTAGCTCGATGCGCAATTTGCGTCCCGCATCGGCGAGCTCTTGGCGGTCGAAGTCGAACGAATCGCGGCCCTTGCGGTAGTGCCGCTTGAAGACGTGCTCGATGACTGCTGTGTAGCGGCCCGCTCTTGTCGTCATCTCGCTCCAACGGCCACTCGGCGGCGTGGGGCTATGGTGTCGGCGGGAACACCGAAGTGGCAGGCTGCGCGGCGCATGTCGAAACCGGCGAGTTCGTCGGGACCGAGCGACAGGATGGATGTCGGCTTCTTGGGCGAAGCGCCGAGGGCGCGAACGAGCGCCCTGCCGACCGCACGACCGAGAAGTGGCGGCACGGAGTTCCCGATCTGTCGAAAGCCGTGCCAGATGGTGCGGTGGAACCGGAACCAATCAGGATAAGAGTGCAGCCGTGCCGCCTCCCGTACGGTAATGCAACGGGGAAGGAGGGGATGGATAGGCCGCGGCGCGCTGAACGCACCACGGTCCGAGGCTGTGCCGGCGCGCAGGGTATGACACACCCCGTCGAGCGGGAGCTTGAAGAAGCGGCTGATGGGCTCAACGCTGCCCCCCGAGGTGGCGGCGAAACGCTCCTGAGACTCCGTGGTGTGTCGGGCGCGGCGGCAACCGGTGAGCGAATCGCTCGTGCGGCGGCGCTCGTAGGAGAGGTCGTCGGGGTCGTCCAGCTCACCTCGGAGTCGGCGCGCGTAGGTCGATCCTTGACCGTACCGGGCCGGCATCTCGTCGTCTTCGAAGAGGTGGTCGAAGGTCTCGACGTCGGGTAAGTCGCTCAGGGCATCATCGACACTCGGGCCGTCCGGCAAATCGATGAAGAGCGCGCGATTGCCGTTCCGTCGCCCACCGCGCATGCGGGCAATGGCAGACGGATACTCGGGCAGCTCCACCCCAGCGCGCGCGTCGGCGCCGAAGAGGAACAGCCGGTCGCGATCCTGGGGAACGCCATAGGAGGCCGCGTTGAGAGTACGGTATGGGAGGCGAACTCGGTAGCCGGCCTCGGCGAAGCGCTCGACAAGCTCCTCGACGAGCCGAGTGTGCGAGCCTGTCACCATGCCCGGGACGTTCTCCATCACAAACGTCCGCGGCCGCAGCTCAAGGGCGAGGCGGAGGAAGTGGAAAACGAGTGAATTTCGGGGGTCGTGCAGCACGCGGTGGCCAATGAGTGAGAACCCCTGGCACGGCGGACCGCCCGCTAGGGCATCGAGCGGCCGGTCACCTAGGCCGGAGTCGCGCCGCAAGTTCTCTCCAGTGACTTGCGCCACATCCCTGCAGAACACGGCAGTGTGCGGGAAATTGAGCTCATGAGTGGCGGCATGAATGGGGTCGTACTCGACCGCGGCGACGAGGTCGAAGCCGGCCTGTTCGAGGCCGAGGCTCAAGCCACCGGCTCCCGCGAACAGATCGATGGCGGTGGGTCGCTCGCCGTTCATGTCGACGCCTTGCGTCCGGAATAGTACTCGCACCACGGGGACACGCAGCAGATCTCACAGCGGGGCTTGTGAGCCCGGCACACAGCGCGGCCGTGAGCCACGGCGTTGACGTGGAACCCGTAGCGCAGAGGGGCCGGGACCGCGGACTCGACGAGTTCCTGGGAGGTGTCCGGACGCCGCTTGACGTCCATGCCGAGACGGGCGGCCAAGCGGTGCACGTGGGTGTCCACTGGCAGCACCGGTCGGTCGAGGGAGTACATGAGCACACACTTGGCCACCTTTGCCGAGACCCCGGGCAACCGTGTCAGGAACTCTTCGGCATCCGCGTCGCTCATGTCGTGAAGCGGTCGGAGGGTGGCTTCGCCGAGTTGCTCCCGCAGCCGCTCAAGGATGTCGACGATCTGGCGCGCCTTCAGCCGCCCCAGCCCGGCCGGGACAAGGATCTGCTCGACCTCCGCGAGGCTGGCTCTAACTATCGAATTCCAGTCCGGAAAGCTTGCGCGAAGGCGCTCGTAGGTTTCGCGGAAGACCGATTCTCGCGTGCGCGTTGAGAGGATGATGTAGAACAGCTCGTCGAGCGGGTCATCGAGATTGCCGTGGCGTGGGCACCCGTACTCGCTCTCGAGTGCCTCGCACACCTCGTCAATCGGCGAGCGATGAACGCCGCCGAGCGGATCCGTCAGCAGGGGATAAGGCGTACCGGCGTCGGAGCTTGCCTGCAAGAGCCGGCGGTTGGGCTCGGCGCGAGCGCCGCGTGCCATCCGCCGGCGACCTGGACCCGGATGTGGCATCACGCTCGGAAGGTACACGCGGGGCTCGCGCTCCGCAAGGACGCAAGAAGGTCGGCGCAGCCCTTACCTCACCAGCTGCAAGACCTCCAGGGTCCACAGCGGTGGAGAACTGCGCTAGCTTCGACCGCGTCTCGCTAATCCCTCGGAGGTGCGCTGTGCGTCGAGCTTGCAGATCTTGTGTCATCTCGGTGAGCGGCCTCCTCGCGCTGGGAGCGTCTTCCGTGTTGGGCGCGGCGGCGGCGGCGCCCGCCGGGGAGCCGCCAGCGGCCGCCTCGCTGTCGCGTTCTCTTCAGCCGCCCGCCGCGCCGCTGCCTCGTCTCGCCGAGCACGTCGTCCTCGTCTCCTTCGACGGCCTGCGGCCCGAGATGTATCGCGATCCGACCTGGCCGGCGCCGACCCTGCAGCAGCTCGCGCGCGAGGGCGCGCAGGCCGAGGCGGTCTTCGGCGTCTTCCCCTCCGTCACCTATCCGACGCACACCACCATGGTCACCGGCGCGCTGCCGGCGCGCCACGGCGTCTACTACAACACGCCGTTCGAGCCGGCGGGGCCGACGGGACGCTGGGTGTGGGAAGCGTCGGCGATCCGCGTGCCGACGCTGTGGACGGCGGCCCGCGGCGCCGGCCTCACCACCGCGGCGGTGTCCTGGCCGGTGGCCGTCGGCGCCGCGATCGACTGGAACGTACCGGAGATCTGGCCGCTCGCAAAGGACGCCTCGATCGTCGCCGAGCTGCGCCGCCACGCGACACCGCCGGGGCTGGTCGAAGAGCTCGAGCGCCGGGCCGTCGGGGACCTGCGCGATGACCTCTGGAAGCTCGGCGAGATGTCGCGTGACGACCTCGTCGGCGGGATGGCCGCCCACCTGCTGGAGACCGGAAGCCGGCGTTGCTGCTCGTCCACCTGCTCTCGATCGATCACTTCGAGCACGACCACGGCCGCGAGCACCCGCTGGTGCGCCGCGCCGTCGGCACGGCCGACCGCGCCCTCGCGCGCCTGGTGGAGGCCGCCGAGCGCGCCGGCATCCGCGAGCGCACCGCCTTCGTCGTCACCGGCGATCACGGCTTCGCGGACGTCCACAGCAAGCTGGCGCCCAACGTCTGGCTGGTGGCGGCCGGCCTGCGCGAGGCGAAGCGCGACCGCGGCGACTGGCGCGCCCACTTCCACGTCAGCTCGGCTTCGGCGTTCCTCATCCTGCGCGACCCCAGGGACGCCGACGCCCTCCGCCGCGTGCGCGAGCTGCTGGCCGCGCAGCCGCCAGGCGTGCGCCGCCTCTTCCGCGTCGTCGAGCGCGACGAGCTCGACCGCCTCGGCGCCGCGCCCGAGGCCGCCCTCGCGCTCGCCTACGCCCCGGGCGTCGGCGGCTCGGGCGACTACACCGGCGACGCGGTGCGCGCCGGCGAGGGCGGCGACCACGGCTACCTGCCCGACGAGCGCGGCCTGCAGACCGGGCTCGTCGCCGCCGGCGCCGGCGTGCAGCCGGGGATCGTGGTGCCGCGGATGAGCAGCGCCGACGTGGCGCCGCTGGTCGCGCGCCTGCTCGGCATCCCCTTCACGGCGCCCGACGGCGTGCTGCTCCCGGGGCTCGTGCGCGAGCCCGCTCCGGGGCCGGCCGGACCGCGCTGAACGCGGTGCACGCCCGTCCCCGCGCCATCCAGATGTCGACGCCGGAGAGCCGCCGCAACCTCGGCGCCATCGCCTGGATGGTCTTCGCCGTCGGCGTGCTGTCGCTGATGGACGCGGCGATGAAGTGGCTTTCGCCGCACTACCCGCCGCTGCAGGTGGCGGCGATGCGCGGCATGGCGTCGCTGCCCATCGTCGTCGTCTGGCTGGCGGTGCGCGGCGGGCTGCGCCAGGTGGTGCGCGTGCGCTGGGTGCTGCAGATCGCGCGCGGCCTGATGTCGGTGCTGATGCTCACCTGCTTCGTCTACGCGGTGCGCGCCCTGCCGCTCGCCGACGCCTACTCGATCTTCTTCGTCTCGCCGCTGCTCATCACGGCGCTCTCGGTGCCGATCCTCGGCGAGCGCGTCGACGCGCGGCGCTGGGCGGCCATCGCCGTCGGCCTGCTCGGCGTGCTGGTGGTGCTGCGGCCGAGCGGGGCCGGCACGCTCACCCTCGCCGGCATCGCCGCCCTCGTCGCCGCCGCCTGCTACTCGCTCTCGGCGATCACCATGCGCGTGCTCGGCCGCAGCGACACCACGGGCAGCATGATGTTCTGGTTCACCGCGCTGGTGGCGCTCGGCGCCGGAGCGCTGGCGGCGCCGGCGTGGGTGGGACTGCGGCGCGAGCACTGGCCCGTGCTCCTCTTCGTCGCCGTCGTCGGCGCCATCGGCCAGTACGCCGTCACCGAGGCGTTTCGGCGCGGCGACGCCTCGGTGGTGGCCCCCTTCGAGTACTCCGCCATCGGCTGGGGCGTCGGGCTCGACTGGCTGCTGTGGTCGACGCTGCCGCAGGCGAGGATGCTCGCCGGCGCGGCGATCGTCGTCGCCGCGGGGCTGTACCTGTTGCACCGCGAGCGCCGCCGGCAGCCGCTCGAAGCCGAGCATCCATAGCCGAGCGCTCGCGCCGCAGCAGTCGAAACCACAGTAGCCGGAGCCGCAGGAGCTGGAGTCGCAGCACCCGGCGTCGCAAACCAAGGTCGCGAACCCAACACCCAGCGGCGCAACCAGCTCGCCAACCCAGCGTCGCGAACGAGCGGCGCCAACCCCGGCCTCGCCAACTACCCTCGTCATTGCGAGGAGCGCAGCGACGAAGCAATCTCGACGCCGCAGCATCGAGATCGCTTCGCTGCGCTCGCGATGACGAGGCCCCTCTCAGCCGCGATCCGCTTCGGCGAGCGCCCGGCGCGCCTCGTCGGCCGTGGCTTCCGCGGCGGCGGCGAGGTCCCCGGCCTTCTGCGCCCGTGCGCGGGCCTCGACGGCGCGGCGCTCGGCGTCGGCGGCATCGACCTCGGCACGGTCGGCCGCGGTGCGGCGGTCGCGCGCCTCGCGCTCGGCGCGGGCGACCTCGGCGGCGAGGCGCTCGCGGCGGGCGAGGCGTTCGCGCTCGAGGCGGTCGCGATCGGCGCGCTCGCGGCGTGCGTCGGCGGCGCTCTTGGCGGTGTCGAAGCGGTGGACGGTGGCGAGCGGCCTGGCCGCCGCCGGCGCGACCCGCTTGCCACCGGCGCCGGGTGTCGGCGATGGCGCCTCCTTCGCGGGCGCGCGGCTCGGCGATGGGGCGGGCGCGGGGGCGCTCCGCGCGCGTCCC
>JADMIO012727081.1_pt1 | contig 18294 bp, 14 predicted proteins | sample 8958161 | NCBI WGS metagenome assembly JADMIO01 (sample SAMN16585339, study PRJNA669376) | soil metagenome | isolation source: Crop rotation soil | place: USA: Cullars Rotation, Alabama | collected 2011 | reverse complement strand
AAGCAGCTCGAAAGCTACGGGTATACGAATGCCGCGAGGATCGAGTACGACCCGCCGGTGCCGACGCGCGAGTGCGGTCCGAGCGTGCCGGCGTCTGTGGTCGTCGCGCCGCCGCCGCGCGCGGGTGGTGCGGCTGGCGCCGGACGAGGCGCCGCGGGTGCCGCGGGCGCGGGACGCGGCGCCGCCAATGCCGGTCGCGGCTATGTGTTCGGCACGGGTGGGAGCCGCTCGGTGGGCAATGTGGCGCCGACCGGCGTGAACTGCGATCCGATGGCGCAGCCCGATGAGCGGATTCGCGCGCTCGATTCCGGCCCGTTCATCAACAAGCCCGTGCACGACGTCTACGTCACGAAGGTCGGCACGAAGTTTCCGAACGAGATGTACATCATCGGCGCGCACATGGACGGCCATGGCTACAACGAGGCCGTGAACGACGACGGCTCGGGCACAGCGCTCGTGATGGAGCTCGCGCGCGTGTTCGGGGATCCGAATGTGCAGACCGAGCGGTCGATCCGATTCGCGCTGTGGAACGGCGAAGAAGGCGGTCTCAATGGCGCTCGCGCTTACGTCGCGCAGCGCAAGGATCTGCAGGGCATTGAAAATCCCGCGGGCTCGGGCAAGTTTCCGGAGCCGAAGTGGATCGCGATGATCCAGCACGACATGATGATGTGGGACCACGGCATGCCGCAGCCGGTCATGGGCGCCGACGGCAAGCAGAAGGTCGATGGCCGGGGCCGTCTGATGTTCCAGGCGCCCAAGGACCAGCGTCCGGAGGCTGACGTGAACGTCGAATTCCAGGTGCGTTCGAAGTTTGCCGACGAGGCGATGAAGCTGGCGTTCCAATTCAAGTATGCCGGCGAGAAGTACGCGACGGACTATCCGGTCAACGTTGGTCCGCACATGACCAACACGGACTCGGATCCGTTCATGGACATCGTGCCGGCGCTCAGCCTCCGCGAAAACGAGCGCGGCGCGCAGACCGGCTCCGGCTGGAACCCCACCTGGCACACGCCGCTCGACGTGTGGACGACGTTCACGGACAAAGATTTCCGCTTGGGCCTGAACGCCGCGCAGACGACGCTCGCGGCGATCGCGCAGCTGACGGGGGCGACAGTTAAGAAGTAGGCGCGGACCTTTAGGTCCGCCGCTACACTTTCGCTGCATCCGCCGGTCGCGGATCGCCGTATGTCCCTCGCTGCTCGTGGCGCTGTCGCTGTACCACCACACTCGCGCGAGGGACATACGGCGCTCCGCGCCCGCTATCGTCTATAGACGGTTTCCCATTTCGTGGCCGAAGCGGTCGCGCCCACGAGCGTTCCGATCAATACCGACTGCACGACAATAATCGAGCCGCCAACTGCGTTGCAGCCGTCGCAGTTGATCCGGGCTCTGACGAGACCCGCGATGAATCCAATCCCTGAGCCGCGATCGATGTTCCTGCCGCGGTTCGATCCAGGCACGCGCACGTCGAGCCGTTTGATGATGACCCGATCGAAGCTAACGTTGCCGCGCTTGCGATGAACGACCAACTCGTCGGCGGTGGCGGTGACAAAGGTGCCTTCGATATCGCCGCCGCGAATCGTGACCCGGACGGTCGCGCCGACGACAAGGGCCTGAACATCGCGCCAGTTGTCTGGAACCTGGAGCGTCGAGAGGAGCAGAAGGGCGGCGAAGATCGGATTGGTCACGCGCGCTCACCGCTCGTAGATCGTGGTCCAGCTGCGGCTCGGAGCCAGAGCGCCGCCGACGGCGCCAGCCAGCTCGAGTGGCACGGTGTATGCGAAAGCCGCTTCGGCCATGCAGGTGTTCCCTTTGCATGTGGCCTTCTGCAGCACCAGGCCGGCTGCTGCGCCGGCCCCGAAACCGATGAGCGCGTTGCGCCCGCGGTGCGATTTCCCGGTGCCGGTGCGAACGCTTTTGATCCGTTCTCGGCGAAGCGTCGTATCCCGGCCGCCGATAGTCAGAACCAGGGCATCCTCGGTCGCCGATACAATTGCGCCTTCTATCGTTCCGGCGTCGATCGCCACGCGTATCGGCGTGTGTGGCGCAAGCGCGCTCACCGCCGTCCAGCCGGCGCCGGCCGGCGGTGCCTGCGAGAGCAACACTGACAAGATGAGAGCAGTCATCCGAGACCTCCAGGCATCAGCCTAGCGGCCCTGACGAACGTCAGTCGTGATCGACCCGTGATCCAACAGTGATTCCGCAGCTCCGTCTTGGCTGGAACGCGGGAAATAGGGATCGGGAGTTATTTCGAAAGGTAATTCGTGCGTTCACAAACCCAAACTAGCTACTTAATGATCTCAAGCGTATCGACGAGTTCCGAGGCACCGGTCACGATCAGCTCAAGTGGATGGGCTTTACAGTAGTTGTCCATCCAGACCGACATCGCCGCTGCGTCGGTGTTCTTGAGTTTCTTTCCGGACTGGTGGACCACTCCGGACACGTAGCCTAGTACCCACGCTTGCGTCACACTGTCCCGAGAATTTCGGTTTCGCTCGGCCCATAAGCCGCAAGACTGCGCTCCTTGTCCGTAAATCGTTACTAAAGGCTTAGTGGGCTGTTTGGCAGCGGTTCCGAGGGTAGACAACAACGCCATTGCTAGACAGACAGCAACTAGTTTCATGGTTCGCTCGCTTAGCGTTTTGCCTTCGGTTTGGTTTTCTGTTTCCGCGTCGCCTTGTGACCAGCTGGCGGCGGTGGTGTCTTCAAAAGAGCGCCGACTGTCGCCAGAAAATCAGGCGGGAGTTTGACGGTTGTATCGGACTGCTTACGCTTTGCCACGGCGCACTAAACACCCAACTCTGCACGCATGCGCTTGATTCGGGCAACCAAGGCCTTCGTCTGCTCGTCGTCTGGCGCGGCGTCTTTGAATACCGGATCTATGGGCGGCGGCACAATTCCTGCTGCAAGTTCGATTGTGCCGTTGGCCGACTCATGGAACGCGACATTCATCGAGAGAAAATACGCCATTATCTTTGCTTGAGCCCACGGGATCCTCACGGCGCAGACCTCCTTGAACGGAGGTGTGTCCGGAGTTTGGTCTAAGACTGAGAACGTCAGCTTGAGATCCCAAACACTATTCTCGAAGATCACGTTGTTGCCGTACGTTTCGAGAAAGGTGTTGTCTCGGTAGGACTTCCTTTTCTTCTCGTCTTCCACCACCGCAGGTTTCTTCTCAGTGTCCATAGGAAAGCTCCATCAACTCCTTCGGCATTCTTGTCTGTTCGGGAATGCTCATCAAGGCATCGTTCTTCGCAACTGCTGAATCTGCATCCGCTGTCGGAAGAACTAAGTAAATTGGAGCCTTTATTCCGTAATATCCCCACTTCTGAGTTGTCGCCTTTGACTCCATCAGCGAAAGCTTTTCACTCAAGAGAGGCGCGGGGGCCTGCTTCGTCGTGTAGATCATCGCGGCCAATGTATTCTGCGCAGCTAGGTACTTCGCGGCGTGATCAAGAGAAACCGTAGCCGTCTTGGCGTCCTCTTGATCAAATGCTTCAACCCGACCAACTTCTTCGGAGAGATCGCTGTAGGACTGCGCAAGCTCAGAGAACGGCACGAACTTACCTACGAAAGCGACATCGAAACCCGCCGCGACCCTGATAAGGGTATTGAGAGTCATGTTGCCGTAGGTCGGGTCTGCTACTCGCGACACCACTCCCTGCGTTAACCCAGATTTTTCAGCGAGAGTGGCTTGAGACCACCCACGCACTTTCAGCATCGTACGAACCTGAAAGGAGAGACTTCGCTTTAGATAAGACTCAACAAGGCTTTCGCGGTAGCTCTTTTCTCGCAGTCTCTTCCAGAGGTCAGAGAATTTCATGATCGATCAAGCCTCCTATATCGGCCTCTAGGTCTTCCAAATACTTCTTCGCTTTCGTGAACGCATCAGACGGCGTGTAATTGCTCCAATGGTCTTTTTCAGAGCCGCCAAAGAGAATCAACTCTTGCTGCGTTGGACGAAACATCGCCGGCAATCTAAACCGTCTCTTGATTTGGCCTTTCTTAGGACCAGGAATAGAGATGTCGAAACAGACTTCAGCGAGCGGTGCGTCCTTTCCGGATAACTCTTTGAACTGTTTCTCTCCCGATAGATCCGAACTTACTTGCAGGATTCGGATAGCCATATCGCACTCAGAGCGTACTTTGGCGTCCTGAGCCAAATACCATTCTCGGAATGGCCGCGATTCGTCTGGTTTGACATATTGCCGAACCGTACACGCCAATGGTACCGGACCTCTTCTTGATATGCAATATTACATGTTGAGCATCATTCGATAATGTAATATTGCATTATGACGAGCTAAATCTAACGAAAAAGGCCAGTCTGGCTGGTGCCGACTGGCCTAGAAAGGGGCTGGCTAGGTGCGCCGGTGGCCTTTGGAACCTACCCGGCGAGAGTTCGATTCTCTCCAGCTCCACCCCTGACAGGGGCATCGTAGCATAGAAAACTAGTTCTTGACGCACCCACAGCGAACTGGTACTTTACACACCATGACGAGCGACCCCTTAACCCTCTCCACCATCGCCAAGGCCACTACCGACGAGGATGCCGCTAGGGAACTGCTCGAAAAGATGCGCTGGCCGAATGGCGTGGCGTGTCCGCATTGCGGCGGGGCCGATCCCTACAAGCTCACGCCGAAACCGGGCAGCAAGACGCGCAAGGGCCTCTACAAGTGCCGCGCTTGTCGGAAGCAGTTCACAGTCACTGTGAAAACCGTTTTCGAGGATTCGCACATTCCGGTTTCGAAGTGGTTGCTCGGCATCCACCTGATTTGCTCGTCGAAAAAAGGGATGTCCGCGCATCAGCTTCACCGGAACCTCGGCATCAGCTACAAAGCGGCGTGGTTCATGTCGCACCGTCTGCGCTATGCGATGAAGGAAAACCCGTTGGCGGGGCTGCTAGCGGGCGTCGTTGAGGTGGACGAAACGTACGTCGGCGGTCGCCGTCGCGGTGGCAAGCGCGGTCGTCCCGGCGCAGACTCGCACAAAGCTCCCGTAGTCGCACTCGTGCAGCGCGGCGGTCAAGTGCGCGTGATGGCGATGCCCCGCGTGACTGCGGAAACGCTCGGCAAAGCGGTCCGCGAAAACATGAAGCACGACGCGCAGTTGATGACCGATGATTTCCCGCCCTACAAACGCATTGGTCACGTCGACCACGAGACGGTGAATCACTCGCAGAAGGAATACGTGCGCAAGGGAACGAACGTCCACACAAACACCGTGGAAGGCTTCTTCTCGCTCTTGAAGCGCGGCATCAACGGGACGTTTCATCACGTCAGCAAAGGCCACTTGCACCGCTACTGCGATGAGTTTGCGTTTCGCTACAACAACCGGACGGCGCTCGGCGTGACGGACGGCGAACGCTCGGCCAAGCTTGTGTCTGCCGCCGAGGGCAAGCGCCTCACCTACAAACATCCAGAGAGCGTTAGCTAAGGAAGAACGCGAACGATTCAGAACCGCGTGGGGCTGGCGGCAATTGGCGCTCTGGCCTTATCCGCGCCATGCCCATTTCACAAAACGCACGAGGAAATAGAGAACGCCTAAGACCACCCCGATAGGCACGACTACGCGCAACAGGCCCACGATGAAGCTCGCTATGCCTTCGGCTACTGGGCCTGGTTTGTATTGCGAGTCCGGCCCAGGTCCACTCTTACGCTCCACAGACCGCCGATTCTAGTCCTTGGGTTTGTGAACGCACCAATTACCTTTCGAAATAACTCCCGATCCCTATTTCGCGGCCGCGTCAGCCCCGAGGCCGCCCAGCGGGGCGGCCGGTCGGGAGCCCGAGCTTGGCCGCTACTTCATGGCTCCAGACATCTTCGCCCAGCGGGCGGCTCCGAGCGAGAGACCTGCGAATCGCGATCAGATCCGGTTCCGAATGGCGTTGGTTCACCCATTCAGTCCAATCGTGAGGTCGCAGAATTGGCCACTCTTGTAAAGGCAGGATGTGGTGATTCTTGCAACGCGCCGAAAGACTCGACCACCGCCAATCCTCAGCCCGGCTGACGAGCGCGGATCGCAAAGCGTTGCCTTCCACATAACTGCACGCGTTGAAGAAGTAGCGATTCGTTTGAATCGGAAACGCTCGATAGCGTCCTTGGTAGACGCACCCGCCGCCTGATGAGCCGCGCTGCCAATGCCACCGCACGCTGTGAGTCACTGTCCCAAGCCTCATGAATTCAGCAAGTTGGCCATCCACTGTCGGGCGAAGAACGAAGTGGAAATGATTTGGCATGAGGCAATAGGCGAACACCTCCACCGGAGCACGTTCGCGGGCTTCGGCAAACGAGCGCAAGAACAGCAGGTACTCGTCGTCATGCCTGAACAATTCGAGGCGCCGCGCTCCACGGTTCATGACGTGGAACACGTATCCCGCAGTTCCGAAGACTTGTCGCCTTGGCACGGCCCCGCAACGTTCAAGATCTCTGCCAAATTTAATAAAATTAAAAATAGGGATCGGGAGTTATTTTGAAATAACTCCCGATCCCTATTTCGATCACGAGCAGCGAGGGACATACGGCGATCCGCGCCGGCCGATTGACGATTACTTGATCGTCGTAAACCGCGGCTCGATGTCGATCGGAACGTCCTTCAGCTTGTCGAGCACCGCCTGCACGGGCGGGCGGAGCGTGGCCATGTCGGCGAGCAGCTTCTTGGCGCCGGCGTAGTCGCCCGTCGCCTGCAGGTGCATGATGTCTTTCGTCAGCGCGGCGACGGCGTCTTTGATCTTCGCGTCGTTCACGCCAAACGTGCCGTCGGCTTTCACTGTGAATCCGCCGTGATCGAGCAGGTAGTTCAACTGGAGCGCCACGCCCTTGCCGTGCGCTTCGGCCAGGCCGAAGCGGATCGAGCGGAACGTCGACGCGAGAAACGTCGTGTACATCGTGTTGGCGATGTCTTTCGACACGACGCCGCGGTCCGCGAGTTTCTGCAGCGCCCACAGCCCCGAGATGTCCGCCTTCGCTTCTTCGAGCGCCGCGTACGTATCGGTCAGGGCCGTGCGCACCGGGCTGCCCTTGGCCGCCGGCGATCCGGCCGCCGGCGCGATCACCTGGTGCGGCCCGAGCCCGTGCATGACTTCGTGCATGACGATGTGGGTGAAGAAGGCGTCGAAGGAAATCTTCGATTGATCCGCGGCGCCGAGCGCGATCTTCGAGATCGGCACAAGACACTTATCGAATTTCGCGGACTGCACGTTTCGCAGCATCACGCGCTTTGAACCTTTTTCTTTGATGACGCGGTCGTCGTTCGGCAGATTGTAGGCCGCGGTCTGGACGCCGCGGTTGCCGTCGCCGCTCGCGAAAACCTCGTTCACGACGCGAATCGGCGCGAGCGCGCCGAGCGCCGGATTTCTGAACGCCGCGTCGATCGGCAGCTCGTTCTCGAGCGCCTGTAGTTGACCGGCGAAACTTTCCAACTTCTTGGTCTCGGCATCGTCGCGAATCGCAATGAACGCTTCGAAGCCCGCCTTGTAGCCGAACCATTCGTCTTCGTACGTCTCGTACGGGCCGATGGTCGGTTCGATCGGCGCGTCGAGCTCCATCCACGCCATGTCGCTCGCGAAATAGTCGTTCGAGAGAAACGCCGCCGCGCGCAGGCTCAGATACTTTTTCAGCGTCGCGTTCGACGTGAGCGCCGCCGCCTCATTGAGCAGCCTCGCCGCCACGACGAGCGTGTTCTGAAACTCGACGCTGTACGGCACGGCCACGAGCTTGCCACCGGGGCCGCGGCGGATCACGGAGAAGAATCCCGTGGCGTCGTCTTTGGCCTGGCCGGTCTCGGACGCGATCCACTGCGCGATTTCTTCCTTCGTCGAGTCGGCAGGGTAGTAGTTCCCCATTTCCGGCTTGGCCGGCGCGCCGGGGATGAACGGCTTGTGGTGATCGACGCGATCCCACGGCCCCTTGTTGATCAAAAAGTAATGCAGCCGCGCGCGCCCGATGGGCGAGTCGTCGGCGGCCAGGCGCGCGAGCATCGACGCGTTATCCGCCCACGCCTGTTGCAGGAACAATCCATCGAAAAGCTGAGCCGCCTGGACCATCTTGGCGAGCGCCTGTCGCTCGTTTTCCGGAAGCGACGACAGGTCCGCGGAGATATCCGTCGGAGCGAACTGACGGATCTTCGCCTGCAAGCCCGCCAGCTCGGGATCCGGCCCGCCGCCGGCGGGGGTTCCGGCCGGCGCTTGCGCCGTCCCGCAGGACGAAAGTGTGGCGAAAGTCATGCCGAGTATCGCAAGGTTTGTGAGCCGCATGGCTTACAATAGATCACTTGAACTCATTGAGGATAACGACGTTATGAAGAATGTCGCGCCAGACCAAGCACAGGCGCTCGAAGCCATTGAAACCCGGGAGTGGATCGACTCCCTTGACTACGTTCTCCACCAGGGCGACGACAGCCGCACCATCCGGCTCCTCCAGGCCCTCCGCCTTCGCGCCGGACAGGCCGGGGCGAAAGAAGCCTTCACCTCCAACACGCCCTATCTCAACTCGATCCCGGTTCAGGACCAGGTCCCGTATCCGGGTGACCGCCAGATCGAGCGCAGCATCAAGAGCTACATCCGCTGGAACGCCGCCGCCATGGTCGTGCGCGGCAACCGCGAATCGGAAGGCATCGGCGGACACATCGCCACCTACGCATCGGCCGCCACGCTCTACGAGGTCGGCTTCAATCACTTCTTCCGCGGCCGGCCCGAAGGCGGCGATCCGCACGACGGCGACCTCGTCTATTTCCAGGGCCACGCGTCGCCGGGCATCTACGCTAGAAGCTTTCTCGAAGGACGCCTCACCGAACAGCAGCTGAAAAACTTCCGCCACGAAGAAGCGCCGGGCGGCGGCCTCTCGTCGTACCCGCACCCGTGGCTGATGCCGGATTACTGGCAGTTCCCGACCGTGTCGATGGGCCTCGGACCGCTGTCGGCGATTTACCAGGCGCGGTTTGCGAAGTACCTCGAAAACCGCGGGCTGAAAAATCACACCGATCAGAAAATCTGGGCGTTCCTGGGCGACGGCGAAACAGATGAGCCGGAAGCGCTCGGCGCCATCACGCTCGCGTCGCGCGAGAAGCTCGACAATCTGATCTTCGTCATCAACTGCAACCTGCAGCGGCTCGACGGGCCTGTGCGCGGCAACCAGCAGATCATCCAGGAGCTCGAGGCCGTCTTCCGCGGCGCGGGTTGGAACGTCATCAAAGTGTTGTGGGGCAGCGAGTGGGACGAGCTTCTCGCGAAGGACAGCGAAGGCCTGCTCGCGCGCCGCATGGCCGAAGTCGTCGACGGTGAATACCAGCGCTACGTCGTTGAAGACGGCGCGTACCTGCGCAAGCATTTCTGGGGCACGGATCCGCGCCTGCTCGAGATGGTCCGGCACCTGTCCGACGAGCAACTGAAGAGCCTGCGCGTCGGCGGACACGATCCGGTGAAAGTGTTCAACGCGTACCGCGCGGCAGTTCAGACGAAGGGCCAGCCGACGGTAGTGCTCGCGCGCACGATCAAGGGCTACGGCATGGGCGAAGCGGGTGAAGGCAAGAACATCACCCACCAGCAGAAGAAGCTGAAATTCGACGAGCTGAAGGGCTTCCGCGACCGCTTCTCCGCGCCGATTCCCGACGCCGTCGTCGACACCGCAGGCTTCTTCAAGCCCGCGGAGACGAGCGCCGAAATCCAGTACATGAAAGCGCGCCGCGCGGCGCTCGGCGGCTACCTGCCGAGCCGCGGCGTCACCGCGCCGCCCATCGACCCGAGCGTCATCACGTCCGTCTCCACCGCGTTCAAGGAATTCTGCGAGGGCGGCGGCGACAAGAAGGCGTCGACGACGATGGTGTTCGTCAAGATGCTGGCGAAGCTGCTGAAGACGAAGGAAATCGGCAAGCTTGTCGTGCCGATCGTGCCGGACGAAGCGCGCACGTTCGGCATGGAAGGCCTCTTCCGTGAAGTCGGCATCTACTCGAGCATCGGGCAGTTGTACGAGCCGGTGGATCGCGCCACGCTCCTGTATTACAAGGAAGCGAAGGACGGCCAGATCCTCGAGGAAGGCATCACCGAAGCGGGCTCGATCGCGTCGTGGATCGCGGCCGGCGCGGCCTACGCGAACCAGGGCGTCAACACGATTCCGTTTTTCATTTATTACTCGATGTTCGGCTTCCAGCGCATCGGTGACTTCATCTGGTCGGCCGCCGACGCCCGCTGCAAGGGTTTTCTCTTGGGTGGCACGGCTGGGCGTACCACTCTCGCGGGCGAAGGGCTGCAGCACCAGGACGGCCACAGTCACGTGCTGTCGCTGCCGGTGCCGAACTGCAAGTCGTACGATCCGGCGTACGCCTTCGAGCTGGCGACGATCATTCAGGACGGCATCAAGCGGATGTACATCGACGGTGAGTCGATCTTCTATTACCTCACCGTCATGAACGAGCAGTACGCGATGCCGGCGATGCCCAAGGGCGCGGCGGAAGGCATTCTGAAGGGTCTCTATCTCTTCAAACCGTCTGGCGACAAGAAAGCCAAGCTCAAGGCGCAGCTGCTCGGCAGCGGCACGATCCTCAACGAAGTCGTGGCGGCGCAGGAGATGCTGTCGAAATACGGCGTCGCCGCGGACGTCTGGAGCGCGACGAGCTACAACGAGCTCTATCGCGACGCCAACGCCGTGTCGCGATGGAACATGTTCAATCCGACCGAGAAAGCGAAAGTGCCGTACGTGACCGAGTGCCTCGCGAAGACCGAGGGGCCGGTGATCGCGGCGTCGGATTACCTGAAGAGCCAGCCGGGCATGCTCGCGCAGTGGATCGGAAAACCGATCACGACGCTCGGCACCGACGGCTTCGGCCGCAGCGAAGACCGCGGCGCGCTCCGCAACTTCTTCGAGGTGGACGCACGGTACGTGACGATCGCGACGCTGTCGAACCTGTCGCGCTCGGGCGCGCTCGACGCGAAAGTCGTGGCGCAGGCGATCAAGGATCTCGGCATCAATCCCGAGAAGCCGGATCCGGCGATCTCGTGAAAGTCAGAAGGCAGAAGGCAGAAGGCAAAAGTGCGGTGGGCGCTTCGCGCCGTCTTTTTGGAGTCTTATGAATTTTGAAATTCCTAATCTTGGTGAGAACGTCGAGAAGGCCGATGTTGCGCGCGTGCTCGTCGCCGTCGGCGACGTAATCGCGGTCGATCAGTCGCTCTTCGAGCTGGAAACCGACAAGGCGACGGTCGAAGTGCCGTCGACGGTCGCGGGCAAGATCACCGAGATCAAAGTAAAGGCCGGCGACAAGGTCAAGGGCGGGCAGGTTGCGATCGTCGTCGACGAGGCAGGCGCCGCGCCGGCCGAGAAAGACGCGAAGGCGAACGGGAAAGACGCGAAGCCGGCCGAAAAAGAAACCAAACCGGCCGCGAAAGACGCCAAGGACACCACGGCCGCGGCGCCGGCGAAAATGGAAACGGCCAAGCCGGAAGCGGCCGCCGATTCCGCGTCCGGCAAGAGCGAGAAGCCGCCGACCAAGGTCGTCGACATTGCAAGCGCCAGGCCCGCCTCCGCCGAGGCTTCGGCGGGCAAGCCCGCGACTGGGGCTTCGGCGGGCATGCCCGCATTTGGCGCGCCCAGGCAGACCGTTCCTTCCACTGGTATCGATCTCGCGACGCCGGTGCCGGCGGCGCCGTCGGTGCGCCGCTATGCGCGCGAGCTCGGAGTCGACATTACGGGCGTCGGCGGCACGGGGCCCGGCGGCCGCATCGGCAACGCTGATGTGAAGCAGCACGTGCGCGACGCCATGCTCGGCGGCGGATCGCGGCCGGGCTCGGGCTCGATCGCGCTCCCGGATTTTTCGAAATGGGGAGAGGTCGAAGCGAAACCCATGTCGAATATCCGCCGGAAGACGGCGCAGCACCTGTCCGCGGCGTGGGCGACGATTCCGCACGTCACGCAGCATGACAAGGCGGACGTGACGGCGATCGACAGCTTCCGCAAAGCGTTCGGCAAGAAAGTAGAAGCCGCGGGCGGGAAGCTCACCGTCACGGCGATCCTCATCAAGATCACCGCGCTCGCCATCGACAAGTTCCCGCAGTTCGCCTCGTCGGTCGACATGGCCAACGAGGCGATCATCTACAAGCAGTACCGCCACATCGGCGTCGCCGTCGACACGCCGAACGGCCTGCTCGTGCCCGTGATCCGCGACGTCAACACGAAAACGATTACGGAGATCGCCGTCGAGCTCGGATCCGTGTCCGCGCGCGCACGCGACAAGAAGCTGTCGCTCGACGACATGTCGGGCGGCGTGTTCAGCATCAGCAACCTCGGCGGCATCGGCGGCAACGCGTTCACGCCGATCGTCAATGCGCCGGAAGTCGCGATCCTCGGTGTGTCCCGCGGCGGCCTCGAGCCGGTGTGGCAGGGCACGGGGTTCGTGCCGCGCGAAATGCTGCCGCTCTCGCTTTCGTACGATCATCGCGTGATCGACGGCGCCGACGCCGCGCGGTTCCTCCGATTCATTTGCGAGACACTTGAGCAGCCTCTATCTCTGTACCTCTGAGTTCATGGGTAATCGGGGAATCTGGCAATCGGGCAACTTAAAGATATTGGAAATTGAAAATCTAAAATGGCGCAGACAACTCAGCTAGTCGTGATTGGCGCGGGGCCCGGCGGATACGCCGCGGCGTTCGCCGCCGCGGATCTTGGATTGCAAGTCGCGCTCGTGGATCCGGAAGCCAATCCGGGCGGCGTCTGTCTTTTCCGCGGCTGCATTCCGTCGAAGGCGCTGCTCCACGTGGCCAAGATGATCGGCGAAGCGAAGCACGCGCCGGCGTGGGGCGTGACGTTCAGCGAGCCCAAGATCGATCTCGACAAATTGCGCGCCTACAAGGACGGCGTCGTCGGCAAGATGACGGGCGGCCTCGGACAGCTGAACAAGGCGAGAAAGATCAACTACATTCAAGGGACCGCAACATTCGAAAGCAGCTCGAGGCTTTCGATCGATCTGGTCAAAGGCGGCAAGGACACGCTGGACTTCCAGACCGCGATCATCGCGACGGGCTCGCGCCCGACGACGATCCCGGGGTGGACGTCGAAGAACGGCCGCGTGATGGATTCGACCGCGGCGCTCGATCTGCCCGACATTCCGAAGTCGCTGCTCGTCGTCGGCGGCGGGTACATCGGCCTCGAGCTCGGTTCGGTCTACGCGGCGCTCGGCACAAAAGTTTCCGTCGTCGAGATGACGGGCGGTCTGCTGCCCGGCGCGGACCGCGACCTCGTCACGTTCCTCCAGCGCCAGCTCGACAAGACCCTGCACAAGATCATGCTCAATGCCAAAGTCACGGGCATGAAGGACGTCAAGGGCGGCATGGAAGTCACGATCGAAGGCGCCGACCTGAAAGACGAAGACAAGACGCAGGTCTTCGAGCGCGTGCTCGTGTCGATCGGCCGCAAGCCCAATATCGCCGTACCTGGGCTCGACAAAACCCAGGTGAAGATCTCTGAAAAGGGCTTCATCAAAGTGGATCAGACGCTCCGTACCGACGATCCGAAGATCTATGCGATCGGCGACGTGGTCGGCGAGCCGATGCTCGCGCACAAGGCATCGGCCGAAGCGCGCGTGGCCGTCGAGTCGATCGCCGGGCACGACGTCGTCTTCGAACCGCAGGCCATTCCGGCGGTCGTCTTCACCGACCCAGAAGTTGCGTGGTGCGGACTCACGGAGACCGAAGCGAAGAAACAGAACCGCCGCGTCGAAGTGGCGAAGTTCCCGTGGGCGGCCCTCGGCCGCGCCGTGGCGATCGATCGCCCCGAGGGCGTGACGAAACTGGTGATCGACCCGGACACCGAGCGGATTCTCGGGGTGGGTATCGTCGGCTCAGGCGCCGGCGAGCTGATCGCCGAAGGCGTCGTCGCGGTCGAAATGGCGGCGCTCGCGACAGACCTCAAGATGAGTATCCATCCGCATCCGACGCTGTCGGAGACGCTCATGGAAGCCGCGGAAGTTTTCTTCGGCACTTCGACTCACGTTTATCGCCCGAAGAAAAAATAAATCTGCGAATTCCGCACGCGCAATAAATTGCGCATAAACGACTCCCGAGGCGCGGGCGTAACAACTGGTATCACAACGGCTGTTTCACCCACGGAGGATTCGTTACACATGCACCGTACGACTATCGCTTTTGTTGGCGCCGCGTTCATGAGCGTCGCTGTTCTTTCTGCGCAGAACACCACGGCCACGCCCGCCGCGTCGTCGAAGACGCCGGCGTCCAGCGCCAACACGGTCACCTACACCGGCTGCCTGATTCCCGGCGCGTCGGGCGACACGTACGTGCTCGCCAACGCGACGGCGAAGGGCGACAAGGCCAAGGAAAAGGTTTCGCTCAACGCGGTGCCGAGCTCCCCGAAGGTCAAGCTGGCTGATCGTCTGACCAACGCCGTCGAAGTCGTCGGCACGGTGACGCCGGCCGCGAAAGCGGGCGACGCGCCCACGGTGACCGTCACGAAGATTTCGTGGAAGGGCGATTACTGCGGGTAGTGTTTTGAAGGGGCCAGTCCCGCTTTCACGAGCGGGCGCCGGCCCCGTAGTATTGACGCTCCCATGGGAGCGTCAACCATCCTCACCGACCGGCAACTGAACCGCGCGACGCTCGCGCGGCAGCTGTTGCTCGATCGACAGCGGATGCCCGTCGTGAAAGCCATCGAACAGGTGCTCGCGTTGCAAGCGCAAGTGCCCCGGCCGCCCCACGTGGGTTTATGGTCGAGGCTCCAGGCGTTCGAACGCGAGCATCTGCTTGTACCGCTGCATTCACGCGCTCTCGTGCGCGCGACGACGATGCGCGGCACCATCCACATCATGTCGGCGAAAGATTTCCTGGCGTTTCGAGGCGCCCTTCAGCCGCAGCTCACCGCCGGCTGGAAGTCCGTCGCCGGCAAAGCGCCGGTGCCGCCGATCGAGACACTGCTCGCCGCCGGCCGGAAGTGTCTCGGCGGAGAGCCGCGCACGTTCAACCAGATTCGCGCCGAGCTCGTGAAGCAGTTTCCCAAAGCGCATGACCGCGTGATGGGCTACGCCGTCCGGACGCATGTGCCGCTCGTGCAGGTGCCGACGCGCGACGACGCGTGGGGCTTCCCGCCGGATGCGGCGTTCGCGCTCGCCGACCGTTGGCTCGAGAAACCGGTGGGCGAGGGGTCCGGTCCGGCCGTGCTCATCCTTCGTTACCTTGCCGCCTTCGGTCCCGCGACGGCCGCCGACATTCAAACCTGGACGGGGCTGCGCGGTGTCGCCGAGCTGGTCGCGCCGATCCGCTCGAAGCTCGTGACATTCACCGACAAAAGCGGCCGCGAGCTTTTTGATCTGCCGACGGCCCCGAGGCCGGACGAAGATACGAGCGCACCGGTGCGGTTCCTGCCCGAGTACGACAGCGTGATGCTCGCGCATTCCGATCGCTCACGGATCGTCGACGAGAAATTCCGCAAGGTTCTCATCACCAGGAACCTCATCATCCCTGCGACCTTCCTCGTGGACGGCCGGATCGCCGGCACGTGGAAGATCGAGCGGAAAAAGGGCACGGCGACGGTGCGGCTCTCGCCGCTCGTGCCGCTCTCGAAAAAAGTCAAAGGCGAGCTGGAGCGAGAGGGTGAGGCCCTCGCGCGGTTCGTCGAGCCGGAAGCGAACGAAGTCGCGGTGCGCTGATCGCGCCGCATGCCATACAATCTGGCGTAGTTCAGCGGAAGTTTCGCAGGAGAAACGCATGTCACGTGTGTTCCGTTTCGGTCTCGCGGCGGGCGCCGCTCTCACATTCGCTTTCATCAACGCCGCGCCGGGCATGGTCTCCGCACAGCGTCAAGGCGGCGCCGCGCCGCCGGCCGGATCGAGACAAATCGTTCCGGCGGCTCAGCGGGCGAAGCCGCCACAGCTGCCGTCGGTGGATCCGGCGCTGCTGAAAGGTCTGAACTACCGGCTGCTCGGCCCCTCGCGCGGCGGCCGCGTCACGACGGTGACGGGCGTGCCTTCGCAACCGAAGACGTTTTATTTCGGCGCCGCCAGCGGCGGCGTTTTCAAGACCACCGACAACGGGGTGACGTGGCTCCCGATCACGGATGGCCAGGTGCCGCTCGGGTCGACGGGCGTGATCGCCGTGGCCGACTCGAATCCCGACGTCATTTATCTGGGCACCGGATCCGACGGCGTTCGCAGCAACGTCTCGACGGGCCGCGGCGTCTACAAGTCGACCGACGCCGGCAAGACGTGGGCGTTCGCCGGACTGCTCGACGCCGGACAAACCGGCGGCTTCCGCATCCATCCCACGAATCCTGACATCGCGCTTGCGGCGATGACCGGCAACATCTTCAAGCCGAACAACGAGCGCGGCGTCTTCAAGACCACCGACGGCGGCAAGACCTGGAAGAAGGTGCTCTACATCAGCGACCAGATGGGCGCGATGGACGTCGAGTTCCAGCCGGGCAATCCGAACGTCGTCTACGCGTGGATGTCGAAGCTCGAGCGCAAACCGTGGACGATCAACAGCGGCGGGCCTGCGAGCGAAGGCGCCGGTTTCTACAAGAGCACCAACGGCGGCGAGACGTTTACCAAGATCACGGCCGGTCTCCCCAACGAGCTCGTCGGCAAGGCCAACCTCGCGGTGACGGCCGCGAATCCGAATCGCATCTACGCGCTGATCGAAGCGAAGCCGGGCAACGGGCTGTACCGATCGGACGACGCGGGGCAGAGCTGGGCGCTGATGAACAACACCACGGCGATGACCTATCGGCCATTCTACTACACGACGCTCGGCGCCGATCCGACCAACGCCGACATCGTGTACACCGGCGCGGAAGGATTCTGGAAATCAACGGACGGCGGCAAGACCGTGCAGACGATGCGCACGCCGCACGGCGACAACCACGACATCTGGATCAGCCCGAAAGACGGCAACACGATGATCCAGTCGAACGACGGCGGCGCGAACATCTCGAACGACGGCGGGCGCACGTGGTCCACGCAGATGAATCAGGTCACCGGCGAGTTCTATGCAGTGTGGCCGGACAACGCGTTTCCGTACAAGATCTACGGCGCGCAACAGGACGACAGCACGGTCGTGATCTCGAGCATCGCGACGCCGTTCAATCTCAACGACTGGACCGGCGGCCCGGGTTGCGAGACGGGTCCGATCATTCCGCATCCGACCGACATCTACACGATCTACGGATCGTGCAAGGGCCAGTACGAAGTTCAGGACCTCCGCTCGAATCAGACGAAGCAGTACTGGATCGGCGGGCAATCGCTCTATGGCAACGCCGGCCAGGAGCTGATCTATCGCTTCCAGCGCGTGTCGCCGATGAACACGTCGTTCTTCGACCCGAACGTCCTCTATTACGGCTCGCAATTCCTGCATCGCACGCGCGACAAGGGCGTGACGTGGGAAAAGATCTCGCCGGATCTCACCGAGTTCGACAAATGCTGCCAGATGGCCAGCGGCGATCCCATCACGCGTGACGCGACCGGCGAGGAGTACTACAGCACCTTGTACGCGATTCAGGAATCTCCCCTCGAAAAGGGCGTGATCTGGACCGGCGCGAACGACGGGCCGTTCAGCATCACCCGCGACGACGGCAAAACATGGTCGCGCATTACGCCGAAAGATCTGCCGAAGGGCGGGCGCGTGGCGTTCATCGACGCGTCGACGTTCCACCGGGGCACGGCGTACTTCGCCGTGTACCGCTATCTGCTCGGCGACTTTGCGCCGTACATCTACAAGACATCGGACTACGGCCAGACGTGGAAGCGGCTGACCGACGGCAAGAACGGCATTCCCGTGGACACGCCGACGCGCGTCGTCCGCGAAGATCCCAGCCGCGAAGGGTTGCTGTACGCGGGCACGGAGTTCGGCATGTACGTGTCGTTCGACGATGGCGGGCACTGGCAGCCGTTCTTCCAGAACATGCCGCAGATTCCGATCAACGACATCAAGGTGTATCGCAAGGACCTGCTCGTCGCGACGCAGGGCCGCGCGTTCTGGATCATGGACAACCTGAGCATGCTGCATCAGCTGACGCCGACGTCGTCGGCCGACGCGGTGAAGCTTTATGCGCCGCGCGACGGGTATCGCACGCGCGTGAGCCCGGCGACGCTCGGTCCGGTGTTCGAGTACTACCTGCCGTCCGCGCCGACGGGCGCGGTTCAGATCGAGGTGCTCGACCCGAAGGGCGCCGTCGTCAACTCGTACAACAGCGACACGGCGCCGGCTGCCGGCGGAGGACGCGGGGGCCGCGGCGGACGTGGCGGCGGCGGGGCACCCGCCGGCGATCAGGGGGCCGGCGCAGCGGCGCCGGATCCGGAAGCGGG
>JADMIO010001309.1_pt1 | contig 18299 bp, 23 predicted proteins | sample 8958161 | NCBI WGS metagenome assembly JADMIO01 (sample SAMN16585339, study PRJNA669376) | soil metagenome | isolation source: Crop rotation soil | place: USA: Cullars Rotation, Alabama | collected 2011 | reverse complement strand
ACAGAGAGGACATGACATGACCAAAGCAAAGACTGCCGGTGAAAAAGCGACCGCTTCGGCTGAAACCGCGCTCGAAAACGGCGCCGCCGCCATGAAGACCGGTCTCGAAAAGGCCCTCAAGGGTTATGATGCGTTCGTCGGCTATGGCAAAGACACCGCCGATGCCGTCACCAAGTCGGCCACAGTCGCCGGCAAGGGCATCGAAAGCATCAACAGCGAAATCTATTCCTATTCCAAGCAATCGATCGAAGACGCCGTCACCGCCACCAAGGCCGTGCTGGGTTCCAAGTCGGTCCATGAAGCGTTCGAGTTCCAGACCGACTTCGCCAAGTCGGCCTTCGAAGCCTATGTCAGCGAGCTGAGCAAGATCAGCGAACTGGCCACTGCCACCACCAAGGACACTTTCGCGCCCTTCAAGGGCCGCGTGCAGGCCTGGCTGGACACCGTGCAGTCGGTCCGCGCCTAAATCCAATACGCCATGCAGTTGCGAAGGGCTCCGGCTATTCGGCCGGGGCCCTTCTGCTTTTTCACCGCCAGTGCGACTCTCCCCGCCCGCGACACTGCGGCCGAACTTGAATTATCCAGTCGGAGTAACCAGATAGCGGTATCCCACTAGGCAGAACGCCAATCCGGGTTAGGATAGGTGCGAAACGAAGTAGACTTTTCTTCGATGAAGGATTCGGGCGACAATAACGATGACGGCAAAAACGGCTCCGGCAATACCGGCACCGGCATCGTCACCAAAACGCGCCCCAAGACCAAGAAGCCCAGCCTCTACAAGGTGCTGTTGCTGAACGACGACTACACGCCGATGGAGTTTGTCGTCCACATTTTAGAGAAAATATTCGGCAAGTCCCGTGAGGAAGCGGTAGACGTGATGCTGCACGTACATCGCCACGGCGTGGGCATCTGCGGCATTTTTACGTTCGAGGTCGCAGAAACAAAGGTCGCTCAGGTGATTGAATTCTCCCGGCGGCATCAACATCCTCTACAGTGCACGATGGAGAAGGAGTAGCGCGGAATGCCGAGTTTATCACGGAGTTTGGAACAGGCACTGCATCACGCCATCAAGCTCGCCAGTGACCGGCATCACGAATACGCGACGCTGGAACATCTCCTGCTTGCCCTGATGGACGACACCGACGCCAGCCAGGTGATGAAAGCCTGCAACGTCGACATGGATGTGTTGCGCAAGACGGTCCAGAAATATATCGACGAGGATCTCTCCACCCTGGTGATGGACGAATCCGAGGAAGCCAAGCCCACCACGGGCTTCCAGCGGGTGGTTCAGCGCGCCGTTCTGCATGTGCAGAATTCAGGGCGCGACGAGGTCACCGGCGCGAACGTCCTGGTCGCTTTGTTCACCGAGCGGGAAAGCCACGCCGTCTATTTCCTGCAGGAGCAGAACATGAACCGGCTGGATGCCGTGAGCTATATCAGCCACGGCATCGCCAAACGGCCGGGCATGAGCCAGCCCAAGCAGGTGCGCGGCACCGAAGACGAGGAAGAGGGCGAAAAGCCGTCCAAGCAGGGCACCGAGGCGCTGGAAGCCTACTGCGTCAACCTCAACGAGAAAGCCAAGTCCGGCAAGGTGGATCCGCTGATCGGCCGCGCCGCGGAAGTCGAACGCACGATCCAGATTCTCTGCCGCCGCCAGAAGAATAATCCCCTGTTCGTGGGCGATCCCGGTGTGGGCAAAACGGCGATCGCCGAAGGGCTGGCGCGCAAGATCATCCGCAACGAAGTGCCCGAAGTGCTGCGCGGTGCTATCATCTATTCTCTCGACATGGGCTCGCTGATCGCGGGCACCCGCTATCGCGGCGATTTCGAGGAGCGGCTCAAGACAGTGGTGAAGGAACTGGAGAACCTCAAAGGGGCGATCCTGTTCATCGACGAGATCCACACCGTGATCGGGGCGGGCGCCACCAGCGGCGGCGCGATGGATGCATCCAACCTGCTGAAGCCCGCGCTGGCGGCCGGCACGCTTCGCTGCATCGGCTCGACCACCTACAAGGAATATCGTCAGTATTTCGAGAAGGATCGCGCCCTGGTGCGCCGCTTCCAGAAGATCGACGTCTCCGAGCCGACCATCGAGGACTCGATCAAGATTCTGATGGGCATCAAGTCCTACTTCGAGAATTACCACAAGCTGCGCTATACCGCCGACGCCATCAAGGCGGCGGTGGAGCTTTCGGCCAAGTACATCAACGACCGCAAGTTGCCCGACAAGGCGATTGACGTGATCGATGAACTGGGCGCCTCGCAGATGCTGCTGCCGGAAAGCCGCCGCAAGAAAGTGGTGGGTGTGAAGGATGTGGAAGATGTGATCGCCAAGATCGCCCGCATTCCCTCCAAGTCGGTGTCCAAGGACGATGCCGAGGCGCTCAAGACCCTGGAGGCTGATCTCGGCCGGGTGGTCTATGGCCAGGACAAGGCGATTCATGCACTCGCATCCGCCATCAAGCTGGCGCGTGCCGGTCTGCGCCAGCCGGAAAAGCCCATCGGTTCATACCTGTTCTCGGGTCCCACCGGCGTCGGCAAGACCGAAGTTGCCAAGCAGCTGGCCAGCATCATGGGCGTGGAGTTCCTGCGCTTTGACATGAGCGAGTATATGGAGCGCCACACCGTCAGCCGCCTGATTGGCGCGCCGCCGGGCTATGTCGGTTTCGACCAGGGCGGTTTGCTTACCGATGGTGTGGATCAGCATCCTCATTGCGTGCTGCTGCTGGACGAGATCGAAAAGGCCCATGGCGACCTTTTCAACATCCTGTTGCAAGTGATGGATCACGGCAAGCTGACCGACCATAACGGCAAGAAGATCGACTTCCGCAATGTGGTGCTCATCATGACCACCAATGCGGGGGCCAGCGATGCCGCCAAGGACGCCATCGGCTTTGGCCGCGGCAAGCGGGAAGGCGAGGACGAGGAAGCGATCAAGAAGCTCTTCACCCCGGAATTCCGCAACCGCCTGGACGCGACCATCGCCTTTGCGCCGCTCAACCGTGCCACGATCGACAAGGTGGTCGAGAAATTCGTGCTGGAACTGGAAACGCAGCTGGCCGATCGCGATGTCACCTTCGACCTGACCCCGGAAGCCACGCGCTGGCTGGGTGAGAAGGGTTATGACGATGCCTTTGGCGCACGTCCGCTGGCTCGTGTCATCCAGGACAATATCAAGAAGCCGCTGGCCGATGAGATTCTGTTCGGCAAGCTCAAGGGCGGCGGCACGGTGCGCGTGCTGCTGGACCGTGAGAAGGACAAGCTGGCCTTCGAGTTCATTCCCGCCGCCGAGGCCAAGCCTCGTGCGCCCAAAGGCAAGAAGACGCCCGATATGAAAAAGGAAAATATCGAAAAATAGGAGGTGCCCATGACATGGATTCTCCGTTCCAGCCTCGCGGCCATGATGCTGGCGGTTGTGCCCGCTTATGCTCATCACGGCTGGAGTGGCCAGGAGGAAAAAGTCACCGACATGACCGGTACGGTCGTGCAAGGCGTCAGCCTGGCGGGTCCCCATGCCACCATGAAGATCAAGGTCAACAACGAGGTGTGGGATATCACTCTTGCGCCACCCGCGCGCGCAGAGCGGGCGGGTTTGAAGGAAGGCCTGATTCCAATCGGCGCTACGGTCACAGTGCGCGGCAATCGCAGCACCGAACCGGGGCGCCACGAGATGAAGACCATCTACGTCCGCCAGGGCAATAACGAGTATCACGTTTATCCCGACCGCGAATAGCATCCGACAATGGCGCATGCCTTCGCCTGGCTGGAGCATTCGCCGCTAGGCGAGTTCACGCGTTCCCTGGGCGTGTGGAGCTACGGGGTCATCAACCTGGTCCACATACTGGGCATCATCCTGCTGTTCGGCTCGATCCTGATCCTGGATCTCAGACTGTTGGGTGCCTGGCGGCGGGTGCCTCTGGCCGAATTGTCACGGCCCACCACCACCATGGCGATGATCGGCTTTATCCTGGCCGTGTGTAGCGGCATTCCGATGCTGTCGGTCAAAACCACCGATTACATCGGAAACCCATTCCTGCTGATCAAATTCCCGGCCATCGCACTGGCCCTGATCAATGTCTGGCTGGTGCACCGGTCATCCGCCTGGCAAGCGCACTTCACGCGCGACCTGTTGCCGGCAGAGCGGCGCCGGTTGGCCCAGGGCGCGGGCTTGTCGCTGACCTTCTGGCTGACAGCGATTACGTCGGGCCGGATGATCGGATATTGGTGAGGGCATGGCGGAAGAGGTGATCAGCGGGGGCTGCCTTTGCGGCGCGCTGCGTTATGAGGCGCGCGGCGCTCCTGAGGCGGCTGGCTATTGCTTTTGCGGCGATTGCCGCAAGGCGTCGGGTTCGGCCTTCATCGGCTTCATGGGGTTTTCGCCGGAGCAAATCACGGTCACGGGCGAGACCCGCCGTCACCATTCGCCCGCCGCCAACGGCAACACCGCTGTGCGCAATTATTGCGCCATCTGCGGCAGCATGGTCTTCGGCGGCGGTCACGACCTGGGCGGCGTGAATATCTATGCCGGATCGCTGGACAACCCGGCGCAGTTTCAGCCGCGCATCGCCATCTTTACCCGCGACAGGCCGCACTGGGCCGTGGTTCCGCCCGGCGTGAAGCAGTTCAAAACGATGCCTTGAAGCCGCGCGCTACAGCGGCTCGTGGTGATGCACGACCTGGGGCGGTGCGGCGAACAGCGGTCCCAGGATGGCGCGCCATTCGGTGAAGGCCGGGCTTTCGCGAAAACCCACCGTGTGATCTTCCAAGGTCTCCCACCAGACCAGCAGCAGGAAGTCTTCGGGATTCTCGATGCACTGGCGCATCTCGACCTTGTGGAAACCCTTGGCGCCGGCGATGTGTGGCCGCGCCTTGGGAAAGGCGGCCTTGAAAGCTTCGGCCTGGCCGGGCTTCACGGTGATAAGGGCGCGTTCGAGGATCACAGTTCACTCCGTATTTTTGCGGCAATGGGTTCAAGGACGGCAGGCTGTACCATGACTTTGCCGTGCGGCGCCATCGCCACGCCTTCCCAGCGTGGCACGACATGGAAATGGACGTGAAAGATACTCTGGCCCGCGGCAGCGCGGTTGTACTGTTTGAGCAGGATGCCGTCGGGGGAAAGCGCTTTGTCCACCGCCTTGGCGATTTTTTGAGTGGTCGCGATCATGGCCGCCAGCCCTTCCGACGACAGGTCCAGGATGTTTTCGGCCCCTTCCTTCGGCACCACCAGCACATGGCCCTCGGCCTCCGGCATAACGTCCATGAAGGCCAGGGTTCTGGCGTCCTCGTAAACTTTTACGCAGGGGATTTCGCCGCGCACGATCTTGGCGAAGATGTTGTTGGGATCGTAAGCCATCAGCTGTCCTTCCTGAACGGCGTATGACGCGCCAGTTCCGTTATGCTCTCTGCCACCGCTTCCCGCTCGGCCTCCAGGAAATCATCCACCGCCCGCGCCAGGCCCTTATGGGCAATGATGTGGGCGCTGTAGGTCTCCACCGGCAGATAGCCGCGCAGCAATTTGTGCTCGCCTTGCGCGCCCGCTTCAACCCTTTTCAAACCCCGCGCAATCGCGAAATCGACCGCCTGGTAATAACAGGTCTCGAAATGCAGGAAGGGCACATATTCCAGCGTGCCCCAATTGCGCCCGAACAGGACCCCTTCGCCGAACAGGTTCAGCGCCCCGGCAATATAACGGCCGTCCCGTTTGGCCATGATCAGCAATGTCTGCCGGGACAGGCTCTGGCCCAGGCGCGAGAAGAATTCGCGATTGAGATAGGGCGTACCCCATTTGCGTCCACCCGTATCCATGTAGAAGTCGAAGAACTGGTCCCAGTGCGCCTCGGTGATGTCGCTGCCGGTCAGCCAGTCGAACGTCACCCCGGCATCCCGCACGGAGGCGCGTTCCTTGCGCAGGTTCTTGCGCTTGGCCGATGACAATTCGCCGAGGAATTGATCGAACGTCCCGTAGCCGCGATTTTCCCAATGAAATTGTTGGCCGGTCCGCAACAGGTAACCGGCCTGGCCCGCCGCCTGCCATTCCTCACGGTTCAGAAATGTGATGTGCAGGGATGAGGCACCGATTTGTTTCACCGCCCCGGCAGCCGTACGCAGCAGCATGTCGCGCGCGGCATCATTCGCCGTCAACAACCGCCGCCCGGTTACGGGTGTGAACGGCACGGCGCCTTGCAGCTTGGGATAATAGTCGCCGCCCGCCCTTTCCAATGCATCGGCCCAGGCGTGGTCGAAAACATATTCGCCGTAGGAATGGCTCTTGAGATAGAGCGGCATCAACGCGTCGCCCGTCAAGAGATGGGCTGGCTGCCATCCTGTCTTGCGCGATGCCGAGCCGGATTCTTCCAGGGCGGCAAAGAACTCATAGGTCGTGAAGGGATGCGGCTCAGCCGCACCACTTGGGTTGGCAAGCGCATTCCAGCGTGCAGATCCAATTTCCGCTGCACTGGTAACAAGCCTGGCGGACTCTTTTGCCGTCACTTGATCTCGAAAATCGCGTCCACTTCCACCGCCACGCCGCGCGGCAGCGAACCCATGCCGACAGCGGCGCGGGCATGCTTGCCGGCATCGCCGAACACCGCCGCGAACAGGTCGCTGGCGCCGTTGGCGACTTCCGGCTGCTTGTCGTAGTCGGGCGTGGCGTTGACGAAAACATTGACCTTCAGGCAACGCACCACCCGATCCAGGTCGCCTTCGCACGCCACCTTCAGTACCGACAGGATGTTGACGGCGCAAAGCTGCGCCGCCGCCTGGCCCATCTCGATGCTGAAATCCGCACCCAGCTTGCCGACATATTTGAGTGCGCCATCCTGGATCGGCACCTGGCCGGAGATGAACACCTGGTTGCCGCTGACAGTATAGGGCACATAGGAGGCGACGGGTTTGGGCGGCGTGGACAGGGCTACGCCGAGTTCTTTCAGGCGGGCTTCGATGGTGGACATAAGGACCTCTGTTGGGAGGCGCAGACTCTACCTCAGAGGCGTGGCTTTTTGAAAGCGCGGCCCGCCGCGGCGCTTGTGCGGCTATTTTTTAATGGGCCGTTCGTTTCGCAAAGAACGGCCTTTTCCAACGGCCTCGCCACCGAATTTGGCGCGGATCTTGTCCATGGCCCGTTCCGCCGCCGCGCGCTTATCACCCTGCGGATCGATCAGGCTTGAAGGATCGGCTTCCTGAGCCGGCGCGAGGTTGGAAAGCCCCACGCCAAGCAGGCGAAACCGGGTGCCATCAGCCTCGCGCTTCAAGGCTGCCTTGGTGGTGCGGAAAATGCGGTCCGCAAGCTGCGTGGGTGCGTCGAGCGAGGCCGAACGGGTGCGCAGGCGGAAGTCGGCCGTCTTGAGCTTGAGCACCACGGTGCGTCCCGACAGGTTCATCTTTTTGGCCCGCGCGCTCACCCGCTCAGACTGCCGCCACAGTATGGCTTCCAGCTCGGCATAGGATGACAGATCCTTGTCGAAGGTTGTCTCGGACGAGATGGTCTTCATTTCGCCCTCAGTATCCACGCGCCGAGAGTCTTGGGCGTTGGCCATGCGATGAAGCCACAGGCCCGTGGCACCGTAACGGTTGGCCAGTTCCCTGGGATCGGCGTCCTGCAACTGGCCGATGGTGGTGATGCCGTCGCGCCCCAGCCGCGCCTGCAGCACCTTGCCGGCGCCACGCATGATCCCGATTTCCTTGTCGCGCAGGAAGCTTCTGGCTTCCGCCATGCCGATCACGGCGAAACCGCGCGGCTTGTCGAGTTCGGACGCCAGCTTGGCCAGGAACTTGTTTCCTGACAGGCCGATGGAGACGGTGATCTGCACTTCGTGCTCGATGCGAGCGGCCAGCGCCGCCATGGTCCGAGCGGGGCTACGGTGATGAATACGTTCAGTGCCAGACAGATCGAGATAGGCTTCATCCAGCGACAGCGGCTCCACCAGAGGGGTCAGTTCCTCCATCATGCCGCGGATCTGGCGCGCCACCTGGCTATAGTGGGAATGGCGGGGTTTGAGGATCACGGCCTGCGGACACAATTTCTTCGCCTGGAACATCGGCATGGCCGAGCGCACCCCATATCTGCGCGCGATATAGCAGGCGGTGGAGACAACCCCGCGTGTTTCCCCGCCCACGATCAGGGGCTTATCGTTTAGTGAGGGATCGTCGCGTTTTTCGATTGCGGCATAGAAAGCATCGCAATCCAGGTGCGCGATCGCGAGCGTTTCCAGCTCAGGATGCGCGAGAACCCGGCTTGAATCGCAGGACGGGCAGGGCGCATCGGCCCTGGCATCGGAAAGGCAGTCGCGGCAGAAGCCGGGCCAGCTTTCTACGCCGGCCATAACCAAGCCGCTCCCCGCACACCGCTCGAGTCCCCGTGCTGGTTTTTCACGATGCGCGGCGGACCACCCAGATTGAATCCGTATCGTTCCACCAGCGGCGGCAATTCGCCATACAGCCGCTCCACATTCGATAATCCCCCGCCCATCACGATCACGTCGGGATCCAGAATGTTCACCATGGTCGCCATGGCGCGGGCGAACCGATCGATCAGGCGGCCGATGGCGGCGTGTTCTTCGGAGTCACCTGATGCCGCGATCTCTTCCGCGGAAGCATCGCGCCCTGTAGCCCGCTTGAAGTCCGATATCAGGCCCGGACCGCTGCACCAGACTTCCAGACAGCCGCGCTTGCCGCAGTAGCAGGGCGGCGCCCCGGTGACTTCTTCAAACGTCGGTGCGGGCAGGGGAATATGGCCCCATTCTCCGCCGATTCCATGAGCGCCATTCAATACCTTGCCGTCCACCACCACGCCGCCGCCCACGCCGGTACCGGCGATGACGCCGAACACCGTACCGGCACCCGCGGCTGCGCCGTCGCTGGCCTCGGACAAGGCAAAGCAGTTGGCGTCGTTGGCCAGTCGCACCGGTCTGCCCAATATAGTTTCGAGATCGCACCGCAGCGGTCTGCCGATGAGATAAGTGGTGTTGGCGTTCTTGATCAGACCCGAGCCGAAGCTCTCGCTGCCGGGGATCGCCATGCCGACATTGCCGCGCGATCCCGTTTCCGCGTCCGCGCCGTTCACCAGTTCTGCGATGGCGCGCATCAGCGAGTCATAATCCCTGGGCGTGGCAATCCGGCGGCGCAACGCCACCGCGCCGTCGCCGGCGAGCGCCATGATTTCCGTCTTGGTGCCGCCCAGATCGATTCCAAAACGCATCACGCCGCTCCGCCCAGGCGGTGGCGCGCCAGATGCAATGACTTGGGCGAGGCCGAAGCGCTTTCGCAGAAGCGCAGCAGCAGGTCTTCATGGGCGAGCAGAAAATCCAGCACCGCCACCGCCATGCCGGGGCTGTCCGCGGCCTGTCTTAGGGTCCCGGGATCGATCCCGGATTGCTCCATAAACATCTGGAAACCATCTTCCTCGCCCGCCAGCCAACCAAGGGCCTCCAAAGCGAGAATTTCGGCGTTTTCCGGGGTTTTTGGGTTGTGCATAAGGGCCATCGTCAAGGGAGCGTTAAGAGATACTCCCTAATACTGCCGAAAACAGCCAGAGCCCCCTGCCGGCGCTCACATGGCTGTTTGCGGAGATCTGAGACATGGACGCCAAAACCAAAACGGTCCTGATCGTGGAGGACAATGAGCTCAATATGAAGCTCTTCCACGACCTGCTGGACGCCCATGGCTACAACATCCTGCAGACCAAGGATGGCATGGAAGCGCTGGACATCGCTCGCGAACACCATCCCGACCTGATCCTGATGGACATCCAGTTGCCGGAAGTCAGCGGCCTGGAAGTCACCAAGTGGCTCAAGGAAGATGATTCCCTCAAGGCTATTCCTGTCGTCGCAGTCACCGCCTTCGCAATGAAGGGCGACGAGGAAGTCATCCGCCAGGGCGGGTGCGAAGCCTATATCTCCAAACCGATTTCGGTGACCAGCTTCCTGGATACCGTGCGCCGCTTCATCGGGTAACGCTTCATGACGGCCCGCGTTCTCGTCGTCGATGATATTCTGTCGAACGTCAAGCTCCTGGAAGCCAAGCTGACGGCGGAATATTTCGAGGTCATCACCGCCTTCAACGGCCTGGAATGTCTGGCCAGGATGGAGCAGGGCGCGCCCGATATCGTGCTGCTGGACGTGATGATGCCCGGCATGGACGGTTTTGAGGTCTGCCGCCGCATCAAGTCCAATCCCAAGACCGCCCATGTGCCCGTGGTGATGGTCACAGCGCTGGACCAGCCCAGTGACCGGGTTGCCGGCCTGGATGCGGGCGCCGACGATTTTCTCACCAAACCGGTAGACGATGCCGCGCTGTTTGCGCGTGTGCGTTCGCTGGTGCGGCTGAAGATGATGACCGACGAGCTTCGGATGCGCGAGTCGACTGGCCAGGGCATGGGCCTGATCGATCCGGCCGAGACGCTGACCGACAACAACCATTCCGGCCGCATCCTGATCATCGAGGATCGGGCGGAATCCGTGGCTTGGTTCTCGAGCGCATTGACCCCGGCGCATGAAGTCGCGTCCGTCGACACGTTTGAAGAAACGCTGGTGCGCGTGAAGGGCGGCGATTTCGACCTCATCGTGGTGTCGCTGGGCATGCGCGGCTTTGACGGGTTGCGCCTGTGCTCGCAGCTGCGCTCCCTGCCGGAAGGCCGGCATGTGCCGATCCTGGTGGTTGTCTCGGACGGCGACCGCCGGAAGCTGACCCAGGCGCTGGAGATGGGCGTCAACGACTATCTGACCCGTCCGGTGGACAAGAATGAACTGGTGGCGCGGGTGCGTACCCAGCTCAGGAAGAAGCGCTATGCCGACCGGCTGCGCCATAATGTCCAGCTCAGCCTGGAAATGGCGATTACCGACCAACTCACCGGCCTGCACAATCGCCGCTATATGAGCCGGCATCTCGACACATTGCTCGTCAACGCCAAGAAGAATGATCGTCCTCTGGCCTTCGTGATCATGGATATCGATTTCTTCAAACAGGTCAATGACAGCTATGGCCATGACATAGGCGATGAGGTGCTGAGGGAATTCGCCAACCGCATCAATGCGAATGTGCGCGGCCTGGATCTGGCCTGCCGTTATGGCGGCGAGGAATTCGTGGTGGTGATGCCCGATACCGACCTGGCCTTTGCCTGTAATATCTCCGAACGGCTGCGCCAGTCGATCGAGACCACGCCCGTCAAGATCAGCCGTGCCCCTGGTGCGCTGAATATCACCATCTCCATCGGCATCGCCAAGGCGGAAGGCGAGGGCGATACCGCCGAGGCCTTGCTGCATCGGGCCGATCAGGCGCTGTATCGCGCCAAGCGCAGCGGGCGCAATCGGGTCGTGGCGGATGCGGCGTAGCCGCACCCTTTTATTTCGTGACGCGCTTCGCGCGCGGGGCGCGGCCTAACGACATATTTTGCGCCAAGCGCTAGTCTTCTTCGGAGTCTTCGTCATCTTCCGCTTCATCAGGTTCGCCCTGCCCGGACGACATGGCGGCGACCCGGTCGATTACGACCGCAAGCATCTCGGGCTCGCGCGCGCCCGACACCGCCAGTTTGCCGCCAAAGATCATTGACGGAACGCCGGTGACGCCCATTTCATGGGCGATCTGGTCTTCGCGCGCGACCAGCGCCGCATCGGTGTCGCTCTCCAGCATCTGTGCCACCTCGACACCATCCATGCCGCACAGGTCGGCAATGTCTGCCAGCACGCGGATATCGCCGATATCTTCGCCATTCTCGAAATAGGCGATGAACAGGCGCTCCACCACCTCGTCCTGCACGCCATGGCCTTCCGCCCATCGGATCAGGCGATGGGAGTCCAGCGTATCGGGCCGCCGGGAAATGGCAGCAAAATCGAACTCGATGCCTTCCTTGGCGCCTTCGGCCGCGATCAGCTTGTGCATTTCCACGATCTTCATCGGATTATCGCCGAATTTGGCGCGCATGTAGGCCTGGCGGTCCATGCCGCCCTTGGGCACGGTCGGGTCCAGGCGATAAGGGCGCCATTTCACGTCAAAGGCGATGTTGGGCCGAAGCGCCATGGCGCGCGCCAGCCGCCTTTTGCCGATAAAGCACCAGGGACAGACCGTGTCGGAAATGACATCTATTTGCATTGGCAATTTGTATCAGTGAAGGACCTGGCTGGTCATTTCATTTTCGTCTGCAAGCACGTGCACCGACGTCGCGCGGCCTTTCATTTCCACGTTCGCCGTCACGGGTACCAGCGCATCGATCACCGTCATCCCCGCGGGTGGCGGCGTGGCAAGGAACTCCACTGTTATGGTGCGGCCATCGCCATGCATCACGTGCAGGCGGGGCCTGGTCCAGCCGCCGGTTTCCACGGCGCCCTTGGCCTGCAGCTGGATGACGCCGTTCTTCTGCGAGGCGATCAGGCTGTCGATGCGGTAGACGCGCTTTTCGGCAGCGAAAGCCGGAACGGCAGAAATCAGGATGCAAGCGGAGGAAAGGAAAAAGCGCAATTTCATCACAGCCGACTATAGTGGAGATTGGGGCCGGGTCATGGCGAAGGCTAGACTTTCAGCTCGACCCAGACCGGGACGTGATCGGACGGTTTTTCGCTGGCGCCGCGTACTTCCTTGTCGATGCCGACCTTTGCGAGCAGGTCCAGCGCCGGCGGCGAAAGCAGCATGTGGTCGATGCGGATGCCGTTGTTGCGTTCCCAGGATCCGAAATAGTCCCAGAAAGTGTAATGGCCGCCCTCGGGATGCAGCGCGCGGAAGGCGTCGCTATAGCCGAGATTTTCGATCCGCCGCAGCGCGATTTTGGATTCCGGCTGGAACAGGGCGTCCTTCAGCCAGTTCTTGGGCTTGGCCGCGTCCTTGTCTTCCGGAATGATATTGTAGTCGCCCATCAGAACCACGGGCTCCTCGTTTTTCATCAGTTTCCTGGCGTGCAACCGCAGTCGTTCGAGCCAGGCCAGTTTGTAGTCGAATTTGGGACCAGGCCAGGGATTGCCGTTGGGGGCATAGATGGATGCGACACGCACCACGCCCTTGTCACCGGTGATCAATGCTTCGAGATAGCGGGAATGTTCGTCCAGCACGCCATCGGGGGCGGGCAGGCGCGGCGTGACATCCTCCATCGGGCGCTTGGACAGGATGGCGACCCCGTTATAACTCTTTTGTCCGTGTACGGCGCAGTTATAGCCCAGACTTTCGAATGCCTCGCGCGGGAAATTCTCGTCCACCGTCTTGATTTCCTGCAGGGCGACGACATCCGGATTGGCCTGTTTCAGCCAGGCCAATGCAGGCTCCAGCCGGGCCTTGATGGAATTCACGTTCCAGGTGGCGATCTTCAACGGACTTAGCCAATCATGAGGGGTTGCGGTTAAAATGACCGGCTGGTTCGTCGAAAAGCTCGGCCGTATCGCCTATACGCCCTTCGCTTCTCTCCTGCCATCCGGCCATTTTTCCTCGCAACGAGCCGGATATCAACGAACCTGAATTTAAACCGTAAAGCTGGTGCCACAGCCGCAGGAGGCGGTGGCGTTGGGATTGTTGACCTTGAAGGCCTGGCCGATGAGGTCGTCGGTGAAATCGATTTCCGCTCCCGCCAGAAAGTCCAGCGACACCGGATCGATCAGCACTTTCGCGCCGTTCTTTTCCACCACGAGATCTTCGTCCAGCTGGGCGTCGTCCAGGGCGAAATTGTACTGGAAGCCCGAGCAGCCGCCGCCGGTCACCGCAACCCGCAGGGCGGTAGGCGGGGCCTCGGCTTTGAGGATCTCCGCGATCCGCCGGGCGGCGCGGTCGGACAGGGTCACTGGCATGGCGGTCATCAGGGGACTCTTGCAGTCTGGAACACAGTCTCTATGTAGTCCCCGGAATGGCCGAAACCAACCCTTCCGCCCCTGCGGGCCGCCTTCTGGGGCCTGTTGTCAGCCCGCCCGGGCCGCATGCCCCCTATGCGAGCCGCCCCGGAACCAGCCGCGGCCGCTTCTATCCGGAACCCGAGAGCGCTACCCGATCCTGCTACAGCCGTGATCGCGACCGGATCATCCATTCCAGCGCTTTCCGACGCCTCAAGCACAAGACCCAGGTCTTTGTGCAGCATGAGGGCGATTATTACCGCACCAGGCTGACCCATTCCCTGGAAGTGGCGCAACTGGCGCGCAGCCTGGCGCGCACGCTCCAGGCGGATGAAGATCTGGCCGAGACGGTGGCGCTGGCCCATGACCTGGGACACACCCCGTTCGGCCATGCCGGGGAAGAGGCGTTGGATGCGGTGACCAGGGACATTGGCGGCTTCGACCACAATGCCCATGCGCTGCGGCTGGTCACCAAACTCGAACATCGCTATGCCGATTTCGACGGCCTGAATCTGACCTGGGAAACGTTGGAAGGCCTTGTCAAACATAACGGGCCTTTGATTGATCGCCCCCTCCGACCCTCAAATGCTCTGCATGAGGGGGAGGCAGACTTGAGCAAGCTGCCCGGCCCCATCGCGAGCTTCGACAAACGTTGGCCGCTGGAGCTTTCGACATGGCCCGGTGTGGAAGCGCAACTTGCCGCTCTCGCTGACGACATAGCCTATGTCAGCCATGATATCGACGATGGCCTGCGCGCCGGCATTTTTACCGTCCAGGATCTCGCCCATGCGCCGCTGGCGGGGGACCATGTCAAAGGCGTACTGGAACGGCACGGCGAACTGGAACTGTCGCGCTTCATCGGGGAATTGATCCGTACCCTGATGAGTGAGTTGATGGAAGACGTCCTCGATACCACCCGCGCCAATCTGGAGGCCGGGAATTTTGCCAGTGCAGCCGCGCTGCGCGGGGCAGGCAGGGCCATGGCGGCCTTCTCGCCGCCGGTGCTGCATCGGCTCAAGGCCCTGAAGGCTTTCCAGATGCAGAACATGTACCGCCATCCCCGCGTCACCGCTTCGATGACGCGCGCCCAGGCGGTGGTGACCGACCTTTATGAGGCTTTTGTTGCAGAGCCCGGCCTGTTACCGGCGGATTGGGCCCAAGCTGCGGAAAAAGCGGTGCCGGGAACCGTGGCCCGGGACTATATCGCAGGCATGACCGACCGTTTTGCCTTGGCAGAATATGCCCGGGTGTTTAAGACAGAGATCGCGCTTTGATGTCACTCTTCCTTCGGGAAGGGAACTGGCAGCCGATGATTCGCACCGTTTCGGTGCTAGAATTACGGACCAGGAGATTCGGGAACCACGACTTTGGCCAAGTTCGAGCGCGGCGTTTATGAGCCCAGCGATGAGGTACGGGTGTTCGACGGCTCCGAAGAAGAAGACGATGTTGAAGGCTCGCGCCTTCCGCTCCTGATCGTGCTGGCGCTTTTGGTGCTGGCGATGTTCGGCGGCGTGGTCTGGCTGGCCTACACCCAGGGTGTCGCTCGCGGCCGGGGCGAAACGCCTGTGCTGACAGCAGCCAGCGGTCCCGAACGGGTCGCGCCGCAGCAGGCCGGTGGCAGCAATGTGCCCTATCAGGGCTTCAAGATTTACGAGCAGCCCGCACCGCCGGACGACAGCGCCGACGCCGGGCCTGCTGCTGCTCCGGCTCCTGCCGCGCCCAAACCGGCGCCTGTGCAGGCTGCCACACCATCTGCGGCTCCTTCTGTTGAGTCGAAGCCCGCGCTCCCCGCAGCACCGCCGGTTAAGGCTGCGGCTCCAGCGGCAGCGCCCGCCAAACCGGCGGCGGCTGCTCCTCCAAAAACAGTGGCGGCGCTTATCCAGCAGGCCAGTTCGTTGCCTGAGCCCAAGCCGGCTGCAAAGGCCGCGAAACCCGTCGCCACCGTAACGTCTCCGGTTCCGGTGGGCAGTCCCGCCACCGGTGCGCCGCGTAAATTGGCTGCGACTGCGCCGCCCCAGGCACCCGTGTCCACGCCTGCCGCCGCCGGCGGTTACGTGTTGCAGATCGGGTCCTACAAATCCCAGGCCGACGCCGACAGCGCCTGGAAGACCTACAAGGCCAGGCACGCCGCGTTGCTGACGGGCTATTCCAACAATGTCCAGCAAGTCGATCTGGGCGAAAAAGGCACCTGGTATCGTCTGCGGATTGGCGGCTTTTCCGACCGGGAAGTCGCGAGCGCCTTGTGCGACCGGCTGAAGGCGGACGGCGGCGCCTGTATTCCGGGTAGGTAGCGATGCGCAGTCGCGCGATTTATGGATGCGCCGGCACGGTGCTGTCGGCGGCAGAGCACGATTTCTTTCGCGATGTGCAGCCTTGGGGTTTCATCCTCTTCGCGCGAAACATCAGCGACCCGGCACAGGTCAAGGCGCTGGTCGCGCAGTTGCGCGAGACGGTGTCCGACAGCCGGGCGCCCATCCTGATCGACCAGGAAGGTGGCCGCGTGGCGCGGCTCAAGCCGCCGCATTGGGCCGAGTACCCGCCGGCAGCCCGCTTTGGTGCGCTGCATGCGGACAATCCACAGGCCGCTCGCGAAGCGACCTATCTCAATGCCCGGCTGATTGCCCATGATCTATCAGCCCTGGGGATCAACGTCGATTGCCTGCCGGTGCTGGACGTGCCGGTGGCCGGTGCCCACGACATTATCGGCGACCGGGCTTTCGCTGCCGATCCGGCCACTATCATCGCCTTGGGCAAGGCCCAGATCGGGGGTCTGCTGGATGGGGGCGTGTTGCCCGTCATGAAGCACATTCCCGGCCATGGCCGGGCAGGGGCCGACAGCCACCTGGCGCTGCCTCGGGTGGTGGCCAGGGCGGAGGAGCTTTCCGCCAGCGATTTTGTGACCTTTCGCAGCCTTGACCAATGCCCGATCGCGATGACAGCGCACGTTGTCTATGAGTCGATTGATCCACAGCGTCCTGCGACCACCAGCCCCAAAGTCATTCGGGATGTGATACGCGGTGAGATAGGATTTAGCGGGCTGTTGATGTCGGACGACCTTTCCATGAAGGCGCTCGACGGGCCCTTGTCGGTGCGTGCCAGGGCGGCCTTGTTTGCGGGCTGTGACCTGGTGCTCCACTGCAATGGCGATATGGAAGAAATGCGCGACGTGGCATTGGAAGTGAAGGCATTGGAAGGGCTGGCGCTAAGACGCAGCGAACAGGCGCTGGCGCATCTTTCCGTTCCCGGCGCCTTCGACCCTGTTGCGGCACGGGCCCGTCTCGCCGCGTTGCTGGGAGGTCAGGCGTGACCGAGCAGGCTGAAAATTTCGACGAGTTCGAGGCCACGGCAATCGTTGCCGACGATCAGGCGCTGCTGGTCCAGGTGGATGGCTTTGAAGGTCCGCTGGATCTGCTGCTGACGCTGGCCCGCAACCAGAAGGTCGATATCGCGAAAATCTCGATCCTCAAGCTGGCCGAGCAGTATCTGGAATTCATTGAAACGGCCAAGAAGCTAAACCTCGAGCTTGCGGCGGATTATCTGGTGATGGCGGCCTGGCTGGCCTATCTGAAATCGCGCCTGATCCTGCCGCAGGAAAAGAGCCCGGAGGGCGAGCCCACCGCTGATGAAATGGCCACCCGCCTGCGCTGGCGGCTGCAGCGGCTGGACGCCATGCGCGCCGCCTCCACCCGGCTGATGGGACGCGAGCGGCTGGACCGCGATGTGTTCGGCCGCGGCGATCCCGAAGCGGTGAATGTGGTCAAGCTTCGGACCTACAAGGACACGATGTACGACCTGCTGACGGCCTATGCCACCGACCGGGTGCGCAAGCTGGGTGGCAAGGCCTATCGCCCCCAGATGGCGCCGGTGCTGCACATCGAAGAAGCGCGGGAACGGCTGGAGCGGATGCTGGGCAGGATTTCCGACTGGAGCGCGCTGGATCGTCTGCTGCCCATGGAATGGTCCGGAGGGGGGCGGCGGCGCTCCGCGATGGCCTCGACCCTGCTGGCCTGTCTGGAGCTGGCCCGCGACGGCAAGGTGGAAATCCAGCAGCTCGCACCCTTTGGGGACATATTTGTGCGGGACCGCCCCGCGGGAGCATGACATGAGCAGCGTAGCCAAGATGATTGAGACGATTGAAACCGAAATGGATGCCCACACTTCCGAAGGCCCGCAGGCCAACCCCGAACATCTGCGGATGGTCGAGGCCCTGCTGTTTGCGGCATCGGAGCCTCTGGACCAAAAAGCGCTGTCAACATCCCTGCCGGAGGGTGCCGATCTGCCGGGGCTGCTGAAGGCGCTTCAAGGAATTTATGAGAAGCGCGGTGTAAACCTCTGTTGTGTTGCCGGAAAATACCAGTTCCGCACGGCCAGCGATCTGGCCTTTCTGCTGCGCAAGGAGCAGCCGGAGCAGAAGCGGCTCTCCAAGGCCGCCATCGAAACCCTGGCCATCATCGCCTATCACCAGCCCGTCACCCGAGCTGAGATCGAGGACATTCGCGG
>JADMIO011618464.1_pt1 | contig 18302 bp, 16 predicted proteins | sample 8958161 | NCBI WGS metagenome assembly JADMIO01 (sample SAMN16585339, study PRJNA669376) | soil metagenome | isolation source: Crop rotation soil | place: USA: Cullars Rotation, Alabama | collected 2011 | reverse complement strand
CCGAGCGCACGCTCGCACCCGCCGACATCGAGGTCGCCCTGCTCGACCGGTCGAGCAGCCGGCGGTGCTTCCGCCGCCTCCCCGACGCCGAGGTGGCGACCCTGCTGGGAACCACCGACCCGGCCACCACCTGAGCCACCACCGGAGCCTCGTCCTCGGCCGGCGGCGAGCCGAGGGTTAGCGTCTGGTCACACACCCCGACCAGGAGTTCGCTCATGCGCAAGTACCTCATCGCGCTCGTTGCCCTCGCATCGCTCGCCACGCTCAGCGCCTGCGGTTCCTCCGGCGGCAGCGACGGCGCGTCCGACGCCACCACCACCACGAAGGCCAAGGCCACCAAGACCACCACCGAGGTGCCCACCGTCACCGTGGCCAAGTGGGCGGGCGAGTTCTGCGGCAACTTCAAGACCTGGCAGGACGAGATCCAGGCGTCCAGCAGCAAGGTGAAGGACAAGGTCGATCCCACCGACGCCTCCACGGCGCAGACCGCGATCTCCGACCTGTTCTCCGAAGCGTCCACCTCCACCCAGGACCTGATCGCCAGCATCGAGAACGGTTCGGTCCCCGACATGGACGAGGGCCAGGCCTTCCTCGACGACCTGATCTCGAAGTTCCAGGAGATCGACGACGCCGCCCAGTCGGCAAAGACCGACGTCGGGAAGCTCAAGACCGACGACCTCGAGACGTTCGAGACCGAGGCGACGAAGCTGGTCACGCAGTTCCAGGACGCCATCACCAAGGTGGGCGACTCCTTCTCGGAGATCGATGCCAAGTACCCCTCGGCCGACCTCGAGGCCGCCCTGTCGAAGTCGTGCGCCTCCTGACCATCAGGCACTGAGCGGAAGTGGTGCCTGCGGCACCCCTCGCGCCGGTACGGTGGCCTCGTGGAGCGCCGCATCTTCGGGATCGAGAACGAGTACGGGGTCACCTGCACCTCGCGCGGCCAGCGCCGGCTCAGCCCCGACGAGGTCGCCCGCTACCTGTTCCGGCGGGTGGTGTCGTGGGGCCGCAGCAGCAACGTGTTCCTCGCCAACGGCGCCCGGCTCTACCTCGACGTCGGCAGCCACCCCGAGTACGCCACCCCCGAGTGCGACTCGGTCCGGCAGCTGGTCATCCACGACAAGGCGGGGGAGCGGATCCTCGAGCAGCTCCTGGTCAGCGCTGAGGAGCGCCTCCAGGAGGAGGGCATCCGCGGCACGATCTACCTGTTCAAGAACAACACCGACTCCGCCGGCAACTCCTACGGCTGCCACGAGAACTACCTCACCAGCCGCCGAGACGACTTCGGCCACTACGCCGAGGTGCTGATCCCGTTCCTGGTGAGCCGGCAGATCTACGCCGGTGCCGGCAAGGTCCTCCAGACCGCCCGGGGTGCCATGTTCTCGCTGAGCCAGCGGGCCGAGCACATCTGGGAGGGCGTCTCCAGCGCCACCACGCGCAGCCGCCCCATCATCAACACCCGAGACGAGCCGCACGCCGACGCGGAGCGCTACCGCCGGCTCCACGTGATCGTGGGCGACTCCAACATGAGCGAGCACGCCACCTTCTTGAAGGTGGGTGCCACGTCGCTGCTCCTGCGCATGCTCGAGGAGCCCAACGTGGTCCTGCGGGACATGACGCTCGAGAACCCCATCCGCGCCATCCGCGAGATCAGCCACGACATCACGTGCACCCGCCGGGTCCGCCTGGCCAACGGCCGTGAGGTCTCGGCGCTCGACATCCAGAGCGAGTACCTCCAGCGGGCCATCCGCTACGCCGAGACCCGCGGGCTGAGCCCCGAGGAGAAGATGGCGCTCGACGCGTGGGAGCAGGCGCTCACCGCCATCGAGCGCGATCCGCTGTCGCAGGACGGTCAGGCCGACTGGGTGATGAAGTACCACCTGATCGAGCAGTACCGGGCTCGCCACGACCTCACGCTGTCGGATCCGAAGGTGGCGCTGATCGACCTGCAGTACCACGACATCAACCGCGACCGCGGCCTCTTCTACCGCCTCCAGGACCACGGCATCGCCGAGCGGATCTGCGACGACGACGAGATCCAGACCGCCACCGACGAGCCGCCCCAGACCACGCGGGCCCGCCTCCGCGGCGAGTTCATCCGCAAGGCCAAGGAGCGCAAGCGCGACTACACGGTCGACTGGGTGCACCTGAAGCTCAACGACCAGGCCCAGCGCACCGTGCTGTGCAAGGACCCGTTCAAGGCCTACGACGAGCGGGTCGAGAAGCTGATCGCGTCGCTGTAGGCCCTTCGCCGTGCCTGCGTTCCGTGAAGCCGAGGTGTCGGCCGTCCTGTCGAGCCGTCCCGGCCTGACCCGCGTGTCCCTCGTGGGCGGCGACCGGGCGTACGCGCTCACCCAGCTCACCGGACCGGTGGCGGCGGGCGACCGGATCGTGATCAACACCACCGCCGTCGACCTCGGACTGGGCAGCGGCGGCTGGCACATCGTGCACTGGAACCTCACCGAGGGCCCGTGGTCCGAGGCCGGTCCCGGGCACCTGATGAAGCTGCGCTACACCAGCCTCCAGGTCGACACCGGCGCCGCCGAGGAGCAGGGCGAGGTGCCCTCGCGGATCGACGGAACGCCCGTGGTGGTGGCCGGGGTGCACAGCCAGGTCCCGGTGATCGCCGCGGTGATCGCCGCCCGCCGGCCGGGCACCCGGGTGGCCTACGTGATGACCGACGGCGCCGCCCTGCCCATCGCCCTCAGCGACACCGTCGACCAGCTGCGGTCGATGGACCTGCTCTGCGGCACGGTCACCGCGGGGCACGCGTTCGGCGGCGACCTCGAAGCGCTCAACGTGCCCGCCGCCCTGGCCCTCGCTGTCCACCGGCTCGGCGCCGAGATCGTCATCGTGGGCATGGGCCCCGGCATCGCCGGCACCGGCAGCCGGCTGGGCTTCACGGGGCTCGAGGTGGCACCCGCCCTCGACGCCGCCGACTGGCTCGGCGGCACCGCCATCGCCTGCCTCCGCTGCTCCGACGGCGACGGCCGCCCGCGCCACCAGGGCATCAGCCACCACAGCACCACGGTGCTCGACGCGGTGCGCTCCGAGGTGGAGGTGGCGATCCCAGACGGCGTCGAGGCCGACACCGCCCGCCACCGGTGGTACCGGATCGACCCCGGCGATGTGGCCGCGCTCCTGGGATCGCTCGGCCTCCGGGTGACCACCATGGGCCGCACGCCCGAGCAGGACCCGCTGTACTTCCAGGCCGCCGGCGCCGCCGGCGCGCTGGCCGCGGCCCGCCTCGACGGCTCGCCGCTGGAACCCGTCGCCGTCGATGCTCCGTAGGCACTAGGCATGGCGGCCGTGGAGAAGGTCGAGCGGCTCCTCAGCCTCATGAACGCCCTGCTGGGCGCGCCCCGCGCGATCAGCGCCGAGGACCTGCGCTCGCGCGTCCCCGGCTACCCCGACGAGGACGCCTCGTTCAAGCGGGCCTTCGAGCGCGACAAGGACGATCTGCGCGAGATGGGCGTCCCGCTGCTCGTCGAGACCATCCCGGGCACCGACCCGCCGCTGCAGGGGTACCGGATCCGCAAGCAGGACTACGAGCTGCGCGACCCCGGCCTGGAGCCCGACGAGCTCGAGGCGCTCAACCTGGCTGCGGCGGCCACCGGGTTCGCCGGCGGCATCGGCCAGCGCGCCCTGTTCAAGCTGGGCGGCGGCGCCAGCGCCGCGCCGCAGGCCGAGCTCCCCGCCGACCCGAACCTGGTGGCGGCGTTCACCGGCGTGGCCGAGCGCCGGGTCATCACGTTCACCTACCACGACGTCGAGCGGCTGGTGCACCCGTACCGCCTCGAGTTCCTCCGCGGCCGGTGGTACCTCAACGGGTTCGACCGGGTCCGCGACGAGGACCGCTGGTACCGCATGGGCCGCATCCAGGGGCACATCGAGGTGGCGGGCGAGGCCGGCGCGTTCGAGCGGCCGCTCGAAGCCGTCCCGGGCCTCCAGCTCGACCCGTGGGTCATCGGTGGCGGGGGAGACCCGGTGGTGGCCCGCGTCTGGTTCGACCCCGAGGTCGCCCACACGGTCCGCGCCGACCTGCCCGACACCGCCGTCGAGCGCGACGACGCCGACGGCCTCATCGTCGCCCTCACCGTGACCAACCGCGACGGCTTCCGCTCGTGGGTCCTCGGCTACCTCGACCGGGCCGAGGTGCTCGAGCCGCCGGAGCTGCGGGCCGCGGTCGTCGAGTGGCTCGAATCCCTCGTCGCCGCCTCGGAGGCACGGTGAGCGCGCCCCGCATCACCGCCGCGGCCCGGCTGCAGCGCCTCCTGGCCATCCTGCAGTGGGCGGCCGATCGGCCCGACGGCGCCCTCGTGAGCGAGCTCTGCGAGCGGTTCCGCCTGACCCAGGAAGACCTGGTGAAGGAGCTCGACCTGGCCAACATGATCAACGCCGACTCGCCCCACTACGACGAGATGCCCTTCGAGGTGTTCCTCGAGGAGGACCGGGTCTTCGTCCGGCTGTTCTCGTTCCGCCGGCCCATGCGCCTCACCCCCGCCGAGGGCCTGGCCCTGGTGGCGGCCGCCGACGTGCTGATCGACCGGGAGGACGCGTCGGGTGCGCCCGGACCGCTGGAACGGGCCCTGCAGAAGCTCGCCGATCTGCTCGGGATCGATCCGGGCCAGGCCATCGACGTGGAGCTCGACCCGGACGGCGGCGAGGTCGGCCAGGCCCTGCGCCAGGCCATCGCCGACGACCGCCAGGTCTCGTTCGTGTACTGGACCTACGGCCGTGACGCCATCGCCCGGCGCGTGGTCGACCCGTGGGCCGTGTTCGCCGACGGGCCGGAGTGGTACCTCGCCGGCTGGGCCCACGAGCCCGGCGCCCGGCGCAACTTCCGCCTCGACCGCATGCAGGACCTGGTCATCGAGCCGGACCCTCGCTCGCAGGCGGCTCCGCGATCGGTCGGCCTCGACGCCCGGACCGACGATGGCGCCCCCCACGTGGTGCTCGATCTGGCGCCGTGGGCCCGCTGGGTGGCCGAGGCCCACCCGGTGATCTCCGCCGAGCCGGTCGCCGGCGACCGGCTCCGCGTCACGCTCGCGGTGGCCGGCCCGTCGTGGCTCGAACGCCTCTTGGTGCGCCTCGGGCCCGAGGCCACGGTCGTGGAGATCGACCGCGAGCTGGGCGACCTCGACATCACCGCCCAGGCCGCTCGGCGGGTGCTCGCCCGATACGCCCACGCGGGCGGAGGCGATGGGGCGGCGCGCTAGGTTCGCTCGCTGTGACCACCGACCCCCCAGATGGACCGCTCGCCGCGCCCGATGCGGTGACCGACGACGGTCTGGCCCGTCGCCAGGCACGCGAGTCCGACCCGGTCGGGGGGACCGACGACGACGTGTGGACCGACACGGACAACCCGAACGATCCGGGTGCACCGGCTGACCAGCCCGATCCGCCGGCCAAGCGCAAGGCGCCCAAGTCGAGCACCCGCAACATGCTCGAGTGGGTCGCCGTCATCGGCGGCGCCATCATCATCGCCGTGGTGGTCCGCACGTTCGTGCTGCAGACCTTCTGGATCCCGTCGCCGTCCATGTCGCCCACGCTGGTCAAGGACGACCGCGTCCTGGTCAACAAGCTGGCCTACAAGTTCCACGACGTGAACCGTGGCGACGTGGTGGTGTTCGAGCGCCCGCCCACCGAGCCGCCGAGCAACATCAAGGACCTCATCAAGCGGGTCGTCGCCCTGCCGGGCGAGCGGGTCTCGATCATGGACGGCGAGGTCAGCGTCGACGGACGGGTCCTCGACGAGCCCTACGTGCACGGGCTCCAGACGGTGCTCGACTCGTGCCCCATCACCAACGTGCCGGGCATCGACACCAAGGCCGGCTTCAAGGTGCCCGAGGACCACGTGCTGGTGCTGGGCGACAACCGCATCAACTCCCACGACGGGCGCTGCTTCGGTCCGATCGACGAGGACCTCATCGTGGGCCGCGCCTTCTTCTTGATGTGGCCGCCGGGCCACGCCGGCGGCCTCTGACCGAACGGCCGGACCGTCTGCTCAGTCGAGCGGGCGGAACACGATGCCCGTGCGCAGCTTCGGGTAGAAGAACGTGCTCTTGGGCGGCATCCGCTCGCCGGAGTGGGCGTTGTCCTCGATGGCGGCCACCGTCACCGGGCGGATGAGCACCGCCCAGTCGGCTTCACCGTTCACCGCCGCGGCCTGCGCCCGATCGGTGCCGTGCTGGTAGGCCAGCTCGTGGGGCCCGATGGCCTGCAGCGCCTCGGCCAGCCGGGCGCTGTCGAGGTCGTCGAGGTGCGGTGTCTGGGCCGGATCGAGCGCCACCAGCGTGGCGGTGCCGTCGCCATCCACCACAGCGATGGCGCTGAGGCGGTCCATCTGCTCGAGCACGCGGCCGTCGGCCACCTCGTCGGCCGTGGCGGTTCCGACGATGGCGGCGCCGGGAAGGGACGCCAGCGACTCGGCCAGCACGACGTCGCCGAGGCCGTGGACCAGGCGGTGGATGGGGCGGACGGTGAGCTGCTCGTCGGAGAGCTCGACCACGTAGCAGAGGGTGGCGTCGGCCGGCCCGCCGGGACCGTCGGTGGCCCGGCGCTCGTCGCGGTAGGCGAGGCTGGTCTCGTAACGGTGGTGCCCGTCGGCGATGACCAGGGGCGACGCGCCGATCGACTCGCAGATGGCGTCGATCTGGGGCTGGTCGGTGATGCGCCAGGTCTCGTGGAGCGTGCCGTCCTCGTCGGTCCACGACTGGAACGGCGGCGCCGAGACGTCGATCAGGCCAGACAGGCCGTGCGACAGCGACAGCCCCCAGATGGCCGAGAGGTTCATGCGGGTGCCGCGGAGCAGGTCGAGGCGATCGCTCTTGGCCTTCTTGGTGGTGTGCTCGTGGGGGAGGATCTCGCCCTCGTCGGGACGGCTCAGCGTGAGGGCGCCGAGCACCCCGAGGGTGGCGACGGGCCGGCCGAGGTCGTCGGTGGTGGTCATCCGGTAGGCGGTGAGCTCCGGAGCGGGGTCCCGGACCAGCACGCCCTCCTCGGTCCACGCGGCCAGGCGGCGGCCGGCCGCGTCGTAGCGGTCGGGGCCGTCCTCCTCGACGGGCAGGTCGACCAGGACGGCGTTGTGGGGCTCCTTGGCCACCAGCGCGGTGCGGTCGTCGGCGGAGAGGACGTCGTAGGGCGGGGCGGTGACGTCGGCCGGGGCGAAGCGCGCCGGGTCGTAGCGGAGCGAGCGGAAGGGGGAGAACTGAGGCACGGACACGTTGCTAGCAGGCGCGGCGGCCCGCTTCGACGGCTTGCAGGTGGCCGTTCGGTGCCGAAGTGCAAACTATTGCAAGCAGAACGCTCGCGGGACTATGCTTTCTGACCATGGCTCAGACCAACGTCCTCAAGAAGTACCTCGACGCCGGGGTGTCCTTCACCAACCTCACCCAGTCGAAGGCCGAGGCCCTCGTCAAGGAGCTCGTGAAGGCGGGCGAGGTGCAGACCGAGCAGGCCCAGGCCGCGGTCATCGACCTCCTCGAGCGGAGCAAGAAGAACACCGAGGCGCTCATCGAGCAGATCGTCAAGGAGCTCTCCGCCTCGGCCGAGAGCCTCGGGCTGGCGACCATCGCCGACATCACCCGGCTCGAGAAGCTGATCGCCTCGATCAAGATCCCCGGCACCTCCACGCCGGCTCCGAAGGCCCCCGCAGCGCCCGCCGCTCCGGCCAAGAAGGCCCCGGCGAAGAAGGCCACGGCCAAGAAGGCTCCAGCGAAGAAGGCGGCGGCCAAGAAGGCTCCCGCCAAGAAGGCGGCTGCGAAGAAGGCGCCGGCCAAGAAGGCCGCCGCCAAGAAGTCGGCCAGCTGAGGCTCCCACGGCCACGCGCCGCAGACTCGACGCCGAACTGGTGCGTCGAGGGCTGATCCCCAGCAGAGAGCAGGCCCAAGCGGCCATCGATCGCGGTGAGGTCTTGGTGGCAGGTGCGCCTGCCACCAAGTCGTCGCGCCTGGTCGCACCCGACGAGCCCATCGTGCTGGCCGGTCCGCCGCCTCGCTTCGTCGGCCGCGGCGGCGAGAAGCTGGCCGCGGCACTCGACGGGTTCGCCATCGACCTCACCGGCCTCACGGTGCTCGACGCGGGGGCCTCCACCGGCGGCTTCACCGACTGCGCCCTGCAGGCCGGCGCCGCCCACGTGGTCGCCGTCGACGTGGGCCGCGGCCAGCTGCACCAGCGCCTGCTCGTCGATCCCCGCGTCGACTCGCGCGAGCGCACCAACATCCGCCACCTGGCGCCCGGCGATCTCGGCCCCCTCGCCGACGTGGTGGTGGCCGATCTGTCGTTCATCTCCCTGCGCACGGTCACCCCGGCGCTGCTCGGCCTGCTGCGCCCCGACGGCGAGCTGGTGCTGCTGGTCAAGCCGCAGTTCGAGGCCGGCCGCCAGGAGGCGTCGAAGCACAAGGGCGTCATCGCCGATCCTGAGGTGTGGCACCGGGTCCTGATCGAGGTCTGTGGCACGCTCGAAGGCCACGGAGCCGCCATCATGGGCCTGATGACCTCTCCACTGCGCGGCGCCGACGGGAACGTCGAGTTCCTCCTCCACGGCCGCGCCGGCACGGCCCAGCCGGCCGCGCCCACGGTGCGCCAGCTCGTCGACCAGGTCGTCGAGCAGGCCAGCGGCCCCGCACCAGCAGCCGGAGACGGCCGATGAGCGCCGTCGGCCTGTTCGTGCACGGTGGGCGCGGCGATGCCGTCGCCCTCGCCGAGACGGTCGCCGCCTGGCTGGTCGAGCGCCACCACACGGTGGTCCTCGAGCCCGCCGAGGCCGCCCTCCTGCCCTCGGTCGCCCACGTCGCCCTCGACACCCATCCGGTCCTCGACCTGGTGGTGGCCATCGGCGGCGACGGCACCGTGCTGCGCGCCGCACGGCGGGCCGCGGCGGCCGACGCCGACGTCCTCGGCATCAACCTGGGCGAGCTGGGCTACCTGGCCGAGATCGAGCCCGACGCCTGGGAGCCGGCCCTCGGCGGCTACTTCGCCGGCACCCACCTGGTCGAGGAGCGGATGCTGGTGGCGGGCACGCTCGCCGACGGCCTCGAGCTGCCGCACGGCCTCAACGAGATCGTGATCGAGAAGCAGGCGCTCGGCCGCACCGTGCGCCTGGGCGTGAGCATCGACGGCGACTTCTTCACCAGCTACGTGGCCGACGGCCTCATCTTGGCCACGCCCACCGGGTCCACCGCCTACTCGCTGTCGGCTCGGGGGCCCATCGTGGCGCCGTCGCACCGGGCCCTGGTCATGACGCCGGTGTCGCCGCACACCCTGTTCGACCGCTCGCTCGTGCTGGGCCCGTCGAGCGTGGTCGTGGTCGAGGTGCTGGGAGACCGCGACGCGGCCATCTCCATCGACGGCCAGGAGCAGGGGCGGCTCGAGGTCGGGGCCACCGTCCGGGTGACCACCGCGCCCGACCCGGCCCGGTTCGTCACCTTCGGCGGCCGGAACTTCCACCAGATCCTGAAGGCCAAGTTCGGGCTCAACGACCGATGAGCGCCCGTCCCGCGGCCTCCGCCGCGCCGCGCTCGCAGCTCGTCGAGCTGGCCGTCACCGACTTCGGCATCATCCGCCACGTCCGGCTGGTCCTCGGCCCCGGGATGACCGCGCTCACCGGCGAGACCGGCGCCGGCAAGACGCTGCTGGTCGGCGCCATCGACCTGCTCCTCGGCGGCCGGGCCGATCCGGCGATGGTCCGCCAGGGCTGCGCCGAGGCGGTCATCGAGGGCCGCTTCCTCGTCGACGGCCAGGAGCTGGTGCTCAGCCGGGTGGTGCCCGCCGACGGGCGCTCGCGCGCCTACGTCGACGGCCGCATGGCCACCGCTGCGGTGCTCGGCGAGCGCTCGGGTGAGCTCATCGACCTCCACGGCCAGCACGCCCACCAGTCGCTGCTCGCCACGTCGGTCCAGCGGGCGGCGCTCGACCAGTTCGCCGCCATCGACCTCACGCCGCTGCACGACGCGCGGGCCGAGCGCCGGCGCCTCGCGGCCGCCCTCGACGACCTGGGCGGCGACGCCGGCTCCCGGGCCCGTGAGGCCGACCTGCTGCGCTTCCAGGTGCGCGAGATCGAGGCCGCCGGGCTGTCCGACCCCGACGAGGACACGTCGCTCGACGCCATCGAGGACGTGCTCGCCGACTCGGTGGCCCACCGCCAGGCCGCGGCCACCGCGGTGGAGGCGATCTCCGACGACGGGGGAGCGGTCGACGCCGTCGGAACCGCGGTCGCCGCGCTCGACGGACGGGCCCCGTTCGAGTCCCTGGCCGCCCGGCTGCGCTCGGCCCAGGCCGAGCTGGGCGATGTGGCCGCCGACCTGCGCACCGCGGGGGAGTCGATCGACGACGATCCCGACCGCCTGGCCGCCATCCGCGAGCGCCGGCAGCTGCTGGTGGAGCTGCGCCGGAAGTACGGCACCGCCCCCCACGCCGACGAGCCCACGGGCGGGCAGGGGACCCTCGCCGATGTGATCGGCTACCTGGCCTCGGCCTCGGCCCGTCTCGACGAGATCGACAGCCACGATGCCCGCGCCGCCCAGCTCGACGCCGAAGCCGGCCGAGCCGCGGAGGTCGAGGCCGCCGAGGCGCGTGCGGTCGGTGCGGCCCGGCGCGCCGCCAGCGCACCGCTGGCCGCCGCGGTCGAGGCCAACCTGGCCCAGCTGGCCATGGCGTCCGCCCGCTTCGTGGTCACCGTGGGCGACACCGATCCGGGCGACGACGTCACGTTCGAGCTGGCCGCCAACCCGGGTGCCGACCCCGGCCCGCTGGCCAAGGTGGCGTCGGGCGGCGAGCTGGCCCGGTCGATGCTGGCCCTGCGCCTCGTGCTCAGCGTGGCCCCGCCCGTGCTGGTGTTCGACGAGGTCGATGCCGGCATCGGCGGTCAGGCCGCCCTGGCCGTGGGCCGGGCCCTCGCCGCGCTGGGCGCCGACCACCAGGTCCTGGTGGTCACCCACCTGCCGCAGGTGGCGGCGTTCGCCGACGCCCAGGTGGTGGTCCGCAAGGAGGTCACCGACGGCATCACCGTCGCCGGGGCCGCTCCGCTGGGGGCCGACGACCGGGTGGTCGAGCTGTCCCGGATGCTGTCGGGGACCCCCGAGAGCGAGCGGGTCCGCGAGGCCGCCGACGAGCTCCTCCAGCTCGCTGCGCAGGAGCGCGGGCGATGAGGGGTGCCTGCTCTGTTCACCTGGACGTCACCTATGCTCGCCGCGGCGATACGCACTCCCTCGGTGACGTCGCCGCCATTCGTCTGCACCACACGGTGCCCGACCGCCGGGGTGGGTGATGACCGAACAGGACCACGACCTCGACGCCACCGGCGCGGTCGTCGACGAACCCGCTGACCTGCCCGTCCCCACCGGCGAGCCCTGGCCCTCGATCACGGGCGTGGCCCGGGTCGATCGGCGCACGAAGGACCTGGCGAAGCGCCTGGCCCCCGGCGAGATCGCCGTCATCAACCACACCGACCTCGACACCGTGGCCGCCGAGAGCCTCCTGGCCGCCGGCGTGGTGGCCATCGTCAACGCCTCCGACTGCATCTCGGGCCGCTACCCCAACCCGGGGCCGCTCCTGCTCACCGCGGCGGGCGTCGTGATCCTCGACGACGTGGGCGACGACGTCATGACCGCCATCGCCGACGGCGACGTGATCACCATCGACGGCGACAAGGTGCTCATCGGCGACCAGCCCACGGCTTCGGGCACCCGGCAGGACACCACCACGTTCGGTGCCGTGCTCGAGCACGCCCGCAACAACATGGGCGACGAGCTCCAGCGCTTCGCCGAGAACACCCTCAACTACATCCAGCGCGAGGGCCACCTGCTGATCGACGATCCGGACATCCCGGACATCCCGGTCGACTTCCGGGGCCGTCAGGTGCTCGTGGTCGTCCGCGGCGTCGACTACAAGCAGGACCTCCAGCTCCTGCGGCGCAGCGGCTACCTCAAGGAGCAGCGCCCGCTCCTGATCGGTGTCGACGGCGGCGCCGACGCCATCTTGGAGCTGGGCCTCACGCCCGACGTGATCATCGGCGACATGGACTCGGTGAGCGAGCGGGCCCTGCGCTGCGGCGCCGCGCTCATCGTCCACGGCTACACCGACGGGCGCGCGCCCGGCGCCGAGCTGCTCGACCAGCTCGGGGTGGAGTACTCCGTGTTCGCGTCGGCCGGCACGTCCGAGGACATCGCCATGCTCGTGGCGTTCGAGAACGGGGCCACGCTGATCGTGGCCGTCGGCACCCACTCCTCGATGGTCGACTTCCTCGACAAGGGGCGGCCGGGCATGGCCTCCACCTTCCTGGTCCGCATCAAGGTCGGACCGATCCTCGTCGACGCCAAGGGCGTCAACCGCCTCTACGACACGCGGGTCCGCGGCCGCGACCTGCTCCTGATGGTGCTGGCAGCCATCGTCACGCTCGTGATCATCAGCCTGGTGAGCGAGCCCATCCGCACCGTGTGGCGCGGCCTCTTCCTGTCACTGCGATGAACGCCCACCGGGCGAGAGAGCTCCTGGTTCCCCGATGATCAACATCCGCTACCACATCGTGTCCATCACGGCCGTCTTCTTGGCGCTCGGGATCGGCGTCGCGCTCGGCAGCACCTTCCTCGACCGGGCCACCGTCGACGTGCTCGACCGCAACATCCGCAGCGCCGAGAACCGCATCAAGGAGACCAACGAGGAGAACGACCGCCTCACCAAGCAGCTCGACGATGCACGCGAGCGCGACGACAACCTGATCCTCACGGGCAGCGAGGACCTGGTGGACGGCGAGCTCACCGACACGCCGGTCGTGGTCGTCACGCCTCCCGGCATCAAGTCCCAGGACACCGACGCGGTCGACCTGCTCCTCCAGCGCAGCGGCGCCGACACGCGCGGCACGATGCAGCTGAAGGACGGCCTGGAGTTCGACGGCGACGTCGACCAGGACCTCGCCGAGGACCTCGGCCTGACCGACCCCACCGCGGCCGAGCTGCGCACCGAGGTGTACAGCCGCCTCAACGACGCCATGCTGGCGGCAGGCGCCGAGGGCACGGAGACGAGCGGCGGCGGCACGTCCGGGGGCGCCAGCCCCGACGGCAGCACCACCACGACCACCAAGGCGAGCGGCGGCACCACCGACCCCGGGAGCGCCGACCTGCCGGCGCCCGACGGCGAGCAGCCGGAGATCATCACGATCCTCGAGGACCGCGGCTACCTGACGGTCGACGCCGGCCCCGACCACGCCGACGACGACCCGATCCTCGAGACCACCGGCTACCGGTACGTCTACGTCGGATCCCCGCAGCTCGACGCCCAGCAGAACGACACGCTCATCGATCTGCTGCCCTCCACCACCGGGCCGGCCATGCCCGCCGTGGTCATCTCCGCCACCCAGCCGCCGCCGGTGGGCGATGAGATCCAGGTCCCCACGGTGGTCACGCGGGTCCGGGCCGACGAGCAGCTCGCCTCCCGCTACACCACGGTCGACAACACCGAGACCTTCGCCGGGCTGGTCGCCATGATCCAGTCGGTGCGAGACATCGGCACGGTCGACCCGGGGAAGTACGGCCAGAGCGACAGCGCAACCGCAGTGCTGCCGCCCCCGTCATGAGCGAGTCCCCCCGGACGGCGCGAGCCGCCGTGGGGATGGGTGCCATCACGGCCGTCTCCCGGCTCGTCGGGTTCGTCCGCGTCCTGGTGGTCGCCGCCGTCCTGGGCACCACCTTCCTGGGCAACGCCTTCCAGTCCGCCAACTCGGTCTCGAACGTGCTGTTCGAGCTGGTGGCCGCGGGCGCCCTGTCCGCCGTCCTGGTCCCGGCCTTCATCGAGCTCCTGCGCAGCGACGACCCGAAGGCTGCCGAGGAGGTGGCCGGCGGGGTCCTCGGGTTCGCCATGACCGCGCTGGGGATCGTCGCGCTGGTGGGCATCGTCCTCTCGCCGATCCTGGCCCGCGGCCTCACGCTCGGCGTGCCCGAGCGGGTGGCCACCGACGAGCGCCGCCTCGTCACGTTCCTCCTGATCTTCTTCCTGCCGCAGGTGGTGCTCTACGCCGGTGCCACGGTCGCCACCGGCGTGCTCCACGCCAAGCGGAAGTTCATGGCTGCGGCGGCGGCGCCCATGGCCAGCACCGTCGTCATGGTCGTCTGCCTCGTGGCCTTCCAGGCCACCGCCGGCTCGGATGCCGGCCTCGACCTCTCGCTCGGCAGCCGCCTCCTCCTGGTTGGCGCCGGCACGGGTGGGGTGCTGGCCTTCGCCGGCGTGCTCGTCGCCGCCTGCCGGGCCACGGGGTTCCGCCTCCGGCCCCGCCGCCACGGTCGCAAGGACCCCCGGGTCGTCCGGCTCCTGCACCAGGCGGGCTGGGGCGTCGTGCTCCACACCTCGGCGGGCGTGCTCCTCGGCGGGGCCATCATCTCCGGCGCCGCCGTGGCGGGCGGTGTGGTCGCCTACCAGGGGGCCTGGGTGTTCTTCCTGGCGCCGTACGCCATCTTCTCCCAGCCGATCCAGGTGGCGATCCTCCCCGAGCTGGTGGTCGAGGCCCGAGACGTCGGGCTCGAGCGCTACGCCATGTCGGCCCGCTGGGCGGTCGAGCGGATCGGTCTGACGATCCTGCCGATCTCGGCGGCGATGGTCGCCCTCGCCGAGCCCGCCATGCGCATCGTGCTGGTGGGCGAGGCGTCGAAGGACCACGGGCCCGAGGTGTGGGCCGCCGCGCTCGCCGCCCTCGCCGTCGGTCTGTTCCCGTACGGGCTGTTCATGATGCTGGCCCGGGCCTACTACGCCCTCGACGACCCGAAGACGCCCGGCAAGGTGGCCCTCGTGGTTGCCGCGGTCGGTGCCGGGATCATGGCGATCGGCGCGCCGCTCACCGAGGGCACCATGCGCATCGCGGTGCTGGGGTTCGCTCACACCGGCGCCCACCTGGTGGGCGCCACCATGCTCATCGTCGGCCTGCGCCGCCGCACCGGCCACCCGGTCATCTCCTGGGTGGTGGGCCTGATGGTGGCGGTCAACGTGGCCATCGGCACCGCCATCTACCTGGGGTCGCAGGCCGCGCTCGAGCACGTGCACGGTCGTGTCGGCGACATCGCCGTGTGCGTGGGGTCCGTGATCGTGGGCGGCGTCCTGGTCCTCATCAGCTACCAGCTGACCGGGGTGCGGCACCGCCTCACCCACCGCGCGCCGATCACCCCCGACGAGGTCGGCCCCGATCCGAACCCCGACCCCGATTCGGTGCCGACGGGCGGGTTCTCGTGAGCCGCCGTCCCGTCCGCCGGATCCTCCCGCTCGTGGTGCTCATGACCGTGCTGGCCACGTCGTGCGGCCCGAAGGAGGCACCGCACTCCGACCCCGTGCGGCGGGTGCTGGTGTACTCGATGCCCGGCGTCACGTGGGACGAGGTCCAGCGCTCCGACCTCCCCAACTTCAAGCGGCTGGTGGCCCGCTCGGCCATCGGCGACATCTCCACCCGCATCGGCCGTGAGCCGGCCACCACCACGGCCGCCTACCTCACCCTGGGCGCCGGCACCCGGGCCGTCGTGCCCGGCATCGACACCGGCGTGGCCCTGAACCCCGACGAGCCGCACGGCGGCATCCCGGCCTCGGAGCTGCTTCGCCGCCGGCTGGGCAAGACCGTGGAGGGCATCGCCTACATCCCGGTGGGCGCCACCATCGACGCGAACGCCACCTCGCCCTTCGGCGCCGTCCCCGGCACGCTCGGCGACGCCCTCCAGGACGCCGGGGTCCGCCGGGCGGTCATCGCCAACGCCGACGCCGCCGAGGGGTTCCCCACCGACCAGCCGCCGCCCGACGGCGCCTACGCCCGCAGCGCCGCCACCGCGCTCATGGGCAGCGACGGCGTGGTCCCCGGCGGCAGCGTCGGGCGCCTCTCGCTGCTGGTCGACGATCCCGCCGCCCCGTTCGGCCGCCGCCTCGACCCCAACGCCGTCGTCGACACGTTCGACGAGCAGTGGGACCAGAGCGGCCGGGCCGTCGTGCTGGTCGAGGCCTCCGACCTGGCCCGGGCGACGGCCTACGCGTCCCGCTCCACGCCGCAGCAGGCCCGACGGCTCCGCGCCGAGGCGCTGCAGGATGCCGACCACCTCCTGGGCCGGCTCCTCGACCGGGTGAACCCGAAGACCGACGCGGTGCTCGTGGTCTCGCCGGTCTCCCGCACCAGCCTGGGCGTCGCCACCATGCAGACGCCCGACGTGCACCAAGGGCTGCTCACGTCGGCGAGCACCCGGCGCGCCGGCTACGTGTACCTCGCCGATGTGGCACCCACGGTGCTCGACCTCCTGGGGGAGAAGCCGCCCACGTCGATCGAGGGGCGGCCCTTCGACGTGATCGAGGCCACCGGCAACCGCGTCGCCCACCTGGCCGAGCAGTCCGCCGACGCCGCCACCCGCGACGAGCGCCTGCCGCTCGTGGTCCCGCTCGTGATCGCCGCGCTGGCGGCCTTGGCCCTGGCGGTGTGGCGCCGCGACCGCCTGCCCCGGCGGGCCCAGGCGCTGCTGCGCCCGCTGGCCATCGGTGCGCTCGGCTTGGTGCCCGGCACGTTCCTGGCCGGGCAGATCCCCGCCACCCGCACCAGCGACCTGGCGTACTTCGCGGTGGTGCTGGCGGTCGGCGCGGTGGTGGGCATCATCGGCGGCCTGGTCGATCGGCGCTGGCCGGGCATCGGGCCGCTGATCGGCGTGGGCTCGGTCCTGGCCGTCATCGGCATCGACCTCCTGATCGGTGCCCCGCTCCAGGTGAACTCGGTGTTCGGCTACTCGATGGCCGTGGCCGGGCGGTTCACCGGCCTCGGCAACCTGGCGTTCGCCCTGTTCGCATCGGCCGCCGTGTGCTTCGCCGTGCTGGCGTTCGACCGCTTCGGACGGGCCGCGCTCCCGTGGATCGGCGGGGTGCTCGTGGCCGCCGTCCTGCTCGACGGGCTCCCCATGCTCGGCGCGGATGTGGGCGGCGTGATCTCGGTGGTCCCGGCGTTCGCCCTCACGGTGCTCGCCCTCCTCGGCCGCCGGATCGGCTGGCGGCAGCTCGTCGCCTGCGTGATCGGTGCGGTCCTCGTGGTGGGCGCGTTCGGCGTCCTCGACTCGTCCCGGCCTGCCGGCTCGAAGACCCACCTCGCCCGCATCGGCGAGCACGTCACCCACGGCCGGCTCGACCTGGTGGTCACCACGCTGTGGCGCCGGGTCCATGCCAGCTTCGGTGCCGACGAGGCGATCATCTGGCTGCTGGCGATCGCGGTGATGGTGATCGCCCTGGCCCAGGCCACGGCCGTGGCACGCGGGCTGGTCGGCCCGGGTGCACAGCGGAAGCCGCGGCCGCCGGGCACCACGGCGCTCTGGGTGGGGCTCGGCACCGTGGCCCTCCTCGGCCTGGTCGCCAACGACTCGTCGATCGCCGTGCCGGCCACGATGCTCATCGTGGTGGTGCCGGTGATCATCCTGCGCGAGACGGCCCACGACGGCGAGACGGTCGAGCCTCCCGCGGAGCCTGCGCCCGAACCCGCCGATCCTGCACCGGCGCTCCAGGGGGCCCTGCCGTGACCGTCGTCCTCGCCCTCCTCGCCGGCTTCGCCGCCGCGGTCCTGCTCGAGCGCACCACCCGAGACGTGTTCGCACAGCCCGTGCTCGAGCGGAAGAACTACCGCGACCACACGCTGTCCACCGCCTCCGGGCTGCTGCTGGTGGTGGCCGTCATCGCCGTCGAGGGCATCCGGACGCTCGGCGAGCTCCTCGGTGCGTCCGACGGGGTCACCGCCCCCGACCGGGTGCTGCTGCTGGCCATCGTCGTCTCCTTCGGCGCCCTCGGGTTCGCCGACGACCTCCTCGGCGACAACAACGAGAAGGGCCTCAAGGGCCACGTGAAGGCCGCCCTGCACGGCCGGGTCACCACCGGCTTCATCAAGCTCGGCGGGGGAGCGTCGGTGGCCCTGGTCGTGGTGGCGGCGGTCATCGGCGACCAGCCCGGGCGGGTCCTCGTCGACGCGGCCCTGGTGGCCCTGGCCGCCAACATGGGCAACCTCTTCGACCGGGCACCCGGCCGCACCATCAAGGTCGGGCTCATCGCCTACGTGCCCCTCGCCATCGTGGCCGGGGCCAGCGCCACCGGCCTCTCGCTCGGGGTCGTGGTGGGCGCGGCGCTCGGGCTGCTCATCGCCGACCTGGCCGAGCGGTCGATGCTCGGCGACACCGGGGCCAACGCGCTCGGCGCGGCCCTCGGCCTGGCCACCGTCCTCACCGTCAGCGGCACCGCCCGCGACATCGTCGCCGTGGTGCTGCTCGTCCTCACCCTGCTGTCCGAGGTCGTCTCGTTCAGCTCGGTCATACGGCGGGTCC
>JADMIO010996632.1_pt1 | contig 18303 bp, 22 predicted proteins | sample 8958161 | NCBI WGS metagenome assembly JADMIO01 (sample SAMN16585339, study PRJNA669376) | soil metagenome | isolation source: Crop rotation soil | place: USA: Cullars Rotation, Alabama | collected 2011 | reverse complement strand
GGCCACCGCCACTTCGTGCGCGCGCGCCGAGATCACGAAGCCCATGTTCACGTTCGGTCCTCCAATCCGTCGTAAGCGACCACAGGTGTGAAGCGCTGGCAGCGGTCCTCGTAGTCGCTGAGGACGGCCCCAGCGGACTCGCACCAGACGTGGCTGGTGAACGGGTGCAGGTCGATGCCGACGACGAGTCGCGCCGGCAAGCGGGCGCGGCGCAGCAGCGCCCAGCAGCACAACGCCCGCTCCTTGCACTCGACAGGCAGGGCGTGCCGCGCGGCCGCCGTGCGGATACCGCGGTCGATCGCCTCCGGATCGACCGTGGGAGCGGACATCGCGCGGGGCCGGCTGGCGCGCTCCCAGATGCGCACCGCGGCCGGCCAGCCGGCCAGGTGGACCGTGCCGTAGGCCAGGGCCAGCAGCGCGCGGTCGCGGAACGTCCCCGTCGACAGGGCGAGCACCCCGCGCACGAGGCCGGCGAGCAGCCAGGCGCGGAAGCCCTCAGGCCGCACGTGACCGAGCGGAGTCCGGCGCACGGCCCCGGCGCGTTCGAGCGGTCGCAGCAGGCCGGCCAGGTCGCCCTGAATCTGCTCGCGCGGCACCCCGTGCCGGGCCGCCAGCAGGCGCGTCCCGGTGGCGAGGTCGTCGCGCAGCGCCATGCTCAGCAACAGCGTGGCCGACTCCGACAGGGCGAAGAACGAGCCGCCGAGGTCGAGCAGTCGGCTCGTGCCGTCGCGCAACAGGACCAGGGCCGCGTCCGGGGCCAGCGCGTAGCCGGCGGTCGGGCTGCCCGCGCGCAGGATTTCCTGGATCATGGGATTCGCCTCGTTATGGTTCGAAGAGGCCGCCGGCCCGGACCGGACCGGCGGCACGGGGTCAACTATTCCAGACCCACCAGCCCTGGTTGCCATCGACCAGGTGGCCCCAGACGCTGGTACGCATAAGGCCCGCCGCCGTGCCCAGCGTCACCAGCTGCGGGGCGCGGTAGGGCGTGGCCGGGTGCGGCCCGCGCTCCGGGGTCGGGGCGGTGGGCGTCGTCGCGTCGTCGGTCATCGTCGTCTCCTTCGAGAAGCGTGCTGCGGTCGGCCGTCCCGCCGGCCGACAGGTCGCCTGAGAAACCGGCGCGGGAGCCGGTGTACACGAGGGGCACCTATGCGTGCCAGGTGCGCCCGCGCCGGACAAGGAACGCCAGCCAGGCCGCCAGCGTCCGCCAGCGCTCCAGTGCGGCCGGGACCACCTGCGGCGGCTGTCGTACGGTGGGGGCGAGGAACTCACTTAACAGCCAGCCGAGCAACCCCGCGTCGGCCATGAGCGCTCCTTCAGGCATCGAGGACCTTGTCCATCCACCGCGCCAGCAGGAACACGCTGAGCGGCTCCCAGAACGACAGGTCGCAGGTGAGGACGTTGAAGCCGTGGGCCATCATCCCCAGCGGGTCGCGCGCCACCGTCTGTAGCTTGCTGAACAGCGACGTGTGCCGCGCCCGGAACCCCGCCAGGAGCGAGCGCCCGAGGGCGGTGCAGCAGTTGTGATCCGCCAGGTGGTAGGCCTTCTTGAGTGCCTGCCCCCAGCGCTCATCGACGGCGTCCGCGCACAGGCCGCGCAACTTCACCGTCTCGTCGGCCTTCCGGCCCATCCCGGCGCAGTCCGCCTGGTAACTGGAGTGCGTCGAGTACTTCTCGCCCCGCTGCTTGGGCCGCCAGTAGCTGAGGTAGCGCCCGCCGCACTCGGCCCCCACGTGCCCGAAATCGACCCGGCTGCGCCCGTCGCCGGGGTTGCCCGCCGAGTGCGCGCCCTCCTGGCGGAACGCCGCGATCGCCCGGACGGACTCGCGGAAGATCTTGACCCCGCTGAAGGGGAACCACACCTTGACCTCGATCATGTCCTACCCTCCCCACCCCGAGGCCATTCGGGTCGCCACTGGTTCGGTCGCGGCCACGGGCGCACGGCGGCCTCGGGGGCACCTGCCCCGCGGCGCGACGGCCGGATGCAGCAGTTGGCGGGCGGGCGGGCTGCGGAAGTGGAGCCGGCGGTTGAACTCGCCGCGCCCTTGACTCCCGTCGGGTCGCCGCCTACGCTGTGGGTGGTGTGCTTCCATTGCACCGGAGTTCACACCACCCTGGGAACGTCTCTCCCGACCCTGTCACGATGTCCGGCTGCTTACTGAACCCGTACAGCACCCCGGATCGGACACATGAATCCCACCGAATTCCAGACGTTCCTCGGCCTCTTCGCCGAGGGCAAGCCGGAGGCGCTCCAGACGCTGCTCGACAGCTTCGAGGGGCCGTTCCAAGGGCTGGTCCGCGCCTTCATCCACGAGCGCGGGCTGCGCGCGGAGGTCAGTTACCTCGACGTGGTCATCTCGATGGCCCTGCGCCTGCTCCGCCGCGGCCTCGTCCACGAGCAGTTCCCCAACTGGGCGTCCTTCCGGCGCTGGTTCCTCGTCTGCGTCCTGCGGCGACTGGAGAACCTCGCACGCCGCCGCCGGCACCAGCGGGAACTGACCGCCGAGACGACGGCCTGGCTGGAAGACCCGGAGCCGGAACCGCTCCAAACCGCCGCTGATGAGGAGGTCTTCCGGGCGTTCCGCGACCAACTCGGGACGGAGGACTTCCGGGTCTTCCTGCTGCGCGAGGTCGAGGGGCTGTCGTGGGCGCAGATCGGCGACGCTCTCGGTATTCAGGACATGGCGGGCAGTCCCGCGCGCCAGTACCGCCGCCGCGTCCGGGCCGTCATTCGTTCGCTGCACCCCGATCTGGAGGAGGGCCGGCCATGACCTGGGACTCCGGGGAGTTGCTGCCCGAACAGGCCGCTGGCCTGCCGCCTGCTGCGCTCCAGCGCGCCCTGCTGCGCGACATGGAGTGCCGCTGGGAGCGCGGCCAGCGCGTGCGGGCCGGCGAGTATCCGGGGCTGTACCCGGCCGCGACCATCACCGAGGACATGCTGCACGCGCTGGTCGTACGCGAGTGCGAGTTCCGGCACGAGATGGGCGTCGCGCCGCCGATCCCGCCGGAGTACTTCCAGGCGTTCCCGAACCTGGCGGAGCGGCTGTGGTCACTCCGCGAAGCGTGGGAGGGGCTGCCGAACATCCCCGGCTACACCATCGAGGGGGTGCTGGGCGAGGGCGGGGTCGGCATCGTCTACCGGGCTATCCACCACCGGCTCGAGCGGACCTGTGCGGTGAAGATGATCGCGCCGCGGCTGCTCGCCAACGGCCAGACCCTCGCGCGGTTCCAGGCGGAGGCGAAGGTGCTGGGCAAACTGGCCCACCCGCACATCGTGCAGATCTTCGACGTGGACGCGTTTCAGGGCCGGCCGTTCATGGCCCTGGAATACTGCCCCGACGCGCTCGACCGCGCACTCAAGTCGCGGCCGCTGCCGCCCGACGATGCGGCCCGGCTGGTCCGCACGCTGGCGCTGGCGGTCGCGGCGGCCCACGCCGCGGGCGTCATCCACCGCGACCTCAAGCCGGCCAACGTCCTCCTCGCCGCCGACGGCACGCCGAAGATCACCGACTTCGGCCTCGCTCGACGGCTGGACCAGGTGGGGGTCACCCAACCCGGCACCGTCCTCGGCACGCCCGCGTACATGGCCCCCGAGCAGGCGCGCGGGCAGGGCGAACTGGGGCCGGCGGTCGACGTGTACGCGCTGGGGGCCGTCCTGTACGAGTGCCTGATCGGCCGCCCGCCGTTCAGCGCGGCGACGGTCGGGGAGACCCTCCTCCAGGTCGCCACGATGCAGCCGGTGGGGCCGCGGGTCCTCAACCCGGGCGTGCCCCGCGATCTGGAGACCATCTGCCTGAAATGCCTGCGCAAGAACCCGTCCCAGCGCTACGCCTCGGCACAGGAACTGGCCGATGACTTGCAACGGCTTCTGGAGCGGAAGCCGATCCGGGCACGCCCCGAGGGGCGGCTGGAACGGGGCTGGCGCTTCGTCAAGGAGCACCGGCTCGGGGTCGCCGCCGCCGCCCTGGTTCTGGCCTGCCTGCTCGCGGCGGTCGGACTGTACTTCTGGGGGACGGTGAGCGCCAAGAACCGGGAGCTCACCCAGGAGCGCGAGAAGACCCGGGGGGCGTTGACGCTCGCGAACGCCGAGGCGCAGCGAGCGAACGGCCTGAACCGGCAACTCGAGCGGTCGCTGACCATGAACCAGATCGACCGCGCGCTCGCCGCCGCCGCCGGCCACAACCGGCTGGGGGCTCTGCGCCTGCTGCCCCGGGATCCGCTGTACGCAGGCCAGTGGGAGTGGCACCACGTACGGGGGCTGTGTTCCGGGGAGGACCGGGTGCTCCCCGCCCACCGCAAGTCACTCGCCGGCCTCGCCTTCGCGAAGGACGGGGGGCGGCTGGTTACCGCCGGGCGGGAAGGCTCGATCCGCGTCTGGGACGCGGCCACCTTCAAGGAGGTTGCGAGGTTCGACGACCTCCCCGGGCTGTTCGCCGTCGCGCCCTTGCCGGAGGGGGAGAGGTGGCTCACCGTCGCGGGGCAGTGGGACGACGCCGGCCGACGCTTCCTGAGCGGGGCGGCGCAGGTCCGGGACCTGGGGGGGGCGGGGGCCGTTACAGCGCTAGCCGAGGCTCAAGAATCATTCCTGGCCGTGGCCGTCCGGCCCGGGGGCAAGCAGTTCGCGACCAGCTCGACCGACCTGCAGATCACGATCCGGGACGCCGGGACCGGGGCGGTGGTGCGCAGGTGGGATGCGGGGCCGCGCCGGATCGAGGCCTTGCGCTACAGCCCGGACGGGGCGACCCTCGCGTCCGCCGCGGCCGAGTACAGCGACGCCGCGGCCGGCTACCTCGGCGGCCGGGTCACGCTCTGGGACGCGGAGACGGGGGCCGAGGTCCGCAACTACCAGGGGGCGCAGCGGGGCATCCTGGCCCTGGACTTCAGCCCGGACGGCGCGTTGCTCGCCGCCGGCGGGGACGAGCGCGACGTCCTGATCTGGAAAGTGGGGGAAGGGGAGCGCCCGGAAAAACGCCTGCCGCGCACCCTGTCCATCGTCGGCTGCCTGGCCTTCAGCGGCGACGGCAAGCGGCTGGCGGTCGGCACCGGGCGCTGGGACGGGAAGCGGTTCAGCGGGGGCTACGCGGAGCTCTGGGACTGCCGGACCTGGACGCGCGAGTGGGAACTGCGCGGGCACGACGCGGCAGTCACCCACCTGGCCTTCGCGCCGGAGGGCCGGCAACTCCTGACGGGCGCGCTGGACGGGACTGTTCACTGCTGGCCGCTCCCCTTCCGCCAGGAGCGCGCCGACTACCTCGGCCACGCCGTCGCCAGCGAGGTGGCCGCCAGCCCCGAGGGCGGGGTCGCCGCCAGCGTCGGCGCGGACGGGGCGGTTCACCTCTGGGAGATCCCCACCGCGCGGCCCCTCCGCAAGCTGGAAGGGAACACGACCGCCAGCCGGACGGTCGCCTTCGCGGCGGACGGCCGGACGATCCTGAACGGCGCGCACGACGGGCGGCTGACCTTACGCGAGGTCGGCGGGCGGGAATTGTGGCGGCGGGAGAACGGGGCGAGCGTCCTGTCGGCGCGCCTCGCCCCCGGCGGGACCCTCGCCGCCGCCGGCTGCCGGGACGGCAGGGTCAACCTCTGGACCGTCCCCCCCGGCCCGGAGCCGACGACGTTGCGCGGCCACACCGGGACCGTCCTCGGCGTGAGTTTCAGTCCCGACGGGCGGTACCTGGCCAGCGTCGGGGAAGACCGCGTCGTCCGCGTCTGGGACACGGCGCGCCAATCCCTGCACCGAGAATTGCGCGGGCACACCGACTCGGTGAACGCCGTCGCCTTCAGCCCGGACGGGCAGTTGCTGGCCACCGCCGGCGGCGACCAGTGCGTCGTCCTGTGGAGCGTCGCGACGTGGCAGGAGGTGCGCCGGCTCCGGGGGCACGAGCACTGGGTGGTCGGCGTCGCCTTCAGCCCCGACGGGAAGCGCCTCGCGACCGCGTCCGCCGACCGCACGGTCCGCCTCTGGGATCCGGAGTCCGGCGACGAGGTGTTGAAGTTGGTCGGCCACAGGGAGCGCGTCAGCAGCGTCGCGTTCAGCGCCGACGGCGAGCACCTCCTGACGGCCTGCTTCGACGGCATCGTGAAGGTGTGGTCCGCGCCGGGGGCGGCCGCGCGGCGGTAGCCTGCGAAGAGGGGAACCGATGCGGGCCGCCCGCCCCGGTTACTGGCTTGTCCGTCGTTGGATTGACCGATGGGCGATTATGCCGGACTGGCGCGCGGCCCACCGGCCGTTCAGTCGTCCGAATCGAACTCCCGCTTAACCCGCCAGTGCACGATACAGTCCGAGATCACCTCGTAACTCAGCCCGGACAGGTCGCGCAGGGTCCCCTTCCGGAGGGCGCGCTCCACCGCGAGGATCGCTTCAAAGAACCAGCGCGGGTGGGCCTGCCGTGGATCGACCAGGATCCCCGCCATCGCCTCCGCCACGGGCCCCGTGAACCCGTAACAGGCGAGGTACTCAGGCCAGGTCGCGGGCGCTGCCACCGGCTGCATCGCAGAGCGCGAGTCCTCCCTGGCCAGGCCGGCCGCGAGGAGGTGATCGTAGTCGCTGTGCTCGTGCCGGAGCTGCGCACAGAACGCCAGCAGGCGAGCCCGATCAGGGTCGATGCGCCCCCTTCGCACCGCGCGACCGAGGGAGGATCCGGGGAGAGCCCCGACCGACGCGGCCGCCCGGTCATCCGCGCGGCGGGCGGTTTCGGCCGCTCGCCTGCCAGCCGCGGAGCGGCGATCCCGGAGTCGATCCGCCTCCTCCTTGCTGATCGGGACGAGGCCCCCGAGCAATTCCGCCAGGACCAGCCAGGCGCGGGGTTTGAACCGACTCCACCTCCCGGTGCCGGTTTCCTGCCACTCGGCCACCTCCAACTGCCGCCAGGGTTCGCGCCCGAACTTGGCGCGGAGTAGGCTCATCGCCCTCCGGTCCTGGCGAAAAACCGCGACCCGGTTCAGCTGCTTGTCGCCCGCCGACTCGCTCATGACTCGCACTCCAGATGTGGTCGGCCCTGTCTTGGCCCGAGCTCTCTCTCAGGCTCGCAAACAAGACCCAGTGAGGAGGATAGTAGACTGATTCGCGCGCAAAGTCAACCTGCTCACTATTCATAAGTTATTATTTTATAACATGTTACGAAGAATGACACCCCCGCCCCCGCGGAGCAATAGGCTGGGGAGGGGTGGGGGGAGTCGCGCAGCGCCTCTCCCATTCACCCATCAGCCGCGTGGTAATCGGCGAGCCTTTTCGGCTCGCCGATTACCACCGCGGGGAACTGGCTTCCCTCACCGTGGACCCCGAGGCTGAAAGGCGGGGGCGCTGCGCCGACCTGTCATGATGGGAGCCGGGAGGCGGGTGGGAATCGGCGAGCCAATGACGCGCTGGCGCGGCCCCTGGTGGCTGGCGTGGTCGAGAAGCTGAACCCCGGCGACACTAAGCGTGGTGGCCGCCCTCGCCACACGAACCCGTCGCCCCCGACGGTCTGGCACTCCAGCGCCGCCGTCCGCTTCCGGGTTGCTGTCCCGCACACCCCGCCCGCCCTCTCGCACCCACGGGAACGAGCCCACCAGCCAAAGCCGACACGACCAAGAGGAGGCGGAGACGTGCTCGGCCCTAGAAAGAGAACCGCCCCAACGTGACCAGCTGCGTTTTCTCCGGGTGGAAGCTGGACCTCAGATGTGCCTGCGCACGACCGTAGTGGTGCCGGTGGCAGGTGGGATGTGCGCAGATGTGCTTGGTTGCCTGGAGTACGTTGACGGCGATGCTGTGCCTGGTGATGCCGGAAGAAATGCCCTGGCTTGGTGGGCCGCCGCGGCGGCCGATGAACGCCTGTGAATGGAGGACCTAATGTGGCGGGAATGCGTCTCGCGCGGGAGCAATCAAGTCGCCCCTCCCCCACTACTCCCGCGGCCGCCCACGCCACAGTTAGTACCACCAGTACCATTGGGAACAATCTGAATCGGCATGCTGTGGGCACGTCCGGAGGCGAGGGGGCTCCTTGATCCTCGCCTCCTGCTGGTATCACCAGTCCTCCTTGTTATCTCTCTGGGAGGGTTGGTGATACCAGTAAGAGGTGCTGCGGACTGATGGACACCGCGCACGCCCGCGATCGCACGCAGCGCCACAGGGACGAGGGTCGCGAGGAATGCGACCGTCTTGGTGGTGAAGGAGGGGTGGAAGGGTTGTGGATGAGGCTGTGAGGAGGCGAGGGCGGCCGCCGAAATGAAAGTAGACCGGCGAAATCCAGAGCCGTCGCCCACTCAGCTGAGGACCTCAAGCCGGTCTGATGGAGATCATACAGACGCCGCCGCGTAGACGTCAACGAGTTCGCCACACGAAATCGCTGTTTTCACCCACGCCAGGTGTGAAATTGTGCGGGCGGACTGCGGTCAGCCACGCTTTGGAAGCGGCTACTTGACGGGCCGCCTTGCCAACCACCTCGCTACCTACCCCCGGCTGAGCGGACGTCCGGCCGGCTCCGAATGGGCCCTGGGCACCGGGAGGCTCTCTCTTCAGGGAGCGCTGCTAGCGGCCGTCCTCGATGGAGTCGCGGTACTCGGCCATCTCCCAGTAGGAGGTGGCCTGGGCCTTCCGGTCCCGCCAGCCGGGGTCGGGGTTGTGGACGCCCACGTCGTCGTCCGGCTCGTCCTTGACGAAGATGCAAGTGAGGACGACGAACACCACCCCACCGACAACCGCGCCGACCAGTACCCAGTCCACGCCCATCGCAGGCACCTCCATCCTGTCCCGCCGACTTCCCCACCCGGCAAGCATCCCTCGTGATCCGGGACCCGTCAAGGACTGCGCCGGGCCACTCGCGTAACGGCCCTTTGCCCCAGAGCTGCCCCTGCCAATAGGTTGGGCCTCCGGCTCGTCTTCAAGGAGATGCCGCCCGTCCGCCCCCTGAGGTCCGACCATGCAGATGCCGCTGTCGATCGCCGCCTTGCTCGCCGCCTGTGCCGCCGCGGTGCCGGTCCCGGCCCCGAGGAGCCTGCGCGGGGCAAGCCCGTCAACGGCCTGGGCCTGCGGCCGGCCGACGCGCCGGCCGGGAGGGTGCGGGTCATGGCCGTCCTGGAGAACGTGGGCACCGACGACCTGGTCGTGAACTGGGGCGTGATGCTGGGCAACGGCAAGAGGCAGCTGCCGACGGCCGGACGGCTCGCCCTGACCGACGGGCCGGCAAGACGCGCACACTGGGGCGCAAGGCCGTCGGCGTCGCGGGCCGGGTTGACCCGCTCGTCGTGCCGCTGGCCGCCGGGTGCCGCTACGAGGTGGCTTGCGACCTGGACCAGTTCACCGACCCGGAGCGACCGGCAGACCGGTGGAGATTTGCCTCCGGCTACCTTGACCGCGCGCCCTCGCGACCGCTCTTGCTTCTCCGAATTTGCGGCGATATAGGACACACGCGGGACATTCCGTGAGGGTACGATCTCGGCAGCCCGGAGGATGTGAAAATGATTCACTTCACGCACATGATCCTGGTGGCGGCCCTGGGAATCGGCATCAGCGATTGGGCGGCCCAGCCGGTTCAGGCCGGTGGCCAGGTTCCCACTGTGGCTTCGGTAGAAGGCGGCACGGCGGCCCAGGGAAACGACAGCACCGGCTACCGCGTCGCGGCCGGGAACGGCCTCCGCATCACGGTGCCCGTGCTGGGGCCGGTGCCGGTCAAGTTGGACTTTGCTTTCCCGATCGTCAAGCCGCAGAGCGACAACCGGCAACTCTTCAACTTCTATCTGGGCATCACACGGTGACCTTCTTCCGAGCGGCCAACCGCGTAACGGTCGATCACTTTTTCTCAGGGGGCATCGCCGGGATCGTCACCAGCCGCAGCCCCCAGTTCTTCATCATGCCGAACACCAGCGTCTGCCCGTCCATCGAAGGCCGCATCCAGTTCACTTCGCCCGGCGGATGGGCGATAAACAACTCGCCCAGCTTCTTGCCCCCCTGGCCCAGGTCGCGGTAGGTCACCTTGTGGGTGTTGGCGTTGACGAGCGTCTTGCCGTCCACCGAGAAGTACACCAGGTGGAGCGGCGCGCCGGACTCGTCCCGGAAGTGGTGGCGGACCTTGCCCGTCGCCGCGTCCCACACGTCCACGTCGAAGTTCGAGCCGCAGGCCAGGGACTTCCCGTCCGGGCTGAACGCCAGAGACTCCGGCGTCGTGCGCACGCGCATCCGCGCGAGCCGGTCGCCGGTAGCCGCCTCCCAGACCTGGACCGCCTTCGAGTCGTCCGCCGCCGCCAGCGCCTTGCCGTCCGGGGCGAAGGCCAGGGCGTAGACCTGCTTCGTGAGGCCGGCCGGCGTCGCCGTGCAGGCCCCGGTGGTCGAGTCCCAGACCTTCACCCCGCCGCCGGAGTCCCCGGTCGCTATGCGCGTGCCGTCCGGGCTGAACGTGACTTGCCGCAGGCCGGCCTTGTGGCCCTCCAGGCGGCACAGCTCCTCGCCGGTGGCCCAGTCCCAGACGATGGCCACGCGGTCGGTGCCGATCGTCACCAGCCGCTTGCCGTCGGGATCCCAGGCCAGGTCGAGCACCTCCGCCTTGGACGGGGTCTTGCCGGTCAAGCCGCCGAAGACCGTGCCGTGGCCGGTCAGGGTGACGACCGTCTCCCCGGTGGCGATGTCGATGACGTAGGGGCCGGCCGGGTGGGGGCTGGCGATGAGCTTGCCGCCGGGGTGCAAGGCCGCGCGGTGGGAGACGTCCTTGACCGAGAGCAGGCGGTCCTGGCCGGCGGCGGTGGCGAAGGGGAGCAAGCACGCCAGGGCGGCGAGGGAGCGGCGGAGGAGCATGGTCGGCCTCTCGACGAGGGGTGGGTACGGTCCGGTTAGTGAATGAGCGAGGCACGCGGGCGGCTACCCGGAAGACGAAGCAGGTGCCGCGGGGTAACGAACACGCGCACGACCCCGGAGCAATGGTCCGTTGGCCGCGAGTCACAGACGGGCCCTCGGCGGGTGTTCGTGCGTGGCGTGTGGGAAGCGGTGCCGTCAGCGACCTGCCCGCAGCCCGGTTCCGACCTACAATGGCGAAGCTGACCTACGAGACGGATCGCCGGATGGAGTCGTCCCCGCCGCACCGCCCCTCACCCTTGATCGAGGCCGAATCATGTCGCGGATTCCGTCCCTCAGCATGGCGCTCCTGGCAGGCTTCCTCTGTACGCACCCGACCCAGTCGGGCGGGCCCCTCGCCCAGGAGCCGAAATCCGCGCCGCTGGCGAAAGACGAGAAGCTCGAGACGTTCGACTACCACCTCGCCGGGATGAAGAAGCAGGGCGTGCGGCGCGTCCTCACGGTCGATCTGGGCGACGGCGTCAAGCTGGAGCTGGTCCGCATCAACAAGGGGTCGTTCAAGATGGGCGCTCCCGACGGCGAGGCGGACGCCGAGAACCGCGAGAAGCCGCAGCACGCCGTGGACTGACGAGGGACTTCTACCTGGGCAAGTTCGAGGTGACGCAGGAGCAGTACGAGAAGGTCGTCGGGATGAACCCCAGCCGCTACAAGGGGCCGAAGTTCCCGGTGGAGAGCGTCCTGTGGCGCGAGGCGAAGGAGGTCGCGGAGAAGTTGAGCAAGAAGGCCGGGCGGACGTTCGCCCTGCCGACGGAGGCCGAGTGGGAATACGCCTGCCGCGCCGGCACCGCGACCACGTTCCACTACGGCGGCTCGCTCAACGGCATCGAAGACAACTGCGACGGGCGCTTCCCCCACGGCACCAAAACGGAGGGGAGGTACCTGAACGCGATCACGGACGTCGGCTCCTACCCGGCCAACCCGTGGGGGCTGCACGACATGCACGGCAACGTCCACGAGTGGTGCGAGGACGGGTACGCCTTCGACTACTACAAGGACTCGCCGGCCAAGGACCCGCTCAACGTCAAGCGGGCCGACGCCGCCCCCGTCCTGCGCGGCGGGGCGTGGAACGACCCGGCCCGGCTCTGCCGCGCCGCCGCCCGCGGCTACGGGATTGACCCCGCCCGACGAATCGACAGCAGGGGCCTCCGGGTAGTTTGCCGCCCGGACTGATGCCCCAAGGCCGCAGGTTGACCGCCCGGCTCGACCGCGCAATCCTGTCGCCCACGAGCGGGGAGAAGGCGAAAGTCAGGTTCAGCATCGAGGTCAGGGGCTAGGAGGTTGTGGTCGAGTACACGCCGCAATACTTCGACAGCACAGACCACTTCGCTTACCTCAGCCCGCACGAGCCAAGGAGGCCGCACCCGATCAGCGAGACCGGGTATCGTTCCGACTTCGTGCCGGCGGCCAAGGTCGCTGAAGCCGGAGGCCCAGAGGCGTTCGCGGCCCTGCGCGCCGAGCGACCGGCGGCTGAGCAGGACGCCGAGATGCGGAAGAAGAAGCGTGCGCCCCGGAAGCGGAAGGAGCAGGCCCGGAGGGAGCAAGCCGAGCCGGAAGCGACCGAGACGCCGGCAGATGTGCCCGCCACGGCGGCGACAGTCGAAGATGGCTGCCGCACATTCAACATCACTGTCCGCGGCGAAGCGGTCATTGTCGAGTACACGCCAATTTACTACGGCAGGACATCCCGCTTCGCCTTCCTCAGTCCGCATGAGCCCCGCCGACCGCACCCGCTCAGCGAGACTGGGCACCGGACGGAATTGGTGCTGGCGTCGAAGGTCGAGAAAGCAGGAGGGCCGGAAGCGTGGACCGCGCACCAGGCCGAGGTGATCCTGGCCGACAAGGAGGGGAGAAAGAGGCCGCGGCGTAAGCCGGTAAAGAAGGCGGAGGGCGAACCGCCGGAGCCGAAGGCCGAGGAGACTCCAGGAGAGGAGCCGACCATGACCGTGGTGCCCACCGTTGAGCCGAAATAGCTCTTCGTCCAGCGCGACCTGTTCTGACAAACGGAACGGATGACGAGTCGATTCGAGCGGCCCGCATCGCAGTCGCGGGGCTGGGTGTGCCGAGCAGGGCTACGCCCCCGGCCGGTCGAGCGGCAGGCGCACGCTGAAGGTGGTTTCGTCCCGGTCGGAACGCACCGCGACCTCCCCGCCATGCGCCAGCGCGATTTCGCGCACGATGAAGAGGCCCAGTCCGAGGCCGCTCCGGACGTCGTCGCTATCGCTTGGCGCGGGCCCTCGCGTGAGCGGGTCGAAGAGGTGGCCCATCGCCGCCGGGTCGATGGCCGGCCCGCTGTTCGTGACTTCGAGGCAGACGTCGGCCTCCCCGCCTCGCAGCGCCACCCGGACCGGCGTGTCGCGGGACCCGTACCTGACCGCGTTCGAGACGAGATTGCGGAGCACCTGCTGCAGCCGCGGGCCGTCCCACCGGCCGCGGACGTCGCCAGTCACCACCAGCTCGATCCGCCGGTCCGGGTGGGCCCCGCGCAACTGCTCCACCGCGTCGGCCGCCACCGCCGCGAGGTCGATGTCGGCCGGCACGACCTTCACGCCCAGGCCGAGCTTCGTCCGGTTGAAGTCCACCAGGTCGTCCAGCAGGGCCTGCATCGCCGCCCCGCTGCGAATCAGGCGGTCCGCCGCCGCCGACACCTGCCCCCCGGCGTTCAGCGCCGCCAGGCACGACGCCGTCACCTGGATGGTCTGGAGCGGGCTGCGCATGTCGTGACCGAGCATCCCGAGCAAGAGGTTGCGGGTCCGCTCCACCTCGGCGTGGAAGTGGCTGACCGACTCGGCGACGGCCTGGTCGATCGCCTCGTTGAACCGGACGATGTCCTGCACCCCGGTCGGGTCCAGCGGGCCGGCGTCTATCCACAGCCGGAGGACGCTGGCGCGGAGCGCGCGGTACTCGGCGACGAGTTGGTTGATATCGAAGCCGCCCCGCGCCCGCAGGACGGCGTGCGTCTGGGCCGCCGTCTCCGGGGCCCCCGCCGCCCCGGGGCACCGCCCCCTGGACTTGTCCGCCTGCTCTTGCCGGGTCTGCGGGGTGGCGAGGTCCTCGGCCACGGCCTCCAGGATTTGCTGCGCGTGGTCGCGGAGGGCGAGCGGCGTCAGGCCCGCCGCGGCCGGGAGCAGGGTGACGGCGAACCCTCCCAGTCCGCCAGGATGGCCTCCGTGTTCTGCAAGATGAACTCCGCCAGCCGCATGCCCACCCTCGTGATCGCCTCCGCCCGCGCCGTTACCGACTCCCGCGCATCATATCGCCCGGGTCCGCCGCCGCCCACCCGCGACGGATTTCAAATGCCGGTCATTTCAGCCCGAGGATGATGTCGATGACCCAACACCCGCGGACGTGCCGCTGGCCACGCAGGTGCGCCAGGACCTCGCCCACGCAACCGACATCTTCCAAAGCGTCGGCGAGGACGGCCAGGCGGGCGGCGTCCAACTCACCCGAGGGCAAGAGCCGCTCGTCGTAGGCCGCCCGGGCAATGGAGACCACGGCGGGGGTCAGCGATACCGGTTCTATGGCAACGGGCCGGAACGGGTTCCCGAAGACGCAGCGGATCAACTCGGGCTGGCGCGACCTGACTGCGGCGACGGCCCCGTCGAATGTTGCCTCGGTGGCGGCGCTCAGGCCGCCCGGCATCTCGCCCGCCGGCAGGGGGTAAACCGCCGCCCAGGCCAGCGCGCCGCAGGCGTTCTCCGCGGCCTCTTCGGCCGACCCCTCCAGGCCGCACTGCGCCGCCCGAAGCGGCACCTCGTCGGGCAGCGAGCCGCGGCCGACCTCGGGGACGACGTACTCGTCCTCCAAATCGGCATCGCCGATCGAGTCCATGGCCAGGGCCATGTCCTCCGCCGCCTGTCTGAACTCTGCGCCGCCGAGCAGCCCGTCGGCCTTCAGTTCCGCCGCCTCGACCGCCGACCGGGCGCGGCGGTCGTACATGAGGTGGTAGGCGGTGCGGGCGAAGGCCGCCGCCAGCAGCCGGTGCTTCCTCGGGCCGGCGGGCCGCAAGTACTCCAGCATGGCCCCGACGTCCCTACCGCACAACCACTCCCGCTCGGTCATCCCCTTCCCCTCCTTCGAGATCAAGCAGTACCCCAACGGTACAAGCAAGGAGAAGCGTCCGCGCCGCCACCGCGCGACACAGAAAGTGCAACCTAACCAGGCCGCATACTCCGCCCCGGTCGAAAACAGGGGAGTCCGGTGCCGATCAGATCAGGGCCCGGACGCCGCCCGCCAGCGGATCGCCCGCCTCCTCCAAGGCGTCGGCCAGCACGGCCAGCGCCTCCAGGTCGCCGTCCAGCACCCGCCGGGCCAGGGGCCGGGCCACGGCCGGCCCCGCCGCGCAGACTTCGAGCAGTTGCCGGACCGGCTCGGCAACGCGGGCCAGGTCGCGCAGCGCCAGGTCGCGGTCGGTAGAGATGAGGGACGACCCGGCGCACACCTGCTCGTACCGGCCGCCGTGCTCCTCGGGCAACTCGACCGGGTCCTCGGACGTGAAGACCCACACCGGGTCGATGGAGACGACGCGCGGGTCGGCGCGCAGGGCCTCGACGTCGCAGCCGCCGGCCAGGACGGCCTGGTTCTCCGGCTCCTCCAGGAGGTTCCAGTTCACCCCGTCCATCTCGATCGGCCAGGCGGATTCCTCGATGGAGACGCCTTCGCGGGCGGTCAGGAGCCAGCAGCGGTGCGGCAGGAACAGTGCCATGGATCCCCTCGGCAGGTACTCGGTGCGTCGGCTCGGGCAAAAGTTCGCCAGGTGGGGAGTGTCCCGCGCCGCCACGACGCCGTCAAGGTCCGCAGACCACCCAACGCTCAGTCGAGCAACCGACGGTGTGTTGGTTCGACTGCGCGATTTCCAAGTCCACCTGCGCGGCCGACCTTCACTCCACGTCCCAGAGGATGACCTCGCCCGTTCTGGTGCCCGCCGCCGCCAGGCAACCGTCCGGCGACACCGCGAGACGCCACATCGCCCCGCCGCCCCAGTCCCAGGCCGCCCGCGCCGCCCCGGTCGGGGGGTCGTGGGCGATCACCACGCCGTGCCGGTCGCCGGTGAACAGCGCGCCCGCGCCGAACGCGACCGACTCGGTCTCCCCGATGAAGTACACGTCGCCCTCCGGCCGCCAGTCGGCCTCACCGGCCCCGGGGACGGCGCGGAAGCCGGGCGTGGCCGGGCCGACCTCGCCCGCGAGCCTCCCCACCTCCAGGACGCAGACGCGGGCGAAGGCGAAGAACGTCGGGTTGAGGGTCCCGGCGAACCCCAGGAACCGGCCGCAGCGCGAGAAGGCCAGCGCCCCCCGGCCCGCGACGGCGGGGGTGGCCGGCCCGCAGGAAAGCACCACCACCCGGCGACCGAGGTCCCACACCTTGAGTCCGCCGCCGTCGATCTCGGCGAGGAGCCGGCCGTCGGGCGTCAATGCCGTTGCGTGGATGCCACCCTCGGAGTCGCCGGAACAGTTCGCTAGCAGCGTCTCCCGCCTCCAGGAGGGCGGCGCGAAGCGGTACACATCGGACGGGGTGTGCTCGTCACCGTCCAGCGCGACCAGCAACGAGCCGTCGGGCCGGAACGTCACGGCCGAGGCCCCCTCGGAGGTCTCATCCCGGGCCGGCCCCCAGGCCGCGAGGTGCCGGATCTCCGCGCCGGTCGCGGGGTCGCGCAGGCGGACGCCGCCGTCCTCGCCGACGGCCAGCAGCCCCCCGTCGGGGGAGAAGGCCAGCACGGCGGTGGTGCGGAACTCCGGGGTGAGGCCGACATCCCAGAGGAGGTCGCCGGCCACCGACCAGGCGCGCAGCCGGGCATCCCCACCCGCCGAGAGCAGCGACCGGCCGTCGGGGGCGAAGGCCAGGCTGCGGACAGCCTGCCCGTGTGCCAGCCAGCGGCGCATCGCACCCTCCCGATTCCCTCGGCACCGTGCTGCCGCTACACCCGATTCCTACTCGCTTGCCCGGATCACGACAGGCTCAGGAGCAGCAGTTCCTTGCCGTCGGGCTCCTCGAAGGTGTCGTAGCCGTCGTCCCACGGCGCGGAGAACTCCATGTACGCGCCGGGCATGGCCAGCACGAGCGGCTCCCCCTCGTCGTCGTCAGGCGCGTCGGGCACCAGCCCGAAGGTCAGCCCGAGTTGCTCGACGGCGAACGGGAAGATGTGGATGCCGCCGGGGGTGATAGTCCCCAACTCGGCCAGCAACTCGTCCTTCGCGGCCTGGGCGGCGCGGACGCGCAACCCGCGCCGGGGGCCGAGGTCGCGGACGCGCGCCTCCAGCAGCTTGCCGTCCGCGTCGAACAGGTACAGCGCGAGGTACTCGTGCCGGAGCGCGGCCCCCGCCGCCGGGGTGTACGGCGTCGTCAGGAAGAACTGCCGCCCGTCCGCCGCCGTGCCGACGAAGCGGGCGCAGGAGTCATCCAGATTGAGTGCGATCAAGGTCTCGTCCATCGGCCTCACCCGGTCGGCACCCGCACCTTCCACTCGTGGTCGCACGCCTTGCACTTGTACTTCGTCTCGACCACCTCGCCGCTTTGACCATCCTCGGGCGGCAGCTTCTTGCGGAATCGGAATTGATACCTGTCGCTGCCACACGCCGGGCACGTCCGCGCCGGCTTCGTCTCCGCTTGCATGCGCCCCTCCTGGATTCCAGGAGGGGATTCTACAGCGTCGAGTGAGATTGTCCCGCGCCCCCAGCACGCGCCGCCCGCTCGCTGCCGCGCCCGCCAAGGCGTCGGCTGGCACCGGGACGGCGGAGCGCGAGGTCGCCGCACTCACGTCCGGGAGAAGTCAGCCGCCTCGTCGTGGGCGCAGGCGGCGGCGCAGCGGTAGGAGTAGCGGGCCAACTGAGCGCCGAGGAAGGAGGAGTCCGTGCGCAGGTAGGCCGAGCCGCCGCAACTCGGACAGCGCGCCGGGACGAGCCGCACAAGGAAGACGGGGCTGAGCAGCCCGACGATGCCCAGAACAGCGCAGGCGGCGACGCCAGGCCAGCCGAACTCGTCCAAGGCCGGGACGCCGTGGACCAGGTACAGGCCGAGGAAGATGCCCAGGAACGCGCTCACGACGGGGCACAGCACGACCAGCGCCTTGTGGATCGGGATCGGCATGCCGTGGCTCCTGAAGGGCGGCTCGGGGCATTGTGGCCGCCGCGACGAGCGGCCACGACCCCCGCGGTCATGGGCCTGCGGCCTACAGTCCGTCGAGCACAGCGAACGCAAGCCGGACCCGATCCTCAAGAACCCGGAGCGACCGCCGGCCTACGGCTTCTGCCGCTTCCAGGTGACGACGAAGAGGTTGGTGTTCGGCCACGAGCCGATCTGGCTCGGCCGGTCCTCGCCCGGCGTCTGGTGGCGGCACACCTTGAGCGTGTCGCCGTCCAGCTCGTAGACGCCCTTGCTCAGCTTCGGCGCGTTGGTGCCGTCGGGGAAGTACATGTCGATGGCCTTGGGCCTTTCCAGCACAGTGGGATCCGAAGCTTGGAATTCACGTGACTTGAAGTCGCGGC
>JADMIO010826461.1_pt1 | contig 18303 bp, 14 predicted proteins | sample 8958161 | NCBI WGS metagenome assembly JADMIO01 (sample SAMN16585339, study PRJNA669376) | soil metagenome | isolation source: Crop rotation soil | place: USA: Cullars Rotation, Alabama | collected 2011 | reverse complement strand
CGGGTGCGGCGCCGGCGGAGGGTCCAGCGGCTCGAGCCGCGCCAACTTCTCCAGCCGCTCGTTCTTTTCGCCCGCGTGCCGCGAGGGGTGTTTCCACCCCAGGACATCCGCCGCGTCGTGCCGCGTCACGTCGAACACGCCCGCGCCGGCCGTCGCCGCGGCGACCGGCCCGACCCAATCGAGCAGCGTCGTCGCGCCCAGCACCGCGTCGCCCGGCAGGGGGCCGGCGTATCGCGCCCACCGCGCCGACCAGCGGTCCGGCGTCTGGGCGCCGCAGGTGCCGACCAGCACCAGGTGCTCCTGCGCGCGGGTCATCGCGACGTACAGCACGCGCAACTCCTCGGCCAGCGACTGCTGCCGCAGCCGGTTCTGCACCAGCGTGGACGCCAGCGACGGGTAGCGCACGCGTTTCGTTTCGTCCACCACCGACATGCCCAGCCCCGCCCGGCGGTCGAGTAGCACGTTGCCGGCGCAGTCGGAGAGGTTGATCGCCTTGCCCAGGTCCGGCAGGACGACGACGGGAAACTCCAGCCCCTTGGAGCGGTGCACGCTCATGATCCGCACGACGTCCTCGGCCTCGCCGGCAACCGCGGGCTGGCCGAGGTCGGATTCCTCGCGCAGCGAGTCGAGGAAGTGGAGGAAGCGCGACAGCCCCTGGCGGTGGAACGTCCCGAACTGGGCCGCGCGGTCGCGCAGGTACAGCAGGTTGGCGACGCGCTGCCGCCCGTTGTGCAATCCGCCGACGTAGGCGAGGTAGCCGGTCTCGTCGTACACCGCCGCGAGCAAATCGGCCAGCGGGCGGCGCTGCGCCAGGGCCCGCCAGTTCGCCAGCTTTGCGTAGAACTCGCGGAGCCACTGCGCGAGGTCGTCGTCTTTTTCCGCTGTGTACCGCCGCACGGCTTCGTGGAAGGCTTGCCCTTCGCGGTCGGAAGCGGGGCACGCGACGCGGATGGCCGCCATCGCGTCCTCGGGGCGCTGGAGTCCCGCGAGCGGGCTGCGCAAAACGGCAGCGAGCGGCACGTCCTGCCGCTGGTTGTCCAGCAGCGCCAGCAGCGCCAGCAAGTCGCGGACTTCGGTGGATTCGAAGTACCCGCTGCTGCTCTCGCTGTGAACGGGGACGCCGGCGGCCTCCAGCACCTCGGCGTACTCGTCGGCCTTGTGCTTCATCGAGCGGAGGAGGATGACGATGTCGGAGTATTTGATTGGCCGGTAACCGCCCGGCGCCGCGGCGTCCGCGACGCACATGGGCGGCCGGCCCTCCAGGCCCATCACCTCGCGGACCCGCCGCGCGACGAGCACGGCCTCGCGCTCGGCGCGGTCGAGGTCGGAGGGGTCGGCGTCGTCATCGCAGGGCGGCTGGGGGCCCGCGTCGTCGGCTTCGTCCGCGTCGAGTTTCTTGGGCAGCAGGTGAAGCTCGATGGGCGCGCCGGTGAAGGTGCAGAGTCCGCCCGGCGGGTCGGGAAATGTTTTTCCCGCGCGCAGGCGGTGGCTCTCGTCGTAGTCGATGTCGGCCGCCCCGGCGGTCATCAGCCGCTCAAACACGGCATTGACTGCGTCCAGCAAAGGCCCCCGGCTGCGGAAATTCGCCTGGAGGTCGATGACCTGACCGGGAGGGAGTCTCCCCTCTGGTTCCCTCTCCCGGTACTCCGGGAGAGGGTTAGGGTGAGGGTCTTTGCAATTTGAGGTTTGAGATTTCAAATTTGAAATCTGAGATTCAGGACCCTCACCCCGACCCTCTCCCGGAGTACCGGGAGAGGGAGGACGGGGGTTAGCGTTCCGAAATCTGCGCTCCCGCTCCAGGAACCGCGTCGGCTCGGCCAACCGAAACCGGTAGATGCTCTGCTTCACGTCGCCGACCGAGAACAGGTTCGTTTCGACCCCGGGGTCGCCGCATACGCACTCGCGGCTGAGAAGCGTCAGGATCGCGTCCTGGACCTCGTTGATGTCCTGGTACTCGTCCACCAGCACGTGGCGGAACCGCCGGTGGCACTCGCGGGCGGCGGCGGAGGGGGACAGGGCGCTCGCCACTTCCGGGTCGCGCAACGCCGCCAGCGCGTAGCGCTCCAGGTCGGAGAAGTCGACCGAACGGGCGGCGTCCTTTTTCATCCGGTAGAACTTGCCGAACTGCTTCACTAAACCCAGGAACACCTCGGCGTGCGGAAGTACGGACACAAGCCCCTCGCGCCACTGCGCCGTGGTGAACCGCAGGCAGTCGCGCCAGGCGCCTTCCTTCATCGCCTCGCGCACCGCGTCGACGGCGGCCTTGGCCGCGTCCTTGCCGGGGACGTCGTTTCGCACCGACGGAAGCTTGGGAAGCTCCAGCCTGTCCACCTCGGCGGCCAGTGCGTCGACGCCGCCGTCTGCCAGGGACTTCTCCCAGAGGTAGAGCGTGGCGCGGAGGTCGCGGAGGAAGGTGAGGTAGCCGGTAAAGGCGCCTGGCACCGCTCGTGGTCCCAACATCCCCTCACCCCTGCCCTCTCCCGGAGGGAGAGGGAGGTTGTCGCCCGGCAGCTCGACGGCTTTAGAGGGAGCGGCGCCCTTCCTCCCTCTCCCTCCGGGAGAGGGCAGGGGTGAGGGCGTGCGAGCGTCAGTGGTGCCACTGTTGCCCGACAACTGTGCGATTGCCGCTTCACACCGCGCCACGATCCCCGCCAGTCCCGTCGCGACGAACTCGCGGAGCTCCCGCCCCAGCTTCGTCTGTTCCAGCGATTGCGCCTCCGCGGCTTCGCGGATGCGTCCGACCGCGCGCTGGGCCCACGCCTCGGGGTCCACCAGGCTGCTCAGCATCTCGTGCGCCTGGATGACCAGCCGGGCCAGGCGCTGGTCGTCGCCGTCGGCGTAGGCGTCGACCAGCCGGCGGAACGAGTCGTCGGCGTCGAGCTCGAACCGGTCGGCCAGGAGCTGGCGGGCGACGTCGTTGCGGAGCAGCCGCGCGTCGTCGGCGTCGAGGACGGAGAAGCCGGGGTCGAGGCCCACCAGGTGGAAATACTGGCGCAGGAGACGGGAGCAGAAGCCGTGCAGTGTGCTGATGCTGGCGCGGTCGAGCAGCGTGAGCTGGCGCGTCAGCCGCTCCGACGGCACGGATGTTGCGCGGGCGCGCAGCGCCTGGCCGATCCGGCTCTTCATCTCCGCGGCGGCGGCCTCGGTGAACGTGACGACCAATAGCTCGTCCACGTCGCACGGGTCGTCGGCGCCGCACACGAGATGCGCGCAGCGCTCCGCGAGCACGGCAGTCTTGCCGGACCCCGCTGCCGCGGAGACCAGCAGGCTGCGCCCCGTCATCGTGATCCCGCGCCACTGCGCGTCGGTCCAGCGGCGCTGCGGAGGGCGCGAGGGGTCTTCGTCCACGCCGGGTCCTGAGCGCAGCGAAGGCCCGGATGCTTGAGCGTCATCACTGGGGGTTGGCGCGCGCGGGGGAACGATCCGGGCCTTCGCTGCGCTCAGGACCCGGCGTGGGGGTGGAGGGTCTTGTGCACGGTCACGGTTCATTCGTCAGTCGCTTGAAAACCTCTTCCTTGCCCATCGGCGCCAGGTTGCGGTACCGGTCCACGGAAGGGTCAAACCGGCACACGGACTTGTACCCGCACTTCGGGCAGGGCGTGTCGGTGCCGATGCGGTAGGGATGGACGCCGACTTCCCCGCTCAGCACCCCGTCGGCGAGGTCGCCCAGCTTCTTTTTCACGTGCGCCAGCAGTGCTTCAAACTCGACCTTGTCGGCGACGTCGGACGCCCGGCGGTTGCCGAAGGAGCCGTCCTTGTTGACGGTCACCTGGACGACGTCCGACTTGCCGCCCGCGCCCAATGAAGAATCGAGCGCGTTGACGAACCCGCCCTCGACGACGCCGCGCGGCTTGACGCGGAGGAGGTGTTTCGGGTCGTCGGGATCGAGCGCCTCGTCGGGGTGTTTGACGGGGCTGATGCCGCGCGTCGTCTGCAGGTAAAACGCCGCCGCGGGCCGCCCGGCGCCGGCGAGGGCGAGCAGGCCGGTCAGCAGTTGCAGCGAGAGGCCGTGGTAGACCTCCTGCAGCGACAGCGAGCGCGAGCCGAGGCGGTAGTCGTAGACGGCCAGGCCCTGTCCGTCCGGCAGGGCGTCGAGGCGGTCAATCGATCCGCTGACGGACGCTTCGGAACCGGAAGCGGTCGGCACGCGCATCGAGGGGACCGGGGCGCCGGGGCCGAAGGACAACCCGGCCCGCGCCGGGCGCATCGCGCCCCGGCGGAGCATCTCGCGGTGGGCGGCGACGACCTCGCGGAGCGTGCGCTCGACGCGGTCGAGCAGGTAGGCGTTGCGCGCGCTGCTGATCATCAGCTCGCCGCGCAGCGAGCGGCCGACGTCGGCGACGAGGGCGTGGAGCGTTTCGTCGGAGACCGGGGCGGCGGGGTCGGACAGGTCGATGCCCTGCGCGAGGGCGGTCGCGTGGAGTGATTCGAGGACGTGGTGGTAGACGCGGCTGAGGTCCAGCCCGGTGACGCCCGGCGGCTCGCGCTCGGTCAGCTCGAGCCCGTAGCGGAGGAAGTGACGGAACGCGCAGTCGGCGAATGTTTCGAGCCGGGCGGCCGTGGCGCGCAGCGGGGGGGCGAAGAGTTGGCGAGAGACTTCGGGCGACAACTCGGCGTCGTTGGTATAGCTGAGGGCCCGCCAGGCGAGGCGGAGGGTGCGGGGGAGGGAGTTGGAGGTGTTGGCTGTCGGCAGCATCACCGATTCCCGCACGCCCTCACCCCTGCCCTCTCCCGGAGGGAGAGGGGGGATGTCGCTCGGCATTCGAACACCCTTCGGGATACTAGCGCCCTTCCCCCCTCTCCCTCCGGGAGAGGGCAGGGGTGAGGGAGTGTGCGACGCACGGGCGATGTCGGTTGCCACCCATTGGTAAGCAGCTTCCTTACCGTCCGCGGCGTTGTCGTTCCCCCGCGCCCATTCCATCAGCGACACGACGAGCTGCCGCGGCGTCCACGCGTCGGCCAGCGTCCCCTGTCGCTGCGGCGGGACGACCGTCGGCTCGACGCTCGGGAACATCCCCCGCATCCGCTGCCAGAACGCCGACGGCTCCGTCGCGCGGCCGCCGTCGGTGGCGGTGGGGCGGCTCAGGACCAGGTGTTCCGACGCGCGGGTGAAGGCGACGTAGCCCATCAGCCGCTCGTCGAGCAGCGACTGGCGGCCGTCGTCCAGGTCGAGCTTGCGGCGGCGCAGCTCGCGCCGCTCGGCATCGGTCAGCACCGACGGGTCGCGGACCGCGCGCGGGAACTCGCCCGCGTTCATCCCCACCACGAAGCACGCACGCAGCCCCGGCGGCGTGCGCGTGCGGTCGACCTGCCCGACCAGCACCTGGTCGAGCGTCGGCGGCGTGATCGCCAGGTCGAAGCGCTCGAGGCCGGATTCCAGGATCTCCGCGAACTCCGACGCGGACACCGTCTCGTCGCCCAGCAGGTCGGCCATCTGCCCGAGCAGCGACATCAGCTCGGCCCACACCTGCGCGTGCTCGTCGTGCTGCTCGAAGTCGCCGGCGCCGGCGGCGGACTTCATCCAGCCGGACAGGGCCTGGCGCACGGAGCAGGCCTCGAGCAGCTCCAGCAGCGTAGTGACGAACGCCTTCAGCGTCGGCGGGTCCTTGGCGCGTGAGAGGGAGATGAGGGGGCGGAGGCGCTTGACGAGCACGCGGCGGTGCGCGTCCACGCGCTCGGACTGCAGTCGCGCGGGCGTTGTGTCATCGGAGTCTTCGTCGCCGCGGGCGCGGGTGAGGTCGCGGCGGTAGGACCACGGCTCGGCCGACTCCCACGCGACCCCGCCGCGCACGCGGTGGAGCAGGACGTAGTCCTCCAGTTCGTCGGCGTCATCGGGGGAGAGGCAGGCGAGGCCGCTCTTGAGCAGCGTCATCACTGCCTCGTGCGGCCAGTCGAAGCGTGCGACCTGCAGCGCCGACCGAACGAACTGGAGCAGCGGGTGGTGGGCGGCGGTGCGGCGCCGGTCGACGAAATACGCGATGCCGTGCTCGCGGAAGGTGGAGTCGATCAGCGGCGCGTAGTCGTCGAGGGATCGCGCCAGGACCGCGACGTCGCGGAGGCGCGTGCCCTCGGTCATGAGCGTCCGGATGCGGCGCGCGACGACTTCGACTTCGGTCGCGCGGTCCGGCGCGACGACGAACGCGATGCCGTCGGTTGCCGCTTGCGGCATAGCGTTCCCGCCTTCGTCGTCGTCAAAGGCGCTCCGTTCGACCGTGCCCAGCGCCTCGGACCGGACAAACCGGTGTCCCTCCCGAAGCACAACCGGGTCGCTGCGGGTAATTCCCTCCTCCTCGAACGTGAACCACAGGCGCCGGTAGGTCTGCTCCGTGCGCCGGAACAGGCTGGCGTCGTCGGGAATGTGATGTGGGTTACGGAGGGTCGGGCCGTCGGGGTCTAGCGTGAGCGTGATCTCGACGTCGCGGCATACGCGGGCGAGGGTGGCCAGGGTGCGGCGCTCGTCGTCGGAGAAGTCGAGGAAGCCGTCGACGTAAACGGTGGCGCCGCGGAGGAGCGGCCAGTCGTGGAGCAGGTCGAGCACCTCCTGCTGGCGGCGGCGCGGGTCGAGGCGGTCCTGGCCGAGGAAGGCCTGGTAGGTTTCGTAGACGAGCTGGAGGTCGCGGAGCTTTTCGAGCAGCGGCAGGCCGTCGGCGACGGCGGTGGGACTTACCTGTTCCAGCTCGGAAAGTACCGCGGCCATACCGCCGGATCTCGTTCCGGCGCGCTCGATCTCGCCGAATGTCGAGTCGATCTCCGCCGCGAGCCCGGCCTGGCGGGCGGAACTTTTGTAATAGCGGAGGCGCGGCTGGAGGCGCCGGAGGAGGTGGCCGAGGATCATCTGCCGACCGATCGGCGTCACCTGCGCACTCGCGCAGCCCCCACAGTCGGCGAGGGCCTCGGCGGCGAGCTGGTCGAAGGACAAAACCCTCGCGCGGCAGAAGGCGCCAAGTCCGCTCTCGCACGCGAGTTGCCGCTCGGCCATGAACGTGGCCTGCTTCGGGACGATCCAGAGGATCGGGGGGGCGAGCGGGTCGGCGCGCGTCGCGTCGACGATGCGGCGGAAACAGCGGCCGGTCTTGCCGGTTCCGGCGCGGCCGATGACGAACGTAACGGCCATACGACTACCGCTCCACCGCCGGCGAAGTGGCCGGGTTTGTCGCGGGCGAGGTCATCGGCGAAGTTGTCGGCAAGGTCGTCGGCGCACTCGCCGCCGCTGCCGTCGGCCGCGCCCCGGCGCGGGAAGGATACGGGAACGCTGTGATCACGGCGACGATGAGCATCGCCACGCCGAACAGAGTCTTCCCGAGCGTCCCGAGCAACCGCCCCTTCGCGGCGCCAATGCCGATCTGCACCGAATGGTCCACTTCCTTGCCAACGAGCAACTCCGCGATCAACGCGCCGAGGAACGTGCCGACGCACACCCCGACGAGGGTCCCGATGATCGGCACGGGGACGAGGAACGTCAGGAAAAACCCGCCGAGCAGCCCGCCGATGACCGCGCCGATCATCCCGCGCTTGCTGCCGCCCGCTTTTTTTGCACCGGCACTGCCGGCGACGAATTCGACGACTTCCGCAATCGCGGCAAGTATCAGCAGCACCGTCAGCGACTGCCACCCCACGTACTGCCACCGCGTCGCCCACGCGTACACGGCCTGCGACGCGATCATCAGCCACAGGCCCGGCAGCCCGAGCAGGTTGACGAACAGGCCCGTAATCAGCAGCGCAACCAAGGCGGTGTAATAGACAAAGTCCAGCCAGATCATTCGGCCGGAAGTATAGCCGACCGAGTCGGCGCGGTCGCCGGGGTGGAGGCGGGGGCGGTCGCCGGAGCCGTCGTAGGCCACCAGCGGTCCTTCAAATCGTTGACGAGCGGCAGCCATCGGCCCCGCTCGCGCCAGGCGTAGTACCCGCCGGCAACGAGCCCGACGAGGACAACGACCCGGACCAATCGCTTGAGCCGCCGCGGGCGTAGCCGCTGTCGGACGTACCGGCGCGCGACCGGCGCGACCGCCGCCGGCGGGGGGGTCAGCGCCTGGTAGGCGCGTTCCAGTGTAGCGGTGAGCACGTCGATTCCGGCGCCGCTCACCGCCGCCAGCGCCCGGCGGGCGGCGTCCAGGTGCGTGTGGGCCGCGCCCGTCGAGCAGTCCATCGCGACCCCGAGCAGGCGGTCGTTCAGCTTCTCGCCGTGGTGGAGGATGAACGCCTCGGCCTGCTGCGGCGGCAGCCCGCGCAACGTCTTCACGAAGGCGATGTAGAACGGGTCGTGCGCCGCTTCGGCGGCCGCCGCCACGAGCAGGTCCTTGCGCGGGTCGGGGGGCGTTTGTGAGAGCGAGCGCGCGGTCAGCAGCGTGTGGTGGTAGAACCAGTTCTCCGGCACCGACCCGACGCGCCAGTTCTCCAGCACCCGCAGGCTCCGCCGCAACACGTCGTGCAGCACCTGCCGCGCGGCGCCGGTCTTCCCCGTCAGCGCGTGCGCCATCCGGTAGACCGACGGGTACGCGTCCGCAACGAGCTGCTCCATCGCCCGCCGGTCAAACTTCTGCGCGCGGACGAGGACGTCGTCGGTGAGGGGCATCGCCCGCAGTTTAGCAGACGGCCCAGTGTGCAAAAGAAAACGCCCGGGCCGTTTCGCGGCCCGGGCGTTTACATGACATCATGAAACTGCGGGTCAGGTCGCGTCCGAGCCGCTCTTCGCCAGCTCGCGGCCCTCTTCCTTCTTGCCGCTGGCGCTGGCTTCGAAGTAGAGGTGCTTCTCCGCGCCCTCTTCCTGCTTGACGGAGATCTTGATTGTGTCCTTGCCCTTGAAGGCGCCGCGGAGGATGTCCTCCGACAGCGGGTCCTCCACGTGCTGCTCGATCGCGCGACGCAGCGGGCGGGCGCCGAAGTCGTTGTTCGTGCCCTTCTCGATCAAAAACTCCTTGGCCTCGTTGGTCAACTCCACCGACAGGCCGTGGTCCGTCAGGCGCCGTGTGACCTTCTTGAGCTCCATCTCGACGATCTTCTCCAGGTGCTGGCGGTTGAGCGGGCGGAACACGATCACGTCGTCGAGGCGGCCGATGAACTCGGGGCGGAAGTAGCGCTCCACCTCCTTCATCACCGTTTCCTTGATGGCCTGGTAGTTCCGCTCCTCGTGCTGCGCGCCGGGCTTGGTCCGGCCGATGTTGCTCAGCACCATCGACGGGCCGCCGCCCTTGATCAGGTCCGACCCGATGTTGCTCGTCATGATCATGACCACGTTCCGGAAGTCGACGTGGCGGCCGAAGCTGTCGGTCAGCCGGCCCTCCTCCATGATCTGCAGCAGCATGTTGAACACGTCCGGGTGCGCCTTCTCGACTTCGTCCAGCAGGACAACCGAGTAGGGGCGGCGGCGGATGCGCTCGGTGAGCTGGCCGCCTTCCTCATAACCGACGTAGCCCGGAGGCGCGCCGATGAGCCTGGAGACGTTGTGCTTCTCCATGTACTCGCTCATGTCGATCATGATCATGGCGTCTTCGTCGCCGAACATGAACTCCGCCAGCGCCTTGGAGAGCAGCGTCTTGCCGACGCCGCTCGGCCCGAGGAACAGGAACGAGCCCATCGGGCGGTGGGGGTCCTTCAGGCCGGAGCGGGCGCGGCGGATCGTCTTGCTGATCGCCTTGATCGCCTCGTCCTGCGACACCACGCGCTTGTGCAGCTCGTTCTCCAGCTCCAGCAGCCGCTGGGCCTCTTCCTTCTCCAGCCGGGTGAGCGGCACGCCGGTCATCTTGCTGACGACCTCGGCGATGACCTCCTCGTCGACAACGCCGTCCACTTCCTTGGCCTTCTCGCGCCACTGGCGCTGCATCTCTTCCTTCTTGGCCCGCAGCGCCTCGGCCTGGTCGCGCAGGCGGGCGGCCTCCTCATACTCGGCGTTCTTGACCGCCTCGTCCTTCTGGATGCTCAGCCGCTCGATCTGCTCTTCCAGCTCCGCCAGGTTCGGCGGCTTGGTCATGCTGCGCAGCCGGATGCGGGCGCCCGCCTCGTCCAGCACGTCGATCGCCTTGTCCGGCAGGCACCGGCCGGTGATGTACCGGTCGGACATCTCGACGGCCGAGACCAACGCCGCGTCGAGGATCTGCACCCGGTGGTGCGCCTCGTAGCGGTCGCGCAGCCCCTTGAGGATTTCGATGGCGTCTTCCTTGCTCGGCGGGTCCACCGTGATCGGCTGGAAGCGACGGGCCAGGGCGGCGTCCTTCTCGATGTACTTGCGGTACTCGTCGAAGGTCGTCGCGCCAATGCACTGGATCTCGCCGCGCGACAGCGCGGGCTTCAGCACGTTGCTCGCGTCGATGGCGCCCTCGGCGCCGCCGGCGCCGACGAGCGTGTGCAGCTCGTCGATGAACAGGATGACGTTCTTGGCCCGGCGGACCTCGTTCATCACCGCCTTGATGCGCTCCTCGAACTGCCCGCGGTACTTCGTGCCCGCCACCATCATGGCCAGGTCGAGCACCACCAGGCGGCGGTCGTGCAGGATTTCCGGGACGCTGTTGCCGACGATCATCTGGGCCAGCCCCTCGACGATCGCGGTCTTGCCGACGCCGGCCTCACCGAGGAGAACCGGGTTGTTCTTCTGGCGGCGGCAGAGAATTTGAATGACGCGTTCGATTTCGTTCTTGCGGCCGATGACCGGGTCGAGCTGGCCCTCTTTGGCCAGTTCCGTCAGGTCACGACCGAAGCTGTCCAGCGCGGGCGTCTTGCTCTTGCCCTTCTGGCCCTGCTTTTCCTGTGCGGGTTCTTCTGTTTCCACGCCTGCTCCCAGTAGGTTGAGGACCTCCTCCCTGACCTCTTCCAACTTCAACGACAGGTTCATCAGCACCTGGGCCGCGACGCCGTCGTGCTCGCGGAGCAGGCCCAGCAGAAGGTGCTCGGTGCCGACGTAGTTGTGATTCAGGTTGCGGGCCTCTTCGATCGCGTACTCGATCACCTTCTTGGCCCGCGGGGTCTGGGGCAGCTTGCCCATGGTCACCATGTCGGGACCGCTCTTGACGAGCTTCTCGACTTCCAGGCGCACTTTGCGGAGGTCGACGTCTAGGTTCTTCAGTACGTTCGCGCCGACGCCGGACCCCTCCTTCACAAGGCCGAGCAGGATGTGCTCGGTGCCGATGTACTCGTGGTTGAAACGTTGGGCCTCCTGGTTGGCCAGCGCCATGACCTTTCGGGCCCGATCCGTGAACCGTTCAAACATGTCCATCTCCTGTCGGCCGGCGCGCCCTGGCCGGCCCCTCATTCGAACCACACCCGGAATGCCAACCGGATTACTTGACTACTGTTTTACGGCCACAGCCCGCGCGGGTTCTTGCCCCGATTCTAGGACCGATCCGGGAGCAAACAAGACGCGGCACGCGTCCGGTCCCTGTCTCTTTCGGCACGCGGGCGCGGCGCCGGCACCCGTTTCGAGTTATCGGCATCGATTCGGGGTTTCGTGAAACTGCTGCCCGGGGAGGACGACAAAGGTTCCGCGACGTTCAAATCCCCCGACTTGGCCCGGTTGGGGACCGCTCAATCCAGCTGCTTGACCGTGTTGTCGTTCTGCAGGAACTGATCGGTTGGGATCATTGTGATGCAGTCCCAGGGGCAAACCTGGTGGCAGAGGGTGCACCCGATGCACCGGGGGAGGTCGATGGTACACACCTGGTGCACCTGCTCCATGCGGGGGCCGGGGATGGTGCTGATGCAGTCGACGGGGCACACCACGAGGCACGCCTCGCAGCCGGTGCACATGTCCTCGTCGAGCAGCGCCAGGACCTTGGGAAGCTTCTTCTTGGCCATCGCTGGATCGATTGTACGAGCGCCACTGCCCGATACCAAATGAGCGCTGGGGGCCCCGAGGCTACTTCCCTCTCCCCCGCAGCCCGATTAACCTCCCCGACCGTTCCATGCCCGTCAATCCGATCGTCATTATCGTGGGTGTGGCTTTGCTGGCGGGGCTGATCTACTTGGGGATCAAAGCCGCCCAGGCCTACGCCGAGCGCGAGCGGCAGCGGATCGCCGCCCTGGGGCGTTGGGCCGCGGCCAACGGGTTTTCCTTCAGCCTTCAGGACCCGTGGAACCTCGACTACCGCTATAACGGGGTCGCGGAGATCGGCCGCGGCCACGACCGATACGCCCTGGAGACCCTGACCCGCGAAACTCCGATCCCAGCCGCGATCTTTCAGTACCACTACAAGACCTGGGAGACCCGAACCGTCACCCGCAACGGCCGGACTTACACCGAGCAGTATGAGGAAACCCACTGGCGACGGTATCTCATTGTCGAGCTCGGTGTGATGTTACCCCAGCTGTTTCTTCGGACCGAGGGGTTGTTCGACAAGATCGCCGGCTTCGTCGGGTTTGACGACATCGATTTCGAGTCCGAGGAGTTTTCCAAGCGTTACTTCTGCAAGAGCGACGACCGGCAGTTCGCCTACGCGGTCATCCACCCGCAGATGATGGAGTGGCTGATGACCCGCCGGTACGAGGGCGAGCTCAAGCAGGGCCTGCTGATCATGGCGCTCGCCGGTCCGCACACGCCTGACGTATGCCAGCAGGCCTGGGACAACGCGACCGGGTTTATCAACCGGATCCCCGACTTCGTCTGGCAAGACTACGCAAAGCACGCGCCGATCAAGCTGCCGGAACCGGTGCCGTACATCCCGCAGGTGCCCGGACCCTCGCCTATGCCGGCCGCGTCCTGACCGCTCATTGAGCCTGCAACCCCGGAGCCCCACCGAATGGAATTCTTCCGCCGGCTGTACGACCTGCTCCGCCACCTCGGCGAGGACGACAAGTGGCGCCAGATGATCGAGTTCATCGGGACGCCGACGCTCTACGCCGTCCTGTTCGCGATCATCTTCGCCGAAACGGGGCTGGTGGTGACACCCTTCCTGCCGGGCGACTCGCTGCTGTTCGCGCTGGGGGCGATGGGCGCCCGCGACATCGGCATCAATCTGCCGCTCGTGACGGGATTGCTGATCGTCGCGGCGGTGCTCGGTGATGCGGTGAACTACTGGATTGGGTACAAGCTTGGCCCCGCAGTCTTTAAGAGCGAGGACGAGGAGTGGGCGGAACCGACCGCAACGACGCAGGTCACATACGAGACGCCGCAGAAGAAGCGCTCGTGGAAGTCGCGGCTGCTGAATAAGAAGCACCTGCTGCGGGCGCAGGAGTTCTACGAGAAGTACGGCGGCAAGACGATCATTCTCGCCCGGTTCGTCCCCGTCGTCCGGACGTTCGCCCCGTTCGTCGCCGGCGTCGGGCGGATGAACTTCTTCCGCTTCTGGCTCTTCAACATCACCGGCGGGGTCGCGTGGGTGCTGATCTGCGTCCTCGCCGGCTACTTCCTGGGCAGCGTTCCGCTCATCAAGAAGAATTTCGAGCTGGTCATCGTGCTGATCGTGCTCGTGTCGGTCCTGCCGATGGCGTTCGAGTTCTGGCAGGCCCGCCGGGCGGCCAAGCGCGGAAAGCGCGAAGTCGTTGCGCCGACGAGGGTCGTTGATTCCACGAACGTGCAGTGAGGACTACGACCTTGCCGCGGCACGGAACCGCTCGGGGACGGCGAGGTTGATGAGCTTGGAGACGTAACCGCCCACGTTTTGAGTCTCGCCGGCGTCGGGACGGTCGTTGTGGTCGTGGGTGTCGCCGGGCCCGGGGGCGGGATTGAGAAAGTCGTCGTCCTGCCCGCCGACCAGGTTGTCGGCGCCGGCCATCCCGTAGAGCGCGTCCTGCTGCACGCCACCGTCGATCATGTCGTTGCCGTCCTGGCCGATGAGATTGTCGCGCCCGTTGTCCCCATGGATCGTGTCGTTGCCGGAGGCGCCGAAGATCAGGTCGCGGCCCTTGCCGCCGGAGAGGACGTCGTCCCCGGCGCCGCCGATGACCAGGTCGTCCTGGGGGCCCGACATGAGAATGTCGTTGCCCTCGTCGCCGACGAGCGTGCAGCGGACGGTCATGTGGTTGTGGTCGGGAGGCGTCTCCCCCTTGCGGAACCCGATGTAGACCTCGTCATCGCCGGCGCCCATGTCGGCGATGATCCGCTGGAGTCGTTTGATGCGGGCCTGAAATGGCTCGTCGGCCTTGGGCCGAATCGCCACCAGCACGTTGTTGACGTAAACCTGGAAGTCGGTCTTGCCGTTAAATGGGACGACTTCGACAACGTCGCCGCCGGCGTCTCCCTCGGGCGCGATAATCTTGAGCTTGTCGTTGTTCGTGAGCTCGACCGTAACGGCCATCAGCAGGCGAGACTCAAGTCGTTCGACGGGCAGACGGTTTGGGAATGTCATGTGAGGCCGGCCCTTATACCCCGGCGGCGCGAGGCGGCAAATCGGCCCTGTCACGGCCACAGCGGCGTGCCTTCGAGCCCCGCGGTCTCGGGTTGGCCGGTGATGAGGTTGGCGTTCTGCACCGCCTGGCCGGCAGCGCCCTTGCCGAGGTTGTCGATGGCGCCGAGCGCGATGACGACGCCACGCCCCGGGTCCGCCGCGTAGGACACGTAGGCCAGGTTCGATCCCGTTGCCCACTTGCTGTGCGGCGGCTTCTCGATCACCCGGACGAAAGGGCGGCCCGCGTAAAACTTCCTCGCCGCGTCTATGCACTGCTCGGTGGTGACGCCGCCGCGGCCTCGCGCGTAGCAGGTCGAGAGGATGCCGCGGGTCATCGGGATCAGGTGCGGCGTGAAAGTGAGCGAGACCGGCGAGCCGCCGAGCGACGAGAGCGTCGCGACCATTTCCGGCACGTGCGAATGGTTGAGCAGGCCGTAGGCGGAGACGTCCTCGTTCACCTCGGCGAAGCCGAAGGTGTTGCCGCCGCCGCGGCCGGCGCCGCTGACGCCGCTCTTGGCGTCGATGATGATTCCGGTCGGCTCGACCAGCTTATTCGCCACGAGCGGCGCGAGCGCCGCCAGCGAGGCGGCGGGGTAGCAGCCGGGGTTGGCCACGCGCGTCGCCTTGCGGATCTTTTCGGGCCAGACGTCGGCCAGGCCGTAGGTCCAGCCCTCGGCGGCGCGGTGGTCGCCGCCGATGTCGACGACCTTTGTCCGCGCCGGCACTGCCGCCAGGCCGGGCTTCGATTCGCCTGTCGGGAGCGACGCGAATAGGACGTCAAGATTCGGCAGGTTCGCCGGGTCCCACTTCTGGACGACCAGTTCGCCCGACTTGCCGGCGCCCGGGAAGCGCTCGATCAGCTTCTGTCCGGCGCTGCTCTCGCCGGCGACGTAGACCAGCTCGAAGGCGGGGTGCGTCGCGCACAGGCGCAGCACTTCGCCGCCGCCGTAGCCGCTGACCCCGACGATTCCGACGCGGATGCTCATGGTGCGAATACTCTACGCGCGCCCGGCGGAAGAATGTAGTTTCGTTGACGCGCCTCCGCCGCACTTATACAAGACCGCGATGCCGACGCGATCGATCCTTCTGGTGGTCCTGGGCTTGCTCGTGCCAACAAGCGCTCGCGCCGAAACGGTGCGCGTCGCCTGTGCCATCAGCCTGAAGGAAGCGATGACCGAAGTCGCGGCCGCGTACAAGGCCGACGGGCGGGGCGACGTGCAGTTCACCTTCGGGTCATCCGGGCAGCTCCAGGCCCAGATCGAATACGGCGCGCCGCTCGACGCCTTTGTTTCCGCGGCCCACGAGCAGGTGGATCAACTGGTCCAGGGCAAGCGCGCCGACGGCACGACGAAGCGCGTCGTAGCGGGCAATGCGCTGGTCGTGATCGTTCCGGCGGCGGCGAAAGCGGCGCCGGGGTCGGTCAAGGACCTGGCCGACGCGAGGTATCGGCGGGTCGCGGTCGGCGAGCCGAAGACGGTGCCGGCGGGGAAATACGCGACGCAGGCGCTGCACGCCGCCGGGCTCGACGAGGCGCTCAAGGGCCGCCTGGTCTACGGGGCCAACGTCCGGCAGGTGCTCGACTACGTCGAGCGCGGCGAGGTCGACGCCGGCATCGTCTACGCCACCGACGCACGGGAATCGCGCGACCGCGTCCGCGTCGCCGCCGGCGTAGGCCCGAAGTCTCACGACCCGATCGAATACCCGGCGGTGCTGATCCTTGACAGCCGCCGCCGGAAGGCTGCGGGCGATTTCCTCGACTACCTCGCCACCGAAAAAGCCCGCGACGTCCTCACGAGCCACGGGTTTACGACGCCCGCACCCCGGCGGCCCCGGGAATGAGCGACCTGTGGCGACCACTGCTGCTGTCGCTCGGCATCGCCGCGCTGGCGACGTTGCTCGTCGCGGCCGCGGGAATCCCGCTGGCCTATTTCATGGCCCGCCGGCGCTTCGCGGGGCGCAGCCTCCTGGAGGCGGTGTTCACGGTCCCGCTGGTGCTGCCGCCGACCGTGGTGGGCTACCTGCTGATCATCACGCTCGGCGCCCGCGGGTGGGTCGGCGCGTGGCTGCACCGCGCGACGGGGTACTCGGTGATGTTCCGCGTGGAAGGCGCCGTGCTCGCCGCGGCCGTCGTGGCGCTGCCGATGCTCTACCTGCCGGCCCGCGCCGCGTTCGCGGCCGTCGAAAAGGAAATGGAAGACGTCGCCACGTTGATGGGCGCGGGACGCCTCGCGACGTTCTGGCACGTCAGCCTGCCACTGGCGCGGCGCGGGATCGTGGCGGGGCTGATCCTGGCGTTCGCGCGGTCACTGGGGGAGTTTGGCGCGACGGCGATGGTGCTCGGCATCCAGCCCGACCGGATGACGTTGCCGATCTCCATCTGGGTCGACTACGAGCACCGCAGCCTCTCCCACGCCGCCGCCGCGGTCGCGGCGCTGAGCGCCGTGTCGCTGGCGCTGGTCATGGCGTACAACGCGTCGGCGGTGAGCCGGCAGGAGTAGACGCCGGGCGCGCGGGCTACTTCTTCAGCAGCTTGTCCAGCTCATTCATCTGCTGGTCGGACTCGGCCTTGAGCCGGTCAATTTCCGGGTCGGCCTTGCCGCCCTGCGCCGCGCCGAGGATGCCGCTGCGTCCCGCTGTCGACGCGGCCCCGCTGCTGGCAAGCTGGTCCAGCTTGCCCTTCAACTTGGCGAGCAGTTCCTTCTGCTTCTCCAGCACCTTGCGCTCCTCGGCGTCGGAAAGCTTCCTGGCGTCGTCCGGGTGGTGCACGCCCCAGTACACCCCGCCGCCGAACCCGACGGCCAACCCGAGCAGCAGCACGATCATCTTGATCATGACTTCCTCCTATTGAACGGCTTTCAGCAGCTTGCGGGCCACCGGCCGGAGGCGCTGGGCCCCCAGCGACGGGAAGCACATCGACTCCCGCTCGCGCTCGTGCAGGAACTCGACCAGCGCGTCTTCGCCCGCGCCGCCCCGCAGCAGTTCCAGTAGTGGGTCAATGTACCCGTCATAGGTGCCGGCTGCGGCCGGGCTGCGGCCGGCGTTGTGCGGGTCCCAGTCGTTCAGCAGGACCTCACGCACCCTCGAGCGGGTCGATTCGTCACCGTCGGCCATTATCCAGACTCTAGGCGGCGGGTGGGGGAGGGCAACCGCAATTCGTCGGGATGCTCAGTTTGGAACCGCCTCGGCCGCTTTCAGGTCCCGCAGCAGCCTCACCGCCGTCTCGGCGATCTGCTCGCCGGAACCGACGGCGCAGCGGGCGCTGACGGGCTCGTAATTCCCCTCGGCGTACGCGCGGCGCGTCGGGACGTAGCCGACGGAGCCGTTGGCCAGCTCGGCGGTGATCGTGTTGCGGTAGGGCGAGTTCTGTTTCACGAACGTCCCGAGCTCGACGAAGATCTCGCCCGGCAGCGCGACGATCGCCAGGTCGGATCCGAAGCTCATCACCTGCACTTCGGCCTCCAGCGGCTTCCCCTGGCGGGCGTCGACGTCGAGCACCTTGTATGCACGCACGCGGTCCAGGAAGGTCGGCTGGTTCCTGCCGAGCGTCACGGCCGTCTTCTGCGCCCACTCCACGTCCGCCGGCGTGATCGGCGCCAGCGGCAGGGCGAGGACCTCTCGCTTCACGCGCGGAGCTGAGGTGCTCACCGGCGTCAGCCGCGCATAGGTTTTGATCACTTCGCCCGCCAGCACCGTCCCGATCCTCGCGGCTTCATCTGTCCCTTGCTGTTTGTCGGCGGTGGAGACGTCGATGTGGTTGATGTCTCCACAGCAGCCGTTCGCGAAGATCGTCACCATGTCCGGCCCCTTCAACCTGGCGAGAATGGACGACAGCGTAAACGGGTAGTCGGCGGAGACGCGGAGGCCGCCGGTCGTGTCCGGGTGCATAGCGAAGTTGACGTAAGTGGCGATGGGTTTGCCGTCGGACGTTTCGAAGTACTTTCCAGCACAGTGGGATCCGAAGCTTGGAATTCACGTGACTTGAAGTCGCGGC
>JADMIO011419572.1_pt1 | contig 18304 bp, 13 predicted proteins | sample 8958161 | NCBI WGS metagenome assembly JADMIO01 (sample SAMN16585339, study PRJNA669376) | soil metagenome | isolation source: Crop rotation soil | place: USA: Cullars Rotation, Alabama | collected 2011 | reverse complement strand
GCAATCGGACCGTGTTTCATCTCCCCAGCAGGATACCCCTCGGCATGGATATAGGCAATTTCCTTGAGTTTGAGGGCGCCTTCGAGGGCGATGGGATAGTGCAGATGGCGTCCTAAGAAGAGCGCGCTCCGGGCGTGACCGAGCGTGCGGGCGATGGTTTCGACTTCTGGAGCGCTATTTTCCAAAAAGTGGTTGATGGCAAAAGGCAAATGCGAAAGTGCTTTTAAATAGCGGTACATCGCCGATCGGGTGATCGTCCCTCTCGATTGTCCAATATAAAGTGCGAGCAAAAATAAGGCGGTCAGTTGACCCGTAAACGCTTTCGTCGACGCCACTCCAATTTCAGGACCGCAATAGGTATACAACGTCGAATCGGCATCTCGTGTCAATGTAGATCCCAGCGCGTTGCAGATCCCTAAAGTTGGCAAATGCTGTGATCGGGATTCGCGTAAAGCCGCGAGTGTATCCGCGGTTTCGCCCGATTGGCTCACGGCCACCACTAAGGTATTGCGCTGCTTCGGAAACCGACGATAACGCTGTTCACTCGCGATTTCTACATCACAAGGAATATGTGCGAGTTCTTCAAACCAATGACGCGCTACCAAAGCAGCGTGGTAGGACGTTCCACAACCCAACAGACATATTTTGGGAATCGCCTGGGCAACGGCCGCAGGCAAAATGTCCCCCAATTCGACCGATACCTTGTCCATCGAAATCCGGCTCTTAAACGTACTCGCAATCGTTAAGCGCTGCTCGAAAATTTCTTTGAGCATGAAGTGACGATAGCCGGCCTTCTCTGCCATCGTGGCATCCCAGTCGATCTGTTTGGGAACCCGGACCACGGAATTTCCTTGCGCATCAAATACCCGGACTTTGTCTCGACGGAGCTCTGCCACATCCCCGTCTTCTAAAAAAATCACCTGACGCGTATAGGGCAGGAGCGCGGGGACATCGGAAGCGATAAACGTCGCTCCCTTACCGACTCCGAGCACTAAGGGCGAATCCTTCCGAGCGGCAATAAACCGTTCGCGATCTTCGGCGGAGATCACACCGAGGGCATAAGAACCTTGAGCCCGGCCCAGTGCGTTCCGGACCGCGCTCATTAAATCATCGGTGTATACGTCTTCAATCAAGTGGGCGAGGACTTCGGTGTCGGTTTGAGACTTGAAGACATGCCCCTTGTCCATGAGTTCTCTTTTCAACTCCACATAATTTTCGATGATACCGTTATGGACGACGACGATTTTTTCCTTACAGCAGAGATGCGGGTGGGCGTTGGCTTCACAGGGCCGGCCATGGGTGGCCCAGCGGGTATGCCCTAAACCCAGGGTCCCGTGTACAGGATTTTGCTTCAAAAGATCTTCGAGATTGGGCAGCTTGCCGACGCTGCGTCGTAACTGCACGTCGCCTCCATTTAACACGGCAATCCCCGCCGAGTCATAGCCCCGGTATTCCAACCGGCGCAACCCGTCTACGAGGATATTCGCGGCTTCTTGGCTCCCGATATACCCAACGATTCCACACATAAATTGATGTTAATCCTTTTTTGCTATTGATTGCTTCCATCAGGGAAGGTTTTCTGTAGCGCTTGTTAGAACCGTGGTTACGAGGAGAGGTTACTATCGAATGACTGCTAGTTTGCCGCGTACTTTTTGGCTTAAATCGTTGGTAATGAGGTAGATATAAATGCCACTGGCGACTCTATCGCTGTGATCGTTTTTGAGGTCCCACGAGGTTTGGCCGGTAGGAGCAGGGAGTTGACGAACGAGGTGGCCCGACAGTGTAAATATCTTGATGATGCTATTGACGCTCATTTGATCGAACGTGATGGGCGTCGAATGCCGGTCCGACCGCCAGGGATTGGGAAACACCCGCACGGCGCTATTATCGGCCATCGCGAGAAAGATGTCAGCAGTGACGGGAGATGAAACTCCGGCAGAATTTTCGGCAACGGCCTCGATCTGGTAAGGTCCAGGCTCAAGACCGGCGACAGAATTAAAGATCAGAAGGCCCGTAGAACTTGCGGCAGATACAGAAACTCCCGTGCTGATTCCTTCAGCTCCGGTCCTGGGTTTTCCGATACGGTTTTGACGAGGAATGAACGTAAAACGTATACGATCCGCCCGACTGGCCGTCGCTTGCAGACGACCGGTCATCGGATAGGCCGGTTGGAGATTGGTAAACACCGGCTGACCGGGCAACTGTACTCCTGTGGTCGAGACGACGCCAGGGGTGGCCAGGACTTCCGCAGAAGCTGGCCCCTCTCCGACACCGTTGACGCCCGTTAGGATAAAGGAATACAGCTGCCCGTTCGTTAGCCCAGTGATGACGGCGGGATCTGTAACGCCCGACCGCCGGGTCCCATTAGCGATGGTGACCCCCAGCCCCTGCTTATAGTAAAGGTTATAGGAGTTCGCGCAGGAGAGCTCGGCGCAGCTCAGCGAGGGCCAGGAAATCGTGACTTGGCCATTCTCCGCGGTAGCCGTGACATTATTGATCGCGCGCGGAACCGTGGGGGTAGTTACCACGGAGCCTTCAATGATCGTCGCGAGCTGGCTTCTGGCGGACTCCCACACGTCTGGATCCGTTGACCAACTTATATCTGTTCGGACCCAGGTAGGATCAGCAGGATCACTCACGCCATATTCCCAAAGTGCTTTGGGAACCATGGAATTTACCAGGGTCTGCACGGCGCTCGGATTGATACTGGCGGCCATCGTCAGATAATCCACATCCTGAATACCGCGTCTCCAATGCTTCAATCGGAGGCTCGCAAACGGTCCATTTACACCATATGAATCTGCGGGGAACATCTGGTCAGTCCCGGGATAAAACAAGACGCCTTCTCCATTTGTGTAGTTAAGCCCCGTTTGGCCGAGCGAAGCGTTATCCGAGCTGTAAGTTCCAAAGGTTAAGGCTGTCCGGAACACATTCGTCTGACCCATATGTCCCTGGTAATTGTCGTAATACGTTGATTCCCAGAAAAACCATCGGTTAATCTTTTTCTTGTACTGCACCCAGGCAATTTCGCGGAGCGCGACCCCATCATCTTCTGTTGCGAAGGAGCCGGTGGCGGGCCGATGTCCGTTGTACATGTAAAAACGCTTGCGAGCCGCTGTCGTATAGCTGTCAACAAGCGGCTGCCATTGACTGGTGATCCCCACGCCCAGCGTAGAAGCAACGATGTCTAAGGATGGCATCGAACCCGCTGCGCTAGGAAGCCTCGCGGTCGCAAAGGATTTTACGTTCCGTCCTGGCCCTGGGTTGTTCAAGATGTACTGAGACCATGTCTCCATCTGGGCGGTGGCGGGCGATTCGTCGGCCAAATAAAGGAAATATTCCGTACTGGGGGAATTCTGGTTAAACCATGTGGCCCAGGCATCGGTATGCAGATTCATGACAGATTGGTTTCCGGCTTTCCAACCCCAACTACCATAGGTTCCAATAGAATAGACATTGTTCCCCACACTGACGCCCGGCCCCGCATATCCGTTCGCTGCGGTAAAAAGCGAGCCATTCAATCGAGCGATCCACTCCGCGCAGGGAGCATCACCTGGACTTCCGCAGTCGTTGGGATCATCGCCAATCAGTGATATTTTGTGGCGATGCGCCATGAGAAAGTGCCGGTCGCGAACTTGGCGGGCTTGATTGCCTGCGGCGGAGGTGGGGGCTGGGAAAGCTGCACCGACGTAGCGTCGACTAATATTAGACGAGGAGAAGTACAGCATCGTTTTGGCAGAAGGTGAGTCTGGAAGCGTGAAATTTCGTACGGTGAGCTGAATCGGAATTTGGCGCGTCACCGCGCCCCCTTCTTTAACAGTAATCGTTCCGGTATAAACGCCAGCTGCCGATGCTTTAGGGATATAAATGTCACCCCAAACGCTTTGATTCTGACCGGCAGCGATAGTAAAGGTAGGAACGAGCTCTAGAGGCACCGCGATGTCTGGATACATCGCATCATGGTCGGGGCGGTTGGCCCAGGTACCGGCGCCTATGCCTTGTCCCGCCCAGGGACGTCGCATCCGACGTGGAACATGGCGCTCATCGTAATTCTCGTAGGCAAACGTGCTCACACCTTTCAGCTGCAGGTAACGGATATAGAAGAGTTCGATGTTTCGGTTCACGTAATTGAACACCTGATCGCCGGTAGCCGTGACGGAACCGATTGTGGCGCCACCCGGTCCCGTTAAGGTATTCAAGGAAACGTTCACATTGCTGGCGCCCCCGGACGCTTCCAGAACCAGGTTGAAATTGACGACTTCATTCTTCGCGCCGAAAATTCGGATAGTGGAGCCGTCCCAGATGCTATTCCGGACGCCATTTGCGTTGGCGGTTGCACGAAGCTCCCCCTGGGCGACTTTATCGCCACCGTCGTTGGCCCATACCGCAGAGAGACTGCCAGCAGCCCACGAAGGTTGCGATGGAACAGTCGTCATAAGAATGGCGAAGGAGAGACCGGATGACACGCACCGGCGTGTTCCGGCACGACAGGCGAGAAAAAATTTACTTTTGCGGGTAAAAGAAACCATGGATCGTACTCAGAATTTTATTGATTTGATCGACGACTTTGTACGACAACTCCATATCCTTCTCAAATTGAGCCCATAGGTAATCTCCCATGGAGTTCAGGTACGTTTCAATTGTCGAGCGCACGGGTTTTTTCCTTTCCGATTTTCTGGGCAACCGGAGCCTTATCTTCGGGACCCAACAATTCCATGAGTTCCATATACGCATCTGCGGCATCTGGATCCTGGGCTTGAGGGTGCTTCTTGATCGCTTGATACTGGATCAGATTCCGGCGTGGAGGCTTGGGACCCCCGAAGCGCAGGACCAATGAGAAATACTGCGTGTTACCGAGGTCGCCAAGAGGCAGCCAAGCATACGAGAACTCATGCCCCCAAGCGTGTATTCCGATTCCTAATGTAAGGCCGGCCAACGGAGAAAGTCCCTTGACCGTGTCTGTACGGTAGCCCAGGCGCATCGACAACGGCTGCATTGGGGTCCATTCTCCCCCCACATGAAAACTCGCGAGCCCATTCTGACGATACACAACTTCCGTCATTAAGTCTGTTTTGAAGGGTGTCTTGTAGGCAGCGCCAAAATGCCAAGCGAGCGGTAAGGAGTCCGCTTGATCGATGAACTTAAGTTTTGTCCCGACATTGGTAAGAACAGCGGCTAAGGTGAGGCGGGAGGTCGCCTGGTACTGGCTACCGAAATCAACGGCATACGCATTCGCGGTGACGTCACTGATCTTCGCATGGATAATCTTTCCATTGAGGCCCAGCGATAACTTGGTGCCCAACATCTGGCCATAAGCGAAGTTGTAGGCGGCGTAATGGGAACTAAAGTCGCCGGTAGGATTACCCGTGATATCGGTACCCGGGATATCTCCGGTACCTAAATACTGAATGGAACCGCCAACCCCGCGCCCGTTGCCCAATGGGTGAGTAAAACTGAAATATTCGTAATAAATGGATTCTAGGTAGGAAAGATGCTGCCCCGCCAGTTCGTTAGTCTCGATGCGCCCCAGTCCTCCAGGGTTCCACGTAGGCGCATACACATCGCTTGCGACCGCGCTGTAAGCGGATCCCAATGCGGCAGGACGCGCCCCTACCGGGATATCTAGAAAGCTAGCGCCTTCAGTTCCAGCCGAAGCACCCGCGGGTTTGGAAAGAAGAAGAGCCAGGACCGGAAGGGCTCCCAGCAAACCAAGGACCTTGAAGCAACTGCTTTGGGGCGGTCTGCGTGTTTGTTTGGTCACGCATGGAGTTTAAGCCCCGTTTGTCCACAAAACTCCAATATGGTGATTTTTTCCACCCCTTGGACGGAAAAAAACGAACTCAATGCAGCTTTTGGTGTTAAACAAAGCTGTAAAGGAATTCAGCGGTATAGCCTTATTATAAGGAAGGACCTACTGGGCGGAAGGGATTGGAGGGCTTCGGGATATATCTAGAAGCTGCCGGACCCGCATAGCCAACTCCTCACGTCCAAAGGGTTTCTCCAAAAAAGGCATATCCGCCCGCAGGATCCCACGCTGGAGAATCGCATCGCGCGTAAATCCCGAAATATAAAGCACTTTGAGCTGGGGATGTCGCATCGAAACCAACTCCCCTAACTGGCGGCCGTTGAGTTCTGGCATGACAACATCCGTGATCATCATATGGATATGGCCCTGATAGTTCTCGTAAACATCAAACGCTTCCTTCCCATGCTGGGCCTCTAAAACGTTGTAGCCCCGCTGCCGGAGGTAGCGCGTATAGATATGCCGAATCATCGCGTCGTCTTCCACAAACAATAACGTTTCTGTCCCCCGGGTTGAACTGACTGGGGTGGCACTGTTCCCTCCACTCTTTTGAAGCGGGAAATAAATCTTAAAGGTTGTCCCACGGATCATTTGGCTAAAGGGAAGCACGCGGGCATTATGGATATCTAAGATTTCCTTCGCTCGTTTTAAACCCAGAAAGAAGCGACCCTGGGGGCTCCATTGGTTTGTAAATAACTGTTGGGTCTTTGTCAGAGTCTCTGTGGGCATCCCATTACCGCTATCGGAAATCGCGAGCATTAAGTTGGATCCTGCCTGCCCTTCTGGAAAAGGGGTTTCCGTGGCGGGGAGGACTACTTCAGAAGTCTGGAGAAGCAATTGACCACCGTGGGGCATTGATTTCTTAGCATTGGCCAGAAAGATAGCCATAAGTTCTCGCAAGAGTTCCTGGTTCGCATCGATTTGAGGCGCATTGGGTCTGAGAGAATAACGCAAGTTAATCGAATGACCTAACAACTTCTTAAATTCCGTCTCGCTCGCCGAAAGAAATTCATTCAAATCCATTTTTTGGAGATTAAAAGAAGTCGAAGGAGTCTCGCTATCGGAAGGAGGTGCGTTAAAGAAGGGACGAGAAAGAAGCATTCTGAATCCTATAGAAGATTCCCCTTGCGTCCTATCCATGTCAGCGGCTCAAAGCTCAGCAGGGGGAGGCTGGATACCTTGCACCTTCTGACTGGACAGGGTCGCTCAGGAGAACAACCGGAGAATTCCGGCTGCAAGAATGACTGTATCAAAATACCCCATAAGCGTCTGTAAGCGTGGGGCCTGATTTATCTGTAAGGATTTTCCTACGGTATTAAGCCGGTGGTTTCTGAAGGGATGCTTCAAGGGTCTGCTTAATCTTTTGAAACTGGTTAGTGACTTCTTTAAAAGTCTCAGCCGAGTGGACCCACTCGCCCTTTTCACCCTGGGCTTCCAATTGCCGCAGCGCAGGCACGATTAAACCTAGCCCTACCATTAAATTGGCGCCTACTAGACTATGTGACATTCGCGAGACCTGCGGACCCGCTCGGGTAGCGATCGCTTTTTCCAAATCCGATAATTGTTCGGCGGTCTTGCTTAGATACAACTCCACTAATTCACGGAAACTTTGCGGATCTCCATCGGACAACTCTTGAAATCGGGCCACGTCCACATCATTGGATGCCTTTTCCATGGCGTGACCTCCCAGGTCTTTTGTTAAGATTCTGTAACCTTCAATTTGACCCGTACGTCTCATCCACGGTTTCACCGTGAAACAACTCGAACCTCAAAGCTACGAAGGATTGCGCGCCTACCTGACCGCGCTACAATTGGCTGAAAAAGCGCTAGTCGACCATAAAACTGAAAGTCTCCAATCGATTCGCCGCATTAGCCACTCCATGTACCACACAACCTCGCCTAAGGATCCCAAGTTGTCCCAGGCGCTTCAGGACATCGAAAAAGCCAGCGATGAAGACGTCGGACCTCAAGTTCGTGCGTTGTTGCCGCGTCTAGCAGAGATCTCGACTAAGGCAGACGCTGAAACTATGAGTGTCCTGGTGGTCGAAGATGATGCGATCACCGCGCACATGCTTCAAAAAGGACTGACAACTCCCCACCGCGTGATCCATGCGGTCCGAACTCTGAAAGAAGCCCACGCCTTCCTGGCCCATAAAGACGTTTCCATCGCGATCGTAGATTTGGTACTGCCCGATGGCGATGGCCGGGACCTTGTGATCCGCATCCGGGAAAACGCTTCCACCTCGCACATTCCCATTATAGTGCTTTCCGCCCGAAACGATGAGGGAGCCAAAACGGAATCGTTTGCGCTGGGAGCCGATGCGTATTTTGAAAAACCAGTCGATCCTGGAACACTTTCCACGGCCGTGGCCTCCATGTTGCAGCGTCTCGCTGATCGGACCCGGCAATCCTCCCGTGATGCGGTGACTCACCTTCCCAATCGAATGGTCTTCTACAAGGCGTTTACGCGAGCCACCCGTTTGGCCTCCCGCACCAAGGAACCCTTGACGATTGCCTTGCTGGACCTTGACCGGTTCAAGTCGGTTAACGATATATACGGCCATCAGATGGGAGATCGGGTGCTGAAAAAAATCTCTCAAATCCTGCTTCAGACACTCCGTGCCTCCGACTTGTTGGCGCGCTGGGGCGGTGAAGAGTTTGCCATCTTATTCCCCAATACCGATCTGACTCAGGCGCGTGTCGCGCTGAACAAGGCACTCGAAGGGCTGCGCACGCAACCCTTCGCTACCCCCGATGGAAGACCGTTCCGCATGACATTTTCTGGCGGCCTCACGCAGGTGGAAAAGGGCACCTCTATCGAACAAGCCATTAATGAAGCGGACCGCTATCTTTATCTGGCCAAGGCGGCTGGCCGAAATCACGTTCTGAGTAGAGAAGACCGACTGGATAACCTGAAGCGCAATATCCTTCTGGTTGAAGACGATGACTTTATGGCCTCTTTGCTTCGGCGTTTTCTGGAAAAGGAGGGTTTCCGGATCTTCCACGCAAGAGACGGAAAAACGGCCCTCGCCTTGGGCACCCAAGCGGCATTTTCTCTGATTACTTTAGACGTTAAGTTGCCCGATACGGACGGTTTTGAGCTCCTCCGTCGTTTTCGCCAGACCCCTGGCATCCGCCATGTCCCCACAATTATGCTCTCGGCCGCTGGAGATGAAGAAAATATAGTCCGAGGGTTCAAACTGGGGGCCGATGACTACATCGTTAAACCGTTTTCCCCCTCCGAGTTCCTTGCCCGCGTGAAGCGCTTCCTCGAAAAGCAAGCTTGACAGTGCTGTTTTCATTTTTGTAGAAAGCTGTGTCCTAGATAGCCAGCTCGAGCCTCCCCCTACCAATTTATGACACGGATCGGCATCGCAGATGACCACCCTATCGTTCGTGAGGGTCTTAAGCAAATCATCGCGAAGACCAGCGATCTTTCCGTCGTCGTGGAAGCTTCCGACGGCCAGGAAGTCTTAGACAAGCTAAGAAAAACCCCTGTTGACCTTCTTCTCCTGGATATCTCGATGCCTGTGCGCAACGGCGTCGACATTCTCAAACAGCTTCACGCCAAGTGGCCAAAGCTCAAAACCCTGATTTTAAGCGCTCATCCAGAGACCAAATACGCGGTACGTGTGTTTAAATTGGGTGCGGCGGGTTACTTAACCAAGGAGGGGGCTCCCAAAGAACTCATTGGGGCGATTCGGACGGTTCTGACCGGCAAACGTTATATCAGCCCTGCTTTCGCTCAACATTTAGTGCTTAATCTCGATAACGATTCTGAAAAACCCCTCCATGAGAAGCTTTCTAACCGCGAACTCGAGGTTCTTTGCCTTATCGCCTCTGGCAAGCCCCTCACCGATATCGCTAACGGGCTCTTCCTAAGCGTCAAGACCGTCAGTACTTACCGTAGCCGTATCCTTGAAAAGCTGCATATGCAAAGTAACGCCGACCTTATTCGATACGCCATCCAAAAAGACCTGATCGAATCCTAATTCGGCTTTCTTTTCCATTTCTCTCTGTCAGAAAACGCCTTCAGAATTATCGGGCATACGCTGATATTCAGCCTGCGTTGCTTTTCCTACGATAACCCCGTTCTTACTAATCTCGTTATAAAAAGGAAAACGCATGGACGCTTCGTCCGAGAAAAAACTTCCCGAAACGACACCGCCCGTGAACGAAAATGAGGACCAGCGTTGGATTCGCCAGACCCTCGAAGGCGATCCCGAAGCGTTTGGCAAGCTGGTCCTGAAACACCATCCACTCTTGTTTCATATGGCTTGCAGGGTTCTTAAAAATCCTGTCGAAGCCGAGGATGTCGTACAGGAAGGCTTCATTGAAGCTTACCGACATCTCGCGGAATTTAAACAGCACTCGCGCTTTTCCACCTGGATGTACACGATCGTGCTGAACCGAATCCGCAATATTCTTCGCCACTCCAAGGTTCTCCATGTCTACTCACTGGATATCCGCCGCGCAACCCGCGACGGCCATTATCCTGTGGAAGTGATGGAAAAGAGTCCCAGCCTCGAGGAATCCCTTCAGAACAAGATGGAATTGGAAGCGATGAAGCGGGCTGCCCAATCCCTCCCACCCAAATACCAGGACATCTTCTCGCTGTATTACTTTGACAATTACTCCATCGCAGAAATCGCACAAAAGCTGAATCGTCCCCCGGTAACCATCAAGGTATATCTGCATCGAGCGCGAAAACTACTGCACAAGGACCTTCATAAAACCCCAACCAAAGCGTTATCCTCGCTCGCCCGAACTGCAGAACCTCGCGGCTCGGCTTCGAGCGGAGAATAGAAAGGCGGAGCCCTCTGCCATGAAAATGTGCGACGTGGTACCCCACCTACTCCAAATTATTGAAGCCGCGCGATCAACCGAACGACAGTATCTGGCGACGCTGTCTTGTATGAAAGCTGGGCAGCCCACCCTGCAATTCATTTATTTTTGGCAAGAACATGCACGCATGGTGTCAGAGTTGGAGGAGAAAGTACGTTGGCTAGGTGGGGCCGTACCCGATGTCGTAGGCTCGGCATGGAGTGGATTACACTTTAAAAGCGATTCGGAGGATGCGGAGTTTTCTGAAGCCTTGTGGGCCTGTACGCAGGCAGATGACGAATTACGCAGTCGCTATGAGTTTGCTTTGAAAAATGCTCTACCCGTGGATGTTCGGACGCTGCTGAAGGTGCATGTTCTGAAGCTGTCTACTATCCAGGCGCGCATTGGCAACCTGGCATCAATTCATCATGCTGGACGCGTGCGAATGGATCTTCATCCCCGCGATCCGCAAAATCGTATTTTGAGCGAGGTTGTACTGCAGGCGTGAACGCTCGTTCCAGGTTCCTTCTCGAAGCTCCCGTTGAATCTCTTTTGAAATCTCAAGCGGCGTCCAACCCCGCTTCTTATGCAGTTCCGCATACCGCCGGATCCAACCGTTGCGCTGTTCGCGCGGTTTATCCGGTCCCCGTCGTCCGCGTACAATACCGTGTGGTTCATAGGCATCAACAAGCGCCTTAATAAACTCAAAACAGATACTCTGTTCTTGGGGCGTTGAGGCGATTTCCAAGTTAAACGAGTGATTCCCCTCCGTCAACCGGTCGTCTCCTTGATATTTAAAACACGAAATTAATTCGTCGTGCTCCAACAGGAATTTCTGTACGGCCGACCAACGCTTTTCGCGCGTCTCCTCTCGGGCCTTTCGCTTCGTTTTCCAGTCAGGCAAGGTGCTTCGGTAGCTCAAGTTGAGGGCTTTCAATTTCTTAGCTAAACGCAGCAAGGGCTTGCCATTTTGCATTAGTAAGTAGTTGACGCGGATGCGAACGGGAACGACGTGGGCTTCGCTTTCGACATAGCTGTAAAACTTGGTAACCGCTTGAGATAACAGGCGGGTATAGCACACTTCGTTGTGTGCTTCCTCATGGGACACACTTCGCGAATAGCGTCGGCTTTCCACATTCGCGATGAATGTTCCTAAATCGTCAATAAAGAAAAAATGTGCTCTTCCCATGCGTAATCCCAGTCGGGAGTTGTCCATAAGACACGCCGTCTTCAGGCAAGTTACAGAAAGAGTCCTGGAAATGTAACCTTCCTAGAGCTTTTTTGTCTTATGGGCGTGACAGATTCCCTCGCTCTCGAAAAATGCATTCAGGAGCCCTTCCAAGCACCCCAATGAGCGTTTCTTTTCTTGCATATTCGTCTCCTTGGATTTCCACGGACATACCGCTTGTTCTCTGGGGTCTTGGTACGCTCGGCATCTTAGGGCTCTCCGTTTTAGGCCCTTTATTCGCCCTTCCTATATATCACGCTCGGGAACTTGTTCGCCGGCCTTTATTGCGTGCCGGTCGGCCTTGGATTCCAGAATCGATCGATATCCTTATCCCGGCTCATAATGAAGCCGCAACCATCGCACCGACATTGACGAGCGTGCAACGTGCGATACGTCATCTCGAGGCAGCCTTTCCCGGGATTTGCCCTGATGTTCACATTCACGTAGGCGCCGACGCGTGCACCGATAACACCGTGGAGACTGTGAAACGTTTCCCTGACGTTTTACTCAGTGAATTCCCCACCCATAAAAGTAAATGGAAAACGCTTCAGACCTTGTGCATGGATTCTCAAGCGGATTGGATTTTTCTAGTCGATGCGGGCGCCGTTTGGCCGGACGCTTTTCTTTCGAATGCTGTTCGACGCATTATGCATGCTCCGCGTCTGAGCGCGATCTGTCCATCTTATCAACCAATTCGTGCCGGCCGGCTTTCGCGTTTGGTATGGCAAATCGAGTTTCTCCTAAAACGATTGGAAGGAATCTGCGGTGGACCTGTCAGCGTGCATGGCGCGACGGTAGGCTACAAGGCAGGCCCTCTGAAACGTGTGCTCAAGCATTTGGACGGCCGTGATTGGCTCAATGACGACGTGGTTATCCCTCTCACATTGCGAGCTTTATTTCCGGATAGCGTGGTTCTGTATCCGGCTGGAGAGATCTTCGATGAGGGCATTCGAACGGAAGGTCGAGAAATTCAACGACGCCAACGTATCGCTACGGGCAATCTACAATGGGCGAGCCATCTGCTTCCTGATTGCTTTCGTCGCAACCCTGTAGCTGGACTCCTGGCCATTCGGCGTCTTTTCCGCATTTTATGGGCCTATTGGCTCGCCCTTGCTGCGATATGCCTGGCCTTGATGAATCCAGTTATAGGGATAGCGATCATCCTGTTGGCCACAGGCGTCCTCGTAGCGGGTAACGGTCGCGATCTAACACAGGCGGCGTGGGTCTCCTTCCGGGCCCCGTTCCGCTGGATCCAGAAAGAACACACGTTGCAGGAGGCTTGGAAATGAACCTAAGCCTCGAACGCCGATTCGGATTTGGACGCCAAGCTGATTTTCTCGTCCTAGCAGCCAGTTGGTTTGCCTTTGGGTCCCTATTTGAGACTGTGCAGACCCCCGCCCCGCTATTTACCGCATGGGTTTTTCTAACGACAGCTCTCTTGGTTTTGCTGCTAGATGCCATCGGGTATTTTGACCGGTACACACCTCAGCCGGAATTAAGCAGTGTCCTTAGTTTGCTGATCGCGCTGCCTCTATCTGCTTTTGCTGCGCGGTGGATCATCGCTTGGATGTCTAAATCCCCTCTGATCCCTTACCGCGAAGTCCTTCGCGCTTCGATTTGGGTGGGTGTAGTTTTTGAACTTTCCCAATGGGTGATCTTCAAAATTCACCACACGACAGGCCGCCGGTGGACGCTAGCCACCTGCATTCTCCCTGAAGAACTGGATGCGCTCCGCAATCAGGTAGAGCAGTCCGATGCCTCGTGGTGGATTCAGGTTCAGCCGGTTAATGTTTCTACGGAACAGTCGGCTCAGCTACGCGGCCATGAAACGCTTGTCATCTCCCGCGGTGCGGTGCATGACCTTGGGAATTATCCTCAATTTTTGATGGCGCATCTGCGTGGCCAGCGGATCATCGACGTGGGCCAATTGCTAAAGGAATTCCGGTGCCGGCTCGATCTGCGCAATGCCGATGCCTGGACATTCTTGCTCAGCTCGATGCATCAGAGCTTTCTGATCCGTTTTTACTTCAATTTAAAAGCGTTATTCGAACCCTTCTTCGCGTTGGTTCTGTTGTTTGCGTTGTCACCGTTACTGATTACGGTGGCGATCGCGATTTATATTACCAGTGGACGTCCTATCCTTTACACCCAAGAACGCCTCGGGTACCGAGGGCAGCAATTCCCACTTTTTAAGTTCCGCACGATGTCCGTTAAAGCCGAAGATACCGGCCCGCAATGGACCCAGAAAGATGATCCACGCGTCACCGGTTTGGGGCGCCTGCTGCGCAAAACCCGTATCGATGAATTACCACAGTTACTCAACGTCCTTCGAGGTGAACTCAGTTTTGTCGGTCCTCGTCCGGAACGACCGGAGTTTTACCGGATTCTGAATGAACAGATTCCTTTGTTTTCATTGAGACTTTTGGTGCGCCCGGGAATCACCGGTTGGGCCCAGGTGCTCCAAGGTTATGCCGCCTCTATAGAGGAATGCAAAACCAAGTTGGAGTATGACCTTTACTACGTTCAAAATATGTCACCAGCGCTCGATGTTCGGACCGTCGTGAACACCCTGGCGCTGATGATTCGAGGGAACAGTGGGCAATAAAATCTCTTCACACTGGCCGATTTCGCTCACCAATGGCGCAGCCACGTTATTCAATCTTTTCTTACCCCTGGTGCTTGTCCGCATCATTTCACCGGACGACGTGGGGCGTTACAAAGTGTTCTTCCTCTATGTGATGATGAGCCCTGGATTATTTCTTACCGGCGGTCTCAGCAACGGCCTTTATCATTGGGCGGGCAAGTATCCGGAGTCGCAGCCCGAGGTTCGCCAAAGCTGGACGATGTTACTCGGTCTTGTTGGGATCCTCTCGGCAATAGGCATGATGTTAACGCCTCTGCTGACATCGTGGGTACATATCCCACAGATTGACCTGGCACTCTTCTTCCTTTTTTGTCCTTTTGGACTCGCAGGAATTTTCTTGGAAGACCTCCTGATTGCGCGCGGGAATATTTGGATAGGTTCGCTTTATGGGTCTGGTTTTCAGGTTTTCCGTGCTCTGTCCTGCGTCGTCGCTGCCGTTTGGAGCCGAAACGTCGTTTGGGTTCTCGGTGCATTCGCAGCGAGCACCATCGTCCGTGCGCTGGTGGGCTATTGGATCCTGGCCAAGACAGGCGACATCAAACCGATCTTTTCACGCCAGAAATCCGTGAACGTGTTGCACTACGCATTTCCCGTCTCTATTGCGTCTTTGGCACAAACGGCGCTGGCCAATGTGCATCAGTTGATCTTAACGCTTCGCCTACTTCCCTCTCAGTTTGCTTTTTATTCAATGGGCTGCCTTTCGGTCCCCCCCTTGCAGGTCCTCGAGATCTCCGTTAATCGGGTCTTAATCCCGAAATTGTCGAAAAGTTTTGCAGCTCGGCAGCCCGCGGCCGCTGCGGCCTTATTTTCTGAGGCTGTGTCAGAACTTTACCGGTTCCTCCTGCCCGCAACCGTTGGTCTGATCGTGTTTGCCGAACCGATCATCCGGATTTTGTTTACGGAACGCTATCTGGCAGCGGCCCATTATCTCCGCTTCTACGCTCTTTTTTACCTCTCAATGGCGGTTCCTTTCGATGCGGTGGCCCGGGCTATCGGCGATGGGAAATGGATCATGAGAACAGCCCTTATTTTTATGCCCTTATCAATCCTCGCTACTTGGCTGGCATCGGCACGCTGGGGCGCCATGGGGGCTCTGATCGCCTTTATCGTCATTCAATTTGCCATCCGAATCTATTCCGTGATGTATGAAAAACGTCATCTACAAAGCGGGTATACGGAATTTCTACCGGTCAAAGAAATGCTATTGCAGGCGATCCTCGCGTTGGGGCTCAGCCTTCTCTCTCTCTCTATCCGGCCGGCTTTCCATGGTGACCGCTTATGGTTTTTAGTGATGGGTCCTCTGTTCACTCTCGCTTACTTTACCGTGACTTATACCTGGATCCTCAAACGTCCGGCGGTTGGAGAAGCGGAACCGGTTCAGGTTCTTGAATTGGTTCAGTTTCTTAATGTCGGCGGACTAGAACGTATGGTCTACGCGCTCTCCAACGGACTTAACGAAGACGACCGCTTCTCTACGATGGTGGCGACCTATGACCATCTGGAAGACAACGCCGCGTCGTCGCTAGTGCCCCAATTCAAAGAAGCCGGTATTCCGGTCTTGGAATGGCGAAAGAAAAAGAACGGATTTTCCCCAAAAATTGTCACTGGTTTGTTGCGCGTCACGTTATCAGAACGCAAACGGATTTTGCATGCGCATGACCTAGGACCTCTGATTTACGGCAGTATCGCTAAATGTCTGTCCTTCGGACGTGTTCAATTGGTATTGACACTGCACACGCTTTTGCATATCGAACACAACAAGCGTTACCGACTTTATTTCAAATACTTCTTTCGTTTTGCTGACCGAATTATCGCGGTTTCTCCAGGGATCAAATCCGGTCTGATTGCCTTGGGCGTAGACGCTAGCCGCATCGAAGTCGTGCCGAACGGCGTGTCGTTCAATTCGCAACCCATCGGTGATCCAACTCGCAAGCGGGCATTAAAGAGAAAGTTGCTTCCTCAAGCGCCTGCGGATCTCCATAACGCGCGCTGGATCCTTTGCATGGCACGGCTGCACTCGATTAAAGGACAAGACGTCGCATTAGAGGTGTGGCGAGCCCTGCCCGCGGAAGCGCGAAAAGAACTGGCGCTTGTTTTTGTGGGTCCTTCGACAGAACCCGCGTTTGCGCGCTCGTTGGCGCAAAACATCGCCCAGGTTCCCGATGCTGATCGCGTGGTACTCGCGGGACCTACGCACTGTCCCGAAGAATGGCTGCGGGCTACCGACTTGTTTTTCTCAGGATCGCGGCATGAAGGCATGCCACTGGCGCCTCTCGAGGCGGCGGGTTCCGGCGTGCCCACCCTTCTTAGCAATATCCCAGGGCATCACTTCCTTCAACCCTGGGCGACATTGTTCGATCTCGCTCGTCCGGATGATGCCGCCCATCAAATCGTTCAATTTTTGGATCGCTTACGGGCAGAGAACGATACCACCTTTTTTGAACGCCAATGGAACGCCTCGCGCCCACTTCGTGAGAAGTGGAGCGAAACGACTATGATCGCCTCTTACATGGATGTCTTTCAAACCTTGTGGGAGGACCCTGAGACGGAGTCCATCAAAAATGCCTATGCCGCGAACTAACCTTGAACGGAGAAATCAATGAGCCCTACGCGCCGTGAACGCTTCAAATCTGTGATCGCTTGCTTACTGGTAGGAAGCCTAAGTCTTACCGCCTGCAGTTCTTCACGATCTCAATATGTTTGGCATGACTTAGGATCCCATCAAGCCCCCGACATCGCCAAAGTCTCACCCAGTACACAAAAATGGGGCAAGGAAGCGGAGCCTGCAAATACCGCGGATCCTGTTATCGCTCCGGGCTACTTGATCGCACTTAAAACCGGGGACGATGCCAAGCTCAACGGCGAGTACCGAGTGGATTTTGACGGTTCACTGCAACTTCCTTATGACACCGTTATCAATACCACCGGCATGAGGTTATCTCAGCTTCAGCGCCGCCTTGAAGAAGTTTACCGTCCATACTTCAAAACCTCTTCCGGCATCCGTCCAAGCCTTCGAGAACGTCGCCTCTGGGTGGACATCCGCGGCTTAGTCGATAAACCTGGCCGCTACTTGATCGATCAGGACGCCTCGCTGGACCAAATCATTGCGCTGGCCGGCGGTTTTGCCAAGGAAACCGCACCGCGTTATGTTCGGATTCAGAAAGACACCAAAAACCTGACCATGGACCTGACTTCTTACCGGAACAAGGGAGAAGACCACCGACAGATTGTCGCCTGGCTTGGAGGCGAAACGTTGTATTTCCAACGTGACACCTCAGGAGCCGTGGGCGCAACGCAAGGCCCCATTTACCTATGGGGAGAGGTACGAAAGCCCGGCGAGTATTCGCTTCGGCCTGGTCAGGACATTGTTGACCTGTTTACCGAAGCCGATGGTTTCACGGAGCATGCCGACCTCGAGTACCTGGAAGTCATTCGCCGGACAGGTGGAAAGCAGTACGCATACGACTTCTCATGGAAAGAATTCCAGAAAGCGCCCGCGCTGGCGCAGGGCGACGTCGTCATTGTCCACGACAACTCAGAAAATCGAAAAGAACGCCATATCGGCATTGGAGCCACGATCTTGTCAGCTATTGCCTCGATCTTGACATCCGCCGTTGTCGCGTACCGCTTGTAATTCAGGAGGCCATTATGAAAACTACCCTACGATCCGCACCGCCCTCGTTGGCGGACCGACTCAAAGACATCACGCAGTATTCCGAGGTTAAACGCCTCGCCGACAACCTCATGCTGCTTTCCAGCACATTGGGATCCTAAGCTTAGAATTCCACGTGGACAAGTTGTCGCG
>JADMIO011485916.1_pt1 | contig 18308 bp, 13 predicted proteins | sample 8958161 | NCBI WGS metagenome assembly JADMIO01 (sample SAMN16585339, study PRJNA669376) | soil metagenome | isolation source: Crop rotation soil | place: USA: Cullars Rotation, Alabama | collected 2011 | reverse complement strand
CGCACCGCCGCCGCGTTTGTCAGACCGCCTCGACCTCGCATAATCGACAAGAACTCGACGCATCACTTGTGCGGCAACACCGAGAAAATGGCCGCGACTCTTCCATTGAACATCTTTCCAGTCGATCAGCCGGAGATACGCTTCGTTGACGAGCGCCGTTGCCTGCAGCGTGTGTTCCGGCTGTTCACGGCGCATGTAACCGGCCGCCAGCCGATAAAGCTCCCGGTATACGAGAGGTGTGAGTTTTTCAAGAGCGGTTTCATCTCCCTCACTCCACAATCGCAGAAAACGAGTGATTTCATCACGCACGGGCTCTGTCATCTGGATACCCAGCCGCGGGCAGTTTAACGGTCTATCCGTCGCAGTTTACTAAAAAATCTTTAAACCAGTGAGACCTCTGCCCGGCATTTGACGCCTTATATGGATGAGCACACAAAAAAGTAAGGGTGAATTCAACGCGATATCGAGAGGTGCGCGATGGTGTATCTGTTGAAGGTATGGGTCTTGGTATTGATTTCTGTATCCGTTCTTGGTGTTGTCGCGCTTCTATTCGGTTATGCATGCGTGCTGATAGGGACGTTAATTACTCACCTCAACGATGTTTTGGGAGGACGTCTTGCCGGACAACCATGAGGCGGAGTACGCGGCCATAATCGACTCGCTTCGGGAAGTGGTGAAGTCACTGGTGGAAGCCGAGTTGGTTAATGGCACCATTATCGGTTCCGGACAACAGTTCCGGGAACTCGCCACTATCCAGGATGTTCATCACCTCAGGGTTCGAATCGAACGGGAGGTCCAAACTCTGCAACAGACCATTCGCGAACGCGAAGACATTCGGCACAACACCGTCCTCCAGCTCACAAAAAGCGTCCATGCGCTCGGCCAAAGATTGTCGAGAACCAGAAAAAGGTTATACGAGACCAAGGTGGAAAACTCGATCGATCCGCTGACTCAGGTATCCAACCGGCGGCATCTGGACCAGCAACTCGAATGGAGCATTCGCACCGCAAAGAAGGGCAGCAGCTTTGTTCTGGCAATGCTGGACATTGATGACTTCAAACACATCAACGACAACCATGGACATCAGGCCGGCGATCGCGTGCTGTGCAGTCTGGCCGGGACGATCCGGTCCATGGTCCGGCCAAGGGATGTTGTCGCACGTTATGGGGGAGAAGAATTCGCACTGCTTCTCCAGAACGTCTCATTGGAAAGAGCGTCGGAACGATGCCAGAAGTTCATCGAAACCATCCGTTCCGCCGACTTCCGCAGGGATCGCAGCGCGCCGCCGTTGCAAATATCTTTGAGCTGCGGTCTGACGCACTATGTTCCAGGAGATTCGGCCAGCGATGTCATACAGCGTGCCGATCAGGCCTTATATCGGGCAAAGAAACACGGCAAGAACCGAATCGAGATTCTGAAAGCATCTGCTTTATAACGCCCTGAGCGCAGTAGCTAGAAGGGACCTCTCTTAATTCACAATATCGAAAACCGTATCCAGTTTTGTGATCTGAAGAAGTTTCCGCATGTGCCGCTGCGGCCTGAGGAGTATCAAACTACCGCCGGCTTCCTGAATGGAACTCCGGATACAGATCAATTGTCCCAAACCGAAACTATCAACGTAGGACAGATTCGAAAGATCCAGAACGAAGTCGTGATTTCCCTCGTTCAAAAGCTTTCGAATCTGATCGCCAAGTCCGTGTTCCAGAAAGCAGAATCTTCCAGCAATACCGATGATCACTGTTGTCCCCCTTGTACCTATTAAGGCGTAAAACGCCGGCGAAAGGTGTCATTTGATCCCGCGTGATGCAGATTCAGTCGAAAGCGAACTGCGGGAATTCCTAGAAGATCGTGAATCCGGTTACGTCCTGGGGGCTGAGATCAACGGCACCATTTGCCGGAATGGTAATGTTCGAAAATGTTGCACCGATCTGCAAACCCAGCGAAGGCAAGAACGGCAAGCCATCGCCCGAGAAGAACTCGACGCGAACGGTTTGCTGGGTACCCGAAACGTTCGCAATGACAATCCGGCTCGCCCAGCCACCGCCCATCACGAATTGAGGCAACACCAGTGCCCCAGTCCCGACAATACCGCTCGACAAGGGCGGGAATGGAATGGTTATCGGAAGGCCCGGAATACTCATTGTGCTCGCCGTACTTGTGCTCGAATCATTATTCGTCACCGGCGTACCGGTCGCTCCGCTCACACCAGACAAGTTCACTACCGGTGCCGTTGAGAAGGCCGTGCCTCGGAATTCCAGCGCGGTGATAGCCACCGGCACGTTCGACGTGAACGTGAGAACGCCCACCAGCGGGTGAGTAACGTTGGCAGAACTTCCCATGAGTTCACTCACAAACTTCGCAACCTGGTGCATGGGACCAATGGTGATACCAGGTAAGCTGCTCGGCGTACCGGAAGGACTGTTTAAACTTATGTTTATGGTTGCCGGCGTCAGGTTGGGGTTGATGACCGAAATTGCCGTATTCACGAACAGCGGCAGAAGTGCGCCTGCAGCGGCCGACGCAGCCGGATCATTGCCCAGAAGAGTGTTGAGCGGGCCAGTCAATGAATTCGCTCCGGTACTCAAATCAACAATGACCGCTCCGCTCGTCGTCAATGTCGTCGCCGGAAGTACCGCCGTTTGAAATGTCAATCCTTGTAAATCACCAACGGTCTCATAGGCAACCAGGCCGGCGCCATTTCCCGCAGTTGGGGTAATAACGACGTAACCTTGTTGCAAGGTTGAGCTTGGATTCAAGATATTCGCTAAAGAGCCCGGAATGCCCGGCGCGGGTGAAGTTATAACCTGTGCCTCAAGAGGCAGGATCGCGCACAAAAACACTAGAAGGCATAAAGACGCACTCTTAAACATGCTTTTCCCCATTAACATTAAACGCAGAACACGTTGATTCGTAAGCAATGGAGGGCAACAAGAACAGATCAGCCCCGGATTGAACCGATTGAGCGGATTGAAATCCGCTTAATCCGTTAAGCCGCGGCTGATTTACCGTTTCATTCTTCTATTCCGGCACCTGCAGGGGACTGGGTTGCGTTATAGACTCGGGTGACTTTTTGAAGGTATGCATCCGCGGTTGATGGTTCGGGTGTGGCTGGATTCCACCCGTTGTATCGTTTTATCCCTCCGTCATGTCCGTAGTGCTCGATATAGTTGGTCAGGATGCGAACTCCGAATTCGACGTTGTCTTCGATTTTGAAAAGATTGATGCCTTCCTGATCTACCGTGCGTGCCCACGTTGGAACGTGTATCTGCATGATACCGACGGCGTCGCTGGACGAAATCGCAAACGGGTTGCCGCGGCTCTCCACAATCATCACGCTGGCAACGAGCCGTGGATCGATGTTATGCCTGCGGCTGCTACGCACAATTGCTTCTGCAACGCGTTTGCGGCGGGCCGGATCGATTTCGAACCGTTTCAAAAGAGCGTCGATTGCTGCGACGCCCGGATCGGGACCAGGGACCGGTGGTGTCATAAGCTCCTGAAGCCTTGCGGCCTCGACGGCATGATGCGACGACGAATCCCAAAAACCTACCGCGTTGGAAGTCCATAGTCCCGCTTCCACGATCAGAAGAAAAAGCGCAACTTTCGACCATGTACACCGTGGACAGAATCCAGATCCCATTTCATCCGCCTTTCCGGGATCCGGTTAACGCATCCTCGCTTCCGGACACCGGCGGTGGATCCTTAAACCGTTGAATCGAAGCGTCGCGTGAAATGAAAGTCAGGACTTAGCTCGCACTCCATCCGAGCCTTTGCGGGGGCCGGAATACGAAATATTGACGCAGGGAGAAAAGTCCGTCCCCAGAGCCTCAGCTGTTTAGGTCAAGCAGCGGTATGCGATCTGAAATCACTCGTTGAATGGTTCCGTTGGGTTAAGCCCCCATGTCATATGTGTGACACGGACGAGAGCGTCCGATGTTTTCGGTTGTCGCCTGTATATATCAAGAAACACAGGACATGGAAGCCTGAGGCGGTACGCGGCCCGCGAACGGTGACTGGAAATTGACAGTTTACGCCTTTTTCTGGGTAAGACTCCGGACAAGGAAGAGCGACTAAAATTGAGGATGAGCGACATTAATTAAGGAGTGCGCTCGAGAATTAAGAAGTGCGTTCGAGCGACGGATCAATGTGCTGATGAAAGGATTCCGCAAGCCGGTCGATGTATTTCCCGATCGGTGTGTAAGAGAGCACGACCGAAAAAATAAAGGCACCCACCGCAGTCATGGCGGCTTCCGTATAATCCCCGGGATAATGCGACTCATGGATCCACGCGTCGGCCAGAAAAGCCGAGACCGCCAGCAATGCCGAACACAACCATCGATTCGCCAGACGTCGTGCGTGGCGTGTCAGCGTGATTCCGAGCACTGGACTCACTGCCAGCAGTCCGGTTTTTGAGGCAATTGCGACATGCGTCAGCGTGACGGCGCTCAGATCGCCTCGAACCATCAGGAACATGCAGACCGCAGCAGCTTCGGCAGCCTTGTGACTGCACATCATGACTCGAAATTGATGTCGTGTGTGAAGCCATCGCTTCCAGTTCAAACGCATAGAGCCGGTCATTCTAGAGGATCTCGCAGGCGTTGTCACCAGACTGGAGTTTCCAGCGCAGTCGTATCTTGAACGGCGCGCGTCGTTGGATGTCTGAGGGCCTACTTTTTTAAGAACGGTCCTATTGCCCACCACAGAAGCGGCAGTGTAGCCGTGAAGATGGCTGCACGCTGCTTGTGATCGTCCCAATCCCACTTGTGGAGCGGATAAATCATCCGCGCGGCGAAGGCAAGAAGGCCGTTAAGCAGGGCGGCAATGCATAGAACTACGAAGAGGAGAGCGGGAACGAGAACCACAATTGTTCCCGTAGCGTACAGGAGATTCAGTACCTCGAGGTCTCCAATGACCTTCCCTCGCCACAGCACATTCAGTATGAGCCATGGAACGCCGAGAATGCTGCCGACCGCCAGTATCGCCGCCAGAGCGAAGGCGGTAAACATTCTCGCAATCGACTGCGATTCAATCGCCTGCTCGGTCAACACTCTCGTTACTACGACCATAACGAACACGACTGCGGTTGCACGTATCGCATGTGTACCGAGAAAGAGGGACAACAGTGTCACTGAAGGATGTATCGCAGCGAGAATTAGGTTGGTGTCCGAAATTGAATTGGCTGCCATCCACAATGTTTCGGGCGAGATGCTTCCGATGATGGTGGCGACGATCAACAAAAGGCCTATTCCATAGTGGATCCATCGTCGCCAGGTCTTGAACGACCCGGCTTGAATAGCCGTCCAGGTAAAGATAGCGCTGGCGCAAAGAAAGCTGGTTGCCTGGCCGATCGATGGGTGGGAACGCCACATCATCTCCAGGTAGGCAAACCACAGCATGACGGACGCGATCGAGAAGTGAAGTGACACGCTGATCGCCCGAGGCGAATAGCGAGCCTTTCCGAACCAATTCTCGAACATACCCTTGACCCCCTGTGAAGCTGCGACAAGAAAAGTCTGAACGGTTTTAGCGCCGATGGCTACAACAAGCCAGGCTGTCGCGAAATTCTCCTGAAGCTTCTCGGAGTCACCCGGATACGTCCTCGAGAAGATGTAGATGCCGAATCCGAAGCCGATGAGGGCAACAGCGCGAGAGAAAATCATGGCAATTGTCCAGAAATCGGACGTCATTTGACTCTCCTGACCTCAATGCGAAGTGCCGCTACAAAACGCTATGCCTCTAGAACGCACCCGGCGACCGAACGCGTTATCCCGGCACTGCACTCTCACCTATCGTAATTCGTGCTGCCGCCCGTTGCTGTTTCGCTTCGCATGATCAACGGCGCGGGATAATTACCATAGATATTACTAATGTACCTGCCGCCTGTCTTTTACGCAGATTTGAAATCTCTGAACCGGCTCCGCCGTGACGAGATCGATATAGCGGCTGCGAGATCGCTTGCGCCCGGTGGTTTAGTGGCGGTATTGTCAACCCCTGTTTGCCGTTGGCTCGCAAAAGGAGAATAAGCCGTGACCCGTTATTCGTTATTTGTACTTTGCAGTGTGCTGCTTCTTGGTCATTGGAACGCACCAGGAGCGAGTGCCCAGTCGGCCAATGCGGCAGCTCATGTGGCTGCAGCCAGGGCTGCTGCCTATGAGCCTGGTCAGGACTTTACCGATGTCTTCGGGCTGTGTGCCGAGCCCAAGCCAAGAGCCGCTTCCGCCGCGCCGCGGGCCGAAGCGCCGACCGCCCGCGTTCCGGCGGCACTCCCACGTTCTCAGTGGTACATGGAACCAGCCAAAGTTTTCGATAACCTTTACTATGTCGGTACGGCGTTGGGTGGAAACGGGACAGCGTGGGCGATCACGACATCCGAGGGGATCATTCTCATCAATACAACCTGGGACTACACCGCCGAGGAGTTGATCGTCAACGGACTCAAAAAACTCGGTCTCGATCCCGCGCAGATCAAATATGTGATTCCCGTCGTCGCCAAAACGCAGATTTTCGGAGGAGCCAGGATGCTCCAGGATCGTTACAACGCTCATGTCCTGTTCTCCGAAGCTGATTGGAACGTTATCGAAAAGGCGAATTTTCCGGCGGCCATCAAACCGAAGAAAGACATGGTGGTCACCGATGGTCAGAAACTGGTACTCGGCGATGTCACGGTCACCCTTTATGTGACACCGGGCAATACCCCAGGTACAGTTTCAATGTTAGTCTCCCCCCTGAAGGACGGAAATCAAAAACATGTGGGAGCCGCATTCGGAGGACGATCTCCTTTCGCGGATGGTGACGGAGTGAAATATTTCCCAAATGAGATCGAAGCAATGAAGATGTGGGGCGCCCAGGCAAAACGATTCAAGGAACTCGCGGAAAAAGCCGGCGCCGATGTCTTTCTCGCCAGTCACGTTAACATTGATAAGACACCCGACAAGGTTAACGCTGTAAAGTTCCGCAAGCCGGGCGGTCCTCATCCTTTTGTCAGTAAATCCGCAGTGACCAGGGCTCAAACGGTCATTTATGAATGTATGGACGCTCAATTGGCATGGAGTGCCACCAAGTAGGTTGCCAACAAGAACAGATCAGCCGCGGAGTCAGATGATGATCATCATTCGCCGATTACAGCTGCGAAAGTCAGATGATGATCATCATTCGCCGATCACGGCTGTGAAAGTCAGATGATGATCATCATTCGCCGATCACAGCTGTGAAAGTCAGATGATGATCATCATTCGCCGATCACGGCTGTGAAAGTCAGATGATGATCATCATTCGCCGATCACAGCTGTGAAAGTCAGATGATGATCATCATTCGCCGATCACGGCTGTGAAAGTCAGATGATGATCATCATTCGCCGATCACAGCTGTGAAAGTCAGATGATGATCATCATTCGCCGATCACGGCTGTGAAAGTCAGATGATGATTGTGACTTCCGGATCATGATTTGCGCGTTTTATTCGGGATCGCAGGCTCTCGCTGCCTCTGAAAATAATTTTTTCCTGTCTAACTTGTTGGTTTTGCTAAGCGCGAACCTGTTTTCTTCTTCTTCAACTTTATCCACTTTTCGTTTCCCAACGTGGTTATGAGTATGAGCGGCAAAAAAAGACAGTTCTAATCCATTAGGAATGAAAGGAGGTGTCTCATTTTGAACAAATAATCGCCTCCCACTGTCGCGGCACTCTATGAGCGCCGGCGATCCAGCGTTTTGCGGCATCGTCGGCGGTGACAGACCGCCGCTACAGTCAAACGTAGACACTACCGAAAAGGAGGACAACTTGACCAACGCTTAAACAGATCAAGGCCATTGATGGTTTTTCGAATCCGCCGGACCGAAGTCAGCGCCGCGAGGACTCGTGGATCGATTTTTATGGCGATATTGCACAAGGATGTTTAGATTGCCGATTGGTGACGGATAACTGCTGATATTTTGAGGACGACAGTCACTGGTTTGCATCGCTTCATTGCGTCACTATCAGAACGTGTTCGGCGTAGCCGGCTGACGAAAATGAACGGGATCAAGATGCGTCGCAAGTCAGGCCTCGTATAGGGAAGGAGGTAGTTATCACCACGGACAGTGCCAAACCTTCAGCGGACGGGACGCTGTCTTCCTTTCTGTCAACACTCTCCTCTTACGGGCTTACGATTGTGGGCGTGTTGTACGTCGTCGGATATGTCATCGTCAACGGCTACCAGACCAGTTACATGAGTTACAGCTCGAATGCATTGCAGTTGAAGCACCTCGCGGCGGGCGCCTTGTATGCTTTTCTGACCCTCTCTGAAGGCTTGATCATGATTGTGTACACACTGGAGGGGTTCATGGACTGGGCCGAATGGCGGGATGCGCACTCGCAGGAAAAACGGAAAAACAAGACAAACGCAGTAATGGCATTCGTCCAGATATGGGGAGGGGCGGCATTTAAAGCGCTGGTGTTCGTTGGAATCGTGTTCGGTCTGATTGGTGTGGCGATCCTGCCGACCAACTCCGTACGATGGTCCAATCTAAAAGGTTTTCTCGGATGGACTGCGATCAATTTAGCCGTTTCGTTTTTGTTGGCACACGCACTTTATACATTCCATCGAAAACGATTCGAGACGCTTCTTGAAAAAGCGTTTTCGCCCGGCAACACTTCCCGAGACGACACGGAAACTTCCGTCGGAGAAAATGAAAACCAAACCATATCTGCCGAGGCGCTGCGCGACGCGAAGCGGACCTTCATTGAGGCCGGCGTCCGAAACATTCCGGCCGTGTTTGGGTTAGGCCTTCTTGCGGTGTTTTCCCTGGTTTCCTTCCAAGGCGTTTACGGACGGCTCAAACCGGATTACGGCGGTGGCGCGCTTTATCGCGTCGCGCTGCACCTGGACCCGCAAAACAGGTTGCCTGATGGCGTTCGCGAGGGACTGCAGGCCGCCGGTTCCTCTCTCCTGCTGGTCGATCGTGATAACCAATTCGTTTATATCCTGCGTGTCGACCAATCCGGCGCCAAGAAGCTTTTCCACATTGAAACGTCGGCAATCGCGGCTCTCGAAGTCTTGCAACGGGAGCCAATACATCCCGACGACGCAGTCTTTTATTTGCAACATCCCGATCAGGACAGTCAGGCGCGGTAATGCGGTCAGAACAACAGCTCGAAATCCGCGCGATATCGCCTTTTGTAGTGGCCGAAGAGCGTGCCGAACAAGGGATCGGCGGTGTTCGCGTGGACATCCAGCGAATTGAAATGATTCGTGAGGTTCAGACCCACGACAGAAATGCGGGCTTTGTATTTGGATACGAGTCGAACTTCTTTCGATATCCGCACGTCGGCGGAGAAGTGATTGCGCAACCGGGTCTTGTCGTCGTAGGGAATCCCGACGTAATTCCGTGTGGCATCGAGCACGGCGTAAGGCGCTCCGGTTCGATACTCGACGATCGGCGCGATCCGTAGTTTCCAGGGGGCGTTCACGAATCCCCAGGAAATAAACCGGTTCGGCATATCGCCGGGAAGGTTGGAGTAAACATTCGGACGCACAGGCAGCACAGGGAAGTCGCCGACATACGAGTTGAATACATTAAGGTCGCCGCGGCTCCTGCTGTGAACGAAGGAGAAGAACATCTGCTGCCCCTCTTTCCAGGAAACCCGCGCGGTCATTTCAAACTGCTGGTAGCGCGATCTGCCGTTGCCCTCGAGAACCAGTTGCCCTGCGGGACCCAACGTGCGAGGCACCACCAGGATGCCGCCTCCTGCATTGCTGTGCTGGTAGCCGGCGCGCAAATGAAGAAGTCGGGAAAACGCTTTCTCGACTTCCACCGTCCAGGTTTCGCTGTAGGGCGCAAAATTCCCGGTCTTCTCCTGGCTCCGCAGCATTCGAAAACGCCTGCCGAGCTGGGTTCCGATGACATTGAAGAAGTGCCGGGGTTTTCCGGTAACCTGGCCCGAAGCGTCATACGAGGTCACAATTTGCTCGGGATATTGCGAAAAAGCATAGACGGCCAGGGGCACACGATCGTAAAAGACGCCGAATCCGCTGCGCACCACGATACCGGCGGCATTGGGCGGCGTCCACGCGATACCTAACCGGGGCGCCATCCGCCAGGTGGACGTTTTCGTTTGATGCTCCACACGCAGTCCTCCGTCGGCCGACAGACTAGGTGTGCCTGCCCAATGCCCCTGGGCGAACAGCGAATGTTCCACATCGGAATGCTCGAATGGAGATCCGGCCGTATATTCGATTCGTTGAATCGGTGTGCCATCGCTGTCCCGGATGTCCACAGGCCGGAAAGCGAAGTCGCCGCTCGTGGCGGTGCGGGCGATGAGCGAGCCGAACTTCAGTTGTCTCAAACCCCAATGTCGAATGTCTCTCGAAAGCGTTTCCATCCATTCCAGACGCGACGAACCCCGGTGCTGGTTCGCAAAGTAGTTGCCGAGGTTGCCTGTAGGCATCAGCACCATTTCGGCATCCCCTTGCGATCCGACCCGCGACGTGAATATCTGCCGGGTGAAGGTGCTTTCTATCAACCAGGCTTGCGTACTCGAATGATCGATCACACTCCATGCCCGCTGGAATCCACGGAAACTGGGAGTAACCTGCTGGGGATTAAAGAACTGCGGATCGTAAAAATTGATATGCCGCGGCATGACGTGAATCGTTCCGGTAATGAAGTGCTGCGGCGACTGGACGTAATCCAATTGGCTGAAGGAATTGACGGACTCTACTTTCGATTCGTTCGTCGGAAACGATAGTGTCCGGACCTGCTTCTTTTCGAGACTGTAGTCTGCCGATTGCCACCAGTAAAGCGTGCTGCCGATGACCGGACCACCCAGGCTGAACTTCGGAGTCGCATCACGGAGCCCGCGGATATGCCCGCTCCGAACCCTAAAGTCGGGGAACGGCTCTTTCAGGGCGTAGTGCCACTGCTCGGAACCGCGTTTCGTCTGGACCGAGACGACTGCTGACGTGAACTGGCCATATTCCGGAAGAAAAGGTGTTTTGAGAACATCGATGGATTCCACACTGCCGACCGGGACCGTCGCGCCGAAATTTCCGCTGTTCGGGTCGTTGACGTTCACAGCATTCACGACCAATGCGCTGCGGTCCTCGGTCTGCCCGCTGATTCGAACGACGCCATTGGAATCGGAAACGACGCCGGGAACCAGCGGAAGCGTATCGGTAACCGTGGCCGCGTGGATCGGCAAGGAATCCACGTCCGCTGCAGGCACAACCTGAGCGCCCGGAACCGCCGCCTTCGTTTCCGCCGCCTCGGGATCGGCAATAACATCGATGCTGTCGGATCGCGCGAGCTTCTTCACCATTGCGAACTCGATGTCGATCGCGCGGCGGGAGTCCTCGATCAGAAGGACCTGCGCGGAGCGCTCGAGTCCCTCTTTCATAACTGCGATGACGTACTGGCCTGCGACTGGAACAGGGATGCTGCATTTCCCTTCACGATCCGTTATCGCTTCGGCAGCAATACTGGAATCGTTTTCGACACGAACCGTCGCTCCCGGAATCGGCTCTCCGCCCGGACCGCGCACGGTGATCGAGATACCGGCAGCCTGCCGCGCCGGGGTGGCCTGTGCGACCGCAGGACGTGCGATGGCCGCCATCATAGATAATGCAGCGAGGAGGAACCACGCCAGGTAAAAATGTGACGCGCGATGTTTCACCGGATTTTCAGTTAAATCTATCGCGAACTGTAACAGATCGTGATACGATATGTCCATTAATTCGAGCTGAGTATGAGAATGGGCGGAACACGCTTCACCAATGGAGGACACGAATATGAAACGTGTGTATATCGTTCTTATTGTCACGATCCTGTTCTTGCTCTCGTTATCTCTCCTGGCGAGGACGCCTCAGGCTAGCGCACAGCAGACGCCATCGCAAGCAAATCAGGACCGTATTGAAGCGGCGCACGGAAGACTGCTCTCGGGCGAGGACAAGGCCAAAGAAGCCAGCCGCCTCACCGAAGCTGTAGCTCCGGCGCTTCCGGCCGCGGTGGCTTCCACCGAGCCGATGCCACGAAAGAATTTTGTCGATGAATTCATCTTCGGAAAGATGGAACGCGACAATGTTCCGCACGCACCGCTGGCAACTGATGAAGAATTCATGCGCCGGGCTTACCTGGATGCAACCGGGTTGCTGCCTTCGCCCGATGAAGTCCGGACCTTCCTGAGCGACAAAGATCCGAACAAGCGCGACAAATTGATCGATTCGCTGATCGGCAGCGAGGCCTTTACGGATGAATGGGCGTACCACTACGGGGAATTGCTCCGGACGCGCATGGCGGCGTTTCACACCTGGACAAAGCAATGGCTCAAGGTGGACCGCCCGTACAATGAAGTATTCGCCGACCTTGTCACCCCGACGACGAAGAACGCCCGGGGTTTCCCGACGGCCCTTACTTTCTACGATCCTATCGGCTACATTTCGACCCGGTGCGGACTCTGGACCGACCCTGACGATTATAAAGGCGTCAACCGTCTGGACTGGATCGACGAGATCACGTCCGATATCGGCCGTGTATTCCTCGGTCTGAGCATGGACTGCTTCTCTTGTCATAACGGCGCGGGACATGCCGACAGCTTCAATATTTTCCTCGGCAGCCGGAAGAGAGTCGATTTCTGGCAGCAGGCCGCGTTCTTCGGCAAAATGCGGAACATCGGATACAGCGATGGGAGCGCCCGCAGTTTCTACGGCGGCTCCAGCCTGTTTGACGATCTGGCGCCGGGCTATAACACCGGCAACGACGGCTTGTTCTACACTCCGGCAGAAGGCCGCTTCCCGCGCGACGGCAAAACCTATCAGCCGGCCTTTCTGTTGACCGGCGAAAGACCAAAGCCGGGCGAAGACCCGCGCAAAGCACTGGCTCGCATTCTGCCGAGCCATATCCAGTTCGCGCGTGCAGCCGTCAACATCGTGTGGCAGAAGCTGATGGTGGTCGGTCTGGTGGAGCCCTACGACGGCTTCGACCTGGCACGGTTGGATCCGAAGAACCCTCCCAAGGCCCCATGGACCATTCAGCCGAACAATCCGGAACTGCTTGAAGCGTTGGCGGAAGATTTCCGTTCACACAACTTCAGCATTCACCGGGTCATCAAGAACATCATGAAGTCCAATGCGTATCAACTGTCAGCCAGTTTCCCCGGCCAGTGGAAGGATTCCTATGTTCCGTATTACGCGCGGCGCTTCGCTCGCGTTCTGACGGGCCCGGAGGCGGTCGATATCATCACGCAGGCGACGGGATCTCCGTATGATCTCAAGCTCTACGGTGAAGAACGGCAGTACGTGAAAGAACTCACGAACCCAACCAGCTTGAAAGCCGGCGCGTTTGGCGGTCTGCCCTCGGGTAATTCTCCGGAGAAGAACCTGATCTTCTCCTTCATGCAGACTTACTACCAGGGCGAGCGCGCAATGCCTCCCGTCGATAAGAACGTTGCGAGTCCGGTGCAGGCCATGATGATGATGACCTCACCGATCGTGACCAACCGCGTTGCCGCGCAAGGGAATACACGCGTCGCGCAGTTGTTGAAGTCCGGTAAATCGGATGAAGAAATGGTCGAGGAGCTGTTCCTGGCGGCTTTTGCGCGCCGGCCAACGACCGACGAAGTGGTGGTTGCCAAGCGTGTTCTCGCCAAAGACCGGAAGACCGGTCTCGAGAACATTCAATGGGCTCTGTTAAATTCGACGGAGTTCCTGGTCAATCACTAATCGGATCGTCAGGCCCGGTTGGAAACGTCTCGAGCCGCGCGTAATCCCGACGCGAGGGCACCTTGCATCCAGCCGGGCCAGGACGAAAGATGTTCGCCTGCAAAATAGATCCGTCCTTCGGGCTGGGTTCCGGCGGGATAGAGGGTGACCATTTGTCCCGGCAAGTACGTGGCGAAGGCGCCGCGGGCCCACGGAACCTCGTCCCAGCACCACGAGAAGCCATTTTCGAAGCTCATCCCCATGCCGGGGTAGATGCGTTCCGCCTCTGTCCGGCCATATTGGATGCGCAGATCCGGCTTGAGATGATCAATTCGGCGCGCGGGATCCCCCAGGGCGTAAAGCATCATGATGCCGCGATCTCCCGCCTGACCAAATGTCGCATCGATGAACTCGCCCTGTTCGCTCATCTGAAAGCCACTCTTTCCGGACTTCACCCAATAACGCGAAGCTGTCTGAAGATAAACGCGGCTTGCAGCGGAATAGTTCAGTTGCTCGATGGCTTTACGCTTGACGGCGCTGAACACCGGCGAGACATCGATTCCGCGTAGCATGGTGAAAGGGATCGCACAAATCATGAAATCCCCGGAAACGGTTTCGCGGCTGCCGCCACGTTGAATAATCGCGCGGACGCCTTGCCCATCCTGTTCAATCCTGATGACCGAAGCGCCGTAGCGAATCCGGTCGCCCACCTTCGCGGCAAATGCCGCAGGAAGACGATCGTTTCCGCCGTCGATCTTGTCGTAACGCCGCAACGGTGACTCGCCTCCGGACTTGCTGAGCAAATCGACCATCGTGTCGTCCGACCAGAAGGCATTACCCATCGCGCCGCCCGCTTGCCGCTTGAGTTCTTCCGTGGTGTATTGCGATGCCTGATCCGGCTGAAAGGGAACCAGCTTCAATCCGAACTCGGCGGCATAGCTGCGTGTGAGGTCGTGCTCCTGCGGAATACGTGCGGCGCCGGCCTCGGCGTAAAGGCCATCGGCAAAAGGATCGCGAAGCGTGTATACGCGTCCGCCGGCGCGAGATTGACCTTCGAATACGGTGACCTGATGTCCCCCTTTGAGGAGTTCGTGCGCCGCGACAAGTCCGGCCAGGCCGGCACCAATAATAAGGATGCGGCGCGATTGTTGCGCCGGCCGCGCGGGGGCGATCTCGAACGGCGAAACGGCAAGAGCTGCAGCCGTAAACGAATAGCGCAGGAACTCGCGTCGATGGATGGTCACGCGATAGCCCTTCCTGAATGGATCCCAGTCAATCTCCCGGTCACTCGAACAGCATATCAATTCACTGTTTGCACAAGCACCGGTGAAGTGCTCGCCAGGAAATTGGCGTTGCTCTGGTAAAGAACGGTGATTGAATGCGTACCCGCCGAGAGAGTTGAAATTGCCAACGAGGCGCTGCCGGCGCTCAGAGCTTTAGTTCCCAGTGTCGTGTTGCCGTCTTTGAACGTGACCGTACCCGTCGGAATCGACGCGCCCGGAGCATTGGCGACCACGGAAGCCGTGAAAGTGACGGATTGACTCTGCATGGATGGGTTCAAAGACGACGTAACCGAGGTGGTAGTCCCGTCCTTATTCACAGTCTGCGTCAGGATGTCGGAAGTGCTGCTGCTGAAGCCCGAATTGCCGTTGTATACAGCCGTTATGGACCGGGCTCCCGCCGGCAACGCGGAGGTCGTAAGAGTTGCCTGGCCGCTTCCGTTCACGGTTGAGGTTCCCATGTTCGCGGTACCGTTCTTGAACGTCACTGTCCCGGTTGGGGTAGAACCGGTCGCGCTGACTGTCGCGGTGAAACTGACCGGCTGACTGAATACCGTCGGGTTGGCCGAAGAACTTAACGTGGTCGTCGTACTGACCGGGCTGCGAACGGTCTGCACCGTACCTCCGCTGCTGGCAGCAAGGCTACTGTCGGAAGCATAGGTGGCCGTGACGCTATGGCTGCCGATCGTGAGTGTCGATGTCCTGAAGGTAGCGACACCGCTGGGGTTGAGCGCCAATTGTGCGAGGACGGCACTGCCGTCCTGAAACGTTACCATTCCCGTTGGGGTTCTGGTGCCCGACGTGGCAGTACTTGTAGCCGTGAAGGTTACTGCCTGGTTCGGATTCGACGGATTGGGCGAAGAAGTCAGCGACGTTGTCGTTCCGCCGGAATGGACGTACTGCACCAGCGCTGCGTTGCCGGGACTGAAGACTCCGTCTCCACTGTAGCTGGCGGTAATGAAGTGCTTGTCGGCAGACAATGAAGTGGGGATGGCAGCGTGGCCGGTTCCATCGAGCGGAATATTCGAGGCCAGGGTTGTGGTTGTCGAAGTGAGTACGCCCGGGCTGGGAACCGTGTAAGTAGTGTCCGTGAGTGAAATCGTGCCGGTCGGTACAGCACCCGCCCCGGGGTTGGTCACTGTGGCGGTATACGTCGCCAGTTGCGGAGCCACTCCATCGCGAACATCCGGCACGGATGAGGCGAGCGTTATGTTCACGCCGTTGATGTTCCCGATGGCGGACAGAATGCCGCCGTTCGTTGTGTACACCTGACCGTCCGGACCTATGACGGTCGGGACATAAGGCAGACCGACGCCGGGATTCAGTTGGATGAACTGATCGAGGGAGTTGCTGACCAGGTTCCACCGATACATGTGTCCGTCTTCGCTCGGCATGAAAACGCTGTTCGTCGCCGGATTCACCGCAGGCGTGTTGATACACCATTCGCGGACTGCGAAAGGCAGCAGGGCCGAACGATCTTCCTTGTCGGGAGTGGGCCCGATAACGGTGAGCACCTCCCGCATGATCAACATGTGGTTGGACGAAGGGCGCGCATCCACCTCGGTGGCTTTGGGATCGAGCAGCGCGATCCGGTTGACGCCATCGCCGCTATCCGCCCCGGCGTTCGCATAGTTGTTGTACTTCGTAAACAACAGATAGCTTGATGTTCCGGTATATGACGGGACCATACTCGCCGGTACGATTCCGACTGTATTGTCCCAACCGAACCCGCCGGGCGCCTTTTCGACTGTCAGGTCGCTGCTGAAATGCAGCAGAAAGCCACGCGAACCGTTGTACGGATTGCCAAAGATGCCGAAGTAGACGTCGTTGTCAGGGCCAATCGTGGGAGACGCGGTGCTGTCATCCAAAATCGTCGCGTTGTTGGCGTTATTGGCCCGCGGATCCTTCAGAAACACTTTGTACTTCGTCGCCAGGGTATTGGAATCGAGACCAAGCAAATATCCGTACGTATCCGTGCCGGCCGACTTCACCACCACATACACCGTCGACTCGTCATTACTCAATGCAGGCGCGGAGTTGTGACTGTCGCGGCCGATATTGACATCATTAGCCGCCGTTCCGGCAAGGACATAAGTCGCATTGCCGCTGGGATCGACACGGGCGAAACCGCTCTGAGTTGTGTTCAACGGCGAGGGGGCGGTACCGACAACACGAAAGCCGAAGAACACGTCACCGTTGCTGTCGGCAGTGATAGGAGTATTGATGAACACCGTTGAATTGAATGCGGCAGCATTTGCATGATAACCCGCGATCGAAGTGTAAAAGACCTGCTGCACCGGGGCGCCGTGAGCGGCCGAATCCACATTGTCGATGTAATAGAACGTTCCGCCCGCTCCAGGATAGTAGAGGCGAGTGCCCGCAAAACTGCTGGCCAGGACGGGCTGGTAAACCGGAACCCAGTTGAACGGCGGCAGAATATAGTCGGTACTCAATGAATACATGGCTGCGCCGTTGGCAGCGTTGAAAACGTCGATACGGAAGCCGCCCGACAAACCGGTCTTCACCGGAACAAAGATAGTATTGGCATGCGAAATCACCGGCGCTCCGTAGTGCGCTAATGCTCCGGTATTGTTCAGATCGACCGAAGCCGTCCAGTGAACAGCATTCAGGTTCTGGGCCGGGGTGCTGTAGTTGGCTGTATGCTGGGCGTTGCCGCCGAAAGTTGTTTGTGCCGTCGCCATCCCGGCCAACTGGAGTGTGCAGCACAGTGTCCCAATCAATGTCCCCAGATATCTTCGTATAACAATTCCCTTACAGTCGCAGCTCATTTGAGCGCAGCTCCCTTCAGCGAGATCACCCTTCGAGTGCCTGACCCGGCGAAATGAGCGGCATATTATCATGGGTTTGTTGATAAGAGACTTGGCGGATGCCAACCCGAAAGGATTTGATAAACCACGGGTTACGCAGACTGCACGGATTTGAAATCCGCGTCACGCGCGAAATCGGCGGCCAGCCAGCCGTAAGAAGTCGGCTGACGTCAATGTGCCGATATTACGGCTATTACCCGTTTCCCTCGACGCATATAGTGCTTCCACTTTCAGTTGCGATGCGTTGGATCGCATCGTTGTCATGTTCATCCACGGTAGGCCAGTCCGGGAAGCTTGTTGGGGACCAGAATCGAGGTAGTCATGGACAACATCGACGTCGAACTCGTCTGCACAGCCCGCCGTCTGATCACGGGTGCCAATATCCACCTGGTGAATACGTTAATTTTTCAGTATCAGCAGTCCGTCGCGATTAAGAATGCGGGCGGTCGGTTGAATATGGACCATCCGAAGTTCGCTTTCCAGCACATTGGGATCCTAAGCTTAGAATTCCACGTGGACAAGTTGTCGCG
>JADMIO011053149.1_pt1 | contig 18311 bp, 7 predicted proteins | sample 8958161 | NCBI WGS metagenome assembly JADMIO01 (sample SAMN16585339, study PRJNA669376) | soil metagenome | isolation source: Crop rotation soil | place: USA: Cullars Rotation, Alabama | collected 2011 | reverse complement strand
AAATACCATGTGCGGCCAAAGCGCAGCAAGGCGGGGATCTGGGCGCGGTGGTGTCGGTGGCTGCCAGACGCCGCCACGAATCTGGAGACATTGGGATCGCCATGTTAGTTTCGAGCAGGCCTTGGCTCGGTGAAGTGCTCGTGTCATCACCGCCCGTCTTGATTCGAGCAAGGGGTGGTTTCTTGAAAACCGTTGCACGCGTGCTGGTGGCACTGGCTGCTTGTTTGTCCACGGACGTCACGAGCTCCGGCTGCAGCCGCTCGTCACCATCACAAACCCCTGGGGCCATGGAGCCGCATCAAGACGACGCGGGGCACGAGCCGCTGCCTACCCAATTGCGGGTTGATCCAGCGGTGGTGCAAAGCGCCGGCATTCGAACCCAGCCCGTGAAGCGCGCGGCGCTGGCCACCACGGTGGCGCTCCCCGGCGAAATTGTATCCGAACCCGACAAAACGGCGCGCTTGTCCACGGCCACCGGTGGACGGCTTGAGCAGGTTACGTTCAACGAAGGCTCGGTGGTCAAAAAAGGCGATGTCATGGCGCTGATCCGCGTGCCCGACGTTGGGCGGCTGCGCGGAGCGTTCGCAGCCACCACCGCACGCGCCAAAGCATCCCGCGCCAATGCCGAGCGCCTGCGGGCCCTGCGCGAGCAAAACCTCAGCGCGGCCCAAGCGGTCACCGATGCCGAGGCTGAAGCGCGCGCGTTGGATGCCGAAGCCAAAGCCGTGGCCGATCAACTCAACGCCATTGGCGTCAACGCCGAAACGGGCGGCGGTTACTTGGTGACGCTGCGCGCACCGATTTCTGGCGTGGTGGTGTTTCGCGAGGCCGTGGTTGGGCAACCCGTGAACACCGACCAAGTGCTCGCCACCATCGTCGACCTCTCCGAGGTGTGGTTCATCGGCCGTGTTTTTGAAAAGGACCTCAGCCGGTTGAAGCTTGGTGCTCCCGCGGAAGTCGCCTTCAACGCGTTTCCCGACGAGCACTTTCTGGGGGTCATCGATTACGTGGGTCAACAGATCGATCCGGTTGCCCGCACGCTCACGGCCCGGGTGCGCTTGAAGAATGAAACGCAGCGCTTGCGCATTGGCCTCTTTGGAACCGCGCACGTCGAGGTTGAAGACGGCGCCCCCGAGCTTGAGCAATTGGTCGTGCCGCGCAGCGCTGTCACCGACGTCGCCGGTAAACGTGTGGTTTTTGTTCGCGCCAAAGATGGGGACTTTGTGCTTCACGAGGTGGCGCTTGGCGCGTCCGCGCTGTCGCTGGTGCAGGTGCTCTCGGGCCTGAGCGAAGGTGAAGAGGTGGTGACCGAAGGGGTATTCACGCTCAAAAGCCTCTTGCTCAAATCCACGCTGGCGCACGACGAAGGTCCGAACTGATGCTGTCGTTCTTCTCCGCGGTGGTGCGTTGGTCGCTGCAAAACCGCCCCGTGGTGCTCGTGGCCACGCTGTTGTTTGTGGTGTTGGGCCTGCGCTCGGCCGTCGAGCTCCCCATCGATGCCGTGCCCGACATCACCAACACGCAGGTGCAAATCATCAGCGCGGCTCCGGCGTTGTCCTCATTGGAGGTTGAGCAGTTCGTCACCGTGCCCATCGAACGCACGATGGCGGGCATCCCCGGTTCCACGGAAGTGCGCTCGATTTCCAAATATGGAATCTCGGTGGTGACCGTGGCTTTTGTCGACGGGACCAACATCTATTGGGCCCGGCAGCTGGTGAACGAACGCATGAATGCCGCACGCGATGCGGTGCCTGCAGCGTTTGGCCAACCCGAGCTCGGCCCCATCACCACCGGTCTTGGGGAAATCTACCAATTTGTGCTGCGCAACGAAAAGCTCTCGCTCATGGAGCTCAGCGAGTGGCTCGATTGGTTCGTCGCTCCGCAGCTGCGGATGGTGCCCGGCGTCGTCGACGTCAACGCGTTTGGCGGCGAGGACCGGCAGTACCAAGTCGTTCTCGATCCGGGTCGATTGCAGGCCACCGGCGTCTCCATCGCGCAGGTCGCGGCCGCGCTGCAACGCTCCAACGCCAACGCGGGCGGGGGTTACATCGAACACCAGCGGGAGCATTTCGTCATTGGCACCGACGGTTTGGTGCGTAGCCTTGAGGACCTGCGCCGCGTGGTGATTGGCGCAACGCCGCAAGGTGCGCCCATCACCGTGGCCACCGTGGGCGATGTGCGCTTTGGGCCGCAGTTGCGGCGCGGCGCCGCGTCCAAAAATGGCGAGGGCGAGGTTTGCGTTGGGTTGGTGCTGATGCTCTTGGGCGAAAACTCACGCAACGTCACGCAGGCGGTGAAAACCAAGCTCGCGTCGCTCCAGGCATCGTTGCCAGAGGGCACGCGGATCGAGCCGTTCTATGACCGCTCCATGCTGGTGGACCGCACCATCAAAACCGTGGGCGTCAACCTGTTGGAAGGCGCGCTCTTGGTCATCTTCGTGCTCTTTTTGCTGCTTGGCGATTGGCGCTCCGGCTTGGTGGTGGCCGCAACCATTCCGTTGGCGCTGCTCTTTGCGGTCATCGTCATGCGCAGCGCTGGGATGTCGGGCAACTTGATGAGCCTGGGCGCCATCGACTTGGGCCTGTTGGTCGACGGCGCGGTGATCATCGTGGAAAACGCCGTGCGCAAGCTTTCTGAACGCCAACGCGCTTCTGCGGTTGCGCTCAGCGATGCGGAGCGCGTGAGCATTGTGCAGGAAGCCACGCTGGAAGTGCGCACCGCCAGTGTCTATGGCGAGGCCATTATTGCCATCGTGTATCTGCCGGTGCTGGCCCTCACCGGCATGGAGGGCAAGCTCTTCCGGCCCATGGCCACCACCGTGCTGCTGGCGTTGCTTGGCGCGTTTGTGCTGTCGCTCACGCTGGTGCCTGTGCTCACCAGCTATGCTGTGCGGCCCAACGCGGAGCACCAAGAACCGTGGCTGCTGCGCAAGGCCCACGCCCTGTACCTGCGCCTGTTTCAGCGTGTGAACGAGCGGCGTTCGCTTACCGTGGGCGTGGCGCTTGGCTGTTTGGTCCTGGCGTCGGTTTTGTTTGCCAACCTCGGTGCTGAATTCATTCCTCAGCTCGACGAAGGCGATTTGCTCATCGAAGCCCGCCGCCTCACCGGCGCGGCGCTCAGCGAGTCCGTGCGCACCGACCTCAATCTCGAGAAGGCGCTGATGCAGATCCCTGAAATCGAGGAGGTGGTGTCGCGCACTGGCTCCCCGGATCTCGCCACCGACCCCATGAGCATGGAGGCCTCCGACATATATCTTTCGCTCAAAAAACGTAGCGCATGGCGACCTGGCTTTGACAAAGCCGACATTGCCGCGGAGGTGGAGCGCGTGCTGCAAGCCTCACCGGAAGTGGGCGGCAGCATTTCTCAGCCCATCCAAATGCGCACCAACGAATTGGTGGCAGGGATTCGCTCCGACGTGGGTATTTTGATTTACGGCAGCGACCTCGACCAACTCGCCCGTTTGGGCCAAGTCGTGGCCGACGCCGTGCGCGACGTCCCCGGCGTCGAAGACCTCCGGGTGGAGCAGGTGGATGGTTTACGCACGTTGCGCATCACCCCCGACCGCAACCGCCTCGCGCGTTACGGCCTCACGGTTGAAGACGTCAACCAAATCACCGAGACCCTGGCCGTGGGCCACAGCGTTGGCGATGTTCTCGAAAACGAACGGCGCTTTGGCATCGTGGTGCGCATCGCGCACGGATTCAACGGCGACCTGGAAGCGCTGCGCTCCCTTCCCCTGCGCTCGGTGAGCGGCCAGGTGGTGCCCTTGGGTGACGTGGCCGACCTCAACTTCACGCTTTCCCCCGCACAAATCAGCCGCGAACAGCAGTCACGCCGCCTGACGGTGGAATTCAACGTGCGCGGCCGCGACCTGCTCTCGGTGGTCAACGACGCCCGCGCTAAGGTTGACAAACTCCCGCTTCCCGTTGGCTACCGCATTGAATGGGGCGGCCAATTCCACCACTACCTCGACGCCCGCGCCCGCCTGAGCGTGGTCGTGCCCTTCGCGTTGTCGCTCATCCTCTTTCTTTTGTGGCTCACGTTCCGCTCCATGCGCCTGAGCCTTCTCATTTTCCTCAACGTTCCGTTCGCCATCATTGGCGGCATCACCGCGCTGTGGCTGCGCGGCATTCCCTTTTCCATCAGCGCTGGGGTGGGTTTCATCGCGCTCTTTGGCGTTGCGGTGCTCAACGGCCTCGTCCTGGTTTCTTTCGCAAAGCATCTCGAAGCAGAAGGCCTGTCGCCCGCCAAAGCCATCGCAAAGGCCGCGGAACTGCGGCTGCGCCCGGTGCTGATGACCGCATTGGTCGCCTCGCTGGGGTTCATTCCCATGGCCTTGTCGAGCGCGCCGGGTTCTGAAGTGCAAAGGCCTCTGGCCACTGTGGTGATCGGTGGGCTGATCACCGCCACGGCGCTTACCCTGCTCGTTCTGCCGGTGATCTATGGGCGGTTTGCAACGCGACGATAGGGTATAAACATGATGGCCTAAAGAAAGAGGAAGCCCATGACCCTTCGAGACCTTCGCAAACCCTCCACCCCGGCCAAGACCCCGGCCAAAAGCGCGGGCAACCCGCAACCACCGCATGCCGCCCTTGAAGCCTTCGTGCGCAAGAGCCTCGGCGCCCGGGGTTTTGGTTTGTCGGCTTGGACCGACGGCGGCATCGTAGGTTTGATCGTCACGGCGCGTAAGCATCAACCCCCTGAAGAATTGAACACCAACGCGGCGGCGTACACCAAGCTGTCTTCGCAACTCAAAGAACAGTTCCCCGAGGCCGAAATCGAAGGGTCGCCCAACCAAGCCCTCGCTACCCTCACCATCAGCGTCAGCGAGGCCGACGTTAAGAAGGTCTTTGGTTTGCGCTGATCTCACCCACACTTGGGACGCAGACGACAAACTCCGCCCCCTGCCCTACCCCGCTGCTTTCCGCCCGAATCGTGCCGCCCATTTCTCGCATGGCGTTGGCGCAAATGTGGAGCCCGAAGCCATGCCCGTTCGCTTTTGTGGTGAATCCGTGGGCGAAAATAGCCTGAAGAATTTCCGACGAAATGCCCACCCCACGGTCGGCCACTTTGAGGCACACGCGCCCGTTCTCAGCGTAGGTTGAAATTTCCAACACCTTTTGGTCCGCGGGCGTTTCAGACATGGCTTCCGCCGCGTTTTTAAGCAAGTTGATGACCACGTTGAGGTACTTGTTGCGCTGCACTTTCGCGGCGGGAAGCACCGCGTAATTTTTACGAATGCTGATGTTTTGCAGCGTGCCTGAAAGAAGCCCCAACGCTTCTTCCACCAGCGCCTCAAGATGTAACTCCTCCTGATGCAGCCCGGCCTTGGCGTATTCCTGCTGCATGAGCACCACGTTCTCAACGTTCTTCAAGCCCTGATCGATTTTGTCCAAACGCGCCGCGACATCGGCACGCAGGTTGTCATTCACCGCCGCCCCGGCCAGCTTGTTGCGCAACAGCTCAAAGTGCACCACCACCGAGGTGAGTGTGTTCCCAATGTTGTGAATGCTCCCGGTGGCGATTTCCGCCATTCCCGCGGCGTGCGCGCTCTTGAGCCGCATCGCGGTGAGTTCTTGTTCTTTGGTCAACAACTGATTGTCGATCTCCAGCTGCCGCGCGCGCGCCGCTTCGACGTTCACCGCCAAATGTCCACAAACCGCTTCAAGAAGTTCGAGATCCGGCTCCTGAAACAACCCGCGTGCCACAGTGCTATCGACATACAGCACGCCCACGAGATCGCGCTCGTTCATCAGCGGAGCAGCCATCACGCTGCGCAGCTGGTGCGCCACAATGCTTTGCGACGTGCTCAGGCCCTCGCCTTGATCGCCAGTCAGCACTGGCATTTGGGTCGAGCGCACCTTGTCCACGATGGAACGGCTATAAACGCTGTCTTTTGAAATATCTTGCTGGTGCGCATCGCGCGCCATGGCGATGGTGAGCCCCGTCTCGCCTACGAAGAACAAGAATCCGCGCTCGGCGTTCAAGATCCGGATCACCTCATCCAAAGCAGCCCGCGTTTGCTCTTCAACGCGGCCCACCTTGGACGAAACTCGGTTGAGCTGGAGCAGCGCATCCAGGTGCCGTTTGAGCCGCAGATTGGCCACCTCACCGCTGAGGGGGGACGTGCGGCTCATGGGGCTTGAAGGGCTGGTTCGAACGTCGCTCTCAGAGCGCGTGGTTGAATCCTGAAGCTGCGGAAACGCCTTGCGCAACCGCTGCGCTCGCGGCGCCCAACCGTGGTGCCGAGCCAACCACAGCGCCAGCATTCCGTCCTTCTGCGAGGACTCTTCGTCACCCAATTCGCGCAGCACCGCCGCTCTAAACTTCAGAGCCTCGAACCAGGCCCACGGGTTGTCGCCGCGGCGCGCGCTTTCCTCTGCTTGGTTGAGCAAGGCCAAAGCCTTGCGCGGTTTGCCTAAAAACCAAGCCAGCGCGCCCAAGCCCATTTGATGATGCTGGCGCGTGATGGACGAGCGCACTTGCTTGAGCTGACGCATCACCTGCTTCAATTGCTCAAGACGCCGCGGACTCACACCACCACCGAGCTTCTCGTCCCAACAGGCCAAAAGCCGTGCATGCAGGAGGGACGTCAGGTAGAGCCAACCGCTGAAACTCGCCTTCACCGGGTTGCGGTGCGAAAATTTGGAGTTGTCGGCCCACTCCTCGCATGCTTCAGACTGCACGTCGCCGGTTTCGGTGTAGAACGTTAAGAAGCAGTAGCAGCTCACCAGCCGCGCCATGTAGGTTCGCAGCTTCTCGGTCACGCCCAGCATCTCAAGGCGCTGACGGTCGGCAAGCGCGCCCTGCAAATCCCCCAGTATCGCCTTTTGGCCCATCCGCGGCGCGATGTAGAGCGCCATCGGCAGCTCCAAAAGGCTCAGCTCGTTTTTGGTGGGAACCAATTCATCCAGCCAGGGCAGCGATTCGCGCGCGTAGCCACGCAGAGACAACATGGTGATCGCCGGGCCCGCCAATTGCGCCAACGTCACGTGGGTGACCCACTCGCGTTCGGTTTGGTAGGCCTCGGTGGCCAGCTTCACCGCCAAGGCAGCGTCGCTAACCACCATCAGCGCCACCACCACCTCGCTCTTGACGCGCAACACCAGCGTGGGATCCGACAGCCTCTGGGCGGTTGCCAAAGCCAACCGCATGTACTTGCGCATCCCCGGCTTGAACCGAATGGACGCGCACAAAAGCGCCATCAAGGAGTACGACCGCGCGAGTTCGTGCGACACGCCCAAAAAGTGCGCGGTGTACCGGAGCCGCGCGACCAGCTGGAACAACGTCCCCACGTTGATGTCCACCACCTGACCCACGATGCCCTGCATGTAGATGCGCGCCAACAGACGGTAGCGCTCGGCTTTTGGACCCGCCTGCCCAAAGCGCCAGCCGGTGCGCCCCAAAAACCACGCTGCCAGCGCGTGCCACACCGTTGACGCAAAGCCCCCCAACCACGAGCGAAGCGGCGCGTTGAGCTCCAGCAGCGCTTTGCGAAGCGTGCGCTGCATGCGGCGGAAATCGGTCATCCCCCAGTACGCTTCCATCGTGATGGCCACGATGCGGGCGCGCTGCATCGGCTTGGTCGCCTTTTCGAGGGCTTGCTCTGCAAACGCGATGGCGCTGGGGTAGTCGTTGCTGCTGAGCGCCGCATCGGCGCGGTCTTCCAAAAGCGACGTGAGGTCGCGTTCGAGCTTGAAGCGCGACCCAACCTCGTAGGCGTTGCCAAAAAACTCCAGCGCCTGCCAGTACGAGTGCGACTCCAGCGCCGTGCGCCCCGCGGTCACGTTGGCATCGTAGGTTGCCTCCGGCGCGCGCTCCACGTGGCCCTGCATCGCGTGCTGGGCCTGCGCAAAAATGTTTTCCTTCTCCTGCCTTTGCGCTTCCGGCAGCGCCCGCAGGGCCTCGGCGGAGCGTTGGTGCAAGTCGCGGCGGCGTTCTGCCGGGAGATTGGACAGCAACGTCTCTTGCACGCGGTCGTGCACAAAATTGTAAAGATCTCGTCCATCACGCCCAAAGCGCTGCTGCTCGATCAAATGCGCGTCGACGCCGCGAAACAGCGCCGCACCCACGTCGTGCCCAAGCATGTTTCGCAGAACCGCGTGATCAAACGGCGACCCTAGCACAGCCGCCGCGGCCAGCACGTCCCGCGTATCGGCGTCGAGCACCGCCACGCGGTTGACGATCAACTGCATCACGTCGGCCGATAGTTGCAGCTTTTCAAGCTCGGCCAGCTCCACGCTCCACGCGCCCCACGACGGGTACAAGCATCCGGCCTCGAGCATGGCGCGCAGGTATTCCTCGATGGCCAAAGGGTTGCCTTGGCTGAGGCTGGTGAGCCGCAAAACGAATTCTCCACCTGGGAGATCACGGGCACCTAGATGCGTTTGAATCAGGTCGTGCACCGCGCCGCTGGACAATGGCTTGAGCGCGATCTCGGCTTTGCGGTCGGCGGCGTCGGGCGCAAATCGCGCCAGCGCGTCTTGATACTCGGGTTCGCTGCGGCAAGCGCAGAGCATGAGGAGCTTGCAGCCTTTCAAACGCAGGCTCAGCCGGGCCAGCACTTTGCGGCTGGTGTCATCGATCCACTGGATGTCATCCACAAACATCACCAGCGCGGGAAACGCCTGCGACAAGCGCTGCAGGAATGTCGCAATCGCTTCGAAGTACACCTCTTCGGCCTGCACGGTCAGCGATTCCTTCACCTGGGGCAGGCGCTTGCTCATCTCGGTGGACAAGCCTTTGAGCAACGGCCCAAACTCTCCTAGCGCCCCAAGCAGGCGTTCCTGAAGCTGGCGGCGTTCGTTTTGGGGCAGTCCATCGGACTGGCGAAGAAACTGATCGAGCATGTCACGGATCACGCCCAGAGGGATGGGCGCGCCCATGGGGCACTTGCCCGCCAGCACCGCGACATCATCGCCCACGCGTTCTAAAAATTCGCCGATGAGGCGCGATTTGCCGGTTCCGGCACCGCCCGACAGGATGACGATCTGGCCATCGCCATTCAGGGTCTGTTTCCAGGCGCCAAGCAACGCATCGAGCTCTGCATCGCGTCCCACGATGGGAAACTGGTACGAGCGCTTGGATACCCCCTGCACGCCCAACGGCACGCCGTTCTTTTCAAGATCTTCCAGCGCCACAAGATCCGAAAGCAGCTGCTGCGCGTTGGCGTAGCGATCATCGGGGTCTTTGGCGAGCAGTTTATGGATGACCTCGGCAAAAGCACGAGGAAACTCGGGCGCAAGCGAGCGCAGCTGCGGCACCTCCGCGGTGGCGTGCTGACGCAGGAGCTCGTTGAGATCTGCGCCCTCCACCGGCACGCGGCCTGTGGCGCACTCAAACAGCACGCAGCCCAGCGAGTATAAATCGGCGCGCCCATCCACGCCGCGGTTGATGAGGCCAATTTGCTCCGGGGCGCTATAAAGCAACGTTCCAGCGACGTTTTGCTCAGTGTCCACCGCGCCGCGCGCCGATGTTGCCACCGCCAAACCAAAATCGACAATTTTTGGAGAACCATCGGAAGCGATGAGGATGTTGGCGGGCTTCAGATCGCGATGCACCAAGCCATACCGCTGGATTTCACACAGCGCGCGGGTGACGCCTTCCGCAACACTTCGGAGGCGATCGGCCCGAAGAGGCCCTCGCGCGAGCAATTTGGCGAGGCTCTGCCCCTCTACCAGTTCCAAGACCAGAAAAGGCCGGCGATCCTCGGCTTCATTGATCTCCACCACCTTCACCAGTCCGGCGTGGTTAATCCTCGCGAGCAGCGCCGCTTCACGGCGAAATTGATTCTTGGAAAACCCGAGCGAGTCGGCTTTAAACCGCTCGAAGTACTTGATGGCAAAACTCTGCCCGCCCCGCGTGGCGCGGTAAACGGTGCTCATCCCGCCGCGATCGATGATCCCTTCGATCCGGTAGCCGCGGATGTTGGGAAATGCGTCCTTGGACCCAGACTTGCTCTCGGTGGTTGGCAAGGCCATTAGGGAGCAGGTTATCATCAATCCCATGCGCACGCGATCGGCCGATCTCACCGGCATTTTCACCAACCCCAGCGACGCACGCATGGCCCGCATTCTGCGGCGGTGCTCGGTGTTCAACGAGCTCTACACACCGCCGCCGTTGCTGAAGAATCGCTACATTCAAATCCTCCCGTACATCGTTTCTGAAAGCCACGCGCGGGTGAGCTACGAAAAACAAACGCTGCAGCTACCCGATGGCGGTACGGTTCGCATCGACTGGGCCCACACCGACCTTCCCGAATCGGCGGCGGTGGTGGTTTTCTTGCACGAGGTCACCGGCAGTTCCAAAACGCAGCGCCGTTTCGTCCGTGAGGCCCTCGAGCGCGGGCATCGCGCGGTGGTGTTCAACCGGCGCGGCCACGATCAGCGCCTCACCTCCCCACGCTTCAACATTCTCGGCGATGTGGCCGACACGGTGGCCATGATGGACGTGGTGCGAAAGCGTTACCCCAACGCGTTCATCGGCATGGTGGGCATTTCAGCGGGTTCTGGTCAGCTGGTGAACTACCTTGGCCATCAAGGCAAAAGCGTGGCCGTCGACGCTGCGGTGGCCATCTCGCCAGGCTACGACCTTAAAACCGGATTTCGTCGCATCGATGAACAAAACCCGCGCGTGGGGCGCGCCTTGGGATGGCTGCTCAAGAATTATTTTCTGTCGCCAAACCGCCGCATGCTGCGCCACCTGCCGGCGTACGAAAAGAGCATTCAGTCACAAAGCATCCAAGGCCTCATCGAAAACCTTGCGCCATTTGCGGGGTACGAGGATTGGGAGCACTACCTTGCCCACTGCAACCCCATGGACGTGCATCAAAAGAGCGCGGTGCCGTGCCTGGTGCTCAACGCCCTCGATGATCCCCTGTGCCTGCGCGAAGGCATTCGCACAGAGGTCGTGCGCGACACGCCCAACTACGCCATCGTGGTCACCGAGCACGGCTCGCACGTGATGTATCGCGAGGGCTTTGCGGGGCTTAAGAATTGGGCGCACCGCGCGACATTTGAGTTTTTAGAAGCCTGTAAACAAGAAGCGGGGCGTTAGCCCCCACATTGTCGCACGCTCCCCTACCCCAAAAACCACCTCATCGAACCAACGAGTCGCCGGTTCGTCCCGCCCAGCTGTTACACTGGGGAATTCCACGACGTGGGCCTGGTTCGAGGCGTCAGAATGCGAATGGACGTGAGATGGTGCCTAGCGACTTTGGCGTTGAGCGGGGGCGTTGCATGCTCCGCACCATCGTCATCGTCTCAGCCCACGGGGTGCACCGGCCCCAGCTGCGCCGGCGGCGTGACTTGCTTTGTTGACAGCGACGACGACGACTACGGCAGCAGCACCACCGCGGTGGTCCCTGATTGCACGGCCACCGGATATTCCTCCATCAGCGGCGACTGCAACGACAGCAATTCGGGCATTTTCCCAGGGGCCAACGAACGATCTGGGGACTCCGTCGATCAGGACTGCAACGGCTACATCGGCGTCGTCTGCTTCCTGGACGCCGACAACGACACATGGGGCAAAAAGAAAGTCGTGGTCGATGCCTGCACCGACGGCGCCGGATACTCCACGTTCGCCGGCGATTGCGACGACACCGACCCCGACATTCACCCCGACAACCGCAGCGCGGTACCGCCGCTTCTGGAGCCCAGCGGCCCTGACGACAACGACCCAAGCCTGTTTTATGTGTGGGATCCCCGCGGCGATGACGTGGACCAAAATTGCGACAGCGCGCGTTGCTCAGTGTTTGCTGATCCGGATTGTGATGGCGACGGCGTGGTGTGCTACACCGACCGCGATCTCGACGGCTACGGCGGCGAAACCTGGTTGGCGCCCAAAGAATGGGATGGCCATTGCCCCGAGGCCCCGGTGCCCGACGAATTTTCAGGCGACATCGTTTACGTGCGCAACAACCTCGATTGCCAAGAAAACGATTACACCGACGTGCTGGGCGCCAATGTTCATCCCGACGCGCTTGAAATCGCCAACGATGGGATCGACCGCAATTGCGACCTGCATGACGGGTCGACTTGCTACCTCGACAGCGACCTCGATGGCCATGGCACGTTGGAGGAGGTGGCCACGCTCGCCACTTGCGCCATCTCTGGATGGTCTGCGGTCCACGACGACTGCAACGACGAGGAAGCAGGATTCTATCCAGGCGCCCCCGATCCGCTTTCAACCAACGTCGATGAAAATTGCGACGGTGTGAATGGAACACACTGTTACAAAGACAATGACGGCGATGGAGACGGAGACCCCGAGGAAAGCGATATCCGCACCACCTGCGACACAGGGTGGTCCCGCAACGCAGTCGATTGCGACGACACCAATTCCACCATCCACCGGGGTGTCTACGATTTCAACAACGTCGATGGCATCGACAAAAACTGCGATGGCTTCGACGGCATGGCCTGCTACCAAGACAACGACGAGGATGGCTACGGCGCCTTAGGAACCGCTCCGCAAGTGATTGTCGCCGCGTGCACCAATTTTGACCTGGCCAACAATAGCCTTGACTGCGACGACGAAGATCCAGACGTGCACCCCGGCGCCGACGAGCCGCCAGGCGGAGGCAAGGACAACAACTGCGACGGTTCCAAGGGGCTTCTGTGTTACAGCGACATCGACGGTGACGGATACGGCGATGGATTGCTCTATCAAGCCATGCTCCCAGATTGCTCGCTGCCGGGATGGTCGGGCGTCAACACCGACTGCGCGCCTCACGACGACAGCATCTTCCCGGGGCAAATCCAGGGGCTGGGGCTAGATGTTGATTGCGACGACCTCCAAGGCCTTTCTTGCTACGTCGACCACGACGGCGACGGGCACGGCGGCAGCCAAACCGGAGTTTGGGAGAACTGCACGGACGAGGGCTGGGCCCCGGAAAACGACGATTGCGACGACAGCGACCCCCTGGTCTACCCGGGATTGTTGCGCGGTGGAGGCTCCCCAGCGATCGAAGTGGCGGGAGATGGCGTCAATTCCGACTGCGACAACCCACCCACCGACGGCGTGCTTTGCTACATCGACGAGGACGAAGATACGTTTGGCGCCCGCGCCGTGGTGTTTCCGGGCGACGCACCCGACGCCACGGCACGACAGAATTTTTGCGCCGCGCTCGATCACGATGGTTTCGCGTGGACCAGCAAGGGCGGGGGCCCGCTGCGCGACTGCATCGATGAACCCACGTCAGTCAGGGCCTACTGCGCGGTTCACACCGAGGTGTCTCCGTGCGGTCCAGAATTCATGAACCCCGCCGCCACCACCGATCTCACCAACGACCCCTTCGATGCCAACTGCGACGGGTTCAACGGCATTCTCTGCTATCCAGACGACGACGGCGATGGCTTTGGCCGTTCCAACGCGGTGCCCATCTTGGCTGCGGCTTGCACCTTGGGCTCATCTCCCAACCACGAAGATTGCGATGACGACGATGCGCTCATCTTTCCCGGCAACACGGCCGATGAAGTCAGCACGGATCTCGACTGCGATGGCGTGACCCGCATTATTGGATACGCGGACCTCGATGGGGATGGGTTTGGTGCCGCCAACGCACCCCTGACCGCCTTCAAGAGCACCGACACCCAATGGTCGCGCAACAACCGCGATTGCAACGATGCCGTTCAAAGCAGCGGCGGCGCTTACTCTCCCGATTCCACCGAACCGGAAGTCGATGGCAACGACTACAACTGCGATGGCCAGATTGGCGTCACGTGTTTTGTCGATGCCGACGGCGATGGGTTTGGCGCGGCATCGCCGGTGCTGGCACCGCGCACCCTATCGTCATGCAGCGCCACCGGTTGGTCGCCCAACGACCTCGACCCCAACGACGGTGACGCCACCGACTATCCTGGGCGTTACGTGTTCAACGCCTTGGTGAGTTGCTTTGAGGATTTGGACGGGGACGGCTACGGAAATCCGCTGGTCTCCTCCAGCGCCCAACCCAGTTGCGTTGCCCCGGGATGGGCCCCCAACGCGTTGGATTGCTTGGACCAAGACACGCCCTTGGGCGAGGCTACCCACCCCGGTGCAAAGCACAACCCCACCTTTGGCGATGTCGACCAAGATTGCGACGGCGTGATCATCAGGACGTGCTACGTGGACACTGACTTTGACGGATGGGGCTCCAGCGCGTCGGCCGCGTATCTGCTTGGCTCGTGCAGCGTCAGCGGTTGGTCGAGCAACAAGACCGATTGTTACGAAGGCGTGAGCAATGCCTACTGTACTTACAGCGTTGGTAATTTGCCGTTTTCTGATGGCGCCTACGTGCGCCCCGGGCAACTTGAAAAGGCCGGGGATTCTTGCGACCAGAATTGCTTCGGTGGTGACGCGGTGACCTGCTACCTCGACACCGACCACGATGGATACGGCATCGATGAAACGCCCGTGGACAACAACTGCGAGTCCAATCCCAACACCAGCGCGCGCAACGGCGACTGCGATGACGCCAGCGCCTTCGTGCATGTCGACGCCACCACCGTGGCGCTGGACCAACCATTGCCTGCCGGTTCGGCCGAGCGCGCCAACGATGGACTCGACGGCAACTGCTCCAACGGGGACGGCGTGATGTGCTTCATCGACGCCGACGCGGACGGTTACGGCAGTGGTGCAGGCACGCTGTACGATGGCAGCAACTGCCCCCCAGGCAAGGCCGCCAAAAACCAGGATTGCGATGACGCGGCTGCCACCGTTTACCCGGGCGCCGCCGAAGTCGGGAACGACGACATCGATCAAAACTGCGACGGCGTGGATGGCTTTTTGTGCTTCATCGATGCGGATCAAGACGGGCTGGGGAGCAACAGCGCCGCACCGGTGGTTAAAACCACGGGCTGCTCTATCAGCGCGAGCTTGAGCGTGGTCGCCGGCGATAGCAACGACACTGACGAGAAATTCTTGTGCTACTACGACGCCGATGGCGACGGCTACGGCACCATCACCCTAGAGAGCACGGATCCCACGGGCAGGGCCAAATGCTTGCCAGGCTACACCAAAGTGGGCGGAGACTGTGGCGGCGGCCTCAACCCCGCCGTCCACCCCGGCGCTCCGGATCTTCTGGGCGATGGCGTGGACACCAATTGCGATGGCGTCGACGGCGTGCGTTGTTATGTGGACAACGACCAGGACGGATTTGGCAAGGTGGCCATTGCGCAGGCGCAAAACGGTTCGTGTGGCGTCAACCAACAATCCAGCAACTCACTCGATTGCGACGATACGGAAGTCAACATCCACCCTGGCGCCATTGAAGTGGCTGACAACAACGTGGACGAAGACTGCGACTCGCTTCTGGGCGCTACCTGTTACGAAGACAACGACGGCGATGGTTTCGGCAGCGGCACTGCTCGAATCTTGCCCAGCTGCAACTACACCCATTGGTCCAGCAACAGCAGCGACTGTTCTGGTTACCTCACCAACGGCCCCTTCAAAACCGCCGACACCGACGGCGGTGTCCATCCCGGAGCCAATGAGGTTTTGGGCGACCGCGTTGACCAGGACTGCGATGGCAGCGATTCGGAAGAGTGCGCCTTCTACGCCAACAAAGACGAAGATTATTACCGAGACGCGCAGGGCATTTTTTACCACGCCGCGGCGCGGTATCGCGACATCCGCCCCGCGGGCACCTGCCCGGCGCCGTGGCCACCGCCTTACGATTGCAACGACCTCGAGCACTATTTTCCAACGGAATTCTATCCGGGTGCTTCCGACGGCTTAGGGATCTTCGGCTTTGACGAGAGCTGCGATGGCATCAACGGCGCCAAGTGCTTCCAGTACGACGGCCTTTCCGAGTACCCACGCCCCGGCGGCAACAGCTACGACCTCATCGCCTATGGCTACAGGGTTGAAATCCCCAGCACCGAGCGGCGCCGCGTCCGCATGGTGCGCGTCTTCAGCGGCAAATGCCCTGCAGGCTGGAATTGGACGTACTTGTCGACGCCTTGGGATTATTGGGTGGACAGCAACAACAACCCCACCACCAAGCCCAGCGACTGTCAGCAGCCCAATTGCTATTGACCTTCCTTCAGCACCACCAGCGAGCCACGGCCACGCAAATCAAAGCGTTCCAGCACGGCGCTGGTAGGTTGCCCCAACATGCCCTCGCGGATCGCGTCGCCTCCCGCGCCGGCCAGCTTTTCCAGCATGGAGACCGTGGCGCGCACAATCCTGCCGTTGCTGTCCACCAAGGCGGCCGTGCCTACCCGCTTTTCGAGGATGTCGACCAACGCCACGCGCTCGAGCTCTTCATCGGCGCTGCGCGGTTTGACTTGGCCCGTGAGGCGCTCGTCGAGAAGTCGATTCACGGACTGCATGAGTTGCAAGAGCTCAACCGGCGCATCGGCGGCATGGCAGCGCCGCAAATGATCGCCACCGCGCACCGCTTCGAGCACGGCGTGCAGCTCCTCCAGCGGCCGCAGCAGGCGCTTTCGCAGATGCGAGAGAACCAGCAAGCTAAGCAGAAATGACAAGAATCCCACCAACACCGCAGCCCACGCCCCCGCGTTGCCCAGACGCTGCGCCTCGTGATCCACGCGTGCCATGGCGCTGTGGTTGATGCGAATCAGCGCATCCAGTTCACGCACCACCGCGCTCTGCGCGTCGTCGTCGCCGGCCAGGGCGCTGGGGAGGTGGACCTCCAAGGCGCTCATGATGGGACGCTCGTCGATTTCGGTGATGTTGCTGCGCGCGCGTTCGAATGCATCGCGGATGCGGTCTTGACGCGGGTCGGAAAGTGCATGCCCGCGGGCGCCGGCCATCTCCACCAGCATTTCTTCTGCGGCAACAATGGAAAAAACGTTTTCGTCGAGGATCCGTTGGATAGCGGGGCCCATGCGCAGGAACAAGCCGATGGATTCAAACGCCAAAAAGAGGTTGAGGAGCACCAGCGCCCCCACGGTCAGCAAAAGTTCGCGGCGGACGTCCATCAGCTGCGCTCCATCATTTGCGCCACCGCGCGTTCTTTGGCGACCACCACCAGCACGTCCTTGTCATCGAGAATGGCATCAGCGCTGGGCATGAGCACCGCGCCTGTGCTGGCTTTGCGGATGGCCACCACCGTAACGCCGTAACGTTTGGGCAGCTGCAAATCGCCTAGGGTATGGCCCACAAAAGCGCTGGGGAGGGTGAACTCGGTGATAAGGAAACCCTCGCCCAACGGCATCTCTCCGCGAATGCCCTGGTGCAAAATCTGGCTGGCAAAGCGGTCGCCAAATTCGCGTTCGGGGTTCACCACTTGGTGCGCACCCACCAGCGTGAGAATGCGCGCGTGCAAATCGTTGTTGGCCCGCGCGATGACGCGCTTGGCGCCCATCTGCTTGAGGAGGGCGGTGCAAATGATGGAATCCTCTTTGGCATCGTCGCCAATGGCGCACAGGCAAACGTCGCGGCGCTCGGGCGAGGTGCGGGCCAGCGCGTCTTCGTCGGTGCCGTCAAAAGTCGCGGCTTCGGTGACAAACGCCGCGGCGGTGCGCACGCGCTCCTCATTCACGTCCACCGCAAGGACCTCCACGCGCCGCTCGGCCAGCGCCCGCGCAACCGACATGCCGAATTGACCGAGTCCGATGATGATGGCTTGCTTTTGCATGTGCACTCCTAACCCACGTCCACGTCTTCCACGGGGCGTACAATGGCCAACGCACGCTCGCGCTGACTCACAAACATCAAAAGGGTGATTCCTCCCACACGGCCTGCGAACATGCAGGCCATGATGATGCCCTTGCCCACGTCATCGAGCCGCAGCGTGCCGCCAATGGAAAGGCCCACGGTGCCCAGCGCCGAGAACACTTCAAACGCCGCCATCATGCTGGGCATCAGTTGCGTGAGCTGCATGGTCACGATGCCAAAGAGCGCGACCGCGGCGGCAACGGTGGTGATGACCGTGGCCTTGGTTTGCGTGCGCGCGGAAATGCGTTTGCCAAAGGCTTCAAGGGTCCATTGACCGCGGATCACGCGCACCACGGAAATGGCCAGAATCGCCGCGGTGGTGGTCTTAATGCCGCCCGCGGTGCCGCCGGGGCTTCCGCCAATGAACATCCACAGCATCATCAGGGTGAGCGTTGCGTGGTGCGAAGCGGCGATGTCGACGGAGTTGAAGCCCGCGGTGCGCAGCGTGACCGATTGAAACCAGGCGTTGTTGATGCGATCGGAAATGGAGAGGCCTGCCAGCGAATTGGTCCACTCAAACGCGAGGATCAAGAAAAACCCAACCGCCAAAAGCACGGCGGTGGCTGTGAGACCGAGCTTCACTTGCGCGGAGACAGGGAGGTCGGCGCGGTGCAGGAGCCTGGGAATGGCAAATGCCGCCATGG
>JADMIO010361727.1_pt1 | contig 18311 bp, 16 predicted proteins | sample 8958161 | NCBI WGS metagenome assembly JADMIO01 (sample SAMN16585339, study PRJNA669376) | soil metagenome | isolation source: Crop rotation soil | place: USA: Cullars Rotation, Alabama | collected 2011 | reverse complement strand
GCCGCGACTTCAAGTCACGTGAATTCCAAGCTTCGGATCCCACTGTGCTGGAAAGCCTGCACTTCGCGGCGCTGGCGCTCGTTCCGGAGTCCGTGGAGCACCCGGAGCGCTACTACCGCACGAACGTCGTCGGTTCGCTCAACCTGCTCGACGCGATGCGCGAGGCGGGGGTGCAGCGGCTCGTGTTCTCCTCGACGTGTGCGACCTACGGCGAGCCGGCGATCGTCCCGATTCCCGAGACGACCCCCGAGCGCCCGGTCAACGCCTACGGGACGTCCAAGCTCACGGTCGACCGGATGATCAGCGACGCTGCGGCGGCCCATGGGCTCGGCGCCGTCTCCCTGCGCTACTTCAACGTCGCCGGAGCGAGCGGGCACCACGGCGAGGATCACGAGCCCGAGACGCACGTGATCCCACTCGTCCTGCAGGCCGCGGTCGGCAAGCGCGACCACTTCAAGATCTTCGGCACCGACTACCCGACGCCCGACGGCACGGCGATCCGCGACTACATCCACATCGAGGATCTCGCGGCGGCGCACCTGCTCGCGCTCGACTACGCGACGCCGGGACGCCACGACATCTTCAACCTGGGCAACGGCACCGGGTTCTCCGTGCGCGAGGTGTTGGCGGCCGCGTGCGATGTCACCGGCATCGACATCCCCGCGGTCGAGGCACCCCGGCGCCCGGGTGACCCGCCCGAGCTCGTCGCCGCGAGCGAGCGGATCCGCGAGGAGCTCGGTTGGGAGGCTCACAAGCCCGAGCTCACGACGATGATCGCCGACGCCTGGCAATGGGGCCAGGCGCACCCCGACGGCTACTGACCCCGCGTTTGCGGGCGCGCCGGCGCCAACGCGTTTCAGCCGCCGTCAGTCGTCCGCGTCGGGGACGCCGGCGCGGGGGACGCGCAGCGTGAACGTCGAGCCCTCGCCGGGCACCGAGGAGACGGTGACGTCGCCGTCCATCGCGAGGGCGAGGTCCCGCGCGATCGAGAGGCCGAGACCCGTGCCGCCGAAGCGCCGTCCGATCGACGCGTCGGCCTGGGTGAACGGCCGGAAGATCGCGTCGCAGCGATCGGGGGCGATGCCGATCCCCGTGTCGGAGACGCCGACCTCGACGTCGTCGCCGACCGCGCGCGCCGCGACGGCGACGGTTCCCTCGCTCGTGAACTTCACGGCGTTGGAGCAGAGCCCCAGCACGATCTGTCGCACGCGCTTGGCGTCGCCGAGGATCTCCCGCGGCACGTCGTCGTCGATGGTCACCGTCACCTCGACGCCCTTGACCGCGGCGCGCGGGCGCACCGACGCGGCGACGTCGCGCACGATCGCGTGGACGTCGAAGCGCCGGCGCTCGATCTGCAGGCCACCCGCCTCGATCTTCGAGAAGTCGAGGAGGTCCCCGATCGCGTCGTTCAGGGAGATGCTCGACGCACGGATCGCGCGGACGCACGCGCGCTGATCCTCGTCGAGCTCGGTCGACTCGAGGACGTCGCTGAGGGCGATCGCCTCGGTCAGCGGCGTTCGCAGCTCGTGCGACATCCCGGCCAGGAACGCCGCCCGCGCGCGCGAGGCCTCCTCGGCGACGCGACGGGCCTCGTCGAGACGCAGCGACAGGCTGACGTTGGCGGACAGGCTCAGCGCGAGGAACGCGACGGCCGTGACGAGCGTCGCGATCGCCAGGCTCAACGCGAGGCTGTTCACCGGGTAGAAGCGGTCGATGACGATCACGCCGAGCGCGAGCATGCAGCTGCCGATCGGCAGCATCACGTCGCGACGGTCGATCTTGCGCTCGCGAGGCGGTGGCCCCGGGACGACCCAGGCGCCGATCGCCCACAGCAGCAGTCCGAGCGGCCACAACGCCGCGGAGGGAGCGTCGCCGGTCCAGCTCTCGGTCGCCGTGAGGACGCCGTAGGTGATGTCGGCGAGCATCAGCGTGACGAGCCCGGCGAGCAGCAGCCCGGTGGAACGGTCGACGCGGCGGCCCGTGACCGCGACCGTGCCGAGGACGAGGGCGAGCAGCGTGACGTCGAGCGCGGGGAGCCCGAACAGGAGCATGTCGCCCTGGGGAAGGCGGGCAACGACGTAGACGAGCAGCGCGTTGATGACGGTCGCGGGTCCGAGCCCGACGACCATCCCCGTGAGGGCGTGGCGGCGCCCGATTCGGGACCCGAGCCGGCGGCGGAGCAGGAACGCGAGGCCGAGGTAGGCCGTCGGGTAGTAGACGAAGCAGGCGAGCGACACCGAGATGCTCGGTGTGGTGTCGCTGCCCGACCGCTGCACGACCGAGACGAACCCGATCTCGGAGAACAGCGCGTCCGCGCACAGCAGGGAGGCCGCGCCGACCGCGATCAGGCCCCACGCGATCTTGCCCTCCCGGGTCGGCGCCCGGATCGCTCGCAGCGCCACGACGACCGTCGCGAGGACCTCGGCGACCGTGCCGAGCACGTACATGAGATGGCGGGTCGGGGCGGACGAGCCGGCGGCGATCGCGACGATGCCGACGACGACCATGGCGACGATCGCGAACGCCGCAGCCGCGATCATCGGCGTCACGATCGCGGGTCGCCGCGCCCCGCCCTCAGCCTGCATCTTGCGATCCTATGGCCCAGCGGCGATAGGCTCACCGCGACGCCCGGAGAGCGGGTGTTGTCGACCAGGGAGTCTTGACGGCGATGATCGGCGAGGGAGCACCGGCGGCACGGGTGCTCGTGGTGGATGACAGCGAGAGGATTGCGATGGCGCTGCGCTACGCGCTGTCGGGTCGTGGACACAAGGTCCAGGTGGCCGGCGACGGCGCGCAGGCGCTCGCCGCGTTCCGGGCCTTCGAGCCCGACATCGCGATCCTCGACCTCGGTCTGCCCGACATGGACGGGCTCGACGTGCTGGCCACGGTGCGGGCCGGCGGGTCGCCGATCCCGATCATCGTCCTCACGGTGCGCGACGAGGTCGACGACCGGGTCCTCGGCCTCCGAGGCGGCGCCGACGACTACATGACCAAGCCGTTCGCGATGGACGAGCTGCTCGCGCGCGTCGACGTCGCGCTGCGCCGTCATCCCCCGAAGGGCCACAACCGGCTCAGCGCCGGCAACGTCGTCCTCTCCCACGACGAGCGCCGGGTGCTGATCGCCGACAAGGAGCTCGAGCTCACCGGTCGCGAGTTCGAGCTGCTCGAGTACCTGCTGCGCAACGTCGGCCTGGCCGTCACGAAGGCCACGCTGCTCGAGGCGGTGTGGGATTACCCGCCCGACGCCATTACCAAGACCGTCGAAGTGACGACCGGCAAGCTGCGTCGCAAGCTCGCCGACGCGGGAGCCAGTGTGCAGCTGGAGACCCTGCGAGGCGTGGGATTCCGCCTGGTAGAGGGCCAATCGGCCGCCTGACCCGCCACTGCGCCGCCATTGTCAGCATTCTGACAATGGCTTTTTCGGTTTGTTTTTTGGGTGTTTCCAGACGGTTTTGGGCCGCAGTCCATCGTGTCTCTCGCAAGGTCCCACCCAGATGGAGAGAGGAACCGATGACTGCTCAGACCCTTCGTGCCCCTGCCCCCACCCCGGCGGTCCGCCGCCGCCGCAGCGCGATCGAGCGCGAGCATGCCGATGCCGTGCTCGCCACCGTCCGCACCGTTGCGCAGGAGCTGATCGAGACCGAGCTGACGGCCCACCTCGCCCAGGTGAACGGAAACCTCGAGCCCGGCCAGCCCCGGCTCCAGCGCAACGGCTTCCGTCAGCGCTCGTGGACGACGCCGCTCGGCACGATCGGCCTCGACATGCCCAAGCTCCGGATCGGGAGCTTCCGCCCGCTCGTCGTCGCCTCCGGCGCCGCCGGCCGCCGCCGTGTCGTGAGCTTCGTCGTCGACGCGTACGCTGGAGTCTGCGGCCGCGCGGGACTCGACGACCTCATCGATCGTCTCGGCATCGAGGCCGCCGATCCCGCCCGCATCTCCGAGCTCTGGGACATGGTTCACAGCGACGTCGTGGCGTTCCACCAGCGTCAGATCAACGGCGACGTGCATCGCTACCTGTGGGTCGACGTCGAGGCCCGCGCCGGTGAGCGCCGCGGCCGTAGCGACGAGCCGCGCCAGGTCGCGATCTACTCGATCCTCGAGGACCACCGCATCGACCTGCTCGCGACCGGCCTCGTCGGCGGATCGGATCCCGAAGCCTGGACCCGGCTCCTCATGGGCCTGCGCGATCGCGGTCTCGACGGCGTCTCGCTCGTCGTGGCCCACACGCACCCCGGCCTCGAGCAGGCGGTGGCGCAGGTGTTCGGCTGCCCGGTCCAGCGCGACGCGGGCATGTTCACCAAGACGCTGATGCGCTACGTGCACCCGCGGCACATGCACGCGGTGATGCGCAGCGTGGACGACGCCCTGCACGCAGCCGACGCCGGCTACGCCCACGCGGTGATCGACGACCTCGTCGCGCAGCTCGCGTCGGCGACGCCGAAGGTCGCCGAGCTCGTCGGTCGCACCCGCCACACGCTGCTCGCCCTGCACGATCTGCCGGAGGAGGACCGCATCCACGTCCGGGCGGTCGCCATCGGGACGAACGGCAGCGCACCCCGGCCCGCCGGAACCGTTGCGCGTCGCGGCGCTCACGCCTACGGGTTGGGCAGGATCTCGCCGAGCTCGGCCAGCGCCCGTCCGAGGACCGCGTCGGCCGCCGCCTGAGCGTCGACACGACGGATCCGGGCGGGCTCCGCGGCGGCGAGCTGCGCGTACGCGTCAGCCACGGCCGTGAAGAACGCCCGGTCCTCGAGCTCCAGCCGGTCCGGCGCCGCCCCTCGGGTGTGCTGCCGGGCCCGGCCCACCTCGAGGTCGACGTCGAGGTAGAGCGTCCGGTCGGGCACGAGGCCCCCGGTCGCAAACAGGTTGATCGCGCGGACGGCCTCGATCCCGAGGCCCCGCCCGCCGCCCTGATAGGCGAGCGACGAGTCCACGAAGCGATCGAGCAGCACCCACGTCCCGGCCGCGAGCAAGGGCTCCACCCGCTCCTGCACGAGCTGCGCGCGTGCCGCCGCGTAGAGCAGCGCCTCGGCGCGCGGGCCGATCTGTGCGGCGGGATCCATCACGAGCGCGCGGATGCGCTCCGACGTCTCCACGCCTCCCGGCTCGCGGAGGACCTCGACCGAAACGCCGCGCTCGCGGAGCGCCGCGGCGATCCCGGCCGCCACCGTCGACTTACCGGCGCCGTCGACGCCCTCGATGGTGATCAGCCGCCCGCGCATCGGGTCGGGAGGCTACCCGCGGATGACCGTTGGGGGTCTGCCGTCGCCGTTGCGGATCAGATCCCCGACGAGCGCGGCTCGCGGACGGCGTGTGCGGTGGGCGGCGAACGGATTGCGGGCGGTCTACGATGGCGCCGGCATGACGCTCCCCGGCATCGAGCTGCACCCCCACGCCAACGCGGTGCTCGGCGCGGCCCTCGCGCCGGGCGGGCGGCCGTCGCACGCGTACCTGTTCCAGGGACCGGCCGGGACCGGCAAGGCGGCGATCGCTCGCGCGTTCGCGGCGGCGCTGCTCAGCGACGGCGCCGTCGACCCCGACAACGCGCGCGAGCGCGCGCTCCGTGGGGCGCATCCCGACCTCACCTGGGTGGTGCCGAGCGGTGCGCACGAGCTGCTGACGAGCGACGTCGACGAGCCGGTTGTCGCCGCCGCAACCCGCACGCCCTTCGAGTCCAGCCGGCGCGTGTTCGTGATCGAGGCGGTCGACACGATGAACGACGAGGCCGCCAACCGGATGCTCAAGACGCTCGAGGAGCCGCCCGCGTTCGTCCACATCGTGCTGCTCACCAACCGGCCGGGCGAGGTCCTGCCGACGATCGCCTCGCGCTGCCAGCGGGTTCGCTTCGATCCGCTCGCGACCGAGCGGATCGCCGACCGGCTCGCCGACGAGGGCGCCGACCCTGCGAGCGCCGAGGCGTGCGCCGCGCTCGCGCTCGGCGACGGCGGCCGGGCGCGGACGCTCGCGTTCGGCACGGGTCCGGACCTGCGGGACGCCGCCGAGGCGTTCGCGCGTGCCGCGTTCGCGCCACGCGGTACCGAGCGGCCGGGTCGTGAGCTGCTCGAGCTGTCCAAGGCCGCCGGCGACGCCGCGTTCGCCGACGTGGAGGACGCGCTCGCGGACACGTTGGAGCTCGTGTCACGGAAGGAGCGCACCCGGACCCGCAACGACTTCACGGAGCGGTCGCGGCGGGCTCGCCGCCGCGCGTTTCGGCGCACGCTCGAGCTCGGGCTGGATCTCGTCAGCCTCTGGTACCGCGACGTCGGGTGCGTCGCCGGCAACGTGCCGGAGGTCGTCATGCACCGCGATCGGATGTCCGAGCTGCGCGAGGACGCGGCCGCCCTCGGGGACCCCGACGCGACGATGCGAGCCGCGATCGCGCTCGTCGAGGACACGCGCCAGCGGCTCGTCCTCAACGTGAGCGAGGAGCTCGCGCTCGACGGCCTCGCGGAGCGGCTGCGCCGCGCCTGTCTCGATCCGGACTGAGGACCATCGACCCGGCGGCGTCAACCGAGGAGTTGCTGCGCGCCCGGTTGCTACCGTTGCCCGATGGGGTGGCGCTGGGGAGCGGTGGTGGCCGTCGTGGCCATGAGTTGCGTTGCGGATGCCCGGGCCGGGACGATCACGGTCGGGTCGACGTCGAACGCCGCGGGTGCGGCGGGCTGCACGCTGCGTGACGCGATCGCCTCGGCCAACGCCGGCGCCGACCAGGGCACCTGCACGGGCGCGACGGTCGAGCCCAACACGATCGGCTTCGACCTTCCGGCCGGCTCGATCATCGAGCTCAACGCCGCAGGCAGCAGCGGGGTGCTGCCCGAGATCACGAGCGATCTCACCATCGACGGGCCTGGAAGGGGCGCGCTCACGGTCGGGTCGGCGACCGCCGCTTCGGTCCCGTTCCAGATCTTCCGGATCAACGGCGCGACCGTGACGATCTCGGGGCTGACGGCGCGGGGGATGGGCCTGGCGATCGGCGCGCATCAGACGGAGGCCGCGATCGCCGCCTCCGCCACGACGCCGGGGTTGACGCTCCACGACGTCGCGGTCACCGGCAACACGAAGAGCAACTCCGGGAGCGGGGTCGCGTATGCGGCGGGGGTCTACTTCGCCGGTACGGGCGGCGTGCTCGCGATCGACCACACCGACATCACGGACAACTCCGTGACCCAGGGCAGCGGATCGCGCCTGATCGGGGCCGGCCTGGGGACCAACGCGACCGGATCGACCGTGACGATCAGCGACAGCGTGATCGCCCGCAACACCGCGACGATCACCACGGCGAACGAGATCCGAGGCGGCGGGACCGGCTTCGGCTCCTCCGGCACCGCGACGATCGAGCGGTCGCACATCGAGGACAACGCCGCGGCGGCGACCGGCGGCGGGACCGTGTCCGGCGTCGGCCTCTACTCGGGCAGCAGCGTCGCCGTGACCGACACGGCGATCACTGGCAACCACACGAGCGCGCACGGCACCGGCGGTGGCCTGTTCGTGGCCGCCGCCGACGAGGCGTCCCTGCTGCGTACGACGGTCGCCGGCAACACCGCCGACAGCGCTGCCGGCACCCGGTTCGGCTCGCTGGTGACCCGACTCGTGGACACGACGATTGCCGCCAACGCCGCGAATCACGTCTCGGTCGACCCGAGCGACCACGAGGGCGTCGGGGGTGCCGCCGTGAACGCGGCGGGCCTGGAGCTGAGCAACGTCACGATCGTCGGCAACACGACGACGGCCCAATACGCGGCGGGCGGAGCCGAGCTGGAGTCCGCCCCGGGAGACCCGCCGACCGAGATCGCCAACTCGGTCATCGCTGCGAACACACGGGCCGGGGGAGTGGCCGCGGACTGCGAAGCGTTCAGTGGCACCGTGGTGCTGCGAAGCGGCGGCTTCAACCTGGTCGGCGCGCCCGGCGATTGCACGTGGAGCGGCGACACCACGACCAATCTCCCGGCCGACACCGACCCGCAGCTTCACGCGCTCGCGAACAACGGCGGACATGTGCCGACGATGGCTCCGACGTCCACGAGCCCGCTGCTCGCCGCCGGCAATCCGGTCGCCCCGGGGAGCTCGCCGGCGTGCAGCAACCTCAGCGCGAACGGCGCGCAGCGGTTCCTCGCCGGGCCGACGCCGCCGTGGGCGGGGTGTGACATCGGTGCCTACGAGGAGCCACGCACGGCGATCACGGCGGCGACGACCGGCGACGCCGGCGCCGGCACCGTCACGTCTCCGAGCGCGGACGGGCAGATCGACTGCGCGGCCGGCGGGACCGGCGAGTGCACCGGGCACTACCTGCCCGGCACGAGCCTCACCCTGACCCAGGCCACCGCCGCCGGCAAGACCTTCTACGGATGGACCGGGATCACCGGGACCGGCGACACCTGCACCACCACGAGCCTGACGTGCGCGTTCTCCGTGCCGTCGACGGCCACGACGGTGACCGCCAACTGGTCGCCGTTGCCGGTCCCGCCGGCGCCATCCGCTCCTCCCGCGTCGCCAGGCGACGCCGGGTCGGGCGGCGGCGGTTCCAACGGCGCCGGCGGTGGCTTGGTGACCCCGGCAGTCGCCGGCGTCAGCGTCCGCGCCAGCGCGACCACGAGCGCGCGCACCGGCGGCCTGACGGCGCGCTTCGCGGTGGGCGGAACGTGCGAGGCGGCGACGCCGTGCCCGGTCGTCGCGACGTTCACGGCACCGTCAGCGCCGGCGTCCTCCACCCGCGCCGCCGCGAAGACGACGCTCGCCCGCCGTGCGTTCACGATTCCCGCCGGCGAGCGGCGGACCGTGACCGTGACGACGTCGGCCGCCGGCCAGCGAGCACTGCTCGCGTGGCAACGGACGATCGCCGCGCGGGCAGGCAAGGGCAACCCGGTGCCGGTCACCGGCACGGTCGTCGGGGCGGCGACCGGTGCCGAGACGACCACCGACGTAAGCGCGATCAGGCTGGCGTTGCCCTACGCGGCGGCAACGATGGCGAAGACGTCGTTCCTGGTCGTCGACCCGGCGACGTCCTCGGTCGCCGCGCGAGTTCGATGCCGTGCGGCGGGTGCGGCGGGTGCGGCGGGTGCGAAGGGGGCGGCGGAACTGGCGGGTGTGGCGGGCGCGGCGGGTGCGGCTGGAGCCGGGGGCGGGAAGGGCGCGACGGTGTGCCCGGTGGCGATCACGGTCGGCGCCGGTCGGGGCGCCGCCACGACACGCGTGCGGGTCCGATCGGGCACGCGGGTCACGGCCATCACGTTGCCGGCAAGCCTGCGCGCCGAGCTGATCGACGCGCGCTCCGCGAGCGCGCCGTTGCGCATTGTGACCCGGCAGCCGGGCGGTGGCCAGCGGGTGTCGACGCAACGTGGGCGCCTCACCGTCACCCGCAGCGGTCCGGCGTTCACGGGCGCCCGCTGACGGCCCGCGGAGCGCAACGCACCCGCACACGAGCGAGCGGCACGCGGCCCACCCGGCGCCGAACGTCCGTGAGTCCCCGGTCCTGCCATCACTCCGGGACGTTCGGCGGTGCACGGGGCGGCCCCAAGCGCCGAACGTCCGTGAGCCCCCGGTCCTGCCATCACTCCGGGACGTTCAGCGTTCCCGGGCGGTTCGGGGCGGTTGCGCTCGGACGCGGAACGCACCGCACGTCGCGCGGCACGGGGCGGCCCCCAGCGCCGAACGTCCGTGAGCCCCCGGTCCTGCCATCACTCCGGGACGTTCAGCGGTGCCCCGTGCCGCCCCCAGCGCCGAACGTCCGTGAGTCCCCGGTCCCGCCATCACTCCGGGACGTTCGGCGGTGCACCGGGCGGCCCCCGAACGCCGAACGTCCGTGAGCCCCCGGCCCTGCCATCACTCCGGGACGTTCAGCGATGCACGGGGCGGCCCCAAGCGCCGAACGTCCGTGAGCCCCCGGTCCTGCCATCGCTCCGGGACGTTCGGCGGTTCCGGGGCACGCCCGGGGCGCCGGGAGGCGGGGCCGTTCCGCGGCGCTCGCGGTTTCAGTCGCGGACGTCGACCGGGCCGAGGTCCGGCGTCAGGCCGCAGAGGTCGAAGTCGCGGAAGCGCGCGAACTTGCGGTGCTCGGGGCCGTGGTAGTCGGCGGACCCGGTGGTGAGCAGGCCGAGCTCGCGGCAGCGCTCGACGACGAGCCGGGTCTGATCGCACGTATGGGTGACGTAGAACGCCTCGACTCCGTCGATGCCCCAGCCGCGGAATCGCTCGATGAGCTCGAGCACCTCGTCGCCCGCGTCGACGTCCCAGAACGGATGGGCCCAGATCGCGACGCCGCCCGCGTCGTGGATGGTCGCGATCGCCTCGTCCACCGTGGGGAAGGTGCGAGCCAGGTAGGCCGGCGCGCCCGGGATCAGGTACGCCGGAATGAAGTTCGAGACGTCGTCGAGGCCCTCCTCCGCGAGCCGCACCGCGTTCCCCGGGTGGCCGAGCACCGCGGCGGCGAGGTGCGGGCGGCCGATCGGCTTGCCCTCGTCGCGCCGGCGTGCGAGCGGCACGTCGTCGACCTTGAAGCCCAGCTCGACCAGCCGGTCGGCCATCCGCTGGGCGCGCAGCTCGCGATCCGCGCGGTAGCTCGCGAGGCGCTCGAGCAGCACCGGGTCTTCGTGGTCGATGCCATAGCCGAGGATGTGGAGGTCCTCGTGGTGGTTGTGCACCGCCGACAGCTCGCTGGCGGCCACCACCGCGACGCCGTGCTCTCGTCCCGCCGCGAGCGCCGCGCCGACGCCGTCCACGGTGTCGTGGTCGGACAGCGCGAGCAGCTCGACGCCCGCCTCGGCGGCGCGTGCCACGACCTGTTCGGGCGGGAGGGCGCCGTCGGAGTAGAGCGAGTGCGACTGGAGATCGAACGTCGGGGCGAGGCTCATCGGGGCGCCACGGTACGGCATCGAGGTCCGCGGTGCCGCGCCGCCGGCCCGGGTCCGAGGGCGCGTCGCACTACGATGGTCGCTCGATGGTGTCCATCCAACCCACCGTCGGCGACGTCGCCCACGCGAAGCCGCCGACGGCGACGCGCGTGCTCATCCTCTCGGCCGATATCGGCGAGGGCCACGACCTGCCCGCGCGGATGCTCGCCCAGGACATCGAGGAGCACGATCCCGATGCCGAGGTCGTCATCGCCGACGGCCTTGCGGCGATGGGCACGCTGCTGACGAGGGCGCTGCGCGACGGATCGGAGTACATGTTCCGCTGGCTCAACCCGCTGTTCGACCTCCAGTACTACCTGATCGCGTACGTGCCGCCGACGCGCTGGCTGTCACAGGTCGGGATCACCGTGATCGGCGGCCGCGGGCTGCGCCGACTCGTCCGGGCCTTCGATCCCGACATCGTCGTGTCGACCTACCCGGGTACGAACGAGGTGCTGGGCCGGATGCGGTCGATGCACCGGATGCCGGTGCCGCTCGCATCGGCGATCACCGACCTGTCCGGGCTGCGCTACTGCTGGAGCAACCCGGGCGTCGATCTCCATCTGATCACCCACAAGGAGTCCGAGGCGGAGGTCCGATCGATCGCGCCCAACAGCCACATCGAGTGGGTCAAGGGCCTCACCGCACCGCACTTTCTCGAGCCGGTGGACCGCATGGAGGCGCGCCGCGCGCTCGACCTGCCCGAGGATCGTCCGGTCGCGGTCGTGTCCGGTGGTGGCTGGGGCGTCGGTGACGTCGCAAGCGCGGTCGACGTCGTGCTCGAGCGCGACGGGATCGAGATCGTCTGCCTCTGCGGGCACAACGACTGGCTGCGCGAGACGACGGCGGCCCGTTACGCGGACGAACCGCGCGTCCGCGTCGAAGGGTTCACCAACCAGATGAGCAACCTGCTCGCCGCGGCCGACGTGCTGGTGCACTCGACCGGTGGCCTCACGATGCTCGAGGCGCAGATCCGCGGGTGCCCGGCGATCTCCTACGGCTGGGGCGTGGCGCACATCCGCGCCAACAACCGCGCGTACGTCGAGCACGGGATCGCCCAGGTCGCACGCAATCAGCGTCAGCTGCGCCGCGCGCTCGATGTCGCGCTCGCCCGTCGCCCCGAACCCGACGACAGCTTCCGGTCGCTGCCGTCGGCGGGTGCGGTCGTGCTCCGGTACGCGCACGGGCATGCGAACGCGCGCGCCGCGGCTGGCTCGCGTCGGCGGTTCGCCAAGCGCACGGCGCCGGCGCCCGTCGAGTAGGGGCGCGCTCAGCCGCCGACCGTGAGGTCGGTGTGCATGCCCTGCTCGTAGTGGCCGGGGTAGTTGCAGATCAGCGCGTAGTGACCGGCCGGAAGCTTGGCCGTGATGTTCTTCTTCGCGCCCGGGGCCACGTCCTCGACCTCGCCCTCGGCGGTGCCGGCCTTCTTCTCGTCGACGCGACCCTTCACCACCGGGAGGTCGTCGGCCGCGAGGTCGGTCTTGATGAAGACCAGCTCGTGCTCGATCTTGCCGACGTTGTCCGCGGTGACCTTCACGTCGCCCGCGGCCACGCTCGGCACGTCCGTCTTGATCGCCCACTCGCTGAGGTCGCCGGTCAGGGCGGTTGCGGCGGCGGGCGCTGTGGTTGCCGTGGTGGCGGGCGGCTGCGTTGCGGTGGTCTGGGTCGTCGTGTCCGAGGTGGTGTCCGACGAGGACGAGTCATCGCTGCCGCAGCCGACCGCTGCCGTGCAGAGGACGATCGCGCCCGAAACGGCGAGCTTCGTGGTGAGGGGCATGTCCGGCGACTCCTTTCGGGGTGAGGACCGCGCGGCCGATGGCCGCACCGTCGTGTCGTGCCCAGCCCGCGCCGAGCGCAGTCCGGACATGCGAACGGCGGGCCATCGCGGCCCGCCGTTCGATCTTACGGATGTTCGGCTCGGCCTACTTGTGGATGAAGTTGACGCTCAGGTCGTTGTCGAGGTCGATCGTGACCGGCTGCATGATGTGCGGGCTCGGGGCGGTGTACGACGTCCCGGCCGTCGGGTTGTTGCCCGGGCCGCCCGGGTTGTACAGCGGCGAGTAGCTGCCCTCCGACGGGATCTCGAGGTCGGTCACCCGCTCGGCGGCTTCCTTGTCGCCCTGCAGCACGATGTCGATCTGGTTGTCGGAGTCGTCCTGATAGCAGTCGTCGTAGACCTGCTGGCGGAGCCCCAGATCGGCGAGCCCGAGCACCCGCAGCCTGTGCCCGTTGACGTTGTACCAGCGGCGAGTCTTGGTGAGCACCTGGTCCTTGCCGCCCTTGCCCTTCACGTGCACCTTGAAGAACGTCTCGTAGTCCGTCGGGAAGACCCCGCGAACGCCGTCGGGCTTGAAGCCGCCGGTGGTGTTCATGCGCAGCCGCCATTGCGCGTCGCTGCCGTACAGGGCGACCCCGTCGTTGGGGAGCGCCGAGGCGAACAGCTTCGGAGCGCTCTCGCCCTCGTCGGACATCGGGCTCAGCTTGGCGGTCGTGAGGTGCGGCCCGGTCCGGTCGTCGGGGTCGCTCACCACGTCATACGGGCTCGTCTTGGCCGTGGCCGACATCCCGACGGCGCTGACGATCTTCGTCCGCTTCCCGCCGTTCTTGGTCCGCACGGTGCCGACGAGCTGCAGGGGCGTGCTGTCGCGCACCACCTGGGTCTTGACGACGTACTTGGAGCCCGGCTGGTTCGACGGGATGCGGTTGCCGAACTGGGCGAAGGCAACGACGGTCGAACGCTCGTTGTACTCCTCGTTGGGGTAGATCGCGACCGCTTGGGGCTGGACGATCTCGCCGGTGCTCAGGGTCATCCGGAAGTCGGTGCGGTCGAGCGTGCTCGGCCGGATCGGCCAGCTGAACTCGATCGGGAGACCGGAGGCGTAGAGGGTCGGGTACCCCCATCCGAAGGCGATCCCCTGCGGTGAGTTCGCCGACGTGTAGTTCGCGAGGCTCGGCGTGACGCCGTTCGCGCAGTCGACCGTGTTCCAGGTGCCGCCGGCGTCGCGGGTGAGTTGCTCGCTCCCGCTGAGATCGCTCGTGGAGAGGCCGGGGACGCCGACGATGTTCGTGAAGCCGAGGCCGGCCGCGAGCATCGAGGGCTTCTCGTCCCACATGTCGGCGTTGATGAGCACGTCCGTCTTGAGCGTCAGCGACGACTGCGTGGGCTCGCCGATGCCGGCTGCGGAGCCGCTCGACGCGGAGCTGGAGCCGACTGCCACCGTCGCGAGCAACGCCGCCGTGCACACCGCTCCGCCCGCGAGCACGGTGCGCGTCCTTCCCATCCCCATGGCCTTGCCTCCCGTTGCTTGCCTTGCGTGTGCAGCAACCCTAACAACGGGAGATGTGCGTCGCGCCAGGGTCTCTGCACCCCTGGCGCGGTGGCGTTCAGCTGAGCGCGGCGTCCGCCTCGCCGACCGGCGGACGGTGAATGTGGCGCAGGTGCCACTCGTAGTACTTCTCGACGCCCTCGGCGAAGGAGGTACGCGGGGTCCAGCCGAGTTCGCGCTCGGCGCGGGCGCCACTGACCTCGGCGCCACCGAAGTCACCGGGACGCGGCTCGGTGCGCACGATGTCGACGTCGCCGACCAGGCCCTTCACGAGCTGGGCGATGTCCATGATCGTGACCTCTTCCTCGCCGACGAGGTTGTACACGCGGTTCGCGGCGATCGGCTGGAGGCCGGCCACGATGCCCTCGGCGAGATCCTCGACGTAGACGAAGCGACGGGTCTGATCGCCGTTGCCGGTCAGCGTCAGCGGCTCACCGCTGAGCGCCTTGCGCACGAACGCCGGGATCACGGCTGCCTGACGTGCACGCGGGCCGTACGGGATGCCGAGCCGCATGATCGAGCACTCGACGCCGAACAGCTCGGCGTAGGAGCGGCAGTACATCTCGCCGGCGAGCTTGGTCGCCGTGTAGAAGTGCGTCGGCAGCTGCAGGCCGGTCGTCTCGTCGACTGCGCCGTCGATGCCGTTGTAGACCCAGATCGTGCTCGTGTAGACGAGCCGGCCGAGCTCGGCGGCACGCGCGGCCTCGAGCACCTCGGCGGTTCCGCGGGAGTTGATCTTCTCCGAGAACGCGGGGTCGGCTGCGACGTGGTTGACGTCGGCGACGGCCGCGAGGTGGATCGCGGCGTCGCACTCGCGCATCGCGACGGTCAACGCCTCGCGATCGAGCAGGTCGCCGATGAAGGTCGGGTACTCACCCGGCGCGTGGTGCGGCGAGGGCTGCAGGTCGTAGATGAGTGGCTCGTGGCCGGCCAGGGCGACCTTGTCCACGACGTGCGACCCGATGAAGCCGGAGCCGCCGATGACGAGAACCTTCACGATGCCACCTCCAATGCGATCGCGTCACGCGCACCGCGGTAGTAGAGCGGCGCGCACCAGTGGTGCTCGGCCACCCAGTCGGAATTGGGAAGGTCGACGTCGTGCCCCATGATCCGGTGGCACGGCTCGTCGTAGACCTTGCCGGTCGACCGTTCGATCGGGTCGAAGACGATGTACTTGTAGTAGCCGGAGACCATCCCGTCGGGGAGCTGGAGCCGGCCCGGGTGGACCGGGTCGAGCTGCTCGCGCACGATGTTGTTCTTCCATTCGACGATCTCGTCGAGCCGCTCGATCTGGACGGTGCCGATCGCCGCGGTGAACTCGCTCATGCGGAAGTTGAGCCCGGGGACCTCGTAGTCGAACTTGCCGTAGTTGCGGAACTTGCGCGCGTACTCGAGCAGCTCGGAATGACGGGACACGAGCACGCCGCCCTCGCCGGTCGAGATCGTCTTGGTCGCGTAGAGCGAGTAGACGCCGGCGTCGCCGAACGAGCCGGGCTTGCGGCCGTTCCAGTGGGCGCCGTGTGCGTGCGCGCAGTCCTCGAACAGGAAGATGTCGTTCGCGCGGCAGTACGCCGCGATCTGGTCGACCTCGAAGGCGATGTGGCCACCGATGTGCACGAGCAGCGCCGCCTTGGGCTGGTGCTGCTCGGCCTTGGCGACGAAGTCGTCGTAGGACATGCAGAGGTCGTCCCGGTTGCAGTCGACGAACTCGATCTTGGCGCCGGCGTGGATCGCGGCAAGCGGCGTCGCCATGAACGTGTTCGACGGGCACAGCACGGTCTCGCCCCGGACGCCCGCGTAGGAGAGCGCCGCGTACGCGCCGCCCGCCCAGCTGCCCAGCGCGACGGCGTCGAGGTCGTTCCATCGTGCCCAGCTCTGCTCGAACTGGCTGGTGAGGTCGCCCTCAGACCAGCGCTCGGAGTCGAGGACTCCGTCCCACAGCTCATGGAGTCGGGCGCGGTCGCGATGGTCGAAGCCGATCGCGAAGGAAGTGAAGTCGGCAAGGGGCCGGTTGTCGGAAGAAGCAGACATGGCTCGGTCCAGGAAATTCGCGAGGAACACCCAGGCGGGAAAGACGGGGCCTGAGCGACGAGTCGATCAGGCTAGCACGGGTGTCGGTCGGTGGCTGTTGCGACGGGCCGCGCGTGGTGGCAGCCCTCCGACGACGGAAGGGGTCCGCCGCGGGCGCGGCGGATCCCCGGTTCTGCGGTGGTGGCTGGTTCTCGGCTCGGCCCAGCTCAGTCCTCGCCGTCGTAGTCGTACATCGCGGCCTGGACCATCTGCACCGTCTCGCCGACGCTGGTCATGAAGGACCGGTAGGCCTCCCAAGCGCTCTTCTTGCCGCTGTGCGGGCAGCCGTTGAACGGGTCGGACTGCGAGCGGATGAACTGCCGCACCCGACGGTTGCCTTCGCGGATCTTGCCGTAGAAGACGTTGACGGCCTCGCCGGTCTCCGCGCGGCTCGCGTCGGCGTCGTCGCGCAACTTGGCGAGCATCGCCTCCATGCTCTCGATCTGGCCGTAGTCGGGGTCCTCCTGGGCGCGGAGGACATCGACGTCGTTCTGGACGATGTTGATCTGCTTGGTGAGCGCGGTCTGCTTCTTGATCAGGTCGATCGCCGCGTCGGATGCCTTCAGCAGGGCGCTCTCATACCGGTGGAAGTCCGCGCCGGCCTGAGCGCAGGACGGGTTCGAGGGCTTCGCCTGGGCGGGCGCGGCGGTGGTCGCCAGCGCCGCCGTGCTCGCGGCGATGAGTAGGGCGGTCGTGATGATGCGTCGCACGTCGGTCTCCTCCGGTCGGTGTCGAGAGACAGCGTGCCGTCGGGCGGCCGATGCGCCCAGGGACCGTGCGGGTGTCGTGCCGGCCCCGAGGTGTGATCGCGTCACACCTCGGTGCGCAGCGCGACGCCGGTCAGGCGGCCGGGAACGTGCCCGGGAACGTGCCGGGCGTGGTCGCCTGGAGGATCGCGCGGTCGAGGCTGGCCGCGCGGATGTGGGCGATCTTCTGGTACTCGGGATCCATGATCATCTCGTGCAGCGCCTGGCGGCTCGGGTAGCGCACGAGCGCGACCGCGTCGTACTCGGTCTCGCCTGCCGGCGACGCGAGCATCGTCGAGAGATGCCCGACGTAGACGAACTCGGCGCCCACGCGCCGGAGATGGGGCAGCGCCTTCTCGGCGTAGTCGGAATAGGTCTCGGCGCCGCCGTCCGGCTTGAACTTCAACAGGTTCAGCATCACGAACGGACCGCCCGCGTCTTCCATGTGGAACCGCTTGATGTCCTCTGACGTCGGATCGAGCTTGCTCATGGGGTCACCTCGGGGCCGCTGGATTTGGCTACCACGATGTGTGGTGTCACATCGCGGCAGCCGATGCTACTGACCAGCCATCAGGCGGCGTGCAGGTTGTCCGGCTCGGATGGTGGGCGCCGCCGGTCAGCTCCCGGGCACGGGAATCGTGACCTGCAGCACGGTGCTCTCGAGGGCCTCCACGCGCAGCGGCGCGATCTTCAAGTACTCCTCGTTCATCACCATCTCCATGAACGCCTGGCGGCTCGGGTAGCGCACGAGGGCGATCATGTCGTACTCGGTGTCGCGCTCCGGCGCCGCCAGCGTGGTCGCGAGCTGGCCGATGTAGACCGCCTCGGCGCCCACGCGGGCGAGATGCTCCATGACCTTCTCGCCGTACTCGGCGTACTTCGTGGCGCCGTCCCCGGGGATGAACTTCAGCATGTTGAGCATGCAGAACTCGCCGCCGTCGTCCTCGGCGACGAAACGCTTGAGATCCTCTTCGTTGGGTTCGATCTTGTCGGGCATCGGGTCTCCTCGGGGTTGGCGCGCGGCCTGCTGACAATGTCGGCGCGGAGCCTATTCCACCGGCACGCCGGTGGATCGCGCTTGCGTGTCGTGGTCGGCGCGGACGGTGGGCGGCGTGCGTGGCAGGCGGGCCCAGAACGTCGAGCCGTTGCCGGGCGCGGACTCCACCCCCACCGTCCCGCCGGCGCGCTCGACGATCCGTTTCACGAGCGCCAGGCCGAGGCCGGTGCCCCTTTCCAGCACATTGGGATCCTAAGCTTAGAATTCCACGTGGACAAGTTGTCGC